>Ga0302299_10001210_pt1 | contig 15410 bp, 11 predicted proteins | sample III_Fen_N3_4_FD_198795 | JGI IMG/M metagenome (GOLD analysis project Ga0302299, IMG submission 198795) | Peat permafrost microbial communities from Stordalen Mire near Abisko, Sweden - III_Fen_N3_4 | ecosystem: Environmental > Terrestrial > Soil > Wetlands > Permafrost | place: Sweden: Abisko... | reverse complement strand
GGCGGCCCCGGCTACGCAGCTGGTAACGCTCCGTTCAGCGCACCGGCGACCTACAAGTCGCTGTTCTACGGTGCTCCGGCGAACCTCGGATTCGGCACTGGTGCCGGCCTCCCGGGTTACACGGTCTACACCACGGGCGGCTCGCCGAACGGCGTGTTCCTGCCGGTGCTCCCCGGTGGCGATCCGACGGCTCTGAAGTCGGGCGCAATCATCGGTAACAACGACTGGATCGGTACGAACCCGAACCCGTTCCCGACTGGCTCGGCTCCGACCACCGCTGGTGGTACGCCGGATCCGTCGATCTACAACGCACAGAACACGGTGCTGCGCACCAACGCTCTGTCCCTGGGCATCGCTCCGGGCGGCGTGTCGGTCAACATGAGCACCGGTACCCCGACGACTCCGGGTGGTCTCACGACCGCTCAGGGCTCGCAGGACGTCACGCTGGGCTACTCCGGTGGCCAGGCCAACCTGTTCGGGAACATCCCGGGCAAGAACGTCGGCATTGACGTCACCGTGAACCTCGCGACGAAGATCAACTCGATCGTGCGGATCATGGACCAGGACGTGTTCAAGCAGCCCTCGCTCATTCAGGGCGAGCCGTACCCGGCCGGCATCTTCAACTGCCGCCAGATCGTTACGGGCGCTGTGCAGAACTACATCCCGGGTGTCCGTCTGACGGGTTCCCTGCGGATCGCTCCGGCGATCACCAAGGACGGCAAGGTCCGGATCGCCAAGGCGACCGTCTCCTCTGACGTCAACAACCCCGACCGCGTCGCACTCTCGGCCTGCCTGTTCCCGGCCAAGAGCTACAACGCGTACGCCGGTACGTCGACCGACACCTCGTCGGCCGCGATTCCGGCGATCGGTGCCGTCCTCGGTGGCGGCCTGTTCTACGGAGCTGGCCCCGTGCTTGCCGGTGACGGCAACACGGCACTGCCGGAGTCGTCGGCAGAGCGCTACCCGAACCTGGCAGAGGGCAACGCCCCGAGCTCGGTTCCGTGTGGTGCGGACACCGTGCCCCAGTTGGCGGACATCATCCGTCAGTCCGGTCTGACCGGCACCGTCAGCGGTCTGCCGACCCCGAGTGATCCGGCATACGCCGGCGTCACCTACAAGGGTGACCAGGCCAGCGTCGCGGGTGACATCACCGTCAACCCGATTGACGTTGACGTGCTCCTCGGCGACCAGCCGGTGGGTACCTGAGTCGGTGACTCAGAGCTGATCCCCTCCGGATCAGCGCCAAGGCATACGGGCCCCGGCCGGACACGTTCCGACCGGGGCCCGCTGTCGTTGAAGGGTCAGGCGGACTTGCGCAGCTCTTCGGCGGCAAGGCCGAGCCAGGTCGTCAGCTCCTCCGCCGGCAGGGGCCGGCTGAGGAAGTAGCCCTGTGCGGTGTCGCATCCGTACTCGGCGAGCTGGTCCCAGTGCTCGCTCGTCTCGACGCCTTCCGCGACGACGCGCATGCCGAGGTTGCGCGCGAGGTCGATCGTCGAGCGCACGATGACCGCGTTGTCGTTCGCCGAGGTCATCTCCATGACGAACGAGCGGTCGATCTTCAGCTCGGACACGGGGAGGCGCTTGAGGTAGGTGAGTGACGAGTGGCCGGTGCCGTAGTCGTCGAGCGCGAAGGTGATGCCGAGATCCCCGAGCTGACCCAGGGTCTCGAGCACGCGCGCGGGGTCGATCATCACTGCGTTCTCGGTGATCTCGAACTGGAGCGAGCCGGCCGGCGTTCCGAAGCGGCGCAGCAGACCGGCGACCTCGTCGGGGAAGCGCGCGTCGAGGAGATCCGCGCCGGACAGGTTGACCGCGACCGCGAGCTGCAGCCCGGACGCCCGCCACGCCGCCTGTTGCCGCAGGGCGGACTCAACGACCGCGCGGGTGATCTGGCGCATCAGGCCGTGCCGCTCGCCGATCGGCAGGAAGGCGTCGGGCGGAAGCAGTCCCAGCCGCGGATGCTGCCAGCGCACGAGCGCCTCGACGCAGTCGACCGCGCCGCCCTCGAGGTTCGCCTTCGGCTGGTAGTAGAGGACGAGCTCGCCACGCTGGATCGCGCTGCGCAGCTCGCCCGCGAGCTCGATGTCGCCGCGTGAGATCTCGTCGTGCTGATCGTCGAAGAGCTCGATGCCGGTGCCTCGGTGCTTGGCGCGGTACATCGCGATGTCCGCCCGCCGCAGCAGCGTGGTGCGGTCGTCGCCGTGATCAGGGATCACGGCGATGCCGATGCTCGCGGAGGCGTGGCAGAGGATGCCGTCGAGCTCCACCGGGACGGCCAGCGCGCGCTGGATCGCCGCCGCCTCCACCTTCGCGTCCACGCCGTCCGTCCCCGGCGGCAGCAGGACGACGAACTCGTCGCCTCCGAGCCGCGCGACGGACGCGCCGGGGACGAGGCCGGACGACAGGCGCTCACCGACCGCCTGCAGCAGCTGGTCACCGGCGCCGTGGCCGAGCGAGTCGTTGAACTCCTTGAAGCGGTCGAGGTCCATCAGCAGCAGGGCCGCGGTCTCGCCGGAGGCGCTGAGCGTCGTGAGCTGCTGCCCGAGCTCGGCGTAGAAGCCACGCCGGTTCGCGAGCCCGGTGAGCTCGTCGGTGCGGGCCTGCTGATTGCGCGCGCGCTCGATCAGCCGCGATTCGTAGGCGGCGATCACGAGCCGCAGGACGATCGCGATCATCGCCGCGACCGCAAGCGCGCGGCCCGCGAAGTTCACCGGGTGCGCGAGATCCAGGACGAGCACGCCGAGCGCGAGCAGGGCGAAGCCCCCGGTGACGGACTGCTCGGTGACCGGGCTCATCAGCCTCGCTCTGGCGGGCGCCATCGGCTGCCACGCGGCGATCGCGAGGAGGCATGCGGCGACCGGCCAGCCGGCGTCGATGATGCCGCCCTCGACGTACGAGCCGTCGGCGACCTTCAGCAGGTAGGCGCTGTCGGACACGGCGAAGAGCGCGAGGCCCAGCGCGAGGATCAGCCAGCCGCGGCCGGGCCGCCAGCCGAGGAACGCGATCGCCGCGATGGTGAAGACGAGCAGCACGAGGTCGCCGACGGGGTAGGCGAGGTTTGTCGCGACGCTCTTCGCGTCACCGCCCGAGCTGTTCAGCACCGGCTGCAGGACCGTGGCGGCGGCGACTGCGGCCATCGCGAGCACGCCGATGACGCCGTCGAGCCACTCGCTGACGCGGACGCGTCCCATGCGCTGCCGCAGCAGCAGCGCGATCGCGATGTACGCCGGGAGGTAGTAGGCGAGCCAGCCGGCGTCCGCCCACGAGGGGTACGGCGGTTCGCTCAGGGAGGCGAGCGCGACGTTCCAGTAGACGTCGCCGGCGAAGTACAACGAGAGCGCGGCCCCGAGTGCCAGCCAGGCTCCGCGGTCGAGTTCGACACGGGCCGCGCGGGCGAAGCAGACGAGCGCGCTGCCGCCGATGACCGCGTCGTAGATCCAGTGGTCGTAGAACGACGAGCCCGGCGTGCCGACGCCGATCGTCACGTGCGCGACGTACAGGGCGCTCGCTGCGATCAGGAAGCCGAGAGCGACCCGCACGAGCGGCGGGGACCGCAGTGCCCCGGACGTTCGGGTGCTCATACCACGGTCATCGACCCCGTCAGGCGATCGCTTGAGGCGAGGGACGCGCCTCGCACGATGCCCGGGGAGGGTCTTGAACCCCCACGTCCCTTGCGGGACAGCCGGGTTTAAGCCGGCCGCGTCTACCAGTTCCGCCACCCGGGCGATGGGCCATGGACCGTAACGAACGACTGCGCGCGCTACGAGAACCGGTCGAGGCGCTGCATCAGCGGCAGCGAGTCGAACGGGCTGCCGCCGCGGTAGTAGCCGGGGGCGCTCCACAGCTCGATGTGCAGATGGCAGCCCGTCGCGTCGCCGGTCTGGCCGACGTTGCCCAGGCGCTGCCCGGCGAACACGCTCTGGCCCTTGGACACGAGCGCGGGGTCGCGCAGGTGCATGTAGGCGTACGACTCGCCGCTCGGCATGTCGACGACGACGTAGTTGCCCGCCGCGGACTGGAAGCCCGCCGTGTTCACGACGCCCTTCGTGAAGGCGGCCAGCGGGGTGCCGCACGGAGAGAAGTGGTCGGTCCCCTGATGACCGCGCGGGCCGCCGAAGCGCTGCATGTCGCTCTGCGGCAGAGTGTGCGGGCCGCGGATCGGGAAGAGGCCGTCGATCAGGTGGATCGCGGTGCCGGACCCGGCAACAACCGTCGCGACGGCGCTCGCTGCTGCGTTCAGCCGCAGCACGTACGTCCCGGTCGGGGCCGGCTCGTCGCCCGCGAACCCGTCCCAGCGGATGCTGCCGTCCGCGGTAAGGCGCCAGCTGCGCACGACACCGCCGCCGATACGCACCGCTTCGACACGCGCGTCGTCCGCCGGCTCACCGGTGAGCGTGTACTGGAACTCGACCGCCCGCCGGCCACCGGCGAGAAAGGCGCGCGTGTGGCCTGCGTCGTCGATACCCGGGACGCGTCGCACGACGAGCAGCGCGCGCGGCGACTGCGCGCTCGCGCCCATCGCGCTCACGAGCAGCAGCGGACCGCTGCGGGCGCGGGGCGGGACCACGACGAGCAGGTCGGCGGCGCTCGCGGAATGCGCGCCGAGCGGCACGCGCACGTCGTCCCGTGGGCCGGCGCCTCCGAGGAAGACGATCGTGCTCGCCCCGGACAGTTCCTCACCCGTCAGCGTGAGGACCTGCCCGCGCGCGCACGTCCACGCCCTCTGCGTCGCGCACGACGCGGAACTGACGCTGGGGCGGCCCGGCGCCTGGGCGCCGCCGATGCCGTCGTCCTGCGCCGCGGCGCCCTGAACCACGCCGCCGAGCAGGGCCGTGACGAGGCACGCCGCCAACACGGCGGCACGGGTGTGCATGGTCCTCGGCGAGATGGGCCGGGAGCCTAGAGGACCGCCCTGCGGAAGCCCCGCCGTGCGACTACGATCGCGGGCTCATGCTGCGCACGGTCACGCTCCGCGACGGCGCCACGGTCGACATTCGCCCCCTCGAGCCGGACGACTCGGAGCTGCTGCTCCAGGGGTTCGAGGGCCTGAGCCCCGCGAGCCGCTACGCGCGCTTCCTGACCGCGGTCCCGCGGCTCCCCAAGCACTGGGTGGACGACCTCACCGACCTGGACCATCGAGACCGCGAGGCGCTCGCCGCGAGCGACGGCGCGACCGGTCAGGGGATCGGCATCGCGCGCTACGTGCGCGTCGCGGGTGAGCCGAACGCCGCCGAGTTCGCGATTGCGATCGCCGATGCCTGGCAAGGCCGCGGGCTCGGCCGGATCCTGCTCGACGAGCTGATCGGGGCCGCGAAGGCCAACGGGATCGAGCGGCTCTACGGCGATGTCTTCGCCAACAACGAGCGCATGCTCGGCCTCGGCCGCACGATCGGCCGCGGCGCGCATGTCGGCACCGCGGAGACCGGCATCGTGCGCCTCACCGTGGAGCTGTGACGCAGCCCGCGCATGCGCTTCTGCGCGTGCGCCTGACGCCGCGGGCGGCGCACGAGCAGGTGACGCTGAAGGACGACGGCACGCTCGCCGTCCGCGTCAGCGCGCCGCCCGTCGACGGACGCGCCAACGCGGCGCTCGAGCGCGCCGTGGCCGCCGCCCTCGGCATCGCGCCGTCACGCGTCAGCCTCGTGCGCGGCGCGCGCGGCCGTGACAAGACGCTCCGCGTCGAGGGACTCGACGACGGAGCGGTGCGGCGGCTGCTCGCTGACGGCTAGACGCCCGCTGCGGCGGTCCGCCGTGCCCCGTCACGCAGCACGTCGATCAGCGACTCGGCGAGGGCTTCGTCCCCCGTGATCTCGAGCTCGGTCCGGGAGCCCGGTTCGCTGAACACCGCCACGAACGCGCGCTCAGGCCCGCTGATGCGGGCGTCCGCGTCGTCGGTCGCGCGCTCCGCGTAGTCGAGGGCGCCGTCGGCGACGGTGAGCGTATACGCGAAACTGCCGCGCTCGGGATGGGTGACGGCGATCTCGAAGACGCCGTCCAGGGAACGGGGCATCACGAGTCCGGTCGCCGCGCGCAGGATCGCGCCGACGTCGATGTTCTCGCCGGGACGCGGCGGGCCCCATGCCCACCGGTAGCCCCAGCGGGCGAGCGCGCCGACGACGGGCAGCAGCGCGCGGCCGCGCTCGGTCAGCTCGTAGTCGACCCGCGGCGGAACCTCGCGGTACCGCGATCGCGTGAGCAGATCGTCAGCGACCATGCGATTCAGCCGCGAGCGCATCTGCTCCGTGGAGATCCCGGGCAGGGTGCGCTGAAGCTCGACGAAGCGCCGTGGTCCGCCTGCCAGGTCGCGCACGATCAGCAGGGTCCACTTGTCGCCTGCGAGGTCGAGCGCCCGGGCGTCGGGCGACCACTGGTCATAGGGATGCCGCTTGGTGGGCGGTTGAGGGGAGATCGGTCTGCCTCCTTCCGCGCTGGTCCGTCAGAGAGGGGAAGCGATTGAGGGGTAGGTCATATCAGGCTCTACCCGGTCGGCACGCCGCACAAACCCAAAACCGTTGCGTCGCGCTCGTTCGCTCAGGGGTAGGGTCACGGGCATGAGCACTGAGACCGAGCCCACGACACAGCTCCACGGCGGCCGCCTGATCGCGCGGCGCCTGCGCCACCACGGCGTCACCAAGCTGTTCACCCTTTCCGGCGGGCACCTGTTCTCGCTCTACGACGGCTGCCGCGAGGAGGGGATCGACCTGGTCGACACCCGCCACGAGCAGGCGGCGACGTTCGCGGCCGAGGGGTGGGCGAAGGTCACGCGTCAGCCCGGCGTCGCCGCGCTGACGGCCGGCCCCGGCGTCACCAACGGCATGAGCGCGATGGGCTCCGCGCTGCAGAACAACTCGCCGCTCGTCGTGCTCGGCGGCCGCGCTCCCGCGATGCGCTGGGGGCAGGGCTCCCTGCAGGAGATCGACCACGTCCCGTTCGTCCGGCCGCTCACGAAGCTCGCGGAGACCGCGCAGGCGACCGCCGACATCCCGGGGCTCGTCACCGAGGCGCTGACCGCCGCGGTCACGCCCCACTCGGGGCCTGCGTTCCTCGACTTCCCGCTCGACGTCGTGTTCATGGAGGCCGAGGAGGAGCAGCCCACGACGACGCTGCCGGACCCCGCCGCCGAGTCGGCTGCGACCGACGGGCTCGACCGTGCCGTGGCGCTGCTGCGCGATGCCGAGCGCCCGGTCATCATGGCCGGCACGAACCTCTACTGGGGGCACGGCGAAGGAGCGCTCCAGCAGCTGGTGCGCGAGCGGCGCATCCCCGTCTTCCTGAACGGCCTGGCGCGCGGATGCGTGCCCGCGGACGACGAGCTGTTCTTCAGCCGCGCGCGCGGCGCGGCGCTGACGAACGCCGATGTCGCGCTCGTCATCGGCGTGCCGATGGACTTCCGCCTCGGGTTCGGCGGATCGTTCGGTGAGACCACCGAGATCGTCGTGATCGATCGCGCCGAGCCGCTCCGCGACCACCCGCGCGCGCCGGCCGCCGAGCTCTACGGCGGCATCGGCGCGACGCTCGACCAGCTGCGCGAGGGCACGCCCGGGCTCGAGCTGAAGACCGCGGCGTGGGTCGAGCAGCTGCGCGGCATCGAGACCGAGAAGCTCGCGAGCGAGGAGGCCGACCGCCTCGACGACCGCTCCCCGCTGCACCCGATGCGGATCTACGCCGAGCTCGACAAGATGCTCGACCGCGACGCCATCGTGATCGGCGACGGCGGCGACTTCGTCTCCTACGCGGGCCGGGTCATCCGCTCCTACGAGCCCGGCTGCTGGCTCGACCCCGGACCGTTCGGGTGCCTGGGCTCCGGTCCCGGCTACGCGCTCGCCGCGAAGATCGCGCACCCCGGGCGCCAGGTCGTGCTGCTCGTCGGCGACGGTGCGTTCGGCTTCAGCGGGATGGAGTACGACACGCTCGCGCGCCACGGCGTGAACGTCGTCGGCGTGATGGGCAACAACGGCATATGGGCGCTCGAGAAGCACCCGATGGAATTCCTGTACGGGTACTCCGTCGTCGCGGACCTGCGCCCCGAGACGCGCTACGACCAGCTCGTCGAAGCGCTCGGCTGCCACGGCGAGCTGGTGTCCACGCCCGGGGAGCTGCGGCCGGCGCTGGATCGCGCGTTCGCGGCGGGGAAGCCGGCGCTCGTCAACGTGCTCCAGGACCCCACCGTGATCTACCCGCGGAAGTCGAACCTGGCCTGACGCCGTCGCCTGCGAGGGACGACGGGACGGACTTGACCCGCGTGTGAACGCTCGGCGATACTCGCCCGCGACACACTCGGACCGGCGGGTATGTACCCCTGCCCGTTCCGCCGGTTCGGAAGGGAGGGAGCCGTCCTCGGACGGCTTCCTTCTTTAGGCGGCGGGCGCGGATCGGGCGGCGTCGATCGCGACGCCGTAGAGGATGTCGTGCTCACAGACCTCGGCCTCCGTCAGCCCGAACGTGGCCATCGCCTCGCAGATGAAGATCGCGCCCGCGACGATGCTCGGCGCGCGGTCGGGATGCAGCCCGGGCACGTCTCGGCGGGCCGCCTCGGGGAGCGCGGCGAGCCGCGCGCCGATCGCCCGGCAGGTGTCGAAGGTCACGTGGTAGCCGTGGACGCGGGCCGGGTCGTAGGGCTCGAGTGCCTGGTCGATCGAGGCCATCGACGTGGCCGTCCCGGCGACCGCGATCATCGCGTCGACCGACGTGCGCAGCGTGTCCGGGATCGCGGCGGCGAACGTCGCGCGCGCGTCGGCCGCGAGCGCTTCCAGCTCGGCCGCGGCTGGCGGGTCGTGATGGAGATGGCGCTCCGTCTGGCGCACCACACCCGCCTGCGTCGACACGTGGAACCGCACGTCGTGGCCGCGGCCGACGATGAACTCCGTCGAGCCGCCGCCGATGTCCAGCACCACGATCGTGCGGGGGTCCTCCGGGTCCCGCCCGCTGGTGGCGCCGAGGAACGACAGTCGCGCCTCCTCCTCACCCGGGATCGTGCGCGCGTCGAGCCCGTAGTCCTCGCGTACGCGTGCGGTGAACTCAGGACCGTTGGCGGCGTCGCGGGTTGCGCTCGTCAGGACGGCGATGCGCCGCTCCGCGCCGAGCTCGTCGATCGCCGCCCGGTACTCGTCGAGCGCGGCGAAGACGCGCGCCATGCCCTCCTGGGAGAGCTCCCCGGTGCGCTCGACGCCCACGCCGAGGCGCGTGACGGTGCTGCGGCGGTCGAGCTCGGCGACGGCGCTCGTCGCGGGATCGACGTCGGCGACGAGCAGGCGCGTCGAGTTCGTTCCGATGTCGACGACGGCGACGCGCATGGCCTGCACGCTAGTAGGCCGGGTGCGGCATCGGCTCGCCCGCAAGCGCAGCGAGCAGATTGTCGACGGCCATCTCCGCCATCCGCTCGCGGGCGGCCACGGTCGCCGACCCGATGTGCGGGAGCACGATCAGGTTCGGGGCGCTCAGCAGAGGGTCATTCGGCGCGGGCGGCTCTGGGTCGGTCACGTCGAGCGCGGCCGCCGCGATGCCGCCATCGCGCAGCGCGGCCGCGAGCGCGACCTGCTCGACGATCCCGCCGCGCGCGGTGTTCACGAGGATCGCCGTCTGCTTCATCGCGGCGAGCGCCGCGGCGTCGATCAGGTGGCGCGTGGCCGGGGTCAGCGGGCAGTGCAGTGTCACGACATCGGCGCGGGCGAGCGCCGCGTGCAGATCGTCGCCGCGGCGGACCGGCTCGACCTCCATGCCGAACGCGGCTGCCCGCTCGGCGACGGCCTGCCCGATCCGCCCGAAGCCGACGACGGCCAGGCGTGCGCCGCGCAGCTCGAGCCCGAGCCATGCGCGCGGCTCCCAGGTCGTCCACCTCCCGTCCGTCACCGACCTTTGCGCGTCGGGGAGCCGGCGCGCAGCGCTCAGCAGCAGCGCGAGTGTGAGGTCCGCGGTCGCGTCCGTGAGCACGCCCGGCGTGACGCCGACCGCGATACCGCGGGCGGCAGCGGCGGCCACGTCGATGTTGTCGGAGCCGACGGCGTAGTTGGCGATCGCCCGCAGTCGCGGCGCGGCCTCGAGCACCGCGGCGTTGATGCGCTCGGTGAGCAGGCAGAGCAGTCCGTCCGCCGTGGCGACGCCGGCGGCGAGCTCGGCGGCGGTCGGCGGCAGCTCACCGGGGTGGACGATGACGTCGTGGCCGGCGGCGGCGAGCCGGCCGACGGCGGAACCGGGCAGCCGGCGGGTGACGAAGACCTGCGCCATCCGGCCGACGATATCGGCGGCCGCGTGGTGACCGTCTCCTACGGGTGGCGGCCCGAGGCCAGGATCGAAACCGTGTTCCCGGTGGCGACGTTCCAGGCGAGCACGGCGCGGGTCCCGGCGGCGGCGATCCGCGGGTAGATCCCCGGGCGGTCGAGCTCGGGCGTGCCCGCGAACGGCCCGCTGATCGGTCCGCCGGCCACACGGACGTGGTCGCTCTCGCCCCAGGCCAGGAGCGCCGAGCCGTCGCCGAGCAGCGCGGGGCCGCCGGCGAACGAGCCGGGGTGCACGCCCGCAGTGACGACGGACGGCGCGAACAGCCCGCTGGTCGTGGAGCGCGACGTCGAACGCAGGTCGGACCCCTCGGCCTGCGGGACCCACGTGAGCAGCGCCGAGCCGCTCGGGCCGCTGACGAGGTCGTAGGTCCGCGTCGGGACGTCGGAGATCCTCTGGGCCTCGGACAGCGCGCCGCTGGGCAGGCGCGACGCGGTGACGAGAGCGCCGGCCTGCAGGCCCTCGCCTTCGGAGTCGAGGCCCGCGGCGTGCCACGCGACGACCGCCGTGCGGTCGCTCGTGACGGCGATGACCGGCTCACTCGCGGGTGCGGCGCCGAGCGAGCGGGCGGTGCCCCAGGAGCCGCGCGCCCCGCGCGAGCGGGTGGCGAGCCGGACGACGGGCGCCGTGCCGCGGCTCCACGCCGCGTAGGCGGTGCCGCGGTCGTCGAGCGCGACGACCTGGCCGGTGACGGTCGTGGGCGTCGATCCTTCGCGGATCGTCTGCGTGCCGCCGAAGCTCGCGCCGGCGGCACGGTAGGACGACTGCACGGCATCGGTGCGGTGTCCGTTGCTCAGACGCTGCACGCCGCGCCAGACGACGATCGCGTCGCCGCGAGCGTTCGCGGCGGTGTCCACCCCGGCGTCGATGAAGTGGGCGCTCGTCCCGATCTGCCGCGCGCTGCCCCAGCTCCCGCGCGAGGAGCGGATCGCCGCACGGATGGTGAGCGGCCCGATCGTCGGGCTCGGTCGTGTGACGGTGGCCCCGCTCTGCGCCCACGCGACGACGACCTCACCCGAGCCGGTGACGGACACGCTCGGACGCGTCGTCGTGAACCGCCCGCCCGAGACCAGCCGCGGAGAGCTCCAGCCGTGGCCGGCGCGGCGCACCGCGACCTGTACGCCGCGGGCATCGGAGTAGGCGACGGCGGCGGTGCCGCCCGAGCCCATCGCGAGGTCCATCTGCACGGCGCCGTTCGTGGTGATCGTCGTCGGCGACGACCAGGAGGCGGCGTCCGCGCGTGCGCCGGGGAGGGCGAACAGCATCATCACGAGGATCGGGATCAGGGCGAGCGGCATCGGTCTCACAAGAACTACGCCTGAGCAGCCCGGAAGTTCCGGTCATGCCCGCGCCGGTAGCGTTGCCGCCATGAGCACCACATCAGCCGCGACCCTCCGCAAGCGCCGCGAAGCGGTGGTCGTCGAGCACATGGAGTCCGAGAACCGCCACGAGTTCGGCGTCACGATGGGCACGTTCGAGCACCCGCGCTACGAGATCATCCCGACGGGCGACGTCTACGACGGCGAGGCCGCCGTCGCGGGCTACTTCGAGGAGAGTCGCGCGGCGTTCCCCGACCAGCGCAACGAGCTGCTCGAGATGCATCACGCCGAGGACTCCGTGATCGTCGAGTTCACGCTGCTCGGAACGCATCTGGGCACGTTCCGCGGCCTGCCGCCCACCGGGAAGGCCTTCACCTGCCGGACGCTCGCGATCTTCGTGTTCGAGCCCGGCGGCGACGGGATCATCTGTGAGCGCGTCTATTTCGACTCGGCGACGATTCTGCGGCAGCTCGGGCTCGCGCACGACCCGCTGACGCTCTGGGGCCGGGCGGCGACTGCGCTGAACCACCCCAGGACGATCGGCGGCGCCTTCGCCCGTCAGCTCGGCGGCCGCCTCAGGCCTTGAGCCGAGCCGGGCTGGCTTGGTACTCTGGACGGTACGGCGCGGGGTGGAGCAGTCTGGTAGCTCGTCGGGCTCATAACCCGAAGGTCGCAGGTTCGAATCCTGCCCCCGCTATGCGAAACGTCCCTCTCGCCAGGGGCGTTTTGCTCTTTCCGGGGCCGCAGTGCCGCGATCTCTGCTCTCCTTCAGGGTGTGAACGTGCCGCTCAGCCCTGTGCGTCGCCGGCTGTGCGTGGCGCTCGTCGCGCTGGCTGCCGCATCGTCTGCCCCGGCCACGATCGCGGCCGCGGCCGGTGGGACGGACACGACGCTGCCGACGCCCGTCTCGAGCCCCCTCGAATCACCGACGGCGATCGTCCCGATCCTGAACACCGGCCGAGCGCTGATCCTGGAGAAGGGCGGCGCCGTCCGCGTCATGCAGGCCGACGCGACGGTTCTCGCGGCCGACGCGCTGACACTGGGCGTCTGCACGGGCAGCGAACAGGGGCTGCTCGGCGCTGCGGTGTCCCGGGACTTCGCGAGCGACGGCTTCGTCTATCTCCACTACTCGCGCGACGCCGGCAACTGCAACAGCAGTTCGGGCCGGTTCAACCGCGTCAGCCGCTTCACGATGACCGGGAACACGATCAACCCGGCGTCAGAGGTCGTGCTGCTCGACAACATGGCGATCCCCGCCGGGAACCACAACGGCGGCGACCTTGAGATCGGCAACGACGGCGACCTGTACGTCACCGTCGGCGATGGTGGCACCAACCCGCGCGGGAGCGGGCCGTCGGCGGCGCAGGACCTGAGCCTGCTGAACGGCAAGGTCCTGCGCATCACGACGACCGGCGGCGTGCCCGCGGACAACCCGCTGGTCGGCGCGGCCGACGCGCAGTCGTGTGCCACGGCCGGCATCACCGCACCCGGCACGGCCAGGTGCACCGAGATCTACGACTACGGCCTGCGCAACCCGTACCGCTTCGCCTTCGACCCCAACACCAGCGCCACGCGGTTCTTCATCAACGACGTCGGCCAGAACACCTGGGAGGAGGTCGACAGCGGGGGCAGGGGACTGAACTACGGCTGGGACAGCCGCGAAGGCCTGTGCAACGTGGGCTCGCTGCTGACCTGCCCGCCGACACCCGCCGGATTCACCGACCCGCTGACGGTCTACAGCCACGCCACGGGCTGCAGCTACATCACCGCCGGGGCGTTCATCCCGAACGGCATCTGGGCGGCGACCTACGACGGCGGCTACCTGTTCGCCGACGGCGGCTGCGGGAAGATCTTCCTGATGAGCAGCGCCGGGGCGGTCGACTACGGCAGCCCCTTCGCGCAGACGAGTGGCGTCATCGTCGACATGGCGTTCCTGACCCAGGGTGGGCAGACCGCGCTGTACTACGTGACCAACGGAACGGGCGAGCTTCACAGGATCACGTTGCCGCCGCCGACGCCCCAGCCGACCGCGCCGGTTGCGGCGCCCGTCGCGCCCGCGCCGGTGCCCGCACGTCCCGTGACCGACCCGAAGACCCCGGCGCCGCGCTGCCGGATCGCCCGTGTCACCGGACTGCCGGCATCGACGGCCAGGGCAGCGATCCGGGCCGCGCACTGCACGCCGCACCAGGTCGTCATCAGGATGCGCGGCGGCCGGCCGCTGCGGAGGAACGGCAGGCTGCTGCCGGCCGCGTCGCGGGCCCGCCCGAACGCCTCGCCCGGGCGGCGCAGAACCTGGACGCTGCGGGTTCAGGGGACCGGGCAGATACCGGGCAGGATGTACAGGGCCGGAACGCGCCAGACGATCTGGGTCGGGTGGGAGGCGACTCCCAGGGCGATCGCGCTCCAGCGCGGCGCCCGCTACCGCTGAGGTCGTCTACACGCGATGCTTGCGTGGGCCCTTGCGCTTCGGCGTGCAGGTCCGGTACTTGCGCGTCCCTGTGATCTTCCGCCCGTCCTCCGTCGTCGCCGTGATCTTGACCGTGAAGCGCCCCTTGGGCAGCCCGGCCAGGACGATCGGCGCCGTGATCCGTGAGCGCTTCACGGTCTTGACCGACTTGCCGTTGACCAGCACGACCGCCGAGACCAGAGCGGTGCTCTTCGGGCGAACGAGCCGGATCCTGAAGCCGCGCCGGCTGACGCACGCCTTCGCCGAAGGAAGCCGGATGATCTCGGAGCTCTTCAGCGCCTGCTTCGCGACGACCGGCGGCGCCGTGACCGTCGTGGCGACACTCGCGCTCGCGCTGACGCCCGCCTTGTCGCGCACGGTGAGCTTCGCCGTGAACGTGCCCGCTGCCGCGTAGGTGTGGGGGACGGTCGCGGGCGGATCGCCGTCGCCGCCCGCGGCGGGCGTGCCGTCGCCGAAGTCGAGCGTCCAGCTTGCGAGCGGCCCGTCCTTGTCGCTCGTGCCGGCGGTCGAGAACGAGACGCCCAGCGGCGCGACTCCCGACTCCGGGGTGCGGGCGAGTGCCGCGACGGGAACGCCGTTGACGACCTGCTGGAAGATGCACGGCGCGAGCTTCACGACCCGGTCGGACTGCGTCGCGTAGAGGCAGCCGTCGGCGCCGACGGACGTGAAGTCGCCGCGGGTGCCGCCGCTCGCCACCACCGAGACCGGGTTGCCGGGGCTGTTGACGTCGATCCGCTGGATCGTCCCGTCGTTGCCGTTGACGAGGACGTTGTTGGAGAAGTCGACACCGCCGATGACGGTGTTCGGCCGCACGACCGCGATGCCGTCGGGGGCGTGGCCGGCCAGGCTCACGTCGAAGACCGTTGTGCCCGCGCGATCGATGCCCAGCACATGCTGCGAGTTGTAGTCGGTCACGTACAGCCGGCTGCCGTCGGCCGTGAAGGCGATGCCGTCGTACACGCGGGACCCGGGGGTCGCGAAGACCGTGTCGGCCGGCGAGGCTGCGGTCGGGGTCGCGATCCGCCGCACCGCCCCGGGCACCGCGGCTGCCTCGGCGTAGTAGAGGTCGCCGGTGAGCGGGTCCGTCGTGACACCGCGCGGATTGACGGTGGCGCTGATGTTGCGGGTCAGCGTGAGCGCGACCGGATCGAACTCCACCACCCCGGAGCCTGAGAAAGAGGCGTAGGTGAAGAGCGTGCCGTAGTAGCGGCCGCCGGCGATCGTCAGCCCGCCATTGGCGATAGGGGCCGCACTTGTGGCTTCGGCGGTGGCGACCGTGCCGCCGTCGGCGCCGAAGCGGTAGATCAGGCCATTGCAGAGGTCCGCGACGAACAGCTTCTGCCCATCGA
>Ga0302299_10001209_pt1 | contig 15421 bp, 6 predicted proteins | sample III_Fen_N3_4_FD_198795 | JGI IMG/M metagenome (GOLD analysis project Ga0302299, IMG submission 198795) | Peat permafrost microbial communities from Stordalen Mire near Abisko, Sweden - III_Fen_N3_4 | ecosystem: Environmental > Terrestrial > Soil > Wetlands > Permafrost | place: Sweden: Abisko... | reverse complement strand
CCGGCGGCGGCCGGACCGGGCAGTCGCCCAGGCCGACGTTCCTCGCGGCCGACCGCCTTCGCGCCGGGGACTTCCTCGTGTTCCCCAAGGGCGACCCGCATGCCGCTTCGCCGCCGCTGGCCGAGAACTTCGCCACCCTGGCCGGCATCTTCACGGCCACGGGCCGTTTCACCTCGCCCGCCGGGCACCGCCGGCTGGCCTTCCGGTTCGGGCCGGCCCTGCGGCACGGCGATCAGATCCGCCAGGTGCAGAGCCTCTGCGCGTGCGTGTTCGGCGACGTCGAGGGCGTCGAGGTCACCCGGCGCGGCGCCGGCATCGAGGTCAGCGTATCGACCGAGGCCGGGTACGACGCTCTGCACCAGCACCTGGGCGCCGTGCCCGGGGCGTGCCTGTCGGCGCAGATGACCGGTCAGAGCGCGGGCTTCCTGCTTGCGTTCCTCAGCGCCTACGTCGCGGCCGAGGGGGACATCAGTTCCACGGTCCAGGGGCGCTGGCGCAAGGTCACCGTCGCCTCGCGGCAATGGGCCTTCACCCTCCAGGGGCTGCTGGCCCGCCTGGACCGCTATGCCACCATCACGCCCCAGCACTGCAGCACACCCCGGCACGACAGCATGCCCCAGCACGGCGCGAGCAGCGCTGACGGGGGGCGCACCGGGGACCGGTACCAGGTGCAGTGGGCGAGCCCGGCCGTGCCGTCGCCGGCGCCGCGGGTGGTCGTCGACGCCGGTGCCTATTTCCTCGTGCCGATCCGCGCCGTCCACACCGAGACCGTCACGACGTCCGTCTTCGATCTCACCCTGGTCGGGCCGCACGGCGTGCTGATCGCCGGGTTCCCGGTCCGGGGGGTCTGGGGCACGGACGACGGGGCCGCGTCGCCGATTCCCGCAAGCACGCGGCAACGGGGACCCGGGCCGGTGGAGGAGGAAGGGGCGGCCCTCTGAGGCGGCGCGTCACTGAGTATCACGCTCACTGAGTGTCGGCACACTGAGGGTCACGCACACTGAGTGCCACGCGCACTGAGTGCCAGATCACGCAGGGGCAGGACGTCGGGCCCGGGGTCCCGCCCGGCGCGGGCCGTCATCGTGGAAGCCAGGGCGCGTATCCGGCGCCCTGATCCCGTGGCGGTGCGGAGGGCCCGGTGGCGGCAATCGGCGAGGATAGAAGGGGCGGGCAGGTCGCGGGCGCTGCCGTGACCGTGCCGGCCCCACGCGCCGCTGCCGAGCCTACGACCCCGCGTCCGGAGCCGGGGCGATCCCTGGCCCTGAGGTGCCGGATCCGGCGCGCCGAGGGGCACCACGGCGGAGTCCGGCTCTACGAGGCGGCGTTCACGGCAGATGTCACAGGTGCGGTGGGGGGCGTGGCCGGCTGCGCCCGAGTCGCGGTCGTACCCGCGTGGGACATCGGCGCCTTCGAGGCGCTGGACCGGATCAGCTGGGACCTGTCGGCCGCCGCGCACACCCTGTCGCGCTGGGGGCACACGCTGGACTGGCTGCAGGGTCGCGGGGCGAACGGGCTCGCAATCGTCGAGACCGTCGAGGTGCGCCCGCAGTGGCGAGGCCGGCGGATCGGCTACCTCGGGACCGCCCTCATGCTCGACGCGCTGAGGGTGGGCCTGTCCGGCGCCGTGCTCTTCCCGATGGCGCCCGGGGCATCGGGAGACTCCCGGTCCGCCAGCCATGAGCGGCTCACCGCGTATTGGGCGCGTCTGGGGTTCCGGCCCTGGATGGACGGGCACCTGAGCCTGCCCCTGGCGGACGGCACCCTCCGCCAGGCTGCGGCGCTGCTCGCGGATGACTGATCCCTGCTGATCTCTGCGCCCGCGACTACTCTCAGCAGTTCGTCGCCGGCGTGGCCGGTACTAGCTAGATCGAGTGTGGACTTCCCCGCGACACGCCGTCGGTGTGTCGCCCAGAAGTCCACACTCGATCAGCGGCCCGGTCCGGTTGCGCGCTGCAGGCGAGGACAGGGAAGCGCTGCGGCGCCTCCGCCGCCCGCCGCGGCCAGCGCCTGGTCGGCCCACGCCAGCAGCCCCGGAACGTCGACCCCGTACGGCGGGTCAGCGGCATAGGGGGCGATCCTTGCCGCCCCGCGGCTCAGAACTGCCGTGGCGCCGGTCAGGTTGCCGCGCAGGACGTGGGTCAAGCCGACCGCGAGCTGGGCCAGACCCTGCCACAGATCGCGCTCGGCGTCCGGTGCGCTCTTCCACACCCCTTCCAGGATCTCGTGGGCGTGGAACGGCATCCCGGCGTCGAGCAGCCGCTGGGCCTCGACCAGCGCCTGAGCCGGCGGCAGGACCAGCCCGTCCCGCACCCGGTCGACTCCAGCGCTCCCCCGGGGCAGCGGCCGCCCCAGGCCGTCGCGGGGCCGAGCGTTCACCGGCCGGCCGCCGGCGTCCCGTTCCCGTGCCGAGTCCACCTGCCCATCCTGCGGCACGCGCGGGCAGCACGCGCAGGGGGCCGTCCCCCGGCTCGGGCTGGGTAGGGTGCATGCAGGACACGTGGACACGCCCGGCGGATGGTCGCTCGGGGATGAGGGGAGTGCCGGGATGGGCACGGACGCCGACGTCGTCATCACGGCGCTGCAGGCGGGCGCGGACCACCTCGTTCCGATCGTCCGGACGCTGACGGCGGAGCAGCTCACCGCGCCGTCGGCTGCGGCGGACTGGGACGTCTCGCAGGTGCTGAGCCACCTCGGCAGTGGCGGGGCCCTCGCGCTGGCCGCGCTCGACGCCGCTCTGGCCGGGCAGCCGAACCCCGGGATGGACATGAACAGGGCGGTCTGGGCAACGTGGGACGCCATGTCGCCGCAGGAGCGGGCCGACGGCTTCGTCGCCTCTAACGCCCGGCTTCTCGATCGCTACCACGGCATCGGCGAGCCGGCCCGGGCGAGTCTGAGAGTGGATCTGGGCTTCCTGCCCGCGCCCGTCGACCTCGCCACCGCCGCGAAGTTCCGGCTCAACGAGTACACCCTGCACTCCTGGGACGTGCGGGTCGCGTTCGACCCGGCCGCCGTCCTGCAGCCAGCGGCCGTGCCGCTCCTGCTCGACCTCGTCGCGCCGATGGTCGGCTGGCTCGCCAGGCCGGCACCGCTGGAGGGCCGCTCCGTCACCGTGCGGGTCGATCTGCGCGATCCCGAGCGCTCCCTCGTGCTGACCCTCGGGGAGCAGACGTCGATCGCTGCCGTGCCGGCGGACGCCGCGCCGGCGAAGGTCGACGGCGTGCTCGCGTTGCCCGCCGAGGCGTGGTTGCGCCTTGTCGCCGGGCGGCTGAAGCCCCCCTACACGCCGTGCGGCGCCGTCGCGGCCACCGGCGTGTCGCTCGACACGCTGCGCGCCGTCTTCGCCGGCTACTGATCGCCTGAACCTGGTCGGTTTGGCGCTCATGGGCATGCGGGAGCAGCTCGCTTCAGCTCGGTGACAGGGCCCGGGCGCAATACCTGGTACTCATCTCCACGGCAAGGAGTACATATCCCCACGCTCCCGACCTACGCTGGACCCTGGGACGGGGCCGACCGGCCCGTGGGGAGGTTGTGGTGCCCGGAGCCGACGCACCGCCCGCCGCCGGGCCTCAGGCTCGGGCTCCCCGCACGAGCCTCGTCGGGCGTCGGGAGGTCATCACCGAGATCGCCGCCGCCCTGCCGGAGCACCGGCTCGTCACGGTGCTGGGGCCGGGCGGCGTCGGGAAGACCCGGGTGGCGGCGGAAGTCAGCGCCCGCAACCAGGCGTGGCCCGACGGCGTCGTCTGGCTCGACCTGACGGCCCAGTCGCCCGGCGGCGTCTTCGGCCTGCTCGCCCATGCGCTGGGCCTGCGGGAGGCGCGGATCAGTGACCTGTCCGCCGGCGTGGTCGGGGCGATCGGCGGTCGCAGCCTGCTCGTGGTTCTGGACAACTGCGAGCACGTGGTGGACGAGGCCGCTGCCACGGCGGACGAGCTGCTCGCTGCCTGCCCCGCAGCCATGCTGCTCGCGACGAGCCGCGAGGTGCTGGCCGTCACCGGCGAGCGCGCGATCCTGCTGCCGCCGCTGTCGCTCGCCACGGCGACCCAGACGCCGGAGAAGATCATGGCGTCCGACGCCGTCCGGCTGCTCGAGGCGCGTGCCGGCGCCGTGGTGCCCGGCTTCCGCCTGACGCCCGAGGACGCGCCCGACGCCGCCCGGCTGTGCCGCCGGCTCGACGGGCTGCCGTTGGCGATCGAGCTCGCCGCCGCCCGACTACGTGTGCTGACCCTGCGCCAGGTCGCCGACGGCGTCGACGACGTCTTCCACCTGCTGGTCAGCCGCAACCGGAGCGCGCCCGCCCGCCACCACAGCCTGCGGGCGGCGCTGGACTGGAGCTACGACCTTCTCACGCCGCAGGAGCAGCAGCTGCTGTGGCAGGTCTCGGCGCTGCCCGCCGACTTCGACCTCGACGCCGCGGCGGCCGTGGCCGGCCGATCGACGGTCCAGGTCCTCGACCCGCTGGCCCGGCTCGTCGACAAGTGTTTCGTCGAAGCGATCTTCGACCGGACAGAGCCCGGCCGGCCGGCCCGCTACCGGCTGCTCGAAACCGTCCGGCGGTACGCCGCGGAGCACCTGGCGACGGCGGGGGAGGAGCGCGCGGTCCGGGACCGCCTCGCGGCGCACTTCGCGGGCCTCGCGGTGGCGACGGCGCCGCGGCTCACCTCGCCCGAAGCCGCCGCCGCGCTCGACCTTCTCGACGGCGAGCTGCCCAACTTCGACGCCGCCGTCCGCCACCTGCTCAGCACCGGCCAGGTGGCCTCGGCGCTGCGGCTCGGCGGAGCGCTGTGGCGGTTGTGCTACCTGCGCGGCCATTACCGGCAGGGCCGGGAGTGGTTGGACGCCGCTGCCACCGCCGCGGGCGAGGACGACGGGGAACACCTGGTGGACGTCCTCCACGGCGCCGGCGTCCTCGCCTTCCTCCAGTGCGACTACACCGCGGCGGTGCGCCGGCTGGAGCGGGCGCTGGACCTGGCACGGCGCCTGGGGGATGCGGAGAGGACCGCCGCGGCGCTGCAGATGCTCGGCGGCGTCGCCCGGGAGCAGGGCCGCTACGCCCGTGCGCACGAGCTCTACACCGAGAGCGAGACCCTGTACCGGCAGGTACGGTCCCCGGCGGGCGTTGCCCGGGCGACCAACTACCTGTCCTTCCTGTCCTGGCTGCAGTGCCGGTGGGACGATGCCCGCGGCTGCGGAACCGTTGCCCTGGAAGCGTTTCGGCGGCTGGGCGACTCCGAAGGGATCATCTGGGCGCTGCTCAACCTCGGGGCCGTTGCCCTGCTGACGGGTGCGCTCGGCGACGCCGCGTCAAACCTGGCTGATGCCTCCGAGCGGGCGGCCGGCGTCGACTTCCGGGAAGGCATCGGCTGGACGTCGCACCTGCTGGGCTTGGTCGCGAACCGCGAGGGTGATCCCGTGGGGGCCGCCCGGCTGCTCGCCGACGCCGCCCGGGCGCACGGCTCGCTCGGTGACCGGTGGCGCCTGGCCAGCGTCCTGGCGGACCTGGCCTGCGTGCCCCCTGCCGACCCGGCCGCGGCGGCGCGGCTGTTCGGGGCAGCCGACGCCACCTGGGAATCGATCGGCTCCGGTCCGGCGCCGTACGAGCGCGGCCGGCAGGACGAGGGCCGCGACGCCGCTCGGGCCAGGCTCGGTGACGCCGCCTACGCCGCCGCGTGGCGGGAGGGCCGGGCCGCGCCGGTGGAGGAACTGGTCGGGGTCGCGCCGGCGGTCCCGACGGTGGTGGACCTGCGCGACAAAGCCGACCTCCCGACGGGCGCGGACCTGCCCGGCGGCGCGGACCTGCCCGGCGGCGCGGACCTGCCCAACCGAGCCGGTGAGATGGCGCACCGGCCGTCGGCGGACGAGCAGGTGGTCCTGTCCGTCACCGCGTTGGGTGCCGGGCGGGTGCTCGTCGGTGATCGCGAAGTCAGGCCCGCCGACTGGGGCTACGCCAAGCCGCGCGAGTTGTTCTTCCTGCTCGCGAGCTGCGGCCCGATGACCAAGGAGCGGATCGGCGTCACCGTTTGGCCCGACCTGGACGCCGCCCAGCTGCGCGGCGCCCTGCACACGGCACTGCGGGATCTGCGCCGTGCCCTGGGCGGCAGCGGGTGGATCGTCTACGAGCGCGGGCGCTACGCCCTGGCGACCGGGCCGGTGCGCGTGGACGTGCAGGAGTTCGAGGCGGCCGTGGCGACGGCCCGGGCCTGCCGCAGCGCCCAGGAGGCCCTGCCGCATCTGCTGCGGGCGACGGACCTGTACGGCGGGGACCTGCTGCCGGACGTCGGCGCGGACTGGGTGGGCGGTCGGCGCGACGCGCTGCGGCAGGCGTGCACCCGCGCCCTGCTCGCGGCCGGCCGGGGCCTGGCCGGCGCCGGCCGGCTGCGCGAGGCCGCCGCGCGGCTGGAGCGCGCCGTCGAGCTGGACCCGCTGCTGGAGGCCGCGCACCGCGACCTCATGCTCTGCTTGGTCAAGGCCGGCGAACCGGGCCTGGCGCTGCGCCAGTACGAGGCGCTGGCGGCTCGCCTGGAGGCCGACCTCGGCGTGTCCCCGTCGCCGCAGACCCGCGCGCTGGCCCAGAAGATCCGCACCCGGCCCTGACGCCGTCGCCCCTTCGTGTTGCCGGAGCCCCTATCACCTGAGCGCCGCGGGCGTGCACCCGGCTGCGGTCAGAGCGATCAGCGCCGCGCCAGGAGCGTCGACCCTCAGACGACCGGGCCCCTCACGGCCACGCGGTGCGACAGGCCCGCGCCAACAGCCTGACGATGCCGCGTCCACGATCCGCTCCGCTGCGCCATGAGCGGCCAGTCGACGAGGTCGGCCAACTCGTCGATATCGGTGGTGAACCGGCTGTGGCGGACGTCCATCGAGCTGTTGCCGTCGCTGCCGACCACGGTGAGACCGGTCTCAACGAGAACGCCGACGTGGAGACCAGGTAGACGAGCGGGTCGACACCGCCCGTGTACCGCCCGGCGACCTGGTCCCGGTGGTCGTAGTGGATGCGGAACATCATCGGCGAGCGCGGTGCGAAGCAGAACGGAACGTAGTCGGCGATCGTGCCGACCGGTGCGACCGGGATCGCCCGACGGCGGCGACGACCCTTGATGCCAACATCGCCGACCTTCGTCAAGGTCACCGACTGCCGCACCCTCGCGTCGCAGATGAGCGCGTCTGCGTTGAGGATCGCCGGCAGGTTCGCCAGGTGGGCTGAGGCGCAGTTCTCGCGCCCCCCCACGTTTCCCCCCGCATCCCGCCCCAGCCTTCGGGGATGCCGGACCCCGACGCGCCGCCCCGCGCGGATCGCCCGGAGGCCGTGCTGCCTCTGGTGCACGAGGCGCTGACCGCCGGCGACGTCGATGCCGCAGCTGCGCTCTACGCCCCGGGTGCGCTGCTGCACGCTTGGGGGCGGCGACTGCAGGGGGCGGCCCTGCACGGCATGCTCGCCTCGCTGGCCGATCTGCGTGCGCCGATCCGGCTCGAGCGGGCGGAGGTCGCCTCACCCGCGGCTGGTGACCTCGGGCGGGCCGTCGTCGCGGCGCACTGGCACGTCGACGCGGCGGTACTCGGCGCCGGGTGCCCGATCGACGTGGCGGTCGACGTCGTCGCGGTCGTCGCCGTGTCAGCCGAGCGCGGCTGGCAGGTCGTCGAGGAGACCTGGACCACGGCCGCGGGCGACGCGCTGAGCGTCACCGATCCGTCGCCGCCCCCCTGACCGCCCCGGCTTCCCCCAGCACTTCCCCCAGCACCGGGGACAAGCGTCGTCCCCGGCTCACCAGCCGGCACCGCCTCCACCGCCCAGCGGGCGCGAAGCCCACCCCGCCCAGCCAGCGCGAACCGCCCAGCCAACGAGGCTGTCCACCACGATCGAGGGGAATGACCCGCCATGGCCTCGGCCACCGACCTGTTCACCAAGACCTACGCCGACCGCGCCTACCGCTTCCCGACCATGGTCCGGCATGCCGGCACCGTCGTCGCGTTCGCGATGGACGCCGACCGGCGCATCAGGTACAGCGTGCTCGACCCGACGACGAACGACCCCGGCAGCATGATGGACGCCGACCACTGGTCGCCCGACCCTGCGGTGCTCGCCTTCGCCACGGAGATCGCCGCGGTCGGGTTCGGCGTGGCTGACCAGATCGCCCTGCCGCCGGTCCGAATCGGCACCCGCACCCCTGTCCAGCCGGGGATCACCGTCAACGCCGACGAGCTCGACCCGCTCCTGTCCACGACGGCGCGGCTGTCGGCCGCGGCCGCGTTCCAGGTGGTCTCGGACGGACGGTACGTCTACCTCCTGCGCCAGGCCGTGGCCGATCCCGACCCGGCCGTACTCGACGCCGCCCGCAAGACGGTGGCCGACCCCGCTGCCTCCGCCGCCGCTGTGGCTGCCGCCCGCGAGATCGTCGCCGACCATGACGCGATGGTCTACGTCACCGACCCCACAACAGGCCAGCCGGTGCTCGACGCCAACGGCCGGGTCGTCCCGGTCGTGCGCGGCACACTCCTCGTCGACCGCTTCGTGCTGACGGGCACCGCCCTGCACCCCAAGCTCGACGTCCGGTTCCAGCGCAGCCGCAGCCGCACCCGGCCGGCGAGCAGCACCGACACCCTCGGAGCCACCGACCTCGACAAGTTCCCCTTCGTCGAGCCGACTCAGGACCTGCGTTTCGTCACCGGACTGTCGAACGGCGCGTTCGCCGCAGCTCTCGTGCCGACCGGCGTCGCCGACGTGTTCCGGTGGCAGGTGTTCACCTACGACGCCCATGGCGACGTGGTCCGCTCCTACAGCGCCGCCCGCACCAAGGACGGCCTGTTCGACACCCTCGGCCAGCAGCCGCTGACCTGCACCGACCACCCCGACGTCTTCTCCCTCGCCCCCGGCACGTGCCCCAGGCCCGCGCTGGCCGACCCAACCCAGACCTGCGGCAAGACGCTCGTGGCCCGCTCGGACACCACCGGCGGCGCTGGGGGGACGGCGCTCTCGTTCCCCGCGGACACCCCGGCCGTGGTCACCCTCGACGGCGCGGTCACTACCGGCGCCGAGTTCACGCTGGAAGCCTGGCTCAAGACCGACCCCATGGGCACGGGCGAGCGGGCTCTGCTCGGAGGCGACGCGGCCGGCCCCGGCGACACCCCGCCGTCGATCTGGATCACCGACGGGACGACGCTGCGGATCGCCTTCGGCGACGGCCAGAGGCTCCAGCAGACGACGACGGCGGCCATCCTCACCCCGGGAGCCTGGAACCACGTCGCCGTCAGCTTCGGCGACGGCGTCATCTCGGTGCATCTCGACGGCGTCCTGCAGCACGCGGCTGCCGTCGACAAGGGATCCGTCCCGACTGCGTCGGCGATCACCCGGATCGCCGGCACGGCGTCGGGCTTCGCCGGTATCCTCGACGAGGTCCGGATCTGGTCGGTCTCGCTCACCCCGACCCAGATCGAGACCCAGCGGCACATGCGCCTCATCGGCACCGAGGGCGGCCTCGCCGGGTACTGGCGCCTCGACGAGGGCTCCGGCTTCGTGACCTTCGACGACTCGCCCGCCGGCGCGAAGGGCATGCTCGACGGCCCGACGTGGGTCGGCAGCGGGGCCCCGATCTGTGACCCGGTAGGGCTGACCCGCTCGGCCATCCGCCTGGCCGGGCGCCGGGTCAGCGGCGGCCTCGGGTCGAGCGTGTACTACCAGCAGGAGAACGTGTCCGGCGGCTACACCGGCCAGGCCAAGCCGCTCAAGCAGGCCGCGCGGGTCATGCTCGCGCTCGTCTCGACGCGGCTCACCGACGCCGGCCCGGCCTCCGTGCCGACGGGCCCGGCCCTGGTGACGGCGCTGGACTTCGGCGTCGGGTCCGACGGCCTCCTCGCCGACCTGCCCGTCGAGGTCGCCCTGACGGACTTGTCCGTCGGCGGCCCGACCACCACGCCCGGGGAGAACCTGCTCGCCGAACTCGTCCAGGCGCAGGCCGACGTCGCGACCCTCAGCGACGCCGTCACGACGCTGACCGCGCACGTCGCCGACCTGCGTCAGGTGCTCGGCGCGGCCGCGGCGATCCAGGCCGCCGTGCCGAACGCGAACACCCCGCTGCAGGCTCAGCCGATCCCAACTGCCTACTCCGACATCGCCGCTCTGCTCGCTCGGGTCGCGACGCTGCGCCAGCGCCTCTACGACCTTGCGCACAGCCAGGGCGCCGAACGCTCGATGATCATTGCTGCTGAGCAGGCCGTGCAGCAGATCCTCGACTCCGTGAACGTCGACCTCACCCCGCGCCTCGCGGCGGTTTCCGCCGATCTCGCGAGCAGCACCGGCACGCTGGTGGCCGACACGGCGAGCCTGGCCACCGCCACGGCCACCGAAGCGTCTCTGCGCAGCCTGCTCGACCACGACACGGCGCTGTACATGCCGCTGCTCCACCTCGACGGGCGCGGCCTGTCCGTCAGCGGCGCGGTACTCGACTTCGCTCCCGCGCAGGGCTCGGCCCCGACCCTGCTCGACGGCGCGCTCGGCCGGGTCACCCTGTACGGGCGGGGTGCGAACGAGGAGTTCCTCTACGCCTACTACGACACGTTCACCGGGCGGACCCGGCTGACCGTGCCGACCCGCGGCGACAGTGACGGCATCCTGTCCTTCATCGCCCGCAGCACGGAGTCCGAGTTCGACGACGTCACAGTCACCATCACCCCGGGCGACGGCCCGACGACCTGCACCGCCACCGTGAGCACGGTCAACGCGGGGGTCACGGAGACGTGGAACCGCTTGCCGCGCAACGCCATCGCGCTGGCGAGCATCCTCAACGGGACGGCGCCGGACCCGGTCGTCGTCGGCACCACCGCGGCCCCGGCGACCACCGGTGCGGACAAGACCGAGGCTCTCAGCCTCGACGGCGCCGGCCTGCGGCTGCCGCTCACGGCCGGAGCGATGCTCGACGTCGGCGTGACGGTCCTGCAGGTCGCCGAGGACACGGCCCGGGGGGCGACGTCGGTGCCGGTCGTGCCCAGCCTCGTCGTGGTTCCGTCCGGTGCCACCGTGCGCCGGATCGCCTACGATCCCGCCGCGGCCACCTCCACCCGCGCGGGTGCCGACCTGCGCTCGGGGAGCCTGCTCGTCGCGGCGGACTCCCGCGCCGCCGTCGGGCAGATGCTCGACGGCGCCAGCACCACGCAGGGTGCGAGCCCGGCGTGCCGGTGGTTCGCCGCCGCACCGGGGACGGCGCTGGTCTTCGACGGCGCGACGTCCGCGGGGGTGCTCTCCCGGACGGCCCTGCACTTCAACGGCACGAGCGACGGGATCACCCTCGCCCAGACGGCGGCGCTGAACCTTCGGGGCGACGTGACGCTCGAGGCGTGGATCCGCCCGGCCCAGCTCGACGGGCTGCGCGACGTCGTCGTCCACGGCCCGAGCGCGGACCGCGCGCACGAGGTCTACCTGCGGATCATCAACGGGCAGTATCAGATCGGCACGTACGACGGGGCGGACCACTTCGCCGGTGCGGCCATCCCCGCCAACGAGACGGGCGGGTGGGTGCACCTGGCCGGCGTCTACGGGGGCGGGCGGTGGCAGCTGTACCGCAACGGCCTGCTCTTCGGCTCATCCATGGACGCCACCGGCGCCACGCCGGTCACCGGCGCGTGGGCCATCGGCTGCGACGCCGACGGCCGCGAGCGGTTCTTCTCCGGCGACATCGACGAGGTGCGGATCTGGTCCCGGGCCCTCGATCCGGCGGAGATCACCGACGGGATGAACCGGCGCCTGTCCGGCACCGAGGCTGCCCTGGCCGGTTACTGGTACGCCGTCGACGGCGTCCTGACCGACCAGACCCCGAACAAGACGGCCGTGGCCCCCGCGCCCGTCCCGACGACGACGTCGCCGAAGGTCGCCACCTCCCCGACGATCCTCGCGCCGTTGGCCGGGTTCGACGTCGTCGGCGACGTGTGCGTCGAGACGTGGGTCAACCCGAGCTCGACCGAGCAGGTCAGTCAGGTGCTCGCCAAGGCATCCCCGGCGGGCTCCTACCAGCTCGCCCTGCACGCGGCGCCCTCAGCGGCCCGCTTCGCCGGCGGCACCGGCGGGATCGCCCTCCCCGACGACCCCTCCCTGAGGATCACCGGCCGGGTCACCGTCGAAGCGTGGATCAAGATGGCGTCCAGCGACGGGCTGCGCGACATCGTCGCCCACGGCTACTACTACGGGAACCCCAACGGCGAGGTCTACCTGCGGGTCATGAACGGCGCCTACCAGCTGGGCCGGTGGACGAACAACAACGCCGTCGACGCCTCCACGCAGTTCGCGGTGCCGCCCGGCGACGTCGGCACGTGGGTCCACCTGGCCGGCACGTGGGACGGACAGGCGTGGCGGCTGTACCGCAACGGTGTTCCTGTCGGCTCGTCGAACCCCGACGCCACCGGTGCCCCGCCCGTACCCGCGGCGTGGACGGTCGGTGGCTCCCTCGTCCAGGACCGGGTGTTCAACGGCGACATCGACGAGGTGCGGATCTGGAGCGTGACCCGTGCGGGGAGCGACATCGTCGCTGCGAAGGACCACCGGCTCACCGGCACCGAGGCCGGGCTGGTCGGGGTCTGGCGGGTCGACGGCGGCATGCTGCGCGACGGCGGACCGCGCCACCTCGACAGCGCGCCCGGCTCGGTCGCCGTCCCGGCCCCGGGCGTCATGCCGTACGCCTACACCGCGGTCGTCGGCGTCAACGACCAGGTGGTCGAGACCGCGCAGTCGATCCCGGCCGCCCAGTGGTCGCACGTCGCGGCCGTGTTCGACCAGCACTACGGGCTGCAGTTCACCGGCGGCGGCTACCTCGACGCAGGCGACTCCGACGGCCTGAACCTGACCAAGGACCTGACGATCGAGATCGGCGCGCGGCTCGACACGACCGGGATCCGGCACGGGCTGATCTCGCGCGGCACGCTGCAGGACGGGACCGCCGACGACGTGCCGTACGCCCTCTCCGTGCTGCCCGACGGGCGGCTGGAACTGGCGTTCGAGGACGTCAACCACGCCCTGCACCGCATCTCCTCGACGGCGCCTGCGGTGGGCGACACCGCGTTCCACCGCCTCGCCGTCACCCGCCAGCACCGGGTCAAGGTCGACACGACGAACACCAAGCCGCCGGCCGGGACGGCCGTCGTGGACACCTGGGACGAGGTCGTCTTCTACGTCGACGGCACGGCTGTCGGGGCGCCGGTGGCCTACCGCGGTCCCCAGGTCGGGTCCAGCCAGGGATCGACGCTCATCGGCCGCGTGCTGAACGGCGGTGCGGCGGCCACGACCCTGACCGGGACGCTGTCCGAGGTGCGCCTGTGGAACAGCGCCCGCGAGGCGACCACGATCGGCGCACCGGTCCAGTCGAACGCCGTGGGGCTGGTCGCCCGGTGGACCTTCCAGGAGGGCATCGGGAACATGACCGCGGCCGTCCGGGGCGGCTCCGACGCCGTGCTGCACGGGGGCGTCGCGTGGGTGCACACCCCGGACGGGCAGGGCTCCTCGCTGGTCGTGCACCTCGACGGCCGGCCGGTCGCGACGACACCGGTACCGCCGGCGAACCTGCCCGCGCTCGCCCCTCAGGTCACCGTGGGCGCGCTCGACAACGACGCCAAGACCCGGCGGTTCATCGGCCAGCTCGCGGAGATGCGGATCTGGCGCACCGCCCGGACCACCCAGGAGGTGCAGGACAACCTGTTCGGCCGGCTCACCGGCGACGCCTCCGACCTCGTCGCCGACTATCGGTTCGACGCCGCGCCCGGGGTCCAGGACCACGGGCCCCGCGGCAACGGCCTGCCGGTCAGCACGGGCGCCAGGTACGTCGTCTCGACGGCGCCGATCGCCGAGGATTCGCCGGTGGCCCGCAACGCCGTCCTCGGCCTGGCCTCGCGTTTCCAGCAGAACGTGTCGTCCTCGCCGTGCGCGGTCGAGTACGCCGAGCTGGAGGCCGGCAGCAGCGCGATGGGCGCCGCCGCCACCCGCGGAGCGCTCAAGCGGGCCTACGCGATGGTCGACTCGGCGGGGGCCTGGCACCTGGTCACCGGGTTCAAGGTGGGCGACCTCATGACGGAATGGGTGGGGCAGGCGCAGTTCGACCCCCAGCTCATCGGCTACATCGAGGGCGCGCCGCCCGTGCCGAGTGAGAACCTCACCGTTACGGGCGACTACACCGGCGCGACGTCGGTGGCGCTCGCCGACGCGACGTCGACGAACTACACCTTCGGTACCACCCGCGACTCCGGCTTCAACGCGACGTTCGAGCTGAGCGCCGGAGAGGGCGAGCAGGTCCAGACGTTCGCCGGCCTCATGGAGATCGAGGCGCCGCTCGGGATCGGCGTCGGTGAGGTGGAGCTGACGAACGCCGTCTCCGGCGGGGTGACGTTCACCGGCAAGGCGACGTTCGAGACATCGCTGAGCTGGCTGGACGACACGACCACCGGACAGGGCTCGACCCGCACCCGGGTGTCCTCCCTGTCCTTGACGGGGCATCCGGAGTCGCAGCCGGCCTACCCGGCGGTCGGCACGCGATTCGTCCCGAACAATGTGGGGTTCGCGCTCGTCCAGTCGCAGACGGCAGACGTCTACGCGCTGCGCCTGCGGCACACCGGGACCCTGGTGGCCTACCAGATGCGGCCGAACCCGGACATCCCGAAGGACTGGAACATCATCACGTTCCCGATCGACCCGCGGTACACCAAGCAGGGCGTGCTCGACGGTCACGTCGGGGGACAGGCCGACTCCGACTACCCCAACGCGCTGACGTACTCGCCCGATCTGTCGTACTTCAAGCCGATCGAGGCCTACCAGCTGAAGAACGGGATCGACCGGGAGGAGGAGCAGCTGTCGACGCTGTTCGCCCAGCACAGCGTCGACCCCAACCAGCTCTCCGGAGGGCAGCTGCCGCCGACGGTGCTGCCGGTCAAGCGCAACCTCGTCAACACCTACGTCTGGACGGCCGACGGCGGGCAGTTCGCGGAGACGACGCAGCTGCTCGACACCTACTCGGAGAACGTCTCCGGCGCCTACCACTTCCAGGGGCTGGCCGGCGGGACGGTCAGCGCCGACGTCGACATCTTCGGCGTCTCGGTCAACTTCGAGCTGTCGGCCATGTTCGGCGGGCACCTCGACCTGTCGGTGACCAAGCAGATGGACTCCCAGCGGTCCTTCGAGGTGGACGTCACCACCGGCGGGGAGCAGGACATCACGACCGTCAAGGCCGACGGCACCCGGGTGAAGCAGCCCGGCAAGGTCGACGCCTACCGGTGGATGACGTTCTACCTGGAGCCGGAGGCGGCCAACCACGACCTCTTCTTCAACCGGGTCGTGGACCCGATCTGGCTCGCGGAGAGCTCCGACCCGGCGGCGGCGGCCCTGCGGCAGGCGCAGCAGGACGCCAAGAGCCCGGCGGCGTGGCGGGTCATGCATCGGGTGACGTACGTGAGCCGG
>Ga0302299_10001208_pt1 | contig 15421 bp, 15 predicted proteins | sample III_Fen_N3_4_FD_198795 | JGI IMG/M metagenome (GOLD analysis project Ga0302299, IMG submission 198795) | Peat permafrost microbial communities from Stordalen Mire near Abisko, Sweden - III_Fen_N3_4 | ecosystem: Environmental > Terrestrial > Soil > Wetlands > Permafrost | place: Sweden: Abisko... | reverse complement strand
TTCGACGAGGGCGCGGTCCATGTCTCGATGGCCGACCCCTACTGCGCCGACGGGCGCGCCGCCGCTCTCGTCGCCGCCCGTCGTGGTGGTTGGTCGCCGGTCGACGGGGGCACCTTGGTGGTGATCGAGGGGCCGCGCTTCTCGACCAGAGCGGAGTCGCGCTGGTACGCGGCGAGTGGCTGGTCCGTCGTGGGCATGACCGGGCATCCGGAGGCGGTTCTGGCCCGCGAGCTGGGCCTGTGCTACACGGCCGTAGCGCTGGTCACCGACCTCGACGCGGGCGTCGAGCAGGGGCGAGGCGTGACGCACACGGAGGTGCTGGAAGTGTTCGGGCGCAATGTGACTCGGCTGCGCAACCTGCTGCTCGACCTCGTCCCGGGGCTGCCGACCGAGCGGCGCTGCGCCTGCGCGCACTCCCTCGACGGGGTGACCTTGCCGATCACCCTGCCGTGACTGGTTCACCCCGCCGACGGCGCAGCGCCCGTCAGCTCTTGCTCTCGATCCATCGCCGACGGCGGCTGCTGTCAGCGTCCTTCGTCGGGCTGGCCGTCGTCTTCGGGCTCAGTGCCCTGCGGCCCGCTCCACCGGCTACCCGTCCGGTGCTTGTGGCTACCCACGACCTGGTGGCCGGGCAGCTGCTCGACCCGGCCGACGTCATCGCGCGCGGGTTCCCGGTCGACCTCGTGCCGGCCGGTGCGGTGCTCGACGTCGGCGCGTTGACGGCCCGTCGGCTGGCCGGTGCGATGCGCGCCGGTGAGCCACTGACGGACGCCCGGCTGGTCGGGCCGTCGCTGCTGCGGGGGCTGGCCGGCCAGGTTGCCGTGCCGGTGCGCGTCGCCGACGCGGAGACCGCTGAGCTCGTCCACCCGGGTGATCGGGTCGACGTCGTGGCTCCGACAGCCGATGCCGTGGGGCAGCCGCTCGACTCCCTCGGGACCGGGTCAGCCGGCAGTGGCTCGGCCGGCAGTGGGTCGACTGGTGCGGACTCGACGGCTGGCGGGGTACTTGCGGTGTCCGCGCTCGTGCTCGCCGTGCCCGCTCCCGTGCTGGACTCGACCTCGACCGCGGGGCGGGGCGGGTGGGCGGGTGGCTCGGGGACGCTCGTGGTGCTCGCAGTCCCGGCCGCCACGGCGACTCGGCTGGCGCAGGCGAGCGCTCCGGTCACCCTGCTACTGCGCGTGACTCCCTGAGGTCCAAAGAGCAGCCCCGGTCACACTCCGCTACGGTAGCCCCGCCCAACGGATGGGTGTACAGGTTCTGAAGGGACACCTACATGATCAAGGGTTTCCGCGAATTCCTGATGCGCGGCAACGTCGTCGATCTCGCTGTGGCCGTGGTCGTCGGCGGCGCGTTCGCCAAGGTGATCAACGCTCTGGTGCTCGGCTTCATCAACCCGATCGTGGCCGCGATCTTCGGCAAGCCTGACCTGACCAGCGTCGGCAACTTCACGATCGGCAAGGGCGAGTTCCACATCGGCCTCATCCTCACCGAGCTGCTGTCGTTCTTCTTCGTCGCCTTGGCGATCTACTTCTTCGTCATCGTCCCGATGAACAAGCTCAACGAGCGCCGAGCGCGGAACGCCGAAGTGGTCGAACCCGGCCCCACCGAGATCGAGCTGCTCACCGAGATCCGCGACTCGCTGCGGACCCGCTAGACCGACCCGTGATGGGGCGGCTGGTCGCGCAGGAACCGATCCAGATCGTCTGGGTCGGAGTCAGGCACCCGGTCGCCCCACCCTCGGTCCAGATCGTCCGAGGTGGGCTCCGGCATCGATTCGCTCACAGGCTTCAGCGTTACCGAGCGCGCAGCAGCTCGAGCCGCTCGGAGAGGATCTCCTCGAGCTCAGCGACACTGCGTCGCTCCAGCAGCATCTCCCAGTGGGTCTTGCCCGTGGCGCTGGTGCGCGGGGAGGCGAGCGCCTGGCCCGCAGCAGTCTTGGACTGCACGAGCGCGGTGTCGGCGTCGCTGAACGCGATCCGGCCGCACTTGGGACAGTCCCAGACCTCAGGGATGTCCTCGGCGTGGACCGAGAACTGCAAGGTGGTCGTGTGACCGACGGGGCAGTGATACCCCCGCGGATCCGTCTGGGCCGGAGCGACGCCCTTGTCGCTCTCGTAGCTGTGCGAATTCAAGGTGAAGCCGCGAAGCGCGGTCATAGGGGAAGGCCTCCTGGCGTAGCGGTCACACAGTTTGACGTTGAGGTACCCAACGACGTTCCCGTCTGCACTGTGATCTCGGCCTCAGCGGATCGCCCCTGAGGACGTCGAACGGGTGGTGTGCGGCCTGACCTCGATGGTGACACAGCCTGGCGGCAAGCTGTGAACCCACGCCCTGCCTGGGGGCTCGGGCGCGTCGTGCGCGTATCCTGACTCGCCCGAGAGCCCCCGTAGCTCAGGGGATAGAGCATCGGTTTCCTAAACCGTGTGTCGGCAGTTCGAATCTGCCCGGGGGCACCAAGCCCGGTACAACTGCGGGTGATCAGGCGGCCAGCGAGTTCACCAGTGCCCCGAACACGCCCGGGAGGACCTGGGCCGACGGGACGATGGTCCGCCGGAGCTGAGGACGGCCGGCGCACCACAGCAGCGTCCGGGTCAGCATCCGGTACGAGCGGGTGATCTGCCGCCACTCGGCCTCGTACGCGTCGGGGCGCCCCGCCCGCAGGCACTCGACGGCCGCCGCGGCCTCCTGGAAGCCGACCCGCAGGCCCTCGCCGGTGAGCGCGTCGACGTAGCCCGCAGCGTCCCCGACCAGCAGCGTGCGCCCGCTGACCCGACCCGACGTGACCTGGCGCAGCGGCCCCGCTCCCCGCAGCGCGCTCGCCGGCTCCGCACCCAGCAGCCGCTCCGCGAGCGCCGGAACGTCGACCAGCGACCGACCGAGGTCCAGCGGTGCCGCCCCGAGGACGGCGATGCCGACCGTGTCCGACGCCACCGGCGTGACGTAGATCTCGACCTTCCGGGTCCAGTACACCTCGACCAGGTCCGACCACGGCGCGACGCCGAAGTGCTGCCGGAGCCCGTACCTCGCGGGAACCCGGCTGGGCTTGTGCAGCCCGACTGCGCGGCGCACGGTCGAGTGCAGGCCGTCGGCGCCGACGAGGTACCGGGCCCGGATCCCGCATGCCTGTACCCAGTCGGCGCCTTGCTCCACCTCGGTCGCGCGTTGCTCGACGATGTCGACGCCGACCGCCTGTGCCTGCTCGGACAGCACGCGCTGAAGCTCGGTGCGCCGCACCCCCCGGCCCGGTCCGGTGCTGAACCGAGCCTCGGCGACCCGTTCGCCCTGGACGTACCGGATGCCATGGAACGGCACGCCGCGAGGGTGCACCGCCAAGCCGGCCAGGTGGCTCAGCGCCTCGGGCATCAGCCCCTCGCCGCAAGCCTTGTCGACGGGCGTTTCGCGGGGCTCGGCCACGACGACCGACAGCCCGTGCCCGGCGGCGTGGATCGCGGTGACCAGGCCGACCGGACCACCCCCGACGACCAGCAGGTCGATCACCGGCTGCCACCCGAAGCCGTGGCGAGGGCGGCGTTCTCGGCGCGGATCCGGACGCCGAGCAGCGGGATGTTCAACACGGTGAACACCAGCGCCGTAATCCACGCCGACCCCACGAGCGGCAGCGAGAAGCCCTCGACCACCACCGCGACGTAGTTGGGATGACGGAACCAGCGGTAGGGCCCACCGGTGACGAGAGGCAGCCCAGGGACGACCACGATCCGGGTGTTCCAGCGTGGTCCGAGCGTGCGGATGCACCACCAGCGCAGTCCCTGCGCGGCAAGAACCAGGGCCAGCATCGGCCAGGCCAGCCACGGGTACATGGTCGGCGAGAGCACGTGGACCTCGACCAGCGCCCCCACGAGCAGCCCGGTGTGGAGCAGCACCATGAACCGGTAGTGGCTCGCGCCGTACTCGACTCCGCCGCGCTCCCTGCTCCAGCGCTCGTTGCGCCGCGAGACGACGAGCTCGACCACCCGCTCGATCCCGACGAGCAGGATCAGTCCGGTGAAGGCGGCCGTACCGGTCATGACGTCACCACTCCAGCAGCACGAGCTCGGAGCAGAAGCCGGGCCCCATGGCGAGCAACAGGCCGGGCGTTCCACGTTCAGGCGCCGGAGCCTCCCGGCCCGCGAGGGTGTCGGCCAGGACGTGCAGCACCGAGGCGGACGAGAGGTTCCCGATCCGAGCGAGCGACCGCCAGGTGACGTCGAGCTGCCCGTCTCGGAGGTCGAGCGCCTGCTCCATGGCCTCGAGAACCTTGGGCCCCCCGGGGTGACAGACCCAGGCCGAGACGTCCGGCACCTTCAGGTCGTGGTCGCCGAGGAAGCCGGCAACGTCGTCGCCGATGTACCGCTCGACGACGTCCGCGACGCTCGCGGCCAGAACGATCCGGAACCCGCTCCCCCCGATGTCCCACCCCATCGTGCGTTCGGTGTCCGGGTACAGCCGGCTGCGTGAGGCGACGACCCGCGGGCCCGGCGACCCGGACGAGCGATTCGCGCCGACGAGGACGACCGCGGCCGCGCCGTCGCCGAACAGGCCAGACGCGACGATGTTGGGCATCGAAGCGTCGTCGCGCTGCACGGTCAACGAGCAGAGCTCGATCGACAGAAGCACTGCGACGCCGTCCGGATGGCCGAGCAGGTAGTCGTGGCAGCGCGCGATCCCGGCAGCCCCAGCGACGCAGCCGAGTCCGAAGACCGGGATCCGCTTCACGTCCGGGCGCAGCCCGAGCCGCTGAGCGAGCAACGCCTCGATCGAGGGCGCCGCTACCCCGGTCACCGAGGTGCTGAGCACGAGGTCGACGTCGGCGGCGTCCAGGCCCGCCGACGCGAGCGCCCCGAGCACTGCCTGCTCGCCGAGCTCCAGCCCGACCCGGATGAACGCGTCGTTCGCCGCACCGAAGCCGTCCAGGTCTGCGTAGTCGTCCAGGGGAAGCGCCAGGTGCCGCCGGGTGACCCCGGTCGCGGCGTGGATCCGCTCGAGCAGGGCGCGCTGGCTCCCCGAGGGGGTCACGACGGCAGCAAACGCCGCGGTGATCTCAGCTTGCGGGTAGGCGTGGGCTGCGGTGACGCCGTGCACACCGGCGATGGTCACCATCTGTGGATGGTAGGCGTCCGTCGACGGCAGCGCGATCTACGGGAACGGCCGCACGACGTACGGCTGAGCCGAGAGCCCGTCGCCGTAGAGCGAACCGATGCGGATGACCGGGCGCACGGCCTCGACGATCTGCCCGTTGCCGAGGTAGATGGCCATGTGCGTGATCGGCGATCCGTAGAACACCAGGTCTCCGCGCCGGCGCTGCGACAACGGCACATGCGGCAGCCCGGACGCGTACAAGTAGTGCGTCGTCCGGAAGTCGGCCCCGACGTGCAGATCGGTGTTCAACCCGCGGACCACTCGACCACCTGCGTACATCGCCTGCAGGGCGAGTCCGGAGCAGTCGAACCCGATCGGGCCAGCGCCTCCCCAGAAGTACGGGACGCCGACCCGACTGGTTGCGTACGCGATCATCGCCTCGATCCGGGTCGAGGCCGACGCCCCGGCGCGGACCACCGGCTGCGAGGTGTACCGGTCGATGCAGAACGGGTAACCGGTGCCGAGGGCCGTCCAGGTGGTCGCGTCGACGAGCCCGGTGACTCGAAGGTGATGCGCCACCTGGAACGCGCGTACCGCCGCAGTGGTCGCCGGGTCGAACCGCTCGCGATGGCCGACCAGATGCAGAGCCCGCTGGACGAGGTAGACCTTGACGCCGGTGATGGCCGGGCCCACGACCAGGCAGCCGGGCGGAACCGAGACGCTCGTGACGTACGGGCTACCCACGGGTGTGACGCTCGGCTTGGGGCTGGGCTTGGGGCTGGGCTTGGGGCTGGGCTTGGGGCTGGTCGCCGCGGAGGAAGTAGCCGGTGTGGTCGGTGTGGCCGACGTGGAGGTCGGCGACGGCCACACCGAGCCTGGGGGGTCGACAGACGGCGCCGCGGTCGGGTTGCTCGATCCTGCACAGCTCACGAGCATCGTCACCAAGGCCAGGCCGCCGACGAGCTTGGCCGCGACACCCACTGCCTCACCTTCTCCTCCTCGTCCTGCCTCCACGGTACCCAGCCCAGGCTCTGAGCGCCGGAGGCGTAGGTCCCGCGACCGGGTCCGCCCGGCGGCGGATCGGCCCTGCGGCGGATACTGTCGGCGCCATGCCGCTCGTCGTCGCCGTGCTCCTGCTGGCAGCGACCAACGTGCTCGACAACCGGATCACCCCGGCGGCGTCCCTGCCGGTCAACCTGCTGGTGGCCGGGTTGCTCCTGCTGCTCGCCCGTTGGGACGGGCTCTCTGCCGCCGACCTGGGTCTGAGCCGGCTCAGCGTCGGCAGCGGCCTGCGGTGGGGCGGGATCGCGGCCGGGCTGGTCCTCGCGGCGTACCTGGTGGCACTGCTGCTGCCCGCAGGACGCGAGGCCTTCCTGGACAAGCGGGCTGACCTCGGCGTCGGCGGCGGCCTGTACCAAGCGTTCGTGCAGGTGCCGTTCGCCACCGTGCTGCTCGAGGAGCTGGCCTTTCGCGGGGTCCTGCTCGCCATGATGTCGGTGCGTTGGGGAACCGTGCGCGGGGTGATCGGCTCGTCCATCCTGTTCGGGCTGTGGCACGTACTGCCGTCGGCGTCGGCGGCGCAGGCCAACCCTTTGGTAGAACGCTGGTTCGGCACGGGCTCGACCGGGTTGTGGGTGTGGGCGGCAGTGTCGGTCCTGGCGACGGCCGCTGCCGGGGTGGTGTTCTGCTGGCTCAGGCTGCGCAGCGGGAGCCTGCTCGCATCAGCCGGACTGCACTGGGCCACCAACGGTTTCGGTTTCCTCGGCGCTCTGCTGGCCCGCGGCCTGCTCGTCGGCTAGTCCGGCACGTCGCGCCGCTTGAGTCCTGCCAGGCCGCCCACCGCGAGCAGCCCCGCCAAGGCCGTCAGCACCACCAGCGGAACCGGGGCGAACGCCTCAGCCGGCCACCTGGGTACGTACCAGAACGGCGTGATCTTGCGCATCCAGTCGGGCAGGCCGAGGAGTGGACCCAGCTCGCCCACGACGATGCAGTACGTCAGCACGAGCCACAGCACCCAGGTCAGGCGCGGGAGCAGGCCGACCACGGCCATCGACAGGCCGACCAGGACCCAGGCCGCGGGTACGGCGACCAACGCGGCCTCGGTGTACCGCACCGACAGACCAGGGAGGTCGTGAGCGGTCGCGCCGTACACCAGGCCCATGGCCAGGCCCCCCGCAAGCAGGATCGCGACGACGCCGCTCGCTGCCGTGACGAGGCGGGCGGCCCCCCACTGCACGCGGCTCGCCTGAGTGCTCAGCACCAGCTCGGCCCGGCCCTCCGTCTCGTCCACGTGCAGCCGCAGCACCGTGCTCAGGCCGAACGCGGCGGCGACCAGCGCGAACATGGCGATGACGGTGAGGGCGTAGGCATCGGCGATCGTCGACGAGGTTGAGCCGAGCGACCGGATGTACTCCGCCAGCCGGGGATTGGACGCGATCATGTCGACCCCCGAACGGACCAGCGATCCCACGAGCGCACCCAGGGCGGTCACCCCGAGGACCCAGACGAGCAGGGTCGCCCGGTCGAGCCGCCAGGCCAGCGTCTGCGGCGAACCAACCCAGCGGGCGGCGGTCGTGCGTCCGAGCCGGGGGCGCAGGATCCCCGAGCCCAGGTCGCGCCGCCCAGCGACCTCGAGCGCGACCAGCGCCAGCGCCGCGGACACGACCACCTCGAGCGCGATCACCCACCAGCGTTCCCCCGCGAACGGGCGGGTCTGCTCGACCCAGCCGATCGGCGTCAACCAGACCACCGCATGCGGCGGGCTGCTCGAATTGGCAAGCGAGGCGAGCGCGAACATCCCTGCAACCACCGCACTACCCAGCCCGTTCGCTGCCCGCGCGGTCCGGGTGAGTTGCGCGGCGACCGCGGCGGCGGCCGCGAAGACGAGGGCTGCACCCGCGATCGTCGTACCGAACGCGAGAGCACCGGCCCAGCCCATCCCGCGCCCGCCGAGGCCGAGCACCACCAGGACGGCGAACACCAGGTCGACCGCCGACGCCGCCACCAGCGCCGCGGCGAGCGGGGCCCGGCGACCGACGACTCCCGACCCCGTCAGCTCGGCCAGACCGGCCTGCTCTTCAGCCCGGCTGTGGCGCACGACCAAGAAGACGTTCACCAGGCCGAGCGCCAGAGTCAGCCCGGCACCGACCCGCCACGCGGTGAGGCCACCCGTGCTGAGCGGGTTGTACAACGGCCCGAGCAGCGCGGTGAGAGACGGGCTGGCGGCGAGGCTGGCAGCGAGCTCGAGCCGCGACTGCGCCGTCGGGTACAGCCGGTCGAACGTCGGGGCGACAGCCAGAACCATCGCGGCCAGACCGACGCCCCACGCGGGGGTCCGGACCCGGTCCCGGCGCAAGGCCGCGCGGGCCAGCGGCCAGGTCCCGGTGAACGCGGTGGCTCGCGCGCCGGGGACGGGCGCTGCGGTCGAGCGGTTCGCGGAGGCAACACTCATGACTGGGCCGCGGCCGGGTCGGACTGGTCGTAGTAACGCAGGAACATCTCCTCGAGCGTCGGGGGCCGGCTCTCCAACGTGCGTACCCCGGCCGCGGACAGCTGCGAGAGCACCGCCGGCATCGCCGCCGCGTCGACACCGCAGGCCACCTCGGCCCCGGCCGCGCTCGCGGTGACTGCCAGATCGTGCACGCCCTCGATTCCGCCTAGGTCGGCCGTCCGCTCGGTGGTGGCCCGTACCGTCGTGCGTCCGAGGTGGCGCAGGTCGGTCAGCAGGCCGGTCTCGACGGTGCGGCCGGCCCTGATGATGGTCACCCGCTGGCAGGTGGCGTCGACCTCGGCCAGCAGGTGGCTCGACAGCAGGACAGTGCGGCCCGCGGCAGTCAGCTCGTCGACGCACTCACGGAACACCTCGGCCATCAGCGGGTCGAGCCCATCAGTCGGCTCGTCGAACAGGTAGAGCTCAACGTCGCAAGCGAGGGCCGCCACGAGCAGCACCTTCTGCCGGTTTCCCTTGGAGTACGTGGACACTTTGGTCGAAGGGTCCAGGTCGAAGCGCTCGAGCAGCTCAGCCCGCCGATTCGGGCGGTAACCGCCCCGGATCCGGGCGAGCAGGTCGATCGTCTCGCCTCCGGACAGGGACGGCCACAGCACCACCTCACCGGGGACGTACGCCAGGCGGCGGTGCAGCGCCACTGCGTCGCGCCAGGGATCACCGCCGAGGAGCCAGGCCGAGCCGGCGTCGAGACGGAGCAGACCGAGCAGCGTCCGAAGGGTCGTGGTCTTGCCCGCTCCGTTGGGTCCGAGGAACCCGTGCACCTCGCCGGCCCGTACCTGCAGGTCGAGCCCGTCGAGCGCCCGCACCGTACCGAACGACTTGACCAGACCAACTGCGTCGACGACCAGCTCAGGACCAACGTCAGGCATCTCGAAACCTCCGTACTCATCCTTCCACGGGCCCGTTGGCACCAGCCCTAGCCCTGCCCGCCTGGCCTTTAGCGGGCCTCCAGGGCCCGCCGGCCGGCCAAGGCGCGTCCGCACGGGCCAGGGGGGAAGCGACCAGGGCCGTTGGACGCGCTGGGCCGTTGGACGCGCTGGGCCGGCGAACGCCCGACCCCAGCACCCATCGCACTTTCGTGAGTGTCGCGAAAGCGCGGTCTAGTGGCATGAAGGGACCCATGTCACGGGGGGCTTGGGGTGTGGGGGGTGGGGGTGGGGGTGGGGGGTTACTCGAGGGTGTCGAGGGCGGCAACGACGGCTGCTGGGTCGGTGAGCGGGTTGACGAACGCGAGCCGCAGGACGGACTCACCCAGCCAGCGGGTCGGGATGCACAAGATCGTGCCGGCCTTGGCCTCTCGCCGGGACCAGGACGCGTAGTCGGCCGCGGTCCACCCGAGCCGCTCGAACAGCAGGACGGACAGCTCGGGGTCCTGGACCAGTCGCAGGAACGGCCGCTCCCGGATCGCTTCCGCCACCGCGCGGGCGGTGGTCAGGCTCGCCTCGACGGCGTCCCGGTACGCGTTGGTGCCGTGCACAGCCAGGCTGAACCAGAACGGCAGCCCGCGCGCGCGTCGGGACAGGTGCACGCCGTAGTCGGACGGGTTCCACTCCGAGCGGTCGACCTCGTCGAGGTATGCGGCGCGCTGCGAGTGGGCCGCCTGCGCGAGCTCGGGTCGGCGGTAGACCAGAGCGCAGCAGTCATACGGGGCGAACAACCACTTGTGCGGGTCGACGATGAAGCTGTCCGCACGATCGATGCCGGCGAACAGGTGTCGGACGCTCGGGGCCGCCAACGCACCCCCGCCGTACGCACCGTCGACGTGCAGCCACACCCCGAGCCGTTCGCAGACGTCCGCGATGCCGGCCAGGTCGTCGACCACACCTGCGTTGGTCGTGCCCGCAGAGGCCACGACCGCGAAGACCCGGTCCTCGCTCCCCTCGCCGGCGGCGTGCTGATCGATGGCCGTCGCCAGAGCAGCGCCGGTCATCCGCCCGTACTCGTCGACCTCGACGTCGACGACCTCGACGTCCATGACCAGAGCCGCTGACCGGATCGAGGCGTGGGCGCCGGCCGAGCACGCGACCACCCAACGTCCGTCGGGCCGACCATGCCGGGTCTTCGCGTCGTGCCGGGCGGCAGCCAGCGCGGACAGGTTCCCGGACGTCCCGCCCGACATGAAGCAGCCTCCCGCGGTCTGCGGCCAGCCCAACAGCTCGGCGATCCAAGCCAAGGCCTGGTTCTCCGCGTGGATCGCCCCGGCCCCGCACTCCCACAGCCCCGCGTAGATGTTAGCGGCGCTCGTCGCCAGCTCGAAGGCGATCGACGCCCGGGTCGGCGCGGCCGGGATGTAGGCCAGGTTCATCGGGTCGTCCTGCGCGCGCGTCGCCGGGACGAGCACCTCGTCGAAGACCGCGAGGGCGCGCGTGGACCCCATTCCTTCAGGGGTGATGGTCTGCCCCGTGGCCGCGGTGAGCTCAGCAGCCGACCAGGCCGAAGTCTTCGGGTCGGAGGCCCGAGACACCCGTCCGGCGGCCCACGCGAGCACCGCCTCGACAGTGTCGTGCTCATCGCCCCAGGGATTCGGGGGCCGGCTCGGGAACGCGGAGGGGGCGAAGTGGTCGGTCACCGACCGACTCTGTTCCTTTCCCCCTCGCTCACGCAACCTACGGCCTCAAACCAGGCAAACGGGTGAACCATCAGGGGTCCGCTCAACGCACCAGGTTCGCGACACCGATGCCCAGGTATGGATCTCCGCCGGTCGGCTGGCTTCGTCGCGCTGCTCGCGGCCCCGGTGCTCCTCGTCGCCGGCCCCGTCTCGGCCGTTCTGTCCGCCAGCGCGGGGATGGCGCCGGACCAACGTCCGGACCGGCTGGTGGCTCCGTTCATCCACGCGGACGCGGTCCCTGCCGGGCTCAGTCTGCACTCACCGACCACGTCGGCCCTGCTACGGGCCGCGGGGGTCAGGACCACGCCCCATGTACCGCGGGCCTCGATCCCCCACCCGTCGGGCCCCGTCCCGCCCGGCACCCCGACCATGGTGGGCCTCAGCGCGCACGTCTCGCCGAGCTGTGTCGGAACCGGGTCGGACGGCAATCGCGTTCAGGTCGCGTACGTGACCGAGGTAGGGCGCACCGACCGCTACGCCTCGGTGCTGCCCGCCCTGCGCTCGTACGTCGCGGACGTCGACGACGTCATGGCCGAGTCGTCAGCCGAGACCGGCGGAGGCCGCCGCGTGCGCTGGGTGACCAGCGCGAACTGCGTTCCGACCGTGCTGCACGTGGTTCTGCCGGCCGGTTCGCTCGCCGATTTCGGCAACACCATCGCCGTGATGGAGTCCCTCGGGTACACCGCGGCGAACCGCAAGTACCTGATGTTCGCCGAGGACGTCTCCGGGAGCTACTGCGGGATCGCCCAGGTCTACGGCGACTCGTCGAAGTCGGTTGCCAACTTCAACAACGGCCAGGCCCCGATGTTCGAGGCGGTCGAGAGCCCTTGCTGGACCTTGGGATCGGGCCAGCATTCGGTGGCGGCACACGAGCTCATGCACTCGCTCGGATCCGTTATGGACGACAGCCCGAACTCCTCGACATACGGCCACTGCACGGACGACTACGACGTGATGTGCTACATCGACGGGCCCGGAGTGATGGTACGCACCGTGTGCGCCCCGGCCCACGAGCAGCTCTACGACTGCAACCACGACGACTACTTCTCGACGAATCCCGGGCCGTCGAACTACCTGGCGACGCACTGGAACGCCGCCGACAGCGCGTTCCTCGACGTGGTTCCCGTGCTCGGCGCGCCGGCCCCACCCGCCTACCCGGTGACCCCGCACCGGCCGCGATAGCCGCTGCGCTTGGGGCTAGGCCGGCGGGCCGGCGGTCGAGATGTCGGCCGCCCAGGCCGCCCCCGGCCCCATGTTGTCGAGGCCGCCGTCGACGAGCACGGTGTCGCCGGTGACGTAGTCGGCTGCGCTCGACGCGAGGAACACGATGGTGTGCGCGACGTCCTCGGGAGTCGCCAGGGTCTGCAACGGGATCACCCGCGCGACCTGCGCCGGGTCGAGCCCGTAGCGTTCCCAGGCGTCGGTGTGGACGATTCCCGGCGCGACGCAGTTGAGCCGGATTCCGTAGCGACCCCACTCCACGGCCATGGTGCGGGTCATGTTCTCGACCCCCGCCCGCGCTGCGGCTGAGTGAGCCATGCCGGGCATCGCGCGACGAGGGCTGATCACGACCGAGATCACTTTGCCGTAGCCCGCCGGGATCATCGACCGGTTCGCCACCGCCACGGTGAGCCCGAAGACGGCGTCGAGGTTGAGCCGGCCGACGGCCCGGAAGCCGCCCGCGCTGATCGCCTCGGCGGGCGCGACGAACTGGCCGCCCGCGTTGTTGACCAGGATCTGCACCGAGCCGAGCTCGGCCAGGACGGCATCGAGCATCGCGTCGACCTGGTCGGCCTCGCGCAGGTCGCAGGGGTACGCGTGGACCTCCGCGCCCGCGGCTCGGGCCAGCTCGACCGTCTCGTCCAGCAGCTCGGCCCGGCGACCCACGATGGCGACGCGGGCGCCAAGCGACGCCAGCTCGAGAGCGGTGGCTCGGCCGATGCCCGTGCCTCCACCGGTGACGACAGCGGTCCGACCGGCAAAGGAGCTCGGGGCGAAGAGTGAAGGCATGGCCCGAATCTAGCCGAGCACCCGGCGCAGAGCGCCCGCGAGCTCGGCCAGGTCATCGGACGTGACCGTCAGCGGCGGGGAGATCTGCAGCGAGCCTCCGACGATGCCTCGGGTCAGCACCCCCTCGGCTCGCAGGGCCAGAACTGCGGGCGCCACCGCGGCCGGGTCGACGAGCTGGACGGCGGCGAGCACCCCTGTACCCGCCCGGACCTCTACCACTGCGGACAGGGCTCGGAGCGGGTCCAAGGCCGCGTCGAGGTCGACCTCGAGGCCGAGCGCCCGGGCGGGCAGCTCCTCCTCGGTCATGATCGCCAGGTTGGCCAGGCCCGCAGCCGCCGCGACGGCATGACCGGAGTACGTGTAGCCGTGCCGCCAGAGCACACCGGCCCCCGACGCCGGGGACCAGAACGGGGCGCACACCGAAGGCGCCACCACGACGGCCCCCATCGGGACGTAGCCGGAGGTGATGCCTTTGGCGCACAGCAGCAGGTCAGGCTCCAGGCCGTACCGCGAGGAGGCGAACCAATCCCCCAGGCGGCCGAACCCGGTGATCACCTCGTCAGCCACGAAGAGCACGCCTCGGTCGGCACAGACCTCGCGGGCCGCAGTCAGGTAGCCGGGCCCGGCCGCATAGACCCCGCCCGCTCCGATCACTGGTTCGCAGAAGAAGGCCCCGACCCGGTCGGCGCCCAGCGCGTCGATGGCGCGAGCCAGGTCGGCTGCGTCGTCCCACGCGACCCGGACGATGTCGGCATCGAGCGCGCCGTAGCCCGCCCGGTTGTCGTCGATGCCCGCGAGCGACGTGCCTGCGAGATGCATGCCGTGGTAGGCCCGGTCGCGCACCACGATCACCCGTCGCTCCGGCCGACCGAGCTCGGCCCAGTACCGCCGCACGAGCTTGACCGCGGTGTCGACGGAGTCCGAGCCGCCCGAGGTGAAGAACACCTTCGACCCGGCCACCGGCGCCAGCGAGGCCACCAGGGACGCGAGGTCGAGAGCCGGTCGGTTCGCCAGGTCACCGAACGTCGAGTACGCGGCCAGCCTCACTGCCTGCTCGCGCACAGCATCCGCGATCGCCGCCCGACCGTGCCCGACGTTGGCGAACCACAGCCCGGCCGTCGCGTCGAGGTAGCGCTGACCGCCCTCGTCCCAGACGTGGACGCCCTCACCGCGGGTGAGGACGAGCTCCCCACCCGCCTCGACCGCCGCCATGTCGGCAAACGGATGCCACAAATCTGTCACCGTGAACCTAGGCGAGCTGGATGAACGGTCCCCAACCGACGCCGATCGTCACGCCGATCCCGCTGATCCCAGATCCAGTCCCGCCGTACAGGCGGAGCAGACCGGTCGACGTCCGCGCCAAGAGGTCAGGGTGGCCGTCGCTGTCCCAGTCGCCCACGGCGATGGGCTTGAGCCCGCTCCAACCGCTAGCGATCACGGTAGCCCCAGGCATGAACCCAGCGCCGTTGCCTCGGTAAAGGTAGAGGTCACCCGCAGTCGACCGCGCCAGGAGGTCCGGGTGGCCGTCGCCGTCCCAGTCACCGGGGGCGATGATCTTCAGGCCGGTCCACCGGGTCCCGATCGTGGTGAACCCAGGAGCGAGCCCAGTACCGTTCCCGCGGTACAGCCGCAGGTCGCCGTTGGCCATGCGGCCGATCATGTCCGGGTGCCCGTCGCCGTCCCAGTCACCGGGACCCATGAAGGCGAGGCCGCTCCAGCCAGTCCCGACCAGGGTGAACCCGCTGAAGGAGGAACCGGTGCCGTGGTACAGCCTCAGGTCACCGGTGGAGGTCCGGGTGAGCAGGTCGGGGTGGCCGTCCCCGTTCCAGTCGCCACCCGCGGAGGTGATAGCCGAGAACCCCTGCCAGCCCGTGCCGATGCGGCGGTGGCTGGAGAACCCCAAGCCATTGCCCTGGTAGAGGTACAGGTCCCCGTTGGCGGCCACCGCCAGCACGTCAGGGTGCCCGTCACCGGTGAAGTCATGCGGCGGCGTGGCCACCGTCGCCTGCGCCACCCCCTGGCTGACGGTCAGCCCCACGGCTACCGCGACCGCGCCAAGCCTGCGTCCCCACGTGCTGGTCCGTCCGCGCATGGTGTTCTCCTCGTCGTCACCGCCGGATTGTTGACGGTACGCCGAGTTGCCCGCGACGGAAGGGGGACGAACTATTTGGCCACGACGAAGATGTGGGCGGCGGTTTCGAGCGGCAGCTCGGCGTACA
>Ga0302299_10001207_pt1 | contig 15422 bp, 11 predicted proteins | sample III_Fen_N3_4_FD_198795 | JGI IMG/M metagenome (GOLD analysis project Ga0302299, IMG submission 198795) | Peat permafrost microbial communities from Stordalen Mire near Abisko, Sweden - III_Fen_N3_4 | ecosystem: Environmental > Terrestrial > Soil > Wetlands > Permafrost | place: Sweden: Abisko... | reverse complement strand
CCAGGCGGGCGAGCGAGCGCTCGAGCGTGTCGGCACCCTGGACGAGGGCCGGGGTGACGCGCCGCACCTCGTCGATGGGGATCGTCCCGTCCACCACGGTGAGGGCATCCGGGTCGACGGCCGACGTCACGCCCACACCGTTGCTCGCGAGGTCGTACCCGATTTCGGCGAGCGCACGCGCGGCGCGCAGGTTCGGCGCGACGCCCGGCACGAGGCGCGCCGCCTGGTACTTCGCCGAACCCAGCTGGTCGCGGGCATCGCCGAACTCGGCGGCCGCCTGCCGGAACTCCATCTGGGCCGTGATCGCGTCGCCGGCGCGCGCTGCGGCGAGACCCTGTTGGGCCGCGACGCGTCCCCGGTCCATCGTGTCGGTGACGTCGGGGACGTCGAGCACGAGCGGGACCGTCCCGAGCACGAGCACGAGGACCACGGCGCCGATCACCCACCGGGCCCCCGCCGTGAGGCCGATCGGGGCCGCGCGGTCGAGCGGTGCCCGCAGTGCGTAGCCCCCGAGGGTGCCCACGATCAACGCCGCGAACGCCCCCGCGACCCACACGGGGACGAGGTCGCGGCCCGCGAACACCGCCAGCACCACCAGCGCGCTCTGGGTGAGCACGAGCACGAGCACACCTTCGAGCTTCGTGGCGCCCTGCGCGACGAAGCGGTGCACCAGGTGGTCGCGCCGTTGCACCAGGACCGGGCGGCGCCGCTGGAGGCGGTCGAAGAGCACCACCCCCGCGTCGAGCAACGGGACCGCGAGCAGCATGAGCGGGACGACGAGCGGGCCCGGCGGACCGGGGACCGTATGGACGGAGAGCGCGAGGACGCCGAGCGCGAAGCCCGTGGCGAGCCGCCCGGCCCGCCCCGCGAACAGCGAGGCCGGCGGGAGGTTGTACGCCAGGAACGCCACGCACGCGCCGAGGATCCCGGCGGCGCCGTTGGCCACACCGAACTGCTCGGCGAAGCCGCCGAGCGCGAGCAGCCCGAGGGCCGACACCCCGGCAAGGCCGGCGACGAGGGAGTCGGCGTTGCCGAGGCCGTCGAACGCCATGGTCAGGCCGAACACGATCGCGACCCCGAGCACCACATCGAGCACGCCCACGCCGGTGGGAGCGAAGCGCACCCCCGCGACCACCGCGACCACCGCCGCCAGGAAGGCCGCGAGAGCGACCTGGCGGTCGACCCCCCGCCGGCGCTCCACCACGAGGCCGAAGCCGGCCAACGCCGCCGCGCCCAGGGCCGCGACCGCCACGTGGCTCCCGGCCCCTGGCGCCGCGAGGAGCCCCGCCACCGGCCCGACCGCCAGCAGCGCCCCCGCGCGCCGACGCGTGCCGCGGACGCGGGCGCTCCCTTCCTTCGCCCGGGCCACCCGCTGGGCCCGGCGCCGGGCGACCCATCCGCCGACAAGGACGACGAAGAGGGCGAGCGTGAAGGCCACGAGCCAGCGATCGGAGGCCGCGCCGAACACGGCGCCGATCGGTGTTATCACGGCGTGAGCGTAGCGACGGGCGCTGCGCGCCCGAGGTCAGGTAGCGGTGCGGAAGGAGCGGGCGGGGGGCGCGTCGTGGGCCGGTGCCGCCAGGTCGAGCAGGGCCGCGCGGGCGGCGTCGTCGTCGAGGGCGTCGGTGATCGAGGTGAGGCGGTCGACCGCCCGGTCGAGGGCACCCGCGGGCATGACCACCGGGTTGATGCCGAGGATCGGACCGCTGCCGCTCACGGTCTCGCCCGGCCCGACCAGCTCCTCCTGGAGCTTCTCGCCCGGACGCATGCCGGTGATCGCGATGTCGATGTCGATCCCGGGCCGGCGCCCGACCAGGCGGATCATCCGGTCGGCGAGCTCCATCACGTTGATCTGCTCGCCCATCTGCAATGCGAGCACCGCGTTGCCGTCGGGCATCGCGGCGGCCTGGAGGACGAGGCGCACGGCTTCGTCGGTGCTCATGAACCAGCGGCTCATCCGCGGGTCGGTGACGGTCACCGGCCCACCGGCCGCGATCTGGCGCTGGAAGGTGGGGATCACGCTCCCGCGACTGCCGAGGACGTTGCCGAACCGCACTGCGCAGTAGCGCATGCCCGCGGGCGCGCGATTGAGCACCACCTGCTCGGCCATCCACTTCGACGCGCCCATGACGCTCGTGGGGTCTGCGGCCTTGTCGGTGCTGATCGCCACCAGGTGCGTGACGTTCGCGCGGCGGGACGCCTCCACCACGTTGAGCGTGCCCAGGACGTTGGTGCGGACCGCTTCGCACGCGTACCGCTCGAGGATCGGCACGTGCTTGTGCGCCGCGGCGTGGAAGACGATGTCGGGTCGCACCCGAGCGAAGATGCGATCGATCACGATCGGATCGCGCACGTCGGCGAGCACGGTCTCGAACCGACCCTGGAGGCCCTCCGAAGCGTCGTGGAGGTGGGTCTCGTCATGATCGAGCATCACGAGCCGCTCGGGCTCGAGCGCCGCCACCTGCTTGGCGATGACCGCGCCGATCGATCCCCCGGCCCCCGTCACCAGCACGCGGCGGCCCCGGATCAGGTCGCGCACCGGCGCGTTGTCCAGCTGCACCTGGTCGCGCCCGAGGAGGTCCTCGATCCCGAGGTCGCGCACGTCGCGCAGGGAGCGGTGGCGCTCGACCCACTCCGACGACGGCGGGAGCACCCGGACCGGCGTGTTGGACCCGGTCACGCCGTCGGCCACGCGGCGAGCCACGTCGGGTTCGTTCGGGATGGCGAGCAGCACCTGGTGCACGTCGTACTCGTCGATCACGGCGGCCAGGTCGGCGATGCCGCCCACGACCGGCACGCCGAGCATCGTCCGGCGCTGGAGGCGCGAGTCGTCATCGAGCATCACGACCGGGACGAGACCGGCGTGCGGGCTGCGCTGCATCTCCCGCACCGCCGCGGCACCGGTGGCGCCCGCGCCGACCACGGCCACCCGCAGCCCGGACTCGCTCACGACCTGGTTGCGGCGGAACGCGAACAGCCGGCTCTGGAACCGGACGAGGCCCTGCAGCACCATGACGATCACGGGTCCGACCACGAGCACGAGCGCCGGTACGTTGGGCGCGCCGCGGCCGAAGAGCGGCACCAGCACCACGGCCACGGTCGGCGCGGTCAGCGCGATGCGGCGGGCCTCGTCGATGCTGGCGTGCTGCCAGGTACGGCCGTAGCCGCCCCAGAGCCCCGTGGCGATGATCGTGACGACCACCGCGACCGGCAGGAACCATGCGAAACGGTCCCAGTACCGACCCGGGACGCTGAGATCGAACCGGAGCGTGAAGAGCGCGAAGTAGGTCAGCGAAGCCAGGAGCGCATCGAGGACCACGAGCGGTGCGTCGCCTCGGATCCGCGCGGCCGACGAAGCCACGTTGCTCCAACGAACCGACCGGTGGGTCTTCGCTCCTGTCGGGGGAGTCCCGCTCCCTCGCTCCATGGGTGCCCCTCGTCTGCCCGGGTCCCTGAACCGGTTCCAGACACTACCGGGCCACCCAGCGCAGGAGCCGGTTCGACATGCGACATGCGGCGCACGGCCACGGCCCCTTACGCTTCCCGGTCCGATGCGGATCCTCCAGGTCGTCTCCGACACCGACCGGCGCGGGGCCCAGGTGTTCGCCACCGACCTCGAGCCGGCCCTGCGGGCCCGGGGCCACGAGGTGGAGACCATCGCATTGGCCCCGGGAGCTGCCGGCGGCCTCGACGTCGAGGCCCTCGGCGCCCACTGGCGGTCGGCGGGGGTGCTGCGGGAGCTGCGGGCCCGCATGGCCCGGGTCGACGTGACCGCCGCCCACGGGTCGAGCGCCGGCCCGGCGTGCGCGCTCGCCGGTCTGGGCCGGGGCCGCCCCGTCGTCTACCGCCAGATCAGCGACTCCCGGTTCTGGGCGCCCACCCGCGCCAAGCGGGCCCAGGTCCGCGCGACCCTCTCGTCGGCCCGCGTCGTGGTGGCCCTGTCGGAGTTCAACCGCACCGAGCTGGTCGAGTGGATCGGCCTGCGGCCCGATCGCATCGTGGTCGTGCCCAACGGCGTTCCCGCGGATCGGTTCCCGCCCGCGACGGCGGCCACCCGTGTCGCGGCGCGGGCGGCACTCTGCGTTCCCGACAGGCCCGGGTCGACGCCGGTCCCGGTCGTGGTGTTCGTCGGCGCGCTGGCACCCGAGAAGGGCGCCGACCTCGCGATCCGCGCTATCGGCCGGATCGCGGGCGCGCACCTCGTGGTCGCCGGCGCCGGGGTGGAGGCCGACCGGCTCGAGCGCCTCGGCGGCGAGGTCGCCCCCGGGCGCGTGACGTTCACGGGGACCATCGCCGACGCCGCGCCGCTCTACCACGCCGCGGACCTGCTGGTCCTCCCGAGTCGCGGCGGCGACGCGATGCCGGCCGTCATCATCGAGGCCGGGTTCTGCGCCCTCCCCGTGGTGAGCACGGCCGTCGGTGCGATCCCCGAGATGGTCGTCGACGAGGAGTCTGGGTACGTGGTGGCGCCCGACGACCTCGACGGCCTCACCGACCGGATCGGCCGACTCCTGAGCGACCCGGTGGCCCGGGCTGCGATGGGCGGCGCCGCGCGCGAGCGCTGCCTCGAGCGGTACGAGATCGCGCGGGTGGCCGAGGGCTGGGACGCGGCACTGCGGCGCGCCGCCGACACCCCCTGACCCCGTTTTGGCGCCGTTCGACCGGTCTGGGCGCCGCCAAACGGCGCCAAAACGGATGAGGTCAGGTGAGATCGAGGCCCTTGCGGTGCGCCACCGCGGCGTAGGCGTCGAACACCCGCCGCACCACGTCGCACTCGTCGAAACGACGGGCGGCGACATCCCGCGACGCGCGGCCCCACCGCGAGCGTCGCTCGGGGTCGACCAGCCCGGTGAGCGCGGCCGCGAGGGCGGCGGCGTCCCGCACCGGCACGAGGGTGCCGTTCACCCCCGGCTCGACGACCTCCCGGCAGCCCCGGATGTCGGTCGCGACGATCGGCAGCCCCATCGCGGCCGCCTCCATCGCGGCGCGCGGGAACCCTTCGCGATGCGAGGCGAGCACGAACACGTCGAAGGCGGAGAGGAGCTCGTCGACGTCGTCGCGGTGACCGAGAAGGCGGACGCCGCCGGCGCGCGCGGCCTCCAGCTGCTCGGGCGGCAGACGGTCGGCCTTCTCGGGGTCATCGCCACCCACGCATACGAGCACGTACCGCTCGGGCTCGGCGCGCGCCAGTGCCTCCATCGCCGCGAAGAGCTCCGGGTACCCCTTCTCCCGCACGAGCCGGCCCACCGTGCCGACCACGACCTGGTCGTCGCGCACCCCGAGCTCTGCGCGCAGGCGCGTGCGGCAGTCGGGCGGCACCCGGTCGGGGTCGAAGCGGGTGAGGTCCACCCCGTTGCCCAGCAGCTCGGCCTTCGGCGAGATCCGGTACCGGCGCAGGAGGGCGAGGTCCTCGGGGTTCTGGACCAGCTCCGCATCGGAGCAGCGGGCCGCGACCGCCTCGAGCCCGTACACCAGCAGCCGCTTCGCGAGCCGGTCGTCGGGCGCCGCGTAGAGGCCGTGCACGGTGTTCACCACGATGGGCACGCCGACCAGCCGACCGACGATCCGCCCGTAGAGCCCGGGCTTCGGGTTGTGGGTGTGCAGTACGTCGGGGCGCTCCTCCTGCAGCACTCGCCACAGCTCCCGGGCGGCCCGCAGGTCGGCGAGCGGGTCGAGCGAACGGGTGGACGACGCCAGCGCCCGGTGCCGGATCCCGAGCGCCTCGAGCTCGGGCACCCACGGACCGGGCGCGCTGATCGCCACCGCCTCGCCGCCCGCGTCGACCACCGCGAGCAGCTGCGGGAGCAGCAGGTATCGGAGGCTCATGTCGACCGTGGTCAGGTGCGCGACCTTCACGATCGGCTCCGGCGGGCACTCAGGCGCCGCAACCTCACCTGCACACGTCGGACTTGCAATGTCGACCAGGCGGACATGCGGCGCGCAACCTCACGCGCACGCGCGGACCAGACGGCGAAACGCGACGGGGGCAGACCGGGACCGCGCTCGCGCCGGAAGGCGTATACCTCGATGCCATTCCACCATCGCGGCTCGCCACTCCACTGACTCGTCATGACTACCACGCGCTCGAACTGCGGCCTGGTCCGGGTGTAGAGGCGATTCGCATCGGCGACCGCCGGGCCCGCCGTGTCATCGATGATCACCAGCGCCTCGTCCGCGAGCAACGGCTCGATGTACTCGAACGCGCGGTACTGGTCGACGAAGGAATGACCGCCGTCGTAGAAGTAGACGCCCACGGGTCCTGGCAACCTGGTGGAACGCAACACGTCCCAGGCGCTCCCGTTGATGAGCTCCACGTTCACTGCGTTGAACTGCTCGAGGTTCCGCTGACATTCGACGAGGGGGCCGCCGAACTCCGAGAAGTCATCGATCGTGACGAACTGGCGAGAGCGGTTTCCGAGAGACGCTCCGATGATGGAGCATCCGGCCCACGCGCCCACCTCCACATACACCTGGCCATCGCTCAGGTGCTGCGCCGCGAGGTTCAGCAACGCGAGCTTGTTCTCGGTCGCCATGCCGCGGGTGGCCTCGATGACGCGCTGGAACCTCCGGTCTCGGGGATGATCCGCGGTCTGGGGATCCCCGTCCCAGAGCCCCGGCAGCTCCAGCAAGAACGCCTCCGTGTTCACTGCATCAACCCCTCATGCCTCGATAGCTCACGCGCGCCATGCCCGTCCGCCTCGGCGGCGTGCCGTCACCTGGGCGTAGATCGCCTCGATGCGGCGGACCGGGGCGGCGGCGGAATACCGCTCGCCCGCAGCGGCCGCCCCGGCGGCGAGATGGGCCCGCAGGTCGGGATCCGCGGCGCGCACGATCGCGGCGGCGAGCGCCGCGGGGTCACGCGGCGGAACGAGCAGGCCATCGACCCCGTCGGTGACCGCCTCGGCCACACCACCGACCGCGGTGGCCACCACCGGGACTCCCAGCGCGAACGCCTCCATCACCGCGACGGGGAGCCCCTCGTGGCTCGAGGCGAGCACGAACACGTCGGCCCCGGCGACGACGCGTTGCGCGTCGGACCGGTACCCGAGGAGCGCGAAGCGGTCACCGAGGGCGAGGCGCTCGTGCTCGGCCCGGATCTCGGCCTCGAGCGGACCCTGCCCCGCCGCCGCGAAGCGGACCGGTGCGTCGGCGTCGACGACGAGCCGCGCGGCCGCGAGGAGATCCGGGTAGCGCTTGTTCTCGCGCAGGTTGGCCACCGTCACCGCGAGCACGTCGTCGGGTCCGGCCCCGAGCTCCGCCCGCACCGCGCCGCGCTCCGCTCGGTGGGCCCGCACGCCCGCGAGGTCGATCCCGTGGGTGATGACCTCGGCGCGGGCACGGTCGCGCGGCGGCATCGAGTCCGCCACGTCGGCCGACACGGCGATCACCGCGTCGTTCAGCGCGAAGGTCGCGCGGTTCAGCGCGCGGGTCGCCGGATGATGGGACTGCCAGCGGTTGTGCTCGGTGTCGACGACCGCGGTCGAGCGGAACCCGCCGCGGACGAGCACCCGGGCGAGCGACGCCGACACCGGCGAGTGCACGTGCACCACGTCGAAGCGCTGTGCGCGGAGGAGGCGCGCGAGCCGGAGCAGCCAACGGGGATCGGCTTCAGTGCGCACACCGAGGCAGTGGGTCGGCACACCGAGGCCCTCGAGCTCGGCCACCAGGTGCCGCTTCCACGGCAGCAGGTAGGCCGCTTCGTACTCGACCCCCGGGGCGCGGGCGCCGGCCTGCTCGACGAGGAGCCGCTCGGCCCCACCGGGGCCGAGACCCTTCGTCAGCAGCAGCACGCGCATCGCACCCATGATGGTCGGCGACCGGCGGGCAAGATGGAACGATGCCGGGGGTGCCACCGCAGGAGTCGTTGCCGCCGATCTGGGTCATCAGCCTCGAGCAGGCCGCCGAGCGCCGCGAGCGGGTGGGTGCCGCGTTCGCCGCGCTCGGCCTGGCGTGCACGATCCTCGACGCGGTCGACGGCCGCGCGCTCACGCCCGCGCAGGTCGGTCGCTACTCCGAGTGGCGGGCCTGCTTCGAGATGGGTCGGGGTCTGCGCCAAGGCGAGCTCGGCGCCGCGCTCTCGCACCTCGCGGTCTACGAGCGCATGGTCCGCGAGGAGATCCCGGTGGTCGCGGTGTTCGAGGACGATGTCGAGCCCGGTCCCGACCTGCCCCGCCTCCTCGCCGCGACCGACGGCCTCCCGCCCGACTGGGAGGTGGTCAACCTCCGCACCACGTTCCTCTGGTCCGATCCCCGGCCGGTCGCCACGGCGCCGATCGCCGACGGGTACCGGGTCTGCACGTACGGGCGCACCCCGCTCGGTGCGGTCGGGTACCTCGTCAACCTGGCCGGGGCCCGGCGCGCCCTCGCGGCCGCCCACCCCGTCGCCCTTCCGGCCGACGAGCTGCTCTTCCGTCCGCACCCCGCCGGACTGACCCGCTACGGCATCGAGCCGTCGCCGTTGGGTCACCGCGACACGGAGTCGGAGGTGATCCGCCGAGCCGAGCCGGTCGTCCGACCGCGCCCCGTGCTCCAGCCACTCATGTGGGTCGTGGCCACCGCCGGCAAGGTCCGCCGGCGCGCGGAGCGCGTGCGTCAGCGCAGGCCCGAGAGCTCGAGCGCTTCCCGGTAGAACGGGTTCTCGGCTTCGAGGCGATCGGGTCGGTCGAAGCCCTGCATCTCCCCGTCGAGCAGCACCATGATCCGGTCGCACACCGAGAGCGTGGACAGGCGGTGCGCGATCACGAACACCGTGGCGTGCCCCCCGAGGCCGGCGATGGTGTCGCGGATGAGCGCCTCCGACCGCACGTCGAGCGCGCTGGTCGGCTCGTCGAACACGAGCACGTCGGGCTCGTCGACGAGCGCCCGCGCGATGCAGAGCCGCTGACGCTGACCTCCGGAGAGCTGGCCGCCCCGCTCGCCGACGGGCGTGTCGTACCCGAGCGGCCAGGCCATCACCTCGTCGTGCAGGTTGGCGAGCTTCGCGGACCGCTCGATCGCGGTCGAGTCCAGCTCGTCGCGCAGGAAGCGGATGTTGTCGGCCACCGTGCCCGCGAAGAGGCGCGGATCCTGCGGGACGAAGCTGACGTGCGCGTACCAGTCGTCGAGCGAGAGGCGGCGGACGTCGTGACCGTCGGCGCGCACGCTCCCCACGTCGGGATCGCGCAGGCGCAACAGGAGCTGGACCAGGGTCGACTTGCCCGCGCCCGAAGGGCCCACGATCCCGATGATCTCGCCCTTGGGCACCCGGAACGACACATCGCGCAGCACCGGCTGGCCCGGTACGTAGGCGAACCACACGCCGTCGAAGACCAGCTCGCCGATGGACGGCACGGGGTCGCCCTGCCGGTCGACCGTGGCCGTCTCCAACCGCACGATCTCGTCGTGCAGCACCTCGACCTGGGGCGCCGACGCCTGCAACGCCTGGTAGGTGTTCTGGAGCGCCTGCGCGTAGGTCAGCGAGCGCACCATGATCAGCACGATGCCGCCGAGGTCGCCCAGCTTCGTGACCCCGGCGGCGTAGACCGCGGCGAGGGCGCCCACCACGAGCAGCAGCGCGGCGCCCTGATAGATCACCGGCGCGTACTGCGCGATGAGTCGGGTCCGGAGATCGGTGCGCGCCGCCTCGTCGACGAGCGCGGCCGTGCGGTCGGCGACCTGGGTCTCCACCCCGAGGACCCGGGCCTCGAGCGAGTGCGACGCGGTCTCGGTGGCGTCGGTGAGGAACGCGAGGTTGGCCTGCGCGGCGATGCGCGCCCGACGCCGTATCCGGCTGCGGATCGGCCGCAGGGACAAGCCCAGCATGAGGGCGGCGGCGGCCACCACGATGGCCGAGGCCGCGCTCACGGCGAGGGCGGTCACGAGGAAGCTGAGGAGGCTGAACCCGGCCACCAGCCCCCCGGCGAGAAGCGTGACGGTGCCCGTGGCAGTGCCCGTGTAGCCGCTGAGCATCTCCTGGAGCCGGCCCTGGCGCTCGGCCGACTGCACTTCCCACGACGCCCCGAGGTACGCCCGCGACAGGCGCATCCTGATCGTGCGCATCACCCGGACCGAGGTGGTGCTCGCCACCCGGCCCCCCACGAGCTGGAGGGCCATGCGGGCCAGGATGAGCCCGGCGGCGACCGCGATCAGCGTCGGCACCCCGATCCAGTGGGTGCCGAGGGGACCGAGGGACAGCTTCACGTCGACGTCGTGGTTGGCGAGGGCGAAGGCCAGCCGGGCGATGACCACGAGCGTCGCCGCCTCCGCGAACCCGCCCACCGCCGCGAGGACCGCGATGAGCACCAACGCGCGGCGCACGCCGGTGGCGAAGCCGAGGGCCAGGCCGATGACCGAGCGCAGGCCCTCTCCCCGCATCGGCGCCGGTGGGGGCGCCGGCTCGGTCGACTCCGCGAACCGCTCGATCGACTGGTCCGTCGACGGGTCCATCGTCCGGTCCGCGGACCGCGCGGCTTCCTCGGGTTCGCCCTCGTGCCCGTCCATCGGGACGCGATGCTAGGTCGCGAGCACGGAGACGGACCCGGTGGGCAGGAAATCCGCGTCCTCGGTGTCGAGCACCCAGGCGGCCCACTGCTCGAGGTCCCCCGCCGCCCGGATCTCCTCCACCCTCCGGGCCGTGAGGACCGCGTTGCGGTCGAGGGGGTGCCAGCCCCCTTCCGGAAAGTCGATCCGGTTCTCGAACGACCGCGGCCGCCACGGCCGGCGCAGGAACAGGGAGTGCGCGTAGACCCGCGCCCGGCGCACCTCCTCATGTGACATCGCAGCCTCGGTCTCGATCGTCGCGAGCCGTGCGAGGTACTGCTCGCAGGATGCCGAGTCCGTCGTGAACCCGAGTCCCGAGTAGCTGCCGGAGCCCGCGGTGAGCGTGCGCTTGCCCAGGCACGCCATCTCGAGCCCGGGTGTCCCCCGGACCGTCACCCCGTAATCGGCGAACTCGTAGATCGAGCGGGTGCTGATCTTCGTGTCGGGCAGCAGCAGCCGGACGTGGTCGGGCAGCACGGGAAACAGGTCGCGTACCAGGTTCGCCTCCGAACTCTCGCCCCCGACCTGCCCATGGGCCACGCGAAAGACGTTGGACGGGTGCGCCTTCACCACCCAGTTGACCCGCGGGTTGGCGACCGCCGCCGTCACGGTCTGCTCCAGCCAGTCGGCGTAGTTCGCGAACAGGTCGACACCGAAGAACAGGCTCATGTCCCACAGCACGTGGGCGAACACCACCGCAGTCGGCCGATCGGGGTCGAGACCGAGCTCCGCCACCAGCTCGGCCGCTGAGCGGGCCTCCGTGTCGAACTGGAACTGGCGCCCCTGCTGCCATGCGCCGCCGTAGCGCCGGTCGAAGTCGGTGGTGAGCTCGGCCTCCTCAGTGTCGCTCCACGGCTGCGTCACGATCTGGGCGAAGGTATCCGGCGCGACCGACTTCGTGTCCACCCGGCGTGTCGTCGCAGTGAGTCGCTTGCTCATGAGCGCGTCGTCACGCCAGATGGTCTGGGTGGAGATCACGTCGATGCCCTTCGATGTCGCCACGTCGACGAGCGGTCCGTTGGTGACGTAGTTGGCCTCTTCGACCAGTAGGCACCGGGGCGCGAGCTCGGCCACCAAACGATCGGCCCGGACGTAGTTCGCCGCGACCCGGTGGGCGATCGCCGCCAGTCGCGAGCGGTTCTCGTCGAACTTCAGGTCGGGCGAGCCGTCGAAGGTGGCCCGGATCAGCGACGACAGGACGTGGTACCCGGCACCCCCACCGCGGAAGGTCCACTCCTTCATCCCGTCGATGTCGGGATCCGTCGCGAGGAGGCTGGCCACGGCCGCGTCGCACTCCCGTTGCTCCGCATCCGACAGCGCCAACGAATCGGCCACGATCACCCGCTCGATGCCAAACGCCTCGGCGTAGCGCCGGATCCGGTGCCCGCGGCCGTTGGGCATCAGCACCACCGGGTCGAGGCCGCGCAGCCGCAACGCCGTGGCCAGGATCAGCCCCACCTTCGTGTCGTAGATGTTGTCGCGGTAGAGCGCGACCAGCGCCACGGGCGCATCCGCGGCCGCGGGTGAGAGCGCACGCAGGAACGCTCCTCCGGCCCGCGTCTCCTCGAGGTCGCGCTTGACCACGCGCTCCCACTCGGGGTGCTTCACGTATCGGTACGCATCCACCAGAAGGGGCAGCCGAGAAGCCACCGATCCCGCGAGCCGTCGCAACGAGCTGCTCGGGGCACCACTGGACGCACTCACGGGGCCAGAATGGTAGTTGTGCGTCGGTCCACGGCCTACGTCGCCGTGGCCGTGGCCGACGCTCACCCCGACACCTTCTTCCTTCACCCGTTCCGGAGCCCTACCCACATGAGCAAGGTCGTCGACATCGGTGGACGCAACGTCGGCGCCGGGGAGCCCGCGTGGGTGATCGCCGAGATCGGCATCAACCACAACGGAGACGTCGAGCTCGCCAAGCGGCTGGTCGACGTGGCCGCGGCGGCCGGGTGCGACGCAGTGAAGCTCCAGAAGCGCACCCCCGAGCTGTGCGTGCCGTCCGAGCAACGAGCCCAGACCCGCGACACGCCGTGGGGCGTGATGACCTACCTCGAGTACCGGGAGCGCATCGAGCTCGGCGAGGCGGAGTACCGCGAGTTCGACCGGCACTGCCGCGAGCGCGGCATCGCGTGGTTCACCTCCTGCTGGGACGAGCCTTCGGTCGACTTCATGGAGCGGTTCGACCCGGTCTGCTACAAGGTCGCGTCGGCATCGGTCACCGACGGTGCACTCCTCGAGCGTCTCGCGGCGACCGGTCGGCCGCTCATCCTGTCGACCGGGATGTCGACGATGGACGAGGTCCGGGCTGCAGTCGCGCGGCTCGACCGTGACCGCCTCCTGCTCGCGCACACCACCAGCACCTATCCGTGCAAACCCGAAGAGCTGAACCTGCGGATGCTCACATCGCTGCGCGAGGAGTTCGACTGCCCCATCGGCTACTCGGGCCACGAGGTCGGCCTCCAGACCACGGTGGCCGCCGTCGCGCTCGGCGCCTCGTTCGTGGAGCGCCACGTCACGCTCGACCGCGCGATGTGGGGCAGCGACCAGGCCGCGTCCATCGAGCCCGGTGGCGTGACCCGCCTCGTGCGCGACATCCGCGTGATCGAGGCGGCGATGGGCGATGGAGTCAAGCGCGTCTACGACAGCGAGCTCCCGTCACGAGCGCGCCTGCGGCGTCAGCCCGCGTCCGACTGACCGATCTCGGGCCGGTCGGCCGCACCGAGCGGCACGGTCTCACCCAGGCGACCCCGCACCCCGTCGACGGCACCCCACGCCACCATCCCGAGCTTGCGGATCCGACCGGTCCGCTCGGCGAAGAGCGCCCGGGCGCCGAGGCGCCACACTGCCTGCCACGCGCGTCGTACGCGGATGCGCACCTTCAGGTGCCGGGGCGTCGGCCGCGGTCGCGGAAGCGCAGGGTCCCGACGTTGCACCCAGAGCCGGTGGTACACCTGGTTGCGGGACTCGTAATAGAACTTCCAGGGCGGCTTCGCACCCGGCGCGCGGGTTCGGCTCACCTCCACCACGGCGGCGGCGCTCTCCAGGACCGGGAACCCCGCACCGGGGATCCGCCACTGGAGGTACTCGGTGTCCTCGGTCCACCACACGAGCGCCTCGTTGGGCACGCCGACCTCCTCGACGGCCTCGCGGGGGACGAGCACGCCCCACCAGCCCATCCCGGGGATCGGCTCGTGGGTATCGGCGTCGATCGCGCGGGCGAGCACCAAGGGGCGGCGAGCGCGGTTCGACGACTCGGCCGTGACGAGCACCACGGCAAGGGCGTCCGGCCGGGGCCGGCAGTCGTCGTCGAGCACCCAGGCCCACGACCCGCTCGTCTCGAGGAAGGCGCGCAGCCCCGCGGCGTAGCCGCCGGCCGGCCCGAGGTTCTTCGGGAGGCGCAGGACGCGGCCACCCGGCACGTCGGCCACGAGGTCGTCGACGGGTTCCGCGCTGTCGTTGTCGACCACCACCACCGCCGTCGGCAGCGGCGACTGGGTACGCACCGCATCGAGGCAGCGGTGCAGCGCCGCGCGCGAGTTGTAGGTGAGGATCACCGCCGTCACGTCACGCGCGCCGGGAGGTCCCGCGCCGGCCTGGTCGTCCACCGCCGCCATGTTGGCAGTCTCCGCCGGATGCCTCGGCAATCCCGCCCGGGCTGCGGTCGTTACCATCCCGTCGTGGCTGCACCTCCCGACCGACGGCGCGTCGTCGTCCTCCTCGACCACGACTGGGTCGAGAACCAGGCCTTCGCCCGGGAGACGATCGCCGCCCTCGCGAGTGAGGGCTTCACCATCGACCTGGTGGCCCGGGCGACCGACTCGTGGACCGAGATCCCCGGTGTGCGCTACCTCTCCCGCGGCTCGCTGCGGGGCCTGTCGACCCAGGCGCTCCTGGCCCGTCTCGCCCTTGACGGGTTTCGGACCCGCGACTGTGCGTTCGTGCTCGCCACCCCGCCGATGTCGGTCGTCGCCGGGTACGCACTCGCGCGGACGTGTGGCGCACCCCTCATCGTCCTGCACGACGAGCTCTGGACGAGCCACAACACCCGCGTCGCCGGCGCGATGTACCGCGCGCACGAGCGCGCCGCACTCACGATCATCACGGATGCGCGCCGCGTCCCGGTGCTCGTCGAGGACTGGCCCGCACTGGCGAGCCAGGAGTTCGTCGAGCTGCCGAACTGCCCGGCCGGCGTGGTGGACGCCCGACCGCGCGACGAGGTCCGCGCCGAGCTGGGGATCCCCGCCGACGCGTTCACGTTGCTGAACGCGGGCTCGCTCACACCCGCCATGGGTCTGCACGAGCTCCTCGGGGCACTGCCCCGGTTCCCCGCCGACGCGTTCCTCGTCTGCCAGTCCGGGGTGGTGCGCGGCGGCCTCGATCCGGCCCTGCTCGAGCTGGTGGAGGCGCGCTACCCGGTGCGCTTCCGGCTCGCGCCGCTGCCGTACGACCGGGTCGACGATCTCGTCGCCGCGTGTGACGTCGGCATCGCGCTCTACCCGAGCGACCTGCTCGCGCTGCGCCTGTGCGGGAAGGGCTCCGGCAAGCTGAGCCGCTACCTCCGCGCCGGCAAGCCCGTGATCATCGATCGCAACGCCAACCTCGACTTCGTCGCCGACTACGGAGCCGCCGAAGTGGTAAAGGATGCGAGCGGCATCCCCGACGCGATCCGGCGCATCGCCGGCGACTATGACCGCTACGCCGCCGCCGCAACGAAGTGCTACGAGGCCGAGCTGAGCTTCGAGACGCATTGGCCCGTCGTGCGCGAGGCAATCGGCCGAGCCAGGCCGAGACACTGAGCGTCTCGCGCTCGACCCACGAACACGAAGGAGAGGTACGTCGGTGAACGCGACGTTGACCGGGGCTCTCGCGCGGTTGTGTCGAACGCGGCGAGGAAAGCGGTTAAC
>Ga0302299_10001206_pt1 | contig 15433 bp, 17 predicted proteins | sample III_Fen_N3_4_FD_198795 | JGI IMG/M metagenome (GOLD analysis project Ga0302299, IMG submission 198795) | Peat permafrost microbial communities from Stordalen Mire near Abisko, Sweden - III_Fen_N3_4 | ecosystem: Environmental > Terrestrial > Soil > Wetlands > Permafrost | place: Sweden: Abisko... | reverse complement strand
TGGATCGGATCGTGGCGGTGGGGCTGGACTCGAGCGAAGTCGGATTCCCGCCGGAGCCGTTCGGCCCCGTGTTCGCGCGGGCGCGCTCGCTCGGGTTGCGCGCGGTTGCGCACGCGGGCGAGGAGGCGGACGCGTCGCTGGTCGCGCGAACGCTCGACTGCTTGGGAGTGTCGCGGATCGACCACGGCGTTCGGGTGGCGGACGACCCAGCAGTGATGCGCCGGCTGGCCGAATCACGCGTCACGTTGACTGCCTGCCCGAATTCGAATGTCCGCCTGCACGTATTCCCGTCGATGGAGCGGTCGACGATCGGGACGCTCCTGCATGCCGGCGTGGCGGTCACGATCAACTCGGACGACCCGGCCTATTTCGGCGGGTACATCGGCGAGAACTACCGCAGGATCGCGGCGGCGCTCGGGTTGACCGCGGGTGATCTGCGGCAGCTGGCGGCCAACGCGATCAACGGCTCGTTCGCCACCGCTGCCCGCAAGAGAGTGTTGCTGGCGGAGTTGGAGGATGCCACGGCCCGGCCGGAGTAGGGGAGTGCGGCCGGCCCACTGAGTGGCGATAAGCGGCGGCCGGCGTCGTCATTCGCCGGCCGCGTAGTGGCGATAAGCGGCGGCCGGCGCCGTCATTCGCGGCCGTGGAGTGGCGATAAGCGGCGGCCGGCGTCGTTATTCGCCGGCCGCGTAGTGGCGATAAGCGACGGCCGGCGTCGTCATTCGCCGGCCGCGTAGTGGCGATAAGCGGCGGCCGGCGTCGTCATTCGCGGGCCGCGGAGTGGCGATAAGCGGCGGCCGGCGTCGTCATTCGCCGACCACGGAGTGGCGATAAGCGGCGGCCGGCGTCGTCATTCGCCGACCACGGAATGGCGATAAGCGGCGGCCAATCTCGGCCCGTCAGAATGCCGGCATGGATGCGCGTCGTCTCGGCTCACTGGTGCGAGCAGTCCGGATTCGAAAGGGGCTGCGTCAGCTGGACGTTGCCGGCTCGGCCGGGGTCAGCCGGGCGACCGTTTCCCGGTTCGAGAGCGGCAACGTCGGCCGGCTCTCGCTGGACACCATCGATCGGATCGCCGCGGTCGTCGACGTGCGCACGGAAATCTTGGGGCGCTGGCAGGGTGGCGACGGCGACCGACTGTTGAACTGGCGCCAGTCGCTGCTGGCCGACAGCTTCAGCGCCGCGGCTCGGGCGCACGACGGCTGGTTGTTCGAGCCCGAGGTGTCGTTCTCGATCTACGGCGAACGTGGCGTCATCGACCAGTTGGGCTGGCATGAACTCCGCTCGCACCTGCTCGTGGTAGAGCTCAAGACCGAGTTTGTCGACATCAACGAGATGCTAGGGACGCTGAACCGCAAGCTGCGCCTGGCCCCAAGGGTCGCGGCGGACAAGGGTTGGCGGCCGAAGGTGGTTAGTGTGTGGCTGATCGTCGCGGACACGAGAACCAACCGCCGACACGCGGCAAGGCACTGGTCGCTGCTGCGGAGCAGGTTCTCCCTCGACGGCCGCTCGCTGTCGGCGTTCCTGGACAATCCGGTGGCGGCGACGTTCGGGATGGCTTTCTGGACAGATGTGCGCCCGGTGAACATTACGAAGGAAGCGACTCGGATCCTGACACGAGTTCGAGCGCCAAAGCCCACGGCGGGACCGGATTCGGGTAGGCGTGATGGTCGAACCCACGCTGCGAAGCCCGATTTGACCGGTGGATCGGCGGCGAAGCCCGACCCGACCCGGCCGACCCCCGGCCTCGGCCTCGGTCGACCACCGGCCCCGGCCTCAATCGAGCACCGGCTCCGGCCTCCGACCGGACGCCACAACCAACCTCGAACCGAAAGGAGCTCATCAACATGACCACCGAAGGGTCGACCAAGGCACCGTCTCTCCCGCCGCGCTGGTTCATCCGCTTGTTCTGGTCGTTGCAGCGTGGCCTCTATTCAGTCACGCGCGGCCGGCTCGGCCTCCGGACCGCGACCGTCGACCGCTGGGGAATGATGCGGCTCCACACGGTCGGGCGCCGCAGCGGTGAGGAGCGAGTGGCCATCCTCGGCTTCTTCGAGGACGGACCCGATCTGGTGACGATGGCCATGAACGGCTGGGGCGATCCCGAACCCGCCTGGTGGCTCAACTTGCAGGCTCAGCCCGACGTCACCGTCGATCTGCCCGGCGGGTCGCGCGCCGTCCGCGCCCATGCCGCGGACAAGGACGAGCGGCCGCGCCTGTGGGCCAGGTGGGCCGTTTACGACAAGGACCTCGACGGCTATGCGGCCCGGCGGTCCCGAGAGACCGCGGTCGTCATCCTGTCGCCTCGACCCGAATAGGAGAGGAAGTGGATTCGAACTGAACGACCGCAGCAGCTCCGGGGAAGCCCGGCATGGGCGCGGATCGTGTTCGGAGGGCCGGCGCGGGCTGGCTCCCGGCGCCACTCCGCAGTCCCAGAACTCGCGCTTTAGCAATACCAGTACTTGTAAGTGCGTGCCGAGGGCGCTCCGACCCGCGTCCCGGCCCAGCTCCCGCGAAAGTGAGCGTGGAATCGGCGCCCGCGGGTTCGCTCTGTCTCCCGGTCGAGCCACACCGGGTCCAGGCTTCGCTTAGCAGTACCGGGGTTGCTATTACGCAAGAACGGTTGGGCCTGGTCGCGGGGCTGCTCTACCGGAGCGGCCCCAGCCCGGCGGCGCGGTCCCGGGGAATCAAAAAGGAGCCCGATTGCTCGGGCTCCTTTTCAGTTTTGCGGGTTAGTAGCGGCCGCTCGAGCTTCGCTGGTCCTTGAAGCAATCGCTGCAGTAGACCGGCTTCGCGCCGCTCGGGCGGAAGGGGACCTGGGCCTCGCGGCCGCAGCTCGAGCACGTTGCGCTGAACATCTCGCGCGGGCCGCTCGAATAGCCGCCGCCTGAGTTGCCGCCGCCCGAGTAGCTTCCGCCGCCCGAGTAGCTGCTGCCACCGCTGTCGCCCCGGGCAGCCTTCTTGGCTGCGCGGCACGAAGGGCAGCGACGCGGCTCGCTGAACTGGCGGTCTGCATAGAACTGCTGCTCGCTCGCGGTGAACGCGAACTCCTGATTGCAGTCTGCGCAAACCAACGTCTTGTCTTGTCCGTACAAAAGAAAAACTCCTTCTCACGCGGCCCCGGCGAACCTTTCTCGCCGAGAACCGATGAGAGGGAGTGTCGTGTGCCGCTTTATTCGACACCGATACGGTGTCCGCGAACAACTATAACACACAGGCCCGGCGTCCGGCGAACGAATGTTCGGAGGCCGCCCATCACGCCCGCGTCGACCGGGCCGACGTCCCCGCACTGCGCCTGCCCGACCGAGTTCGGGGTAAACCCGCGCTCGCCCGGCGCGGGAATCCGCTATCCTGTCGGTCGCTCCGCTGGCGAGTGGCCTAACGGTAAGGCACCTGTCTCTGGAACAGGGGATTGAAGGTTCGAATCCTTCCTCGCCAGCCAAACTCGATCTGATCAGACCTCGGGCTTGCCCGGGGTCTTCTGTTTTGGGGCGAGGCCGCAGCGGAGGGCCACATCCAGATCGCGGAGCAGCTCCCCGACGCGCCCTCCGCCGGGTGGGGCCGCGGGGTAGCGGCTGAGAACGTCGACGACGCTTGGTGTCGCGCGCCGGCGAGCTTGCTCGATGTGTTCGGCGCCGACATTTCGATCATCGCCCGCCATGAGCTCGGCCGCTCTCGCCGCGTATGCCGCTGCCCCCAGGATGTGCTTCACCTGGTGAGCGTCGGCCAGTGGATGCAAGTACGCAGCGGAGGCCGCGCACATCGCCGCTCGCGCCGCATCGCCCGCCGCCGCGGTGTCCGCATCTCGGGCCGCCCTGAGCGCCGCCCACGCGGTGTCGCGCAGCGTCTTCCCGCGTTTGGCGCCTCGGGCGAACGTCCACGCGCAATCGATCGCGTCGCGAGCGCGGGAGTCGTCCGGGTGTGCTCCCTCGAAGATCTCCAGAACTTCCTGTGCGCACTCGGCGGCGTAACCGGTGACCTCGCGCAGGTCGTGCATGCTCAGAGGGATCGCGCTGGTTTTGTCGGCCACGCTTGCCATCCTCGTCTAGCGGTCGCGGCGGGCCAGCCAGGCCGTCCAGGTCGTCTCGTCCAGACCGGCCGTCACATCGTCGCCGTGGCGCACCAGCGGAAGTCTGAGGCGATTGACGTCGATCGGGCCGCCCCCGGCGGTTGGGCCGGCGGCGTCCAGGTACGCGGCCGCGCCGAGGCGATCGCGCAGTCGTCGGATTTCCACGGGATCGGTCGCCCGCAGGTCGGCGAAACGGACCACGATCCGCCGCTCGCGGAAGAACCTCACCGCGGCGCGCGTAGGTTGCGAGTCGCGCACGCCGAACACCTCGATCTTCGGCATCTTCTTGGTCGGCGTCTTGCCGAGCGGAGCCGGCATATCAGAACCTCAGCTCTCCAAGCTGGCGGTTTCCTCCACCGAGCCATCGTCATCGTTCATCTGCGGATTCTACGGCGGGCGCCGGATGCAGGCGGACATGGGCTCGCCCGGAGCGGGTATTCGACCGAAGGCACCGAACCCGCCGGGTGGAACGGGCGATCCGCTGTGCGGGTGTCTAATTGCCAGGACAGGCGCGCCGGCCCACCCTCCACCGGCCTATCGCTCTGCCGCACTCGCGCGGGCTCCCGCCGGCGCCGTTCACCGGCCTTAGTGCCCGCAGGGAGGCTTCCATGATCACGCGCAACCGCCCCGCCTTCGTCGATCCTGCCCTGTGGAGGTCGCCCCGGCGCCGACCGCGTCTGCGGATGCTCGCCGCGGCCCTCATCGTCGGCCTCCTCGCCCCGGCCGCCACGCCGCTGACAGCCCTGGCTGCAACCCCGGCAGGGGACGGCCCCGGCGCCCTCTCCCATTTCGACCTCGCACGAAAGGACTGCCTGGGGACCGCCCGGAACAAGACCTCCAAGGTTTGGTTCACCGTGGCCGGCGGCGTACTGAGCGACGTCTACTACCCGACGATCGACAACACCAACGTCGAAACCCTCCAGTTCGTCGTGACGGACGGCTCCACATTCACCGATCTCCAGACCCGCGACATGACCTACACGGTCGCCTCGCTTGGGTTCACGGGCATGGCCTGCCGGGTGACGAGCACCGCGAAGAGCGGGCGTTACCGCCTCATGACCGACTACGCCACCGATCCCGGCCACAACTCGGTGCTGATGCGAACCCACGTGGTTCCGCTGGTCGCCGGCAACTACCACGTGTACGTTCGCTTCGATCCGACGGTGAACGGCAACGGCGGCGGCGGAACGGGTAACGGCGGCGCCGACAATGCCACGGTCGACACCTCGACCGGTCACAAGATCGCCGTCGCCTACGACACGGTCACGGCCACCCAGGCCGCGAACAACAACTACCGCCAGCCTGTCTTCGCCGCCCTCGACGGACCGTTCGGCCAGGTCGAGTCCGGCTTCGCCGGCGCCGCGAGCGACGGGCTGACCCAGCTCGACGCCTCGCACGCGCTCACGGGCGCGACCACGGACGCCCTCCACGGCAACGTCGTCCAGACGGCCGGCCCGGCCGCGGGCAATGAGTTCACCCTCGCACTCGGTTTCGGCTCCACCCAGGCCGGTGCCGTCTCGACGGCGGAAGGCTCACTCCACACCGGGTTCGGGCTTGCGTTCGGCCTCTATCAAGCCGGCTGGGCGTTGTACGACGCCCACCTCAACGCGCCGCCGCACTCCATCTCCGGGCTGACGGCCGCGCAGACCAAGGCTGCCGATTCCCTCTACTACGTCTCCGCGAACGTCGTGAAGGCCTCCGAAGACAAGACCTTCCCCGGCGCGATCGCCGCCAGCATGGCCTCGCCGTGGGGCCAGGCCATCTCCGCGGGAGACCCGGCGAACACGTACTTCGGGTCCTATCGCGAGGTCTTCGCCCGCGACCTGTACGAGGCCTGGACCGGTCTGATGGCAGATGGCGACCTGGCCACGGCGCGCGACGCGGTCAACTTCCTGTTCCTGCGCCAGCAGCAGGCCGACGGCTCGATGCCGCGCAACAGCCTGCTCAATGGCAAGACCGCGCCCGACTCGTTCAACACTCAGCTCGACGAAGTGGCCTACCCGATCCTGATGGCCGACCAGATGGGCATGTTCAGCCACTCGCTGTACGTGAACCACGTGCGGCCGGCGGCACTGTTCTTGATCTCTCACGGGCCGAGCTTCGGGCCGGAGCGGTGGGAGGAGCAGGGCGGCTTCTCGCCCTCGACGATCGCGGCCGAGATCGCGGGCCTCGTGGCCGCCGCCGACATCGCCAAGCACAACGGCGACAGCGCTTCGGCCGCCCTCTTCCTGGGCGTCGCCGACGACTACCAGCGCTCCATCAAGGGCTGGACGGTGACGACCAACGGGCCGCTTTCGAGCAACCCGTACTTCATCCGCCTCTCGAAGACGGGCGATCCCAACGCCGCCATCAGCTACAACGTGGGCAACGGCGGTCCGACGCTCGACCAGCGTTCGGTCATGGACGCCGGGTTCCTCGAGCTAGTCCGGCTCGGCGAGCTCTCGGCCTCCGATCCGCAGGTCGCCGCATCCATCCCGGTCCTCGACGCCACGATCGAGAGCCCGACGGCGAGCGGTCCGGGCTGGCATCGCTACAACGGCGACGGCTACGGCGACAAGGCCGGCACCGGTGCGCCGTGGGCGCCCAGCGGCCAGGGCACCGGCCACCTCTGGCCGGCGCTTTCGGTCGAGCGCGGCGAGTACGGCCTCGTCTCCGGCGCGTCGCCGAGCGCGGCCTCGCTCGTTCCCAGCTTCACGGGCTTCGCGTCGGGCGTCGGCCTGATCCCGGAGCAGGTCTGGGAGCTGCCGAACGTGGCGGCCTCGCCCTACGGCACCGACCCAACGGTCGCTTCGATCGGCTTCGTCAACGGCAAGGCGGCCGGTTCCGCTGCGCCGCTCACCTGGTCGTCGGGCTCGTACGTCAGGCTCCTGGCCGACATCAAGGCCCATCGCCTGCTAGACACGCCCGCGAACACGACCGCGCGCTACGTCACCCACACGCAAGGCCAGACGCCCATCGCCATTACCTCGCCGGCCAACGGGACCGCTGTGGTCGGGCCGTCGATCACGGTGACCGGAACGTCCGCGCCCGGAAACGCGATCTTCGTTGCCGCGACCGACACCGACATGAACTCCGCGACCACGACGGCCACGACGACCGCAGCCGGTGACGGCAGCTGGAGCGTCCCGCTGACGATCCAGGGCGGCACCAGCGTCATCAACGCGGTCGCGAAGAGCTCGACCGGCGCAACCGGCCACGCGCAGGTCTCGGTGGTCTGGGACTTCACCCCGGGCACCGTGGTCTTCAGCCAGACCGATCCGACCGGCGACGACAACGGCCCGGGCAACTACGCCTACCCGACCTCGTCGAACTTCAACGCCGGCGCCTACGACATCACCAACTTCCAGGTCATCGTTTCGCCCGACGGCGCCACGACGACCTTCAAGCTCCAGACGCGCGACCTGAGCCCCACCTTCGGTAGCCCGCTCGGCGCGCAGCTGGTCGACGTCTACGTCCACGACCCGACGGCGGCAACGACGTCGACGGCCGCCTCGTTCTCGCAGCGCAACTACCAGATCGCCGCCGGTTCGGCATGGAGCCGCCTGCTCGAGGTCCAGGGCTTCGGCCAGCGGTACGTCGACGCCTCCGGCGGCACGGTCGGCACGATCGCGATTTCGGCCAACCAGATCTCGCGGTACATAACCTTCAGCGTTCCCACGGCCAGCCTGGGCGGAACCCCCGCTTCGGGCTGGGGCTTCACCGTGGTTCTGACAGGGCAGGACGGGTTCTCGCCCGATCAGGCCCGTGGCTTCCAGCCGACGCCCCAGGACTTCCAGTTCGGGGTCTGCGCCACGGCCACCGCCGACCCGCACTGCACGTTCGACCCGAACGCCGTCCCGAAGGCCATGGACGTTCTGGTGCCCGGCGGCGTCCTGCAGTCGAACGAGCTCGACTACACCCTGCACAGCCCGGTCGTGCTCCAGGACGTCACGATTCCATAGAGACCCGAGCGCCGAAAGGGGCCCGGGAGCCGACTCCTGGGGCCCTTTCGGATTCCGCTCTGGGTGACACGCCGTCTGCGCAGTCTGCCACTATGGGTGGCATGGGCTGGGCCGCGGCGCCTCAATGAAAACGAACCCCGACCTCTCGGCCGTGCTCGATGCCGTTCGCGTCGTCTCGCCGTCGAGCCTCTCGCCCTTTCACGGCGAGGGTCATTGGCGGCGGGTGGCGACCAACGGACTGGATCTGGCCGTCGAGGTCGGCGCCGATCCCTTGCTGGTCGTCCTTTTCGGCCTCTTCCACGACTCGATGCGCTTCAGCGAAGGTCGGGATGACGGCCACGGCAGACGTGGAGCCTTGCTGGCGTCCAGCCTCAACACCGAGTTGATCGGCCTCCCGAAGGACCGGTTCGATCTTCTGTGCACGGCCTGCGCGGACCACACCGAAGGGCGGACGAGCGAGGACCCGACGATCGGGGCTTGTTGGGATGCCGACCGGCTGGACCTCTGCCGGCTCGGCCGAGCGATCGACCCCGCGGCGATGTCAACCGCTCCCGGCCGAACGACCTATGCGCACGAGCGTGCCGCGGCGTTGCTGCGTGCGACTCCGGAGTGGGGGACCATCTTCGAGCGTCTCCGACACATGCCCCTTGCATGACAGGCTAGGTGACACGCGGGCAGCTCAGTCTGCCACCATGGGCGACATGGGCTGGGGAAAGAAACGTCAGACGGCGAGGGCACCGACGGCCGAATCGACCGCGCCCAACGAGCCCGACTTGGACGCCGACTCCGACGTCGACACCGACGTCGACTCAGACGCCGACGCGCTCCATTTCTGTTGCATCTGCGGCGCCCTCCTGGGCTTCGATCGCGAGGACGAGATCAACGGCGAGGGCCGGGGCAGGGACATCTGCGGCGACTGCAACCGCACCAAGAACGACGAAGCGCTGATGGGCTTCTAGCGATGCCATCTCAGCAGGTCGGCCAATCCGGAGCGATAGAGCCCGCGCCGGAGCCGCTTGAGCGCCGGGAGTACGACGCCGCCGCCCTGATGAGGCAGCACCCGCCGGTTCTGCTCAACGAGAACAAGCAGGTCATCTTCGGGATCGCCTGCCCGGACCGCACCGCTGCCGGCCACGTCTCGTACAGTCATTGGGCCGAGATGCCGCTGCCTGCCCTGGCGGACCCAGGCGCCGCCGCGAGCCTTCTCGAGGTTCGTGACGGCTTCTTCGACTACGAGCCGGTGGCCACCCCCGCGCCGGCCACGCCCGCGGTCGAATGGCACGTCAACTTCGCCGACCCAAACCTCTTCTTCGCATACGGCTGGGCGATGTTCGCGCAAGACGAGATACAGGCTGCCGAGCATCCCGTCCTCGGGTCGCTACGAGAGGCCCTCGTCGCGGCGGGCCGGCCCACGCGCACCGTTGAGGGCGGCCGCCCCACGCCCGCGCTCGTGATGGGTGCCGAACGCCGAGTCCGCATCCAGACTGACCGTCGGGCCGAACGCGGCGGCCCGAGCTGGCTCTACGGCATCGCCTTTGCCGAGGCCGAGCCCGAAGTCGTCCGCCAGGCGACCGTCCGCATCGACCCGCCGACGATCTCGAATATCATCGCGATCGCCGCCCCCGTCGGCGGCTACGGCCGGTATCGGAGGGAGGAGATCGAGCTCGCCCTCTCGACGGCCTATTCCGGCTTCCGCGCCGCGGTCCTGGAGTCGCAGCGCGCCGCCGGCCCCACTGCCCGAGTTGTCGTCCACTCCGGCTTCTGGGGCTGCGGCGCCTTCGGCGGCAACCGCGTGATGATGACCCTGCTCCAGCTCCTCGCGGCCGAAATGGCCGGAGTGGACGGGTTTGTGCTGCACGTCGGTGATCCGGCGGGGCGCGGGGCCGTGGAGCAGGCGGTAGCGCTCCTGCGGGACGACTCGGCGGGGGCGGGGCCCACTGACACCGCGGGGCCGATCGGAAGAATTGAATCACTTGGCCTGGAGTGGGGCCACAGCGACGGCAGCTAGACCGACGATCCCGGCCGGCGTTCGGACCGAGCACTGATGAGCTGTTGGGCCGTTCGTAACGTTGACTGGGTATCTATTCCGCTGAGTCTTGGCGCGGCCGAGCGCCTAGGCCCCGTCGCTCGGTGGGTCTTTCCTTTTGATCGGCAGCCCGTCGATGTCGACCGAGTTGCCGTCGGCGTCAAACGCCGAATACTGAAGGTCGCCGGGATGACGGGCCGAATGCGCCTCTCGAAGTGTCCGGACGGCCAGTGCGGCGATGTATTGCCAGGGAACCGGGTTCGCGGCGTCGATGTAGAAGTTGCACGAGCCATCCGCCGGCTCCGGCACGCCTTCCACGGGCACGTAGGTCGGTGCGTTCCAGCCAATTTTGATCAGTCGTTCGCAGGCGGCGTCCGTGAGCTTCTGCGTCCCTAAGAGGAACGTGTTGCTGACGGCCTCGGCGCGCATGCCGAAGCTGCCCTGGGCGTTGAATTGCACGTACAAGTTGGTGTGCTTTCGCTCGACCACCAGAGACTCATCTTCCTCGAGTACCTGCAGTGTGACGGCGAGATTACGCTCGAAGTCGACCCAAGCCTGCTCGGCGGTCGGCTGGACCTTGAACGGTTTGCCATCGGCCAGTTCGCCCGCCGGTCTTGGTTCCATGCGCACCTCATCACGTGATTTCGCTGCGGCGTCGTTGGGCACCGCGCCGCGCACAAGAGCTAGTCGTTCGCACGCCTGCGCGATGACGTCTTCCACAGGCCTGACCTCCGTCGAGTGGAGGTCTTTCGGCGGGTCGCTCGTCCAGCGGGTATGCCCGCCCTCGAAGTGATCGCTCGCCGCGACGACCAGGCGGCCGGGCAGGTCTCGCGATGGGTCGATGGCTTCGGCTTGGCGCAACAGCTCGGACGCAGCCTCAAAGATCCTGTTGACTCGGTCCCGTGTCTCCGGCTCCGGCATGTACACCCCACCCCAGAAGAGCTGTACTCGATCCACTACTACGTAGTCACCCGCAACCTGGCCATGTTTCTTAGCTCGTTCCTTTAGGTGCGTGCGCAATCCGGGGGTGGCGTGCGCCGAGGACCTCAGACCGGTTGCTGGCGCACGGTTACCGCGCGCCAGGCGTCAGCTATCGGCGCTCCTGGGTCAACCACGTGAGGATCAGCAGAGAGATGATGCCGACGATCCAGGGGAGAAAGAGGATTAGGACCACCCCGTAGGCAGCGAGATCGCCCCATCCGTTCGGCCAGGTCAGCCCGACCCAGACGGAGAGAACCGGCAGCGAGAGCGCCCACACGCCCAGGAACAAGCTGAAGAAGTCGTGCAAGCAGCTGCCGCTGGGCTGTACGACGGCATCGAAGCGAGCGCCGCAATGGCGACAGGCGACGTCCGTCGCCATCACTCGGCCATGACACTTGTCACAGATCCGGTCTTCCACTTCACCCCATTCGCCCTGCGGACGTGCCAGGTCAGCTCCCAATCGCGTCGCATGGGGACCCTCGCCTGCGGCCAAGTCTAGCCATCTCCGCTTGCGGGGAAGCGTCGGGCTCGCATGCGCAGGCGCCCCGCGCTTTAGCCCGCAGCCTCCTCCGCGAGCCGTGTCGCGGCGAAGGTCAGGTGGTGCGTCAGCAGCGCGTCGTCGTATGCCGAGCGGATCCGGTTGGGCTTCCCCTGGACCGCGTCGATGAACGCCCGGTTCTGCAGCCGGTAGGGCGTATCGAACTCGGACGGCGGCGCGAGCGTGATCGCCTCCGCGCCCTGCCGGACGATGAGCCGGTGGTCGAGCACCTGCAGCGTCAGGGCTAGGCCGTCGGAAACGGTCTCCAGCTCGACCCGGTGGGCGGTGGGGAGCAGCGACGTCGTCGAGAAGGAGCCGATGGCGCCCGACGCGAAGCGCACCGAGGTCGCGGTCACGTCGAGGATGTCGCTGTCGGGATAAGCCGGACGCGGCACACGTCGGCCGCTGGCGGCGGTGGGCTCCATTTCGCCGGCCAGATAGCGCGCCAGGTCGAAGATGTGCGTCGCCTGCTCGGCGATCTGACCGCCCGATTGGGCCTTCCGAATCCACCACTCGGCGCCGGGCGTCTCGCCGAGCCAGGAGCCGACGACCAGCTGGGGCGGGCGGCCCTCGAGCAGCTCGCGGGCTCGATCGACGACCTCCAGATACCGCCACTGGTATCCGACGCACGAAACGATGCCCTTCTCGCGGATCGCCTTCGCGATCCGGACCGGCGACTCATCGTCGACGCCGAGCGGCTTCTCGGCGAACAACGCGATCCCGCGATCCACGACCGCCCGCACCGGATCGGCGGCGGCGTACGGCGGCACGCACACGAACGCGGCGTCGAGCTCGGCACCGTCCAGCATCGCCCGATAGTCGGGATAGACGCGCGCGCCGACCGGGTCGGCCAACCGCCCCGCGGCTTCCAGGCTGCGCGAGGAGACTCCCACCACCTGGACGTCGTCGAAGCCCGAAAGCACGCGCATGTGCACTTTGGCGATCCAGCCTGCCCCGACGATCCCGACCCGTGTCGCGGCCATCCGTACCTCCGACGATCCATGAACGCAGCTAAGCCGCCGCTAGTGTCTCACTGCGGGATTGGTCGGTCGTCAGGGCGTGGTCGCCGGCCCCAGATGATCGATCCGCGCCATGCCAGCGATTGTCGCCGCGCCGATGGCGGACAGGGGAGCAGCTAGCGGTTGCCGAACCCGGATCCGGTGGAGGGACCGGCGGAGACTGCCTCGAGTCGATCGACAAGGCGCAGCAGGTCGGCCGCTTCGGACTTGCGCAGTTCGCCCGTCTGGAGCGCGAACAGGAGGAGGCGCTTGCGTTCGACCTCGTCCGCGCCGAGAAGCAATTCGACCAGCCCCGACTGATCGGCTTGCCTGTCGTCGCTGTTGTTCGATCGCTTGCGGTTGAACACGCTCGATCCTCCTGGATAGGTCGCGCAGTCGGGAGTGTCGGCGACCCGCCTATGGGAATAGTCGTCCTTGGAGCGTCATGACGGGTCCGCTCTTTTGTACGGGTGCGGGTGACCCGAAAGGACCCCTGCAAGGTCCGGAGCAAGGTTGAGGGCGGAAGTCCGCTCCCAACTACAGCGCACCAACCATATCCGGCGCGGAAACCCGTCCCGGCGGATGGGCCTTCTGTGGGGCCGTCGGGCGGGCGTCCGGCCCGGATGTACGATCGGTCGCAAGTAGTTGAGGTATCAACGATGTTCATGACCGCGGATATGAGTCCGCTCGATGCCGGGGGCTACAGCCCGGGCGTATGCAACATCGGATCCGCTGAAATCGGCCGCCGGCGGATGGCAGGTCACCTGGGGCTCGCGGTGAGCGCCGCAGTCTTCGCGGCGCTGGTCCTGGTCGGGGCGCCACATTGGATGAGGTTGATCCTGTTCCTTCCGGCGGGCGCGTCCGCGTCGGGATACCTGCAGGCGTGGTTCCACTTCTGCGCCGGCTTCGGGTCACGCGGCGTATTCAATTTCGGACCCCTGGGCACCGTGCAGGAAGTCGCCGACCCTGAGGCCAAGGCGCGCGATCGGGCCAGGTCGATGCAGATCGGGATTGGTTCTCTCGCTATCGGCGCCGCAGTCGCGGTCCTGGCGGCGTTGCTGCCGATCTAGCTCGCCGCTCGCTCCTGATCCATGCGGATGAACGCGTCCGCGGGCGGGCCGGAGTGGATCTCGAGCCGGTTGCGACCCGACGCCTTGGCCACGTAAAGAGCCTCGTCCGCGTCGTGGAGAGCCGCGTCGATGTCGACGCAGTTGCGCTGTGACAGTTCGCGCGCTCCGGCGCTTGCGGTCACGAGGTTCCAGGGCGGGTTGTCGGGGTGGGGCATGCCCGCGGCCGCGATGGCGGTGATGTAGCGCTGGCCGGCCGACGCGAGCACGGACTCGTCGCAGTCGTGCAGCAGAACCAGAAATTCCTCGCCGCCGTAGCGGTAGACGCCGTCGCCGAGGCGGCTGGTCTTGCGGAGAACGTCGGCCACTCCCCGCAGAGCGGCGTCGCCGGCCAGGTGGCCGACGGTGTCGTTCAGCCGCTTGAAGCGGTCGAGGTCCAACAGCAGCAGCCCGACCGTGCCGCCAGTGCGCTCGATTCGAGCGGCGGCCTGGGCCAGGTCCTCGTTGAGGCGGAGGCGGTTGCCGAGGCCGGTCAGGGCGTCGAGCCGGGCGATCGTCTCGAGCTCCTCGTTGAGCCGCAGCAGTTCAGCCTGCTGTACGACCAGGGTCTCCTGCTGCATGAAGAGGAACTCGTCCTGGCGTCGAAGGTCGATCTCGTGCTCCTTCATCCGGCCGTACAGACCGCGCACGGCCAGGAGTTGGCTGTTCATCTGCTGGCGCCGTCGAAGCTGAACCTCGTTGGCGCCCAGGCTCACGCCGAAGGCGAGCGTCGCCGCGAATCCGAAGGCCGGCAGCTCACCGGACCAGGGCGCCGAGCCTCCGAACACGACGATCGGGACCAGGAGGACGAGGTTGGCAATCCCGAGCCAGATGAGGTGCGGCCTGCGCTGCAACGGGATGAACACCGCGAACGCGACGGGAATCAGGCCGATTGAACCCAGGGCGATCGGCTCCGACTGAGGTATGAGAATCGCCATCGAGGCGGTCGAGAGCATCGGCAGGAGGCCGATCAGCATGCCGAGCTGGATCACGTAGCGCCGGCACCGGCACGGGACCGTGCGCGCGACCCCGATACCCGTCAGCACCAGTGGCATCGCGATGGCAATCTCGAAGGGCGCGGCGCTCGGCGCGACCAGGCACGCGATCACACTCGTGACCGCGATCCCGGCGGTCGCGATGACGGCCGAGAACAGCACGCTGTCTTGAAGTTCCCGGCGATAGACAGCCCTCAGCCGACCGTCCTTGCGGGCGGCGCTGGCGTCGGGTCGTTCGGTTGCCCCAGTAAGCACGGCAGGCTCCAATGGCACGATGTGCCAACCGTGCGAGGTATCGGCCGGGAAGAGAGGCAACTGCAGCGGGCGCGCCGAAGCGGGTGTCTAGCGTGAGCTTTCGGCGGCGGCCCGAGTGAAGGGGCCGCGGGGCGTCAGGCGACCTCTACCGCGGTGGGGCCGACACAGCTGTGCGCGACCTCGATCTCGATTGCCACACGGTGAGGATGCGGGTGACTCGACTGGCGATATAGACGCAGGAGGTTGGCCTCGGCGTCTCGGAGTCGGGCGTCGGCCTCCCATTCAGGGAGGTCCGGCTCGGCGGCCTGTTTGGCCTCCATGGCCTCGACCAGAGCTCTCAAGACCCCCTCGATGGCGGTGGGTTCGGGCACGGGACCCTCCTTCATTCGGGGGTTCGCACCGGGTCTACCAGCGCGAGTCTTCACCATACTCCCGGTGTGGTTGCGAATCCATATACGGTCAGGTTCCGTTTCCGCAAGATTCGTGCATTACGGCCAGACGATGCAGTCGAACCAGGTCCGGAT
>Ga0302299_10001205_pt1 | contig 15437 bp, 14 predicted proteins | sample III_Fen_N3_4_FD_198795 | JGI IMG/M metagenome (GOLD analysis project Ga0302299, IMG submission 198795) | Peat permafrost microbial communities from Stordalen Mire near Abisko, Sweden - III_Fen_N3_4 | ecosystem: Environmental > Terrestrial > Soil > Wetlands > Permafrost | place: Sweden: Abisko... | reverse complement strand
AGCATCTCGCCCTCCCACTCGAGGACGAGCGCGTTCAGCCCGAACTCGCCCAGTCCGCCGAGAGCCACGAGGCGGATCGGTCTTGCCTCGTCCGCTTGGCCTGGATTCAATCCTTCGCCCCTGCCATCCCCTGCGTCAACGCCAGCCACAAGGCCCCTAGCTCCACAACGCCTAGGGCCTCGGCCCGGACCGACCCCTCGACGTTGAGGAACCTAAAGTATTCCTTGAGGTGAGGATAGCTATCTTCGAGGTTGTTTTCAAGGGTTCTGCGACGCTGGTGAAAGGCCCTCTGGACAAACCTCTCGAATGAAGGCAGGTCGGGGATCCCGACCCGGGGCTCGGCACGGAAACGAGCCCGCAGGACGGCCGAATGCACCTTCGGAGGGGGCAGGAAGGCGCCGGGCGGGAAGCGGGCTGGGATGTCCGTGTCCGTCCAGACCGCGTAGAGCACGGAGAGGATGCCGTACTCCTTCGAGCCCGGGGGCGACGCGACGCGGCGAGCCACCTCGTCCTGCAGCATCACGTGCACGTCGCGCACGTAGCCCCGCAGGTCCAGGAACCGGCGCAGCAGCGGGCTCGAGACGTAATAGGGCAGGTTGCCGACGACGCGCCCGCCCGGCGGCACGAGCGCGGCGAGATCGACCTCGAGCGCGTCGCCCTGGACGACCTCCACGTTTGGTGGCACTCGGCTGCGCAGCTGCGCCGCGAGGGCGCGGTCGAGCTCGACAGCGACGAGCCGCCCGCAGCGCTGCGCCAGCGGGAACGTGAGGGCGCCACGGCCCGGGCCGATCTCGAGGAACACGTCGGCCGGGGCCGGAGCGATGACGTGCAGGAGCCGCTCGACGGAGGCCGGCCGCAGGAAGTGTTGCCCGAGTCGTCGAGGCATGCGGCAGGGTAGCACCCGCCCCGCCCGCGGCGGAGTGCAGGACACCGCCCTGCATGCTAGCCTGAGGTGTATCGTCCGAGGGAGCCTGGGGCCTTGTCCGACACCCTGCACGTCGCGTTCGTCACGCCCGAGATGGGCCCGTACGTCAAGACGGGAGGCCTGGCCGACATCTCCGCCGCCCTGCCCAAGGCGCTCGTGCGCCTGGGTCACCGTGTCACGGTCGTGCTGCCGCGCTACCGCTCCGTGGCGTTCCCGCCGGGCGAGTTCGCGGGGTCCGTCCACGTGCCGGTCGACGGCCTCGCGCGCAGCGCCGGCTTCTACAGGACTCGCACGCCGGACGGCGTCGACGTCGTCTTCGTCGAGCACCCGCCGCTCTTCGACCGGCAGCGGTACTACGGCGAGGACGACGACCGCGTCCGCTTCGCGTTCCTCGCACGCGCCGCGCTCGAGTACTTCCGCAGCCGCGGCGAGCGGCCGAGCGTCTTCCACGCGCACGATTGGCAGACGGGGCTGGTCCCGGTCTACCTCAAGGCGTTCTACTGGGACGACCCCACGCTGCGCCGCGTGCCGAGCGTCTTCACGATCCACAACATCGCCTACCAGGGCCAGTTCGGCCTCGACACGATCGGGCTGCTCGGACTGCCCTGGAACCTCGGCAGCGCACAGGCGCTCGAGTACCACGGGGCGCTCAGCTACCTCAAGGGCGGCACCGTGTTCGCGGAGCTCGTGAACACCGTGTCGCCCACGTACGCGCGCGAAATCCGCGGCGCGGAGCACGGCTTCGGCTTCGACGGAGTCATCCGTTCGCGTGGCGACGACGTGGTCGGCATCCTGAACGGCGTGGACTACGACGACTGGAACCCGCGCGAGGACGGGCTGATCGCGGTGCGCTACGGCCCCGGGGACCTCGGGGGCAAGGAGCGCTGCAAGGCGGACCTGCTGCGCTGCTTCGGCCTGCCCGAGTTCCCGAACCTGCCGCTGGTCGGCGTGACATCGCGCCTTGTCTGGCAAAAGGGCTTCGACGTCGTGGCCGGGGCCTGGTGGGACCTCCTGCAGCGGCCGCTGCGCATGGTGGTGCTCGGGACGGGCGACCCCGGCATCCAGGAGGGCCTGCGCCACCTGCAGCAGATCGACCCCGACCGCTTCTCGGTGCGCTTCGCCTACGACGAGGGCCTCGCTCACAAGGTGATGGCGGGCTCGGACATGTTCCTGATGCCCTCGCGCAGCGAGCCGTGCGGCCTGACGCAGATGTACGCGCTGCGCTACGGCACGGTGCCCATCGTGCGCTCGACCGGTGGCCTCGCCGACACGGTCGAGCCGTACGACGTCGGGAGCGAGCGCGGCACCGGCTTTCGCTTCGACACGCCGGACGGCACCGGCCTGCTGTGGGCGCTCGACCAGGCGCTGGCTGCGTGGAAGGACCGCTCCGCCTGGCGCGGGCTGCAGCAGCGGGGCATGGCGCGCGAGTTCTCGTGGCAGGGCTCGGCCCGGGCGTACGTGGAACTCTACCGGCGGGCGATGGACAAGGTCTAGCGCGCGCCGCCCGCGCGTGACGCGGGCGGGGGCGCTCACGAAGGCAAGGAGACGCAGGAACGCACATGGCCGCGAATATCGACGTCCTCACCGACCAGAACTGGCAGCAGGAAGTCCTCGGCTCGGACAAGCCGGTGCTCGTGGACTTCTGGGCCGAGTGGTGCGCCCCGTGCAAGGCGATGGTGCCCGACCTCGAGGCCGTCGCCGCGCAGTACGCCGGCCGCGTGCGCGTTGGCAAGCTCAACGTCGAGGAGAACGAGCACGTCCCGTTCCAGTACGGGATCACCGCGATGCCCACGCTGATCGTGTTCAAGGGCGGCAAGGTGGCCGAGCAACGCGTGGGCAAGATGAGCCGCGACGCCCTGGTGAAGCTGCTCGACGGCCTGCTGTAGGAAGTCCCTCGCTACTCCCGCAGCATCGGGATCTTCACGCCGCGCTCGCGGGCCACGTCGATGGCCCGCTCGTAGCCGGCGTCGGCGTGGCGCATCACGCCGGTGCCGGGGTCGGCCGTGAGCACGCGCTCGAGGCGGGCCGCCGCGCCGGGCGTCCCGTCCGCCACCACCACCATGCCGGCGTGGATCGAGTAGCCCATGCCGACGCCGCCGCCGTGGTGGACGGAGACCCAGGTGGCTCCGGAGACGGCGTTCAGCAGCGCGTTGAGGATCGGCCAGTCGGCGACGGCGTCCGAGCCATCGCGCATGCCCTCGGTCTCGCGGTTCGGTGACGCCACCGAGCCCGCGTCGAGGTGGTCGCGGCCGATCACGATCGGCGCCTTCACGCGCCCGCTCCTCACCAGCTCGTTAAAGACCTTCCCCAGCTTCGCGCGCTCGCCGTAGCCGAGCCAGCAGATGCGCGCGGGCAGGCCTTGCGGCTTCACGCGCTCGCGGGCGAGCCGGATCCAGCGGGCGAGCGCGGCGTCGTGCGGGAACGTCTCGAGCACCGCGTCGTCGGTCGCGCGCAGGTCGTGAAGCTCGCCCGAGAGGCAGGCCCAGCGGAACGGCCCCTTGCCCTCGCAGAACAGCGGCCGGATGTAGGCCGGCACGAAGCCGGGGATGTCGAACGCGTTCGCGACGCCGGCCTTCTGCGCCTCTGCGCGGATGTTGTTGCCGTAGTCGAACACGACCGAGCCGAGCGCCTTGAAGTCGAGCAGAGACCGTACGTGGTCCGCCATGCTGCGACGCGCCTCGGCCATGTAGCGCGCGGCGTCGCTGCGACGCAGCTCGAGCGCGGCGTCGTAGCTCATGCGGTTCGGCACGTAGCCGTTCAGAGGGTCGTGGGCGCTCGTCTGGTCGGTGGCCAGGTCGGGAACGACGCCTCGACGCACCAGCTCGGCGTGCACGTCGGCCGCGTTGCCGAGGAGCCCGATCGACAGCGGCGTCCCCGCCGCCTGCGCCGCGCGGGCGCGGGCGAGCGCCTCGTCGATCGTCTCGGCCATCACGTCGAGGTAGCCCGTCTCGAGCCGGCGCGCGATGCGCTGGCGGTCCACCTCGACCCCGATCAGGACGCCGTCGTTCATGGTGGCCGCGAGCGGCTGCGCGCCACCCATGCCGCCGAGGCCCGCCGTCAGCACGAGCCGGCCGCGCAGCGTCCCGCCGAAGTGCTGGCGCGCCGCCTCGGCGAAGGTCTCGTAGGTGCCCTGCAGGATGCCCTGGGTCCCGATGTAGATCCAGGAGCCGGCCGTCATCTGGCCATACATCATCAGGCCCTTGCGATCGAGCTCGTAGAAGTGCTCCCAGTTGGCCCAGGCGGGGACCAGCATCGAGTTGGAGATGAGGACGCGCGGCGCACCCTCGTGCGTGTGGAAGACGCCCACCGGCTTGCCGGACTGGACGAGCAGCGTCTCGTCGTCGCCCAGCTCGCGCAGCGAGCGCACGATCGCGTCGTAGCACTCCCAGTTGCGCGCGGCGCGGCCGATGCCCCCGTAGACGACGAGATCCTGCGGCCGCTCGGCCACCTCGGGGTCGAGGTTGTTCATCAGCATGCGCAGGGCCGCCTCCTGCTGCCATGAGCGGCAGGAGAGCGTCGTGCCGCGCGGGGCGCGGATCGTGCGGGCGGCGGGCGAGGTCGTCACATCACCCACCTTGGCTTGTCGTCGTCGTCCTCGGGCCCGTCGGCGGGCAGATCCTGCGCATGGCCGTTGCCCTTGCCCTTGCCGCCGGTGAAGACGCGGAAGCGGCGCCGCGCCGCTCGGCGCGGGCTCGGCAGCGCTCGCCGCTGCCAGAGCCGCTCGAGCGCGCCGAACACGAGCAGCAGGATCGCGAGCGCGCCGAGCGCGAGCGGCCACGCGCGCGGGCCGAGCCAGTAGAGCAGCGGGGCCGCGAGACCGGCGCCCAGGGCCAGCAGCAGCGCGCCTGCGATCCAGGGCGAGCGGAAGCGCACCGGGCCGGCCATCGCGCTACTCGAGCCCTGGCAGAGCGGCGCAGGCCGCGTCGAGGATCGCGCCCGACGAGAGCAGCTCCGCCAGGGACTCGATCTCCGGGCCCAGCACGCGGTCCTGGCCGTGGTTGGAGACGCGCTCGCGCACGCGGCCGACCACGTTCTCGAGGGCGGGGGAGGAGCGCAAGGGGCGGTGGAACTCGACGGCCTCGCAGCAGGCGAGCAGCTCGACCGCCAGCACCCGCGCGGTGTTCGCGACGACGCGCGCAGCCTTCCAGGCGGCGGTCGGGCCCATCGAGACGTGGTCCTCCTTGTTCGCCGAGGTCGGGATCGAGTCGACGCTCGCGGGGTGTGCGAGCGTCTTCGACTCGGATGCGAGGGCGGCGGCGGTGACGTGCGCCATCATCAGGCCCGAGTGCAGGCCTCCCTCGCGGGCGAGGAACGCGGGGAGTCCCGACAGCGCCGGGTTGACGAGCCGCTCGCTGCGCCGCTCGCTGATCGCACCGAGCTGCGCGGCGACGATCGCGACGACGTCGGCCGCGAGCGCGACCGGCTGGCCGTGGAAGTTGCCGCCCGAGAGGATCTCGCCCGTCTCGGCGAAGACCATCGGGTTGTCGGTCGCGGCGTTCATCTCGACGACGTGCGTGCGTTGCGCGTAGCCGAGCCCGTCGCGCACGGCGCCGTGCACCTGGGGCATGCAGCGCAGGCTGTAGGCATCCTGTACGCGGCCGCAGTTGCGGTGCGACTCGCGCAGCGCGCTGCCGGCGAGCAGGCGCTTGAGGTTGCGAGCGGCGGCCGACTGCCCGGGATGCGGGCGCGCGGCGTGGATGCGAGGGTCGAACGCGACGTCGGTGCCGAGCAGGGCGTCCAGCGTGAGCGCGCCGACCACGTCGGCCGAGCGCGCGAGCCGCAGCGCCTCGGCAGTGGCGAGTGCGCCCACGGCCGTCATCAGCTGCGTGCCGTTGATCAGCGCGAGGCCTTCCTTCGGCTCGAGCGTGAGCGGCCGCAGGCCGGCCGCGCGCAGCGCGTCGGCCCCGGCGAGCCTGCGGCCCTCGAACACGCACTCGCCCTCGCCGACGAGCGGCAGCGCGAGATGCGCGAGGGGAGCCAGGTCCCCGCTCGCACCGACCGAGCCCTGGGAAGGCACGATCGGGTGCACGCGCCGGTTCAGCAGCCCGATCAGCAGCTCCAGCGTCTCGGGCCGCACACCGGAGAAGCCCCGCGCCAGCACGTTCGCGCGCAGCAGCAGCAGGGCGCGCGTCTCGGCCTCGCCGAGCGGTGCGCCGACGCCGGCGGCGTGGGATCGGATCAGGTTCAGCTGCAGCTCGCGCAGGCGGTCGATCGGGATCTGCACGTCGGCGAAGTTGCCGAAGCCGGTGGTGACCCCGTAGACGACCGCTCCGCGCGCAACGGCGTCGTCCACGACGCGCCGCGACGCGGACACCGCCTGGCGCGCGGCCGCTGCGAGCGCGACCGCTCGCCCCTGGCGCGCGACCTGCTCGAGCGAGTCGAGGTCGAGGCTGTTGCCGTCGATCGTGATGGGGTCGGCCTTGGCGGGCACAGGCATCCGGGAGCCGGGTGGAGAGAGGAGTCTAGCACGGACTGCCTTGCCGCCCCCCGGCGCGCCGGCTAGAATTAGAGTTTCGCCTCGCGTGGACCCGGGCAAAGGAGCGAGAGTGGCCGACTGGACGCTGATGACGCTGCAGCTGCGGGGCAAGGCGCGGCGGTTCGTCCAAGCGAGCCTGCTGAGGCAGGACCCGGAACCGCTGCTGGCGAAGCGGCACGGAGAGTGCAACCGCTGCGGCGCCTGCTGCAAGATCCTGTTCAAGTGCCCATTCCTCGGCACGGACGCCGAGGGGCTGTACACCTGCCGCATCTACGAGAAGCGTTTTGCCCAGTGCCGCCTCTACCCGCTGCACACCGCCGACCTGCGCGAGCTCGAGGGCCAGTGCAGCTACACCTTCGAGACCGAGCCCTCGCGCCAGGACCTGCAGCCGGCGGCCGAGCCGACCGTCGACTGACGCCCGCACCTTCCTCGACAGGCCGCTTCAGATGCCCAACATAGTGATCGCCGGCGCCCAGTGGGGCGACGAAGGCAAAGGCAAGATCGTCGACCTGCTGACGGCGCGCGTGCAGGTGGTGGCGCGCTACAACGGCGGTCACAACGCCGGCCACACGGTGATCGTGGGCGGCAGGAAGTTCGTCCTGCACCTGATCCCCTCCGGCATCCTGCACCCCGGCATCCTGTGCGTGATCGGCAACGGCGTCGTGATCGACCCGGTCGCGTTCGAGCGCGAGCTCGGCGAGCTGGCGACCGCAGGCCTCGAGCTGGATCCCGCCAACCTGCTGCTGTCCGATCGCGCGCACCTGATCCTGCCCCACCACCGCGGGCTCGAAGCGCTGTCGGAAGAGCAGCGCGGCGCGCGCAAGATCGGCACCACGCTGCGCGGGATCGGTCCCGCGTACGAGGACAAGGCGGGCCGGCGCGGGATCACGATGGGCGACCTGCTGCGCCCGCAGACCCTGCCCGAGAAGCTCGCGGAGGCGAGGCGGCACTACGAGGAGGTGCTGCGTGGGGCCACGCGCACCCCCAACGTCGACTGGCACGCACTGTACGCCGAGCTCGCCGCCTTCGGGGACCGCCACCGCCGCCAGATCGTCGACGTGTCGCTCGTGCTGCACCAGCAGATGGCGCAGGGCTGCTCGGTGCTGTTCGAGGGCGCGCAGGCGACGCTGCTCGACCTCGACCACGGCACGTACCCGTTCGTCACCTGTTCGGCGGCGATCGCGGGCGGCGCCGCGACGGGCTGCGGCGTGCCGCCAACGCGCATCGACGGCGTCCTCGGCGTGGCGAAGGCCTACTGCACGCGCGTCGGCACGGGGCCGTTCCCGACCGAGAGCAAGGGCGAGGAGGCCGAGGCGATTCGCGAGCGCGGCAAGGAGTACGGCGCCACGACAGGCCGCCCGCGCCGTTGCGGCTGGTTCGACGCGGTCGCGGTCCGTTACGCGGTGCGCGTCAACGGCTTCGACACGCTGGCGATCACGAAGCTCGACGTGCTCGACGAGCTCGACGCGATCCCGGTCTGCACCGGCTATCGCTTCGAGGGCGAGACACTCGGCGAGCTGCCGTCCGACACTTTCGTGCTCGAGGACTGCAAGCCCGTCTACGAGCAGCTGCCCGGCTGGAAGACCCCGACCGCGGGCGTCCGCGAGTGGAAGCAGCTGCCGGAGAACGCGCGCCGCTACATCGCTCGCCTGTCCGAGCTGGTCGGCGCCGAGATCGGCGTGGTCTCGACGGGTCCCGACCGCGACCAGACGATCATCCGGGCCACGAGCGCGCTGGCGGGGTGGTTCGCGTAGCGTCCCGGAACCAAGGAGCAATCGGTCAGCGATGATCGACTGGCGCCCCCCGTGCGGGACGACCAGGGCGCACCACCGGAGATCAAGGCCGTCGCGCGCGCTGCAACAGCGAGAGGCGCCTGGGCCGTGGCTCGGCCAGGTCCGGCGGCTCAGTAGCGCGCGATCTCCCGCAGCGCCGCGGCGATCGTCGCCACCTGGGGCAGGATTGCATCCTCGAGCGCCGGGCTGTAGCCGACGAAGGTGTCGAGGGCGGCCACGCGCCGCACCGGCGCGTCGAGGTGCTCGAACAACTCGTCCGCGATGCGCGCCGCGATCTCGGCGCCGTACCCCCAGGAGCGGCTGTCCTCGTGCGCCACCAGCACCCGGCCCGTGCGGCGCACGCTCGCCGCGATGGCATCCCAGTCGTAGGGGCTCAGGGTGCGCAGGTCCAGGACCTCGGCCTCGATGCCCTCGGCCGCGAGCTGCTTCGCGGCGACCAGCGAGCGCTGGACGAGGGCGCCGAAGGTCACGACTGTGACGTCGCGACCGGGTCGCGCGAGAGCGGCGCGACCGAACGGGATCGTGTAGTCCGGGCCCGGGTAGCGGCCCTTGTTGTAGGTCTGGCGGTACAGGTGCTTGTGCTCGAGGAAGAGCACGGGGTCGTCGCCGCGGATCGCGGTGCGCAGCAGCCCGTTCGCGTCCTCGGCGTTCGACGGGATCACCACGCGCAGGCCCGGGACGTGCGTGAAGATCACTTCTCCGCACTGGCTGTGGTACACCGCGCCGCCCTGCAGGTAGCCACCGTAGGTCACCCGGATCACGAGCGGGCACTTGAAAGCGCCGTTCGAGCGCCAGCGGATCAGCGCCAGCTCGTTGCGGATCTGCATGTAGGCGGGCCAGATGTAGTCGAAGAACTGGATCTCGACCACCGGCTTGAGCCCGCGCGTCGCCATGCCGATCGCGCGGCCGACGATGTTCGCCTCCGCCAGCGGGGAGTTGAAGACACGCGCCGAACCGTGGCGTCGCTGCAGGTTGTGCGTGACCTTGAAGACGCCGCCCTTGCCCTTGAGCTCGTCGAGGCCGGGCTCGCGGGAGCAGTCGGCCACGTCCTGCCCGAAGACGACGATGCGCGGGTCGCGGGTCATCTCGTCGTGCAGGCAGGCGTTGAGCAGGTCCACCATCGTCTTCGGGTCGCCGGTCGAGATCGGCTCGGCGGCGAACGCGGCGGAGGTGGGGTCGACCTCGCTCGAATAGACGTGTCGGGTCGCCGTCTCGGGCTCGGGCACCGGCGCGGCGAGCGCCCCCTCGGTGGCGGCCGCGACCTCCCGGTCCACTTCGTCGCGCAGCTCGGTCAGCCGGGCCTCGGTGGCGACACCCTCCTCGAGCAGCCGGCGGGCGAAGGCGCGCAGCGGGTCGCGCTCTGCGTCGGCGTGGCGCTCCGCCGCGACCCGGTAGAGCGCTTCGTCGTCCGACAGCGAGTGTGAGTAGGGCCGGATCACCCGCGCGTGCACGAAGGCCGGCCCCCGGCGCGCGCGGCACCAGGCGACCGCCTCGCTCATCACCGACAGGCTCGCCAGCGGGTCGCAGCCATCGACCTCCCGCACCAGCAGGTTGGGGAAGGAGCGCACGAGCCTGGAGATGCTGCCGCCGGCGGTCTGCACCTCGACCGGGACGGAGATCGCGTAGCCGTTGTCCTCGACCAGGTAGACGACGGGCAGACGCAGGTTGCACGCCGTGTTGAGGCTTTCCCAGAACTCGCCCTCGGAGGTCGTTCCCTCGCCTGCCGAGCAGTAGACCACCTCGTCCGACTCGAAGCGGGGGGCCTGCGGGCCCGGCACCCGGCCCGCTGCGAGATAGAGGCCGGCCTCCGCGCAGCCCACGGCCTGGAGGAACTGCGTCCCGGTCGGCGACGAGCGCGTCACCACGTTGAGCTTGCGATGGCCCCAGTGGGAGGGCATCTGCCGGCCGCCCGAGCTGGGGTCGTCCTTGGAGCCGACCGCCCCGAGCATCATCTCGTAGGGCGTCATGCCGAGCTGCAGCAGCAGCGCCCGGTCGCGGTAGTAGGCGTAGAACCAGTCGTGTCCCGGCTTGAGCACCATGCCGGCGGCGACGAGCACTGCCTCGTGGCCCGCGCCGCTGATCTGGAAGAACACCTTGTTTTGTCGCTTGAGCTGGATCTCCTTGTCGTCGATGCGCCGTGACAGCAGCATCGTCCGGTACAGGGCCAGCAGCGTCTCGCCGTGCAGACGCAACCGGCTATCGAGAGCTGCCTGGGCCAATTCGTCTCCTCTGCTGAGAGCCTCGCCGGCGCTGGCTGGATTGGCGGGATCAGAGGAATTCTATCTCACACGGCCGGCCCCGCTCAGGCGCGCAGCAGGTCGAGGAGGAAGCGAGGCCCCAGGGCCCTGCGCGCCGGGACGAAGTCTCCGGCGATGCCCACCAGGCGGTCGGCCAGGTCGGGCCGCCGCGCCAGGCGCGCCGCGATCGCGTCGGCCGCCGCGGGCCAGGCCACGGCCACCTGCAGCAGGCGGTTGAAGCGGAACTTGTCGCGCGTCGCGGCCCGGTACGCCTCGGCATAGCTGGCGAGGCGAGGCAGGTGGCCGGGACCGGCGTCCGCCGCGAGGGCGCGGCCGATCGCGTCGGCGGCGAGTTCGGCGCTGCGCAATGCCAGCGTCACGCCCTCGCCAGTGAAGGGATCGTGGAAGCCGGCGGCATCACCGACCAGCACTGCACCGGGCGCGGCCACGTCCCGGCACACGAGAGCCAGCGGGCCGATGGCGCGCGGCGGCTCGCACAGCCGGGCACTCGCGAGGCGTTCGGCGATCGTCGGCCATCGGGTCCTCAGCGTGTCGCGGTAGAAGCCCTCGAGGTCTCCGGCGGCGGCGGCCATGCGCGCCGCCGGCAACACGAAGGTGACGTTGCCGCAGCGGGAGGACAGGGGCGCGATCCCGCAGTAGCCGCCGGCGCCGACGTGCATCTCGCCCGTCTCGTCGAGACCCTCCATGCCCTGCCAGTGCCCGCGGACGGCGAAGCGGCGCAGCCTCGAGTGCTCCCGCAGCAGGCCGAGCTGCCGCGCGACGACGCTGCGCCGTCCGTCGGCGCCCACGACGACGCGCGCTCGCACGGCAGCGCCCTCCCGGCCCACGACGACACCCGTGACGGCCGCGCCGTCGCGCAGCAGGCCCGTGACGGTCGTCTCCTCGCGCAGCTCGGCCCCGGCCTCCCGGGCGGTGTCCGCGAGCGCTGCGTCCAGCCGCCGCCGCAGCAGCGCGAAGCCCGGCCGCTCGCAGTTGCGGTAGAGGCCCGTGAACGCGGTCCCGTTCGGCGAGACGAGCCGCATGCCTCGCAGTGGCATCGGGCGCAGGGCCTGCACGCGCCCGGAAGCGCCCATCGCGTCGAGGAGCCGCCAGGCCTCCGGCGACACGCCCTCGCCGCAGATCTTGTCGCGGGGGTGACGCGCGGCATCGAGCAGCAGGACGTCGTGGCCGCGCCGGGCCAGCAGGCTGGCGATCGCGGAGCCGGCCGGACCCGCGCCCACGACGATGACTTCCCGCGACGGGGTGCTCACCCGGAACCCTTGGACTCCCCGGCAGGCGACTCACGGCGGGCGCAGACGGCGAGCAGCCGATAGGGGAAGTGGCGCGTCACGCGTGGAGCCGGAAGACCGGCCGCGGCGAACGCGGCCCGCAGCTCGCCGGCCTTGAAACCGCGGCGGATCGAGAGGAGCCCGTCTTCGACGCTCACGCGGCTGCGGAAGAGCAGAGGGAAGCAGGCACGCCCGAACAGGTAGGGAAGCGCGGCCCGGTGCAGGTCGCTGATCACCAGCGCCCGGCGCGCGACGCGGAACAGTCCCGCGAGCACGGACGGCAGCTCGTCGGCATCGAAGTGGTGGAGGAACAGCGACGCGGTGACGACGTCGAACGAGAGCCCGGGAAAGGGCAGCGCCCGGGCGTCCGCCACCACACGGCGCACGGCGGGCGAGGCGTAGCGGAAGTGCAGCGGCTTGATGTCGAGGCCGGCCGCTAGGATCGGCATCGGTGCGCGAGACAGCACGTCGGCGAGCAGGTCGCCTGACGCCGAGCCCACGTCGAGCAGGCGGCCGCCCGCCGGCAGATGCGGGCGCAGCGCCGCGAGCACGCTGCGCCGGTTGCCGAGCCAGCGGTTCACGAAGCGCAGGTCGCGCAGGCTGCGCAGCGCCTCGGCCTCCGGCACGCCCTGGTCGAGCTGCTCCGGCTCCGTAGCGCGGGAACGCAGCGTCAGCAGCTTCACAGAAACTCGAGCAGCGCCAGCTCGGCCGAGAAGCCCGGGCCGAACGCGCCGAGCAGGCCCAGCGCGCCCGCCGCCGGACGGTCGTGGCGCAGGATCTCGTCCAGAACGAACAGCACGGTCACGGAGCTCATGTTCCCGTGCTCGGCCAGCACGGCCTCGGTCGAGGCAAGGTCGCCGGGGCCGAGGCCCAGCTTCTCGGCCATCACCTCGATCACGCGTCGTCCGCCTGGGTGCAGCACGAAGCGCGCGATGCGGGAGCGGTCGAGGCACAGTGGCCCGAGGAAGCCGTCGATCGCCGGAACCACCTCCCGCCGGACGAAGGGCGCGAGGCCCTTGTCGAGCAGGATCTGCAGGCCCTGGTTGCGCAGCTCGAAGCCCATCAGCTGCGTGGTGCCGACGAAGAACACGCTCCCGGTCTCCCGGATGCGCAGCAGGCCGGCCCCCGCGCGCGGGTGCGCGTCTCCGACGAGGACGGCCGCCGCACCGCCGTCGCCGAAGATGGCCGTGGAGACCACGTTCGTCGCCGAGCGGTCCCAGGGCTGGAAGGTGAGGCTCGAGAGCTCGACCGCGAGCACGACCGCCGCGCGGTCGGGGTGGGCCAGCAGGTGGTCGTGCGCGCGCGCGAGGCCGACGACGCCGCCAGCGCAGCCCGACTCCGTGATCGGCAGCCGGGAGAGCCGCGGCCCCATGCCGAGGGCATTCGCGACGTGAGCGTCGAGCGCCGGGATCATGAACCCGGTGCACGACACGCTGACGAAGAAGTCCACCTGCCCCGGCTCGAGCCCCGCTGCCGCGAGCGCGCGGCAGGTGACGTCGGTGCCCGCACGAACGGCGATCTCGCGATAGAGCCGGTTTTGCGTCTCGAAGTCCGAGGGAGAGAACACCTGCTCGATCGGCACCACGCTCGCGCGCGACTCGACGCCCGCGTTCGCGTAGACGGAGAGGAGCCGGGTCGAGGCGCCGCCCGGCGCCTCCTCCAGCCAGCGGCGAACCCATTCCGTGACGACTTGCTGGCCGTAGCGGTGGGGCGGCAGGTAGCGTTCGATCGCGAGCAGCGTGGTCATTTCAGCTGGGAGAGGGGAAGGGGCCGCCGAGAGCGGCGGCCCTCCTTTCATCAAGGTCCGGCGCGGGCTCGTCGCGAACGAGCGGCCTAGAAGGGGACGTCTTCGTCGGACGCCTGGAAGTCGTCGGCCGGCGGCTCCGGCGCCGCACCACCGCCACCGCCACCGCCAGGGCCACTGCGGGGTGCGCCGCCACCGCCCGGGCCTTCACCACGGCCGCCGAGCAGCACCAAGCGAGAGCCGGGGCCGCTCACGCGGATGCGCGTGGTGTTGCGCTTGTTGCCGTCCTTGTCGGTCCACTCCTCGTAACGGATCTGGCCTTCGAGGTAGACCTGGCGGCCCTTGGTGAGGTAGTCACGCACGATCTGGGCGGTCTTGCCGAAGACCTCGACACGGTGCCACTCGGTGCGCTCCTGCTTCTGTCCGCTCTTGTCGTTCCAGACCTCGTTCGTGGCGAGCGTGAAGTTCGCGATCGGCTCGCCGGACTGCGTGTAGCGGATCTCGGGGTCACGACCGAGGTTGCCGATCAGGATCACCTTGTTGAGAGAGGCCATGCTCTTTCTTCGCTCCTCAGGGATTGAGCCGTTCGCGCGCGAGGCGGGCGGCCTGAGAGTTCGGGAAGCGGTCGACGACGTAGCGGTACTCGACCAGGGCCTGGCTGCGGCGGCCGAGCCGCTCGAGCGCCATGCCCTTCTTCACGCGGGCGTCCGGGAGCTTGTCGCTCGACGGGTAGTCCTTGAACAGCACGTTCCACGCCTCGATCCCCTCCGCGTACATCTTCTTCGAGTACAGACACTCGCCGATCCAGTACTGCGCATTGTCGGTGAAGTCGGTGCCCGGGTAGTTCCGGATGTACTCCGTGAAGCCCTGGATCGCCAGGTCGAAGTTCCCGCGTGCGTAATCCGCGTAGGCCTGGCTGTAGAGCTCTCGCGGTGCCGGGGGTGGGGAGGAGGCCGGCTGGGCGGGCGTGGTCACGCTGGATCCGCCGGCCGCCGTGCCTCCCGGAGACGTCGTCGCGGGCGACCCCCCGGCCCCGGCTGTAGAGGCCGTCGTGGCCGCGGCGGGTCCGGCCGTGGGCATCGCCACCATGCCGGCGGCCTTCAGCCCCTGGATGGCCTCGCTGAGCTCCGAGACGCGATCGTTGAGGTCCTTGAAGCCGGCGGTCGTCGCCTCGTCCTGCTGCCGCCGGTCGCTGCCCAGCTTTTGCAGCAGGGCGTTCTGCTCGGCCAGCAGCTCGGTCAATCGGTGCACCTCGCGGCGGCCGTCCTCGGCCGCGCGCTGGATGTCGGCGAGCTGGCTCTGCAGCGTGGCGACCTGCATTTGCAGGCGCTCCATGTCCTTGTTGGCCGCGGCGACGGGCGAGGCGCCGAGCCACGCGATCGCGACGAGCGCGGCAGCCGCGGCGTTCTTGCGGATCACGATCACCTCCAGGGCGGGCGCTCCCCGTGCGGGGAGACCATCATAGCAGCGGCCGCGGCGCTCAGCGGGAGACCGCGAAGTGCGCGCGCCGGTTCTTCGCGTAGGCGGCCTCGCTCTGTGCGGGGTCGAGCGGCCGCTCCTTGCCGTAGGACACCGTGCGCAGGCGGGCGGCCGCGACGCCGAGGCTCGCAAGGTAGTCGCGCACCGCGCGGGCCCGCTGCTCGCCGAGCGCCAGGTTGTACTCGACGGTGCCCCGGTCGTCGCAGTGGCCCTCGATCGTGACCTTCGTGTCGCGGTGGCCCTGGAGCCACTGGGCGTGCTTCGCGAGCGCGTCGCGCGCCGCGTCGGTGAGCGCCGCCGAGTCCAACTCGAAGCGCACGTCGGCGAGCGGCCCGCCCTCGCCGCTGCCGCTCAGGCTGCCGGTGTCGGCCAGGTCGGCCCCGGCCGCTCCCTCGCCCTCGATCGCGCGCACGTCAGGCCCCGCGTCGAGCGGCCGCTCGGGCGTCGTCGAGGAGGACTCCGGCGGGGGAGCGGATCGGCCCCCGGGCGTGCCC
>Ga0302299_10001204_pt1 | contig 15452 bp, 18 predicted proteins | sample III_Fen_N3_4_FD_198795 | JGI IMG/M metagenome (GOLD analysis project Ga0302299, IMG submission 198795) | Peat permafrost microbial communities from Stordalen Mire near Abisko, Sweden - III_Fen_N3_4 | ecosystem: Environmental > Terrestrial > Soil > Wetlands > Permafrost | place: Sweden: Abisko... | reverse complement strand
GCAGGTCATGTCGCGCTTCCGTGACGACAGCGAGCTCTCCCGGCTCAACCGGGAAGGAAGCATCGCCGAGGCGAGCCCGGATCTGGTTCGGGTCGTCGAGCTGTCGCTCGAGGCCCGCGAGGCGACACAGGGCCGATTCGACCCGACCGTCCACGATGCCGTCGTGGCGGCGGGGTACGACCGCACGTTCGACGCCGTGGCTCCGGCCACGATCGCGGATCCCGTCGAGGCGCCGGCCCGCTGCGGCGGCGCCGTCCACGTCACGGGGCCGACCATCGAGCTGGAGCCCGGCATCCGCCTCGACCTCGGTGGGATCGGCAAGGGGTACGCCGCCGACCGTGTCGCCGAACTGCTCGCCGTCGCCGGCCCCTGTCTGGTCAACGCCGGAGGGGATATCGCCGTCCGCGGCGGTTCGTGGCCCGTCGGTGTGACCGACGAGATCACGCTCGAGCTCACGCGAGGCGGTCTCGCGACGTCAGGCCGCGACCGGCGCCGCTGGCTCCGCAACGGCGAGGAGCAGCACCATCTCATCGACCCTGCCACCGGTCTACCGGCCGCAGGGACGCCGATCCGGGTCACCGTCGTCGCCGACTCCGCGGCAGCAGCCGAGGTGGCGGCGAAGACCGCCTTCCTCGGTGGCACGGTCGACCTCCCGCAGGTAGTCGTCACCGCCGAGGGGACCACCGTCCTGGCAGGAGGTCTGGCATGAGACACGATCCCACCTTCTGGCTGCTCGCACGGGCGAGCGGCTTGACCGCCTACGTGATGCTGACCCTGTCGATCCTGGCCGGCCTCCTGGTCAAGTCGCGGCCTTTCCGGACGCTGAAGCCCGCCGCCGTCGTCGATCTCCACCGCATCCTCGCGATGCTCGGGCTCGGAGCCATCGCCGGCCACGCCGCCGCCCTCGTGCTCGACACGACGGTGAAGGTGAGCATTCCCGGGCTCTTCGTCCCCGGCCTCGTCTCCTACCGGCCCGTCTGGACATCCACCGGGATCCTCGCGGCGGAGCTGATGGTGCTCGTCTACGCCTCGTTCTCGATGCGCAAGCGCATCGGGCCGAAGAACTGGCGGCGGCTGCACTGGGCCACCTACGCGATCTTCGCGATGGCGACCGTCCACGGCCTCGCCGCCGGCACCGACGCCTCGCGGCCCTGGGCCTTCGCGCTGTACGCAGTCGCCGTCAGCTCCGTCGCGATTGCGGCCACGTGGCGGTTCATCGTTCCCCCGGCCACCGCACGGGCCCGACGCCCGGCCGGTCGAGCGGCAGAAATCACACCGAGGAGGAGAGGAGAGCAACCGGCATGAGCACGCATCTGATCCAGATCGACCGGTCACTCTGCAGCGGCTTCGGCAGCTGCCTGAAGGAGGCTCCGACGGTATTCGCGCTCGATGGAGACGGTCTCGCCACGCTTCTCGTCGCCGAGACGGCCGACGAGGCCGTCCTCGCAGCCGCCGCCTCGTGCCCGATGGGCGCGATCGCCGTCTTCGACCTCGAAACGGGGCAGGAGGCGGCATGAACGGCGTCGTCATCATCGGAGCCGGTCTCGCCGGGGCCCGCTGCGCCGAAGCGCTCCGCGCCGGAGGCGCCGAGATCCCGATCACGCTGGTCGGAGCGGAGCACGCCGAGCCCTACGAGCGCCCGGCGCTGAGCAAGGGCTTCCTTGCGGGGACGCTCGCCGAGGATGACCTCTTCCTGCGCCCGCCCGGCTCGTGGGAAGACAGGGGCATCGACCTCAGGCTCGGCTCGCCGGTCGAGCACATCGACCTCCGGCGGCGCACGGTCGTGGTCAGCGGAGGCGAGCTCGCCTGGAGCCACCTCGTCGTCGCAACAGGGACACGGGCGCGCCGGCTTCCCGGCGTCGACTTCCGGAACGTCCACCACCTCAGGACACTGGACGATGCGGTCGCCCTGCGCGCTGCCGTCAACCCCGGCACACGGCTGGTGGTGATCGGAGCGGGCTTCGTCGGAGCGGAGGTCGCCTCGACGGCGGCCGGCCTCGGCGCTCACGTGACGATCATCGAGGCAGAGGCGGCACCGCTCGCACGCGTGGCCGGTGCGGAGGTCGGCCACCTTCTGGCACGTCGCTGGCGTGCCGAGGGCGTCGCGCTCCACCTCGGGTCACAGATCGCGCGCGTCACGCCCGACCGCGTCGAGATCGTCGGCGGACAGACCGTTCCGTACGACGTGCTTCTCGTGGCGATCGGGGCAGAGCCCGCGTCGGAGCTGCTTGCCGGCGCCGGCGGAATTCCCACCGACGCGTTCGGGCGCACAGCGCACGACGGGGTGTACGCGTGCGGCGACGTGGCAAGCCTCGAAGGGCGCCGCGTCGAGCACTGGACGAGCGCCTCGGGTCAGGCGGCCGCAGTTGCCTCCACGATCCTCGGGAGCCCCAGGCCGTACGCAGATACCCCCTACTTCTGGTCGGACCAGTTCGGGCTCCGCCTGCAGATGGTCGGGACGACCACGGGCTGGAGCCACGTCGAGCTCGACGGCGACTCGGCGTCGTTCCGGGCCCGCTACGTGGACCTGGAAGGGAAGGCCGTTGCCGTGCTTCTCGCCAACCGGGCAGCCGAGGTCGCGGCCGCACGGCGCGAGCTCGCGACTGCGGCGTAATCTGTGCTCATGCGGGCCTGGCACAGAGCCTTCCTCGGGGCACTGCTCGTGGGAGCGGTCGCGGCCGCAGGCATCGCACTCAATTTCACCCTGCTCCGGCTGACCCAGGACGCACACGACCCGGTCGGCAAGCTGAGCCCGCGTGCGGTGTTCTCGGGATCGCGAACCACCACGCTGCCGGGCTCGAAGGACGACGGCGGCTCGCAACCTGTGACCACCACGCCGTCGCTCCCCGGAGGCGACGGCGACCGCGACGACTAGCCGCTACTCGTCGTCCTGCAGCCAGAAAAAGCCGACCGCGCCTGGGCCTGCGTGCGTCCCGACGACGGCGCCGAGATTCTCTACGAGCTCGATCTCAGCCTGCGGCCGCGCCTTCGCGACGAGGTCGGTCAGCACCTCGACCCACTCCGGAGCGTCGGCATGCGCGATCGCGATCCGCAGCCCCGGCACGTTCTCGGTGGACGAGGTGAAGACGCGGGCGAACTCCTCGAGCGCCTTCTGCCGGCCGCGCACCTTCCCGATCGGGTGAACGAGGCCGTCGTCGACGGAGAGGATCGGCTTCACGTTCAGGATCGCTCCGGCGAGCGCCGCCGCGCGACCGATGCGGCCGCCCTTCTGTAGGTACTCGAGCGTCGAGACCGTGAAGACGACACCGTTCTCCTCCTTGAAGCGCGCGATCAGCGCCTCGACCTCCTCGTCGGTCGTTCCACGCGCCAGGCGACGCTGGATCGCAAGGGCGAGGAGACCCATCGCGAGCGAGGCCGTCTCGGTGTCGACGACCCTGATCCGATCGCCGCCCACCTCCGCGGCGGCGGTGACGGACGACTGGTACGTGCCGGAGAGCTTCTGGGAGAGCTGGAGCGCGTAGACCCGCTCGTACGACGCGAGCCCCTCGAACGCGTCGAGGAAGTCTTGCGGCGTCGGCTGCGAGGTCGTCGGCAGCGCCGGCGCCGCCCGCAAGCGCTCGTAGAAGTCGTGAGCGCTGATGTCCACGCCGTCGCGGAAGCTCTCCGAGCCGAAGTTGACGTAGAGCGGCACGACGCGCATGTTCGGGAAGCGTTCCTCCGCCTCCGGGAAGTCTGCGGTCGAGTCGAGCACGATCGAGGTGTTCTGTGAAGTCAGGTTCACGGGAATCTCTCCCTCACTCGGATGCCGAAAGGATCGCCTGCACGAGCTCGTCGGTGGGCCGGCCCTTCTCGATCAGGCCGGCCGCCCCGGCCGACAAGACCGCCTCGCGGTCCTCGGCAGTCGCCTCCGCCGTGAGGCACAGGATCGCCGCCCGGGGTGCGCTCGCACGCACTGCCGCGGTCGCCTCGGCGCCGTCGAGGCCCGGCAGCCGGAAGTCCATCAGGACGACGTCGGGGTCGAGGTGCTCCGCCGCAGCGGCGGCGTCGCGGCCGTCGGCGACCGAGCCGGCGATCTCGATGCCCTCACGGCCGTGGAGCAGCAGCTCCAGCGTCGAGCGGTACACCTCGTTGTCCTCGACGAGCAGCACGCGGACCGGCATCGTCACTCGGCCGAGAGAAGCAGCGGGTAATGCGGCTGGCCGCCCGCGTGGATCTCGATCTCGACTTCGGGGTGGCGGGCCTCGATCTCGCTCACGAGCTCGTCGAGCCGGGGCTCCTCCGCGCCTGTGAGCAGGGTCAGGAGCCCGCGGCCGCCGTCCAGGAGGCGCTCTGCCACGGCCCCGGCGACGGCGTCGAAGCTCTGGTCGCACGCAACCGCCGCGCCGTCCGCAAGCCCGAGCCACGAGCCCTTGCGCACGTCGATCCCGTCCAGAGTGACGTCGCGGGAGGCTATCGTGACCTCGCCGGTGGCGACGCCGTCGAGCGCACGGGCCATGGCGTCCTCGTTCTCGCTCGCGGCCTGCTCGGCGTCGTAGGCGATCATCGCCGAGAGCCCCGCCTGGACGGATCGCGTCGGCACGACGCGCAGTGGCTTGTTCACGAGTGCCACGGCCTGCTCGGCCGTCAGGATCACGTTGGAGTTGTTCGGCAGCACGATCACCTCGGTCGCGGGCGTGGCATCCACGGCGGCGACGATCTCCTCCGTGGACGGGTTCATCGACTGGCCGCCTTCGATCACGCGTGTGGCGCCGAGGCTCTCGAACAGCCGGCGGTTTCCCTCCCCGGGCGCGACGACGACGATGCCGGTCTCCAGCGTCGGCAGGCCGTCCAGCGAGCCGACCGAGAGCCGCTCTTCACGCTCCAGCGTCTGGCGGTGCATGTTCGCGATCTCGATCCCCTCCAGCGTGCCCGCGGCGGAGCCGATGCTCAGCGCCGCCCCGGGGTCGTCGGTGTGCACGTGCACCTTGATCGCGGTCGTGTCGCCGACGACGAGGAGCGAGTCGCCGAGCGGCTCCAGCCGGCGTTCGAGGTCGTCTCCGTCGAGACCGGAGCCCTCGACGACGAACACGGTGCAGTATCGGTATTCCGAGAGCTCCTGGTGGACCGCCTCGGCCGACGACAGGGTCGTGCCGACCGGAGCCTCGGGCACGTCCTCTCCGGCAACTGCTGCGCGGACGCCCTTGATGATCTCGAGCAGGCCCGCGCCCCCTGCGTCGACGACCCCGGCCTCCTTGAGCACGGCGAGTAGCTCCGGCGTGCGCGCCAGCGACTCCTCGCCGCATGCGACGATGAAGCTCAGCAGCTCCGGCCGGGCGAGTGCCTGCGCCTCATGCGACTCGGCCGCCTCGGCCATCTCGCGGATGACGGTCAGCATCGTGCCCTCGACCGGGCGGCGGACGGCCCGGTAGGCGGCGTCACTCGCAGAACGGAAGGCCCGGGCGATCATCTGCTCGTCGATCGGGTCGCGCTCACCGAGGACGTCGGCGAAGCCGCGCACGATCTGGCTGAAGATGACGCCCGAGTTGCCACGCGCCCCCATCAGCGCCGCCCGGGAGAGCTCACGCGCCACGGCCTCGTGACCGTCCGCGTTCGACTTCTCGAGCGCGGCGACGATCTGGCGCACCGTGAGGGTGAGGTTCGTGCCGGTGTCGCCGTCGGGGACGGGATAGACGTTGAGGTCGTCGATTCGCTGCTGGTTCGCCTCGAGGTTCCGCAGCGCCAGGCGGGCGATCTCACGAGCACGGTCGAGGTTCACGGCGAGCGCCTGACGTCCTCGATCCGCACCTCGACGCTGGCCACCGCGAGTCCCGTCTGGCGCTCGACCTCGTAGGCGACGCGGTTGCGCACGGTGGCCGCCACCTCGGCGAGGTTGAGGCCGTACTCGACGACGACGTGGAGGTCGATCTCGACGCCGCCGTCGCGGGCCTTGACCTCGATCCCGTCCGTGAGCCGGTCGCGGCCCGGGAGGCGGGGGAAGCGGCGGCCGGACATACCGACGATGCCATAGCTCTCCGCGGCGACGTGACCGACGATCTGGGCGATCGCGTCCGCCGAGACGGTGACCCGACCGAGGTCGGTCGTGCGCGTGAGGTGGGTGCTCTTGTCCACGCTGCGAGGTTAGACGACGCCCGGCCGTCGACGGTTACTTCGGATGTCCGGCAACCCTTGCGACCGGCTAAAGCCGGTCACCGTGCCCGCTGCTCAGACGGCCTTGGTGACCTTGCCGGCCTTGAGGCAGCGGGTGCAGACGTACGCCCGCGTGGCCTTGCCGTTCAGCATCAGGCGGACGCGCTGGAGGTTCGGGTTGAACCGGCGCTTGGTCGCGACCATCGAGTGGCTCCGGTTGTTCCCGAAGCCAGGGCCCTTCCCACAGATGGAGCAGATCTTCGACATGCGGTTGCGGATGGTAGCTGAAGAGGCCGCCTCAGGGGCCACTAGCGCGCGGCCGCCGCGCGCAGGTTGGCGAACGCGTCGGCCATCTCGAGGCCGGTGCGGACGGCCTCGGCGCCCTTCGCGACGCGGCTCTCCGCCTGGTCGGCCCGATCGAGCGTGAGGACGCCGAAGGCGACCGGGACGCCGGTCTCGATCGCGGCGAGCTGAAGCCCGCTCGCGGCCTCGCTGGAGACGTAGTCGAAGTGAGGCGTATCGCCGCGGATGACGCAGCCGAGCGCGACGACGCAGGCGAACCGCCGCGTCTTCGCGAGGGCCATGGCAGCGAGCGGGAGCTCGAAGGCGCCGGGCACGGGCATGACGGTGATGCTCTCGCGGGCGACGCCGCACGCATCGAGCTCCGTCAGCGCCGACTCGAGCAGGCGCGTCGTGACATCGCCGTTGAACCGCGCCACGACGATGCCGACCGCGCGACGCTCCCCGGCCGGGGCCCCTTCCAGGATCGAGTAGCCAGGGGGCACCGTGAGCTCGCCCGGGGCGTGCTCGCTCGGCGAGGAGAGATGGTCTGCGAGGGGGGCGGCGACCGGCTCAGGGCCGAGGTCGTGGTCGAGGTCGAGGTCGAGGTCGGGCTCTGGCTCGTCGATGGCAGCGGCGGCGTCCTCGGACGCGCTGACCTCCGCGACGGGCCAGCCGTCGAGCACGTTCTCGCTCGACGCGTCGAGCTCGGCGTCGGCCGTCTCCTCGGGCGCGTCGTCGGGCTCCGCCACCGGCTCGGGTGAGACGGGGGCCGCAGTCCCGAGATCGGCCGGCTCGTCGTCCCAGCTTGGAGTCTCGTAGCGGTCACTCATCGGCGAACAGACTAACGGTCGCTCAGGAGCTCTCGGGATCGAACCGCACACGCTGGTGCTGCGAGAGCCCGATCGTATGACCCATCTTGTCGCGCTTCGAGTCGAGGTAGCCCGCGTTCTCGGGATTGGGCTCGATCTCGATCGGCTCCTGCGAGACCACGGAGAGGCCGAAGCCCGAGATGCCACTGATCTTCTGCGGGTTGTTCGTGAGCACGCGGATGGTTGTGAGGCCGAGGTCGGCCAGGATCTGGGAGCCGATCCCGTACTCCCGCGCGTCGGCCGCGAAACCGAGCCGGAGGTTCGCCTCGACCGTGTCGAGCCCCTGCTCCTGGAGCTCGTAGGCCCGGAGCTTGTTGACGAGGCCGATGCCGCGGCCTTCCTGGGCGAGGTAGAGCAGCACGCCACGCCCCTCGGCATCGATCCGCTCCAGCGCGCGCTCGAGCTGCTCGCCGCAGTCGCAGCGCTGCGAATGGAAGACGTCGCCGGTGAGGCACTCCGAGTGAACACGGACGAGGATGTTCTCCTGCCCGTCGACCTCTCCCTTGACGAGGGCGACGTGGTGCTTGCCGGTGAGGACCTCCTCGTAGGCGTACGCCTGGAAGTCGCCGTGGGCGGTCGGCAGCCGCACGGAGGCGACGCGCTCGACGAGCTTCTCGTGCCGGCGCCGGTATTCGATCAGGTCGGCGACCGTGACCATCCTGAGGCCGTGCCGAACGCAGTACGGGATCAGGTCAGGGACGCGGGCCATCGTGCCGTCCTCGTTCATGATCTCGCAGACGACACCGGCGGGCGAGAGGCCCGCGAGGTGCGCGAGGTCGACAGCGGCCTCCGTCTGGCCCGAGCGCTTGAGCACCCCGCCCGGACGCGCGCGGAGCGGGAAGACGTGGCCGGGCTGCACGAGGTCGTACGCCGTCGAGGTCGGGTCGATCGCAACCTGGATCGTGCGGGCGCGGTCGGCGGCCGAGATGCCCGTGGAGACACCGTCGCGGGCCTCGATCGAGACGGTGAACGCGGTGCCGAACGGCGTCTCGTTCTGGTCCGTCATCTGGCGCAGGCCGAGCTCCTCGCAGCGCTCGGCCGTGAGGCAGAGGCAAATCAGCCCACGACCGTGCGTGGCCATGAAGTTCACGGCCTCGGGTGTCACGAACTGCGCCGCGATCGTGAGGTCGCCCTCGTTCTCGCGGTCCTCGTCGTCGACGACCACCACGAAGCGCCCGGAGCGGATCTCCTCGATCGCCTCCTCGACGGTGGCGAAGACGGTGCTCGGTGCCTTGATGCTCACCGGGCCATCGTACCCGCGGGGCCCTGCGCGCTAGGGTCGGTGCAGCCGCGGCTCCACGAGCCGCTCGACGTACTTGGCGAGCACGTCCGCCTCGAGGTTCACGCGCAGGCCGGGAACGAGCCGGTCGAGCGTGGTCTCGGCGATCGTGTGCGGAATCAGCGCCACCCCGAACGCGTCGTCGTGCAGCTCGGCAATCGTCAGCGAGACGCCCTCGATCGCGATCGAGCCCTTCTCGACGCAGTAACGGAGCACGTCGGCGGGCGCCTCCACGATCACGCGCAACCCCTCTCCCTCGGCTTCGACCGACCTCACGTGGCCGACGCCGTCCACGTGACCCTGGACGATGTGGCCGCCCATGGGGTCGCCGGCCCGGAGCGCGGGCTCCAGGTTGACGCGGGAGGCGCGAGCGAGCTCGCCGAGCGTCGTGCGCGAGAGCGTCTCGGGGACCGCGTGAAACGTGAGCGCCGTGCCCTCTACCGTCTCTGCCGTGAGGCAGACGCCGTTGATCGCCACGGAGCCGCCGACCTCGACGAGTGACGCAGTGGCGGGCGCCTCGATCTGCAGCCGGATGCCCTCGTCGCTGCCGGAGGTGGCGGCGATGCTGCCGACCTCGCGGATGATGCCGGTGAACATGACGGCAACGTAGCGCTGAGCCGCTAGGGCTCGCGCAGGTACGCCTCCAGCAGGACGTCGTCCCCGACCCGGCTGCTCGTGAGGTGGAGCAGCTGCAGCGGCGAGGTGAGGTCGCCGAGCAGGCGCGGCCCGCCGCCCGAGAGCGTCGGCGCCACGAACACGAGCAGCTTGTCAACGAGGCCCGCCTCGAGGAAGGCGGTCGCGAGCGTCGGCCCGCCTTCGAGGAGGAGCGACTGCACGCCCTCGGCGGCGAGCGCGGACAGCTCTTCCCCGAGCCCGCCGGAGCGCAGCTCGAGATCCGACGCCGCCGGCAGCGGGCCACGGCCGAAGGCCAGCCTCCGGGGCTGGCGGGCGACCGGGACGTCTCTCGCATCGAGCCGCGGTGCGTCCGCGGCGACCGTTCCCATCCCCACCGCGACCGCGTCCGAGACGGCGCGGAGCTCATGCACCCGTCGTCGTGAGGCCTCTCCGGTGACCCAGCGGGCTCCCGGGACCGTGACCCGGCCGTCGAGCGTCGCCGCCACCTTGTAGGTGACGAAGGGCCGCCCCAGCGACGTCCACGTGCGCCAGCCCTCGTTCTGGCGGCGAGCCTCGAGACGGTCGTCGACGGACGCGTCGACGCCCGCGGCGCGCAGCAGGTCGAGGCCGCCCGCTGCCTCGGGATTGGGATCGAGGCATCCTGCGACCACCCGGGCCACACCCGCGGCCACGATCGCGTCGACGCACGGCGGCGTGCGGCCGTGGTGCCCACAGGGCTCCATCGTCACGTAGAGCGTCGCTCCGCGCGCGTGGACGCCGGCCGCATCGAGGGCCACGACCTCGCCGTGGCGGCCGCCGTAGGGCTCCGTGACGCCCTCTGCGACGGCCTGCCCGTCCGCGACGAGCACCGCGCCCACGGTCGGGTTGGGATAGGCCACTCCTTCGGCGGCCGCGGCGAGCTCGAGCGCGCGCTCCAGGCTCATGCTGCTGCGGCGCGGATCCGGGCGTACGCGGCGGCGGGGTCCGGGTCGGCGAACACCGCGTTGCCGGCGACGAGCAGGCATGCCCCGGCGGCGCGCACCGCCGGCGCGTTCGCCTCTCCCACGCCGCCGTCCACCTGAATCGGGACGTCGACGAGAGCGGCGAGCTCCTCGATGCGCCCGTAGGCGTCGGGCATGAACGGCTGACCGGAGTAGCCGGGCACGATGCTCATGCAGAGGACCATCTCTGCCTCCGCTGCCACCGCGAAGGCTGCCGCGGCTGACGGCTCGGTGCCGGGATTGAAGGCGACGCCTACCGCGAGGCCCTCGCCGCGTGCCGCCGCCGCAACCCCGGCCGGGTCGGCGGTCACCTCGACGTGGAAGGTGACCGAGTCGGCACCCGACTCCGCAAACTCGCGGACGTGGTGCGCCGGGTCGCTCACCATCAGGTGGCAGTCGATGACCCCGCCGGCGGCGTGGATCAGCGGGGCGATCGAGCGCAGGACGACCGGGCCGATCGTGACGGGCGGGACGAAGTGCCCGTCGCCGACGTCGAAGTGGAAGACGCGGCACCCGCCCTCGAGCAGCGACTCGATCTGCTCGCCGAGACGCGCGAAGTCGGCCGCGTAGAGCGAGGGCTCGATCTCGCGCCCGTCCCGGATCCAGCTGTCCCAGCCCATTGCCATGATCCTACGGAACGTGCAGACGGGCGACGAAGAAGCCGCTCGTGCCGTGGACGTGCGGCAGCGTCTGGAGATACGCGGGGACGAACCGGTGGCGGAAAGCGGGCCACGCCTCTCCGAGCGAGGCGTCGACCTCGAGGCCCGCGGCCTCCACGGCGGCGTCGACGACTGCCTCGGCCTCGTCCCGGTTGATCGTGCAGACGGAGTAGGTGACCGAGCCGCCCGGGCGCACCCGGGCTGCTGCGGCGAGCAGGAGCTCGAGCTGGAGCTCGGGCAGCGGCTGGGAACGCCAGCGCAGGTCGGGCCGCGCCGCGAGCACGCCGAGCCCCGAGCAGGGCGCGTCGACGAGAGCGCGGTCGAACCCGGCCAGGTCGTACGGCAGGTCGCGTCCGTCGGCGCAGACGACGCGCGTGCGCGCGGCACCGAGCCGGCGCAGGTTCTCCGCGAGCTCGCGGGCCCGGCCCTCGTTCACCTCGACCGCTACCACGTCGCCCGCCAGCATGGCCGTCTTGCCACCGGGTGCGGCACAGAGGTCGAGCACCCTCTCCCCCGCTTCCGACCCGACCGCGAGGGCCGCGAGCTGGGAGCCGGCGCTCTGCGGCCAGATGCGCCCCTCCGCGACCGCGTCCTCGTCGACGTGCTCGACGTGCCAGGCACCGGGGACGTGCGGGTCCGGCTCGCCTGCGATCTCACCGCGGACGATCCGCACCACGGCGGCGGGCGCGCGGTTCTGGGCCTCCATCAATGCGCGCGCCTCGCCGGCGCCGAGGTCGCGCCACCACGTCTCGGCGATCCAGTCGGGGTAGGAGTGCGCGAGCGCAGCCTCCCGGGGCGTCGAGTCCGGAAGCTTCTCCACTTGGGCCCGGCCCTCGGCGGCGAGGCGCCGGAGGACGGCGTTCGTGAAGGGCACCGCGCGCTCGAGCCGAGCCCCGCGCACGAGCTCCACCGACTCGTTCACGGCCGCGTAGCGCGGGACGCCGTCGAGGAAGACGAGCTGGAAGGCGCCGAGGCGCAGCGCCGCCCGCACCGGCGGGTCGAGGCGCCTGACGGGCCGCCGGCCGATCGTCTCGATCGCGTGATCGAGCGTGCGGGCTCGCTGCACGGTGCCGTAAGCGAGCTGCCGCGCGAGAGCGCGGTCGCGGTCGCTCAGCCCGGCGGACGCGCCGCGGAGGGCGCGGTCGGCGTATGCCTCGCCCTCGAAGACCCGCAGCAGCACGTCGAAGGCAGCCGCGCGCGCGGGTGAGATCGCGGTCGCCACTAGCGCAGCCCGCGCAGCCACGCCGAGGCATCCATGCGCCTGCCGCCGTCGGGCTGAACCTCGAGCGGCTCGAAGGCGCCGTTCTCGCCGACCCGCGCCCGCCAGACGGTCACCGGCCGCCCGTGCAGCTCGGCCCGTGCCCCGATGTGCGGCGCGAGGGCGCGCACCCGGCGGACGAGCTCCCCGGCGGGCTGCTCGAGGTCGAGCACACGGTCGGCAGGCTCGATCTTCGCGGCATACGTGACGCCGTTCGCGGCCTGTGGCACGAACGCGGGATCGGGGTCCGCGAGCACTGCGTCGAGCAGGCGGGCTGCCACTTCTGCGGCACGCGCGAACACCGCCCCCGCGTCGTCGGCCTCCTCGATCGCAAAGGCCTCCTGCGCGGCGACCGGGCCGGCATCGAGCTCCTTCACCGTCTCGTGGATCGTCACCCCGGTGCATGTGTCGCCCGCCAGGATGGAGCGCTCGACCGGGGCGGCGCCACGCCAACGTGGCAGGAGCGACGGGTGCACGTTGAGCCACCTGCGCTCGGCGAGCAGCTGATCCGGGATCAGGAGGCCGTACGCGCAGACGACGACGACGGAGGCCCCGAGCGCGAGCCCCGGCTCGGGGCGCTCCGGTTGGAGCACCGGGATCCCGAGGCTCTCGGCGACGACCTTCGCGGGAGGCGGCTTCAGCTTGCGACCTCGCCCACCGGGCGCGTCCTGCCGTGTCAGCAGCGCGGTCACGTCGTGCCGGGCCGCGAGCCGCACGAGCACGTCCGCGCCGAAGGGCGCCGTCGCGGCGACGGCGATGCGCGTCACGGAGCGCTACCTCGAGAGGATGAGCCTCGGCCGCAGCTGCGCCATTGCCTCACGCCGCGACTCCGGATCGGTGCGGTCGATGATCAGCTTGCCGTCGAGATGGTCGAGCTCGTGCTGCACGACGCGCGCAGAGAGGTCGTCGAGCTCGAGGTGGACGGCCTCGCCGTACTGGTCGACGCCGTCGAGCGTCACCTCAGCCGGGCGCTCCACGGGCATCCGGACAGGGCCGAGCGAGAGGCAGCCCTCGTCGTCGACCTCGGTCCTGTTCGACACCTTCGTCAGCACGGGGTTGACCAGCACGCGGTCGTCGCCCTCGTCGTTGAACACGAACAGCCGTCGCAGGACGCCCACCTGGGTCGCGGCGAGGCCGACGCCGTCGGCGTCGTGCATGAGGCCGATCATCCGCTCCGCGAGACGGGCGAGCTCCTCGTCGAACTCGTCGACCTCGCCCGCCCGCATCCGCAGCACGGGGTCGCCGTACTGGCGCACCTGCGCGAGCGCGGCCCGGCGACGGGCGCGCCGCTCTGCCTGCTGCTCGTCGTGCGCGTGGTCGTGCGGGTCGTCGTGCTCGTGGTCGTGGTCGTCGTCACTCATGCCGGCGATCTTACCGCCCGTCCCTAGAGCGACTGCGGGTCGACGTCCACGACGGCGGTCAGCCCCCGCCGGCGCAGCTCGGGGCTTGCGACGGCGAGCAGCGCGGCGGCGCGGCGGGCGAGGGCCCGGGGCTCGGCGGTCTTTGCGACGAGCTGGGCCCGGTGCCGGTTGCGCAGTCGCAGGAGCGGCGCCGGGCCGAGGAGGGTGCCCTCGACGCCGTCGAGCCCGTCCCTGACCTCACGCAGCACCTGCGCCACGGAGGCGGCGTCGGGCCCCGTGGCCTGGATGGTGACGAGATGGCTGACTGGGGGATAGCCGAGGGCCGTCCGCCGCTCGAGCTCCTCGGCGAGGAACCCGGCCACGTCGTGGCGCTGCGCGAACTGGAAGGGCATCGCGTCGGGCTGAAAGGTCTGCACGAGCACGAGTCCCGGAGCGTCGCGGCCGCTGCGGCCGGCGAGCTGGGTGACGAGCTGGAACGTGCGCTCCTCGGCGCGGAAGTCCGGCATCGCGAGACCGGTGTCTGCGTCGACGACCGCAGCGAGGTCGACCCCGGGAAAGTGATGGCCCTTCGCCACCATCTGCGTGCCGACGAGCACGACGCGATCGGCGTCGCGGAAGCGCTCGAGCGTCTCGCGCAGCGCACCGGGACGGGCGGCGCTGTCGGCGTCGAGCCGGATCCGCTCCAGCTCCGGGACGTTCCGCTCGAGCTCCTTCTCGAGCCTCTGCGTGCCGGCACCGATGTGCGCCAGCTCCACCGAGCCGCAGGCGGGGCAGCTGGCCGGGAGCGGCTCGCGATAGCCACAGTGATGGCAGTGGAGGCCGTCGTCCCCGTGCAGGGTCAGCGCCACGTCGCAGCTCCCGCACCGGCGCGAGACGCCGCAGGCACGGCAGTGGATCGCAGGCGTGACGCCACGGCGGTTGAGCAGGAGGATCGCCTTGCCGCCGTGCTCCGCAATCCGCCCCAGCTCGGTCAGGAGTGGCGCCGACAGCGGGTAGCCGCTCTCGCGGCGGAGGTCGACGATGCGGACCCGGGGCATCGGCGCCCCGATCCGCACTGACAGCACGACTCGCTCGAGAGTCGCCCAGCTCTCCGGTCGCGGCGTGGCGCTGCCGTAGACGGCGACGGCGCCCTCGAGCGCCGCCCGTTTCGCCGCGACGGTGCGGGCGTCGTAGCGCGGATCGGACTCCTGCTTGTACGACGAGTCGTGCTCCTCGTCCACGATCACGAGCCCGAGGTCGCGCATGGGCGCGAAGACGGCCGAGCGCGCACCGACGACGACCCGCGCCTCCCCGCGCGCGACCCGGTCGCGCTCGTCGCGCCGCTCGGCCTGGCCGAGCGCCGAGTGGAGAATCGCCACCGTGTCGCCGAACCGCTCCCGGAAGCGGCCCACCGTCTGGGGTGCGAGCGCGATCTCCGGCACCAGCACGATCACACCGAGGCCGCGCTCGAGCGCTGCGGCGGCCGCCTGGAGGTAGACCTCCGTCTTGCCGCTCCCGGTCGGGCCGACGAGAAGGAGATGCCGCGCGTCTTCCCCGTCGAATCCAGCCACGATCCGCCCGACCGCCGTCTCCTGCTCGGGCGTCAGCTCGGCCGGCTGCGGCTCGCCCGGCAGCGACTCGCGCTCTGCGGGCGAGGGCCGCTCGCCGCGCGGCGCACGCCGCACCGGCGCCACGAGCTCGAGCGCGCGCGCGGGCGTGGTGCCGTAGTAGTCGGCGACCCAGAGCGCCAGGTCGACGAGCGCGGGTGGGATCGCGTCGAGCACCTTCCCGGCCGGAGAGATCCTGATCCCCGCGGGGGCGTCGACGCCGACGTCGACGACGACGCCGCGCGTCGTGCTGCGGCCGAGCCGCACCTGCACGATGGCGCCCTTCTCGACGCCGTCCAGCACCTCGTAGGTGAACAGGCGCGCCACCGCACGCGAGGAGACGAGCGGATAGACGGACGCGAGCGGCACCCGCCCAGGGTAGTCGGAGCCGGAGGAAGGCCTAGGCGCCGGCTGCGACGAGCACGAAGTCGGTCGCGAAGCCCAGCATCAGCCCT
>Ga0302299_10001203_pt1 | contig 15462 bp, 16 predicted proteins | sample III_Fen_N3_4_FD_198795 | JGI IMG/M metagenome (GOLD analysis project Ga0302299, IMG submission 198795) | Peat permafrost microbial communities from Stordalen Mire near Abisko, Sweden - III_Fen_N3_4 | ecosystem: Environmental > Terrestrial > Soil > Wetlands > Permafrost | place: Sweden: Abisko... | reverse complement strand
TCGGGAAGCCGAGCGCCACCGCGCTGACCGAGGGCTTCAGCGCCGCCTTCCTCGGCGGCGCGGCGTTCGCGCTGATCGGCGCCGTGGTCGCGATCTTCCTGATCCGCTCGGAGGACAGCCGCGCGCTGATCGGGCAGGGGCAGACGCCGGAGCCCGCCGCGTAGAGGGCCGGGCTAGCGGGAGCCGTTCAGGCTCGCGCGCGGGTGCGCCGCGAAGTACTGGTCCTTCAGGTGATCGGTGCTGAGGTGCGTATACAGCTGGGTCGTGGAGATGTCGGCGTGGCCGAGCATCTCCTGCAGCGCGCGCAGGTCGCAGCCGCCCGCGAGCAGATGCGTGGCGAACGTGTGGCGCAGCGTGTGCGGGCTCATGCGGTCCTGCAGCCCGGCGGCCGCGGCGTGGCCCTGGACGATCTTGTAGAGCCCCTGGCGGCTGAGACCCCCGCCGCGCTGGTTCACGAAGAGGTGCGGCTCGTCGCGCAGCCCCACGAGCTCCGGCCGGCCCTCGCGCAGGTACGCGCGCACGGCTGACAGCGCCTCGCGCCCGACGGGAACGAGCCGCTCCTTGGAGCCCTTGCCGGTGGCGCGCAGCACGCCGGCCTGGAGATCGATGTCCCCCACGAGCATCCCGGTGGCCTCGCTCGCGCGCAGGCCGCAGGCATACATCAGCTCGAGCAGCGCGCGGTCGCGACGCGCGGCGGGGCGGTTCCCGCGCGGCGCGGCGAGCAGACGCCCGACCTCGTCGCGGCTGAGCACCTGCGGGAGCCGGCGTCCGGCCCGCGGGCCGCGCAGATCGGCGGTCGGGTCACCGCCCATGATCTCCTCGCGCCGCAGGTGCCGGTAGAACGAGCGCAGGCAGGCGGTCTTGCGCTGCAGCGTGGCGGGCGCGGCAGGCGCGCGCTCATCCGTCCCCTGGGCGAGCTCGTCGAGGAACCCTGCGAGGTCGGAGTGGGTGACCTCGAGCGGCCCGAGCCCGCGCCGATCCAGGTACGCCCCGTACTGCAGCAGATCGGAGCGGTAGGCCTCGAGGGTGTTCCGCGACAGGCCGCGCTCGAGCTCGAGATAGGCGAGGAAGTCGAGCACGTGGTGCTCGTACGAGCGCGCGATCGGGGCTCCGGCGACGGACGTCATGGAGCCTCATTCGGCCTCGGCGCCGCGCTCCCCGCCGGTGCAACGGCGCGTGCGTCAGGCGACGTCGTCGGCCAGGGGCTGCGCCGCGAGCTCGCGCAGCCGGTCGCGCAGCCACATCAGGCCGATCAGCGTCTTCGCGTCGACCGTGGCCGCGATCGCGCCGTCGAGATCGTCCAGCGGCCAGGCGACCACCTCGATGCGCTCGTGCGGATCGGGCGTCACGCCGGCGGCCTCGTGGAGGCCGGTTGCATGGAACAGGTGGACGACCTCGTCCATGACCCCGATGCTCGTCACGTAGTCGAGGATCGGCGCCCAGTCGTCGGCCGCCTTGCCGATCTCCTCGCCGAGCTCGCGGCGCGCGCAGTCGAGCGGCGGCTCGCCTGGGACGTCGAGCTTGCCGGCGGGGATCTCGAGGACGTCGGGGTCGCCCACCGTCTCGCGCGGCTGGCGCACGAGCCAGACGTGGAGGTCGTCATGCGCCACGATGCCCGCGGCACCGGGGTGGCGCACGATCTCGCGCTCGACCTCCTCGCCGTCGGCGTAGCGGAAGCGCTCACGATCGACGCGCACGATGCGGCCCTCCCAGACGGTCTCTCCGCCGACCCGCTCGAACTCGCGCCCGCTCTCACTCATGTGCGTCCCCCATCGTCGCCAGCACCGCGCCGCCGGCCAGCGCCGCCGCGAAGAACAGTTGATCCTGATCGATGTCGCGGCCCATCGTCCGCGCGGGGAGCCCGCTCGCGGCGTAGCCCGCGAGATCGGCCTGCGCCTCGTGGACGGTGTGCCCCGGCGCTCCCGCGGTGACGGTCGCGCCTGCACCGGCCGGCGCGGCGACCGTGACCGGTGCCAGCAGCAGCTCGAGCACGGTGCGCGTGTGATGGGAGAGGCCGCGATGGCGCTCACGCGGGTCTCCGCTCGACATGCGCGGGCAGATCGTGACCTCGCAGCCGAGGGCGAGCGCGGTATGGGCCGTCTCGAGCGCCGTCAGGCCGCCGTGCCCGAGCGGCGTGCTCGTCCCGAGGATCCCGGGGCCGGGCCCGCAGACCGCGGCGTCCCAGCCGAGCGCGCGCAGCCCGTGATCGAGGGCGCCGGCGGTCGTGATCGCCTCGCCCTCTCCCCCGTACGCGGCCCCGGCCGTCAGATGGCCGGCGAGCAGCCCGCGCCCGCGCAGGTCGCGCACGCCCCGGGAGTGGCTGCCCGGCAGCGCGCCGCCGGTCGTCTGGATGTACCCGAGCTTCGCGCCGGGGCGCGCCTGGCCGTACGCCCAGGCGAGCGGCGCGAGCTGCCCGTGCAGCGAGATCACGGCGGCCGGGCGGCCAAGCGGCCAAGCGGGCTCCGCCTCCTCGACGGGCAGCACCGCGTGCTGGAGCGAGCTGTAGTTCAGCTTCATCACGTGCGCGCCGGGAACTCCGGCGCCGTCGAGCCCGCGCGAGAGGTTCACGTGGACGACGTCGAAGCCGCCCGAGCCGAGCTTCAGATCGGCGGCCTGGGTGTTGACGACCACGTCGTCCCCCGCCTCCGCGACGCCGACCAGCGCGGTGTCCGCGACCGCGGCGCGCTCACCGCGGCCCGTGACATCGACGACGAGTTCCTGCTCGGGGCCGTCAGCCTGCCCGGCCCGTACGACCCGCCCGCGGCGCAGGACGAGCCGCTGGGAGCCCGGCGACATCACCCGCCCCCGAGCTCGTCGAGCAGCGCGTAGGTCACGTCGAGCATGCCCTCGAGCGCGGACTGGCTGACCCGCTCGGTGGGCTGATGCGCGCGCTCGGTCCCGTTGGCGAGGTTCACGCAGGTGAAGCCCGCGGCGTCGAAGGCGTTCGCGTCGGACCCGCCGCCGCTGAGGATCCGCTTCGGCGCGTACCCGCGCTCGCGCAGCGCCGCCTCGGCGGCCTGCACCGGCGGCGTCGAGGTCTTGAGCCGGTAGCCGGCGAACAGCCGCTCGACCGTGAGGTCCAGATCGCAGGAGCAGGCCGGATCGTTGGCCGCGTCGTGCAGTTCGTCGACGATCTCCGCCATGACCTGCTCGAGCGCGCCGTCGGAGAGCGACCGCGCCTCGCCGACGACGGTGCAGTGCTCGGGAACGACGTTGGTCCCGGCGACGCCGCCGCGGATGCGCGCGACGTTGACCGTCGTCTCGTCGTCGATGCGGCCGTGCGGCAGGGCGACGATCGCCTTGGCGGCAGCGAGGATCGCGCTGCGGCCCTCCTCCGGATGGATCCCCGCGTGCGCGGCCTTGCCCGCGAAGGCGGCCTCCCAGCGCATGTAGGTCGGCGAGGCGACGACGATCTCCCCGATCGGGCTCGCGTGGTCGAAGACGAAGCCGAACGGGCTGTTCAGGGTCTCCAGGTCGAACGCCTTGGCGCCGGCCAGCGCACGCTCCTCGGAGACCGTGAAGAGCAGCTCGATCCCGACGGGCGAGCCCTCGATCGCGGCGCGGCGCGCCAGTTCGAGCAGCATCGCGACGGCAGCCTTGTTGTCGGCGCCGAGGATCGTGTCGCCCGCGCTCTCCCACGCGCCGTCGACGAGCACCGGCTCGACCGGGCCTTCGTGCGGGACGGTGTCGAGGTGCGCGCAGAGCAGCACGCTGTTCTCGGAGCGCCCGGGAATCCGCGCGAACAGGTTGCCGGCGTCCGCGCCGACCTCGGCTCCAGCGCCGTCCTCGGTCACCTCCAGGCCGAGCGCCGTGAGCTCGGAGGTGACCCGGTCGGCCATGCCGCGCTCATGGCCGGAGGGGCTCGCGATCGCGCACAGCGCCGCGAACGTGTCGTTCAGCCGCCGCCGCTCGACCTCTGATGCGGGTCGCACGGCCCGCCGGTCAGGCCGCGCTGCGGCTCGCGCGCACGGCGCCGCCCTCGGGCACGTCGGCTGCGCCCTCACGGGCACGGTCGAGTGCCGCGGCGACGAAGTCGCGGAACAGCGGCGCGGGCCGCTCGGGCCGCGACTTGAACTCGGGGTGGTACTGCGAGGCCACGAAGAACGGGTGCTCCGAGCGCGGCAGCTCGACGACCTCGACGAGCCGCTCGTCCGGTGAGGTGCCGGACACCACGAGTCCCGCGGCCTCCAGGCGCTTGCGCAGGCTGATGGACACCTCGAAGCGGTGCCGGTGACGCTCGTACACGACGGCCTCGCCGTAGATCTCACGTGCCCGCGTGTCCGCGTGGAGCTTGATCGGGTCGGCGCCCAGGCGCATCGTGCCGCCGAGGTCGCTGACCTCCTTCTGCTCGGGCAGCAGGTCGATGACCGGCCACTCCGTCTCCGGATCGAACTCGGTCGAGTTGGCACCCGGCATGCCGGCGACGTCGCGGGCGAACTCGCAGACGGCCATCTGCATCCCCAGGCAGATCCCGAGGTACGGGATCCGCTCCTCTCGCGCGACCTGCACCGCGCGGATCTTGCCCTCGATGCCGCGGCCGCCGAAGCCGCCGGGGACGAGGATGCCGTCCGCCCCGGCCAGGCGCTCGCGGGTGGTCTCGGCGTCCGTGAGCTGCTCGGAGTCGACCCAGTCGATCTCGACCCGCCCGCCGGCGTGCGTGCCGCTGTGGCGGAGCGCCTCGCTGACCGACTTGTAGGCGTCCTCGAGCTGGATGTACTTGCCGACCAGCGCGATCTTCACCGGCTCGACGGCCTGCGCGGAGCGCTCGACGACGTCGTGCCACTCGCTGAGGTCGGCCGGCGGCGCCTCGATGCCGAAGTGCTCGCAGATGAAGTCGTCGAGGTGCTGCTCGTGGTACCAGAGCGGCACCTCGTAGATGTCGTTCACGTCCTTGGCGGAGACGACGGCGTCCATCGGCAGCGACGCGAACAGCGCGATCTTCTTGCGGATGTCCGTCGACAGCTCGCCCTCGCTGCGGCAGAGCAGCATGTCCGGCTGGATGCCGATGCGCCGCAGCTCGTTGACCGAGTGCTGCGTGGGCTTCGTCTTCAGCTCACCGGCGTGGCCGATGTACGGCACGAGCGTCAGGTGGATGAACATGCAGTCGCGGCGGCCGACGTCGACGGGGAACTGGCGGATCGCCTCGAGGAACGGCAGCGACTCGATGTCGCCGACCGTGCCGCCGATCTCGGTGATCACGACGTCGACGTCGCTCGTCTCGGCGATCAGGCGGATGCGCTGCTTGATCTCGTCGGTGATGTGCGGGACGACCTGCACGGTCGCGCCGAGGTAGTCGCCGCGGCGCTCACGGCGGATCACGCTGTTGTAGATGCCGCCGGCGGTGACGTTCGACGCGCGCGACGTGTTCGCATCCGTGAAGCGCTCGTAGTGGCCGAGGTCCAGATCGGTCTCCGCGCCGTCCTCGGTGACGAACACCTCGCCGTGCTGGTAGGGCGACATCGTGCCGGGGTCGACGTTGATGTACGGATCGAACTTCTGCAGGCCCACGCTGAGCCCGCGGGCGACGAGCAGACGCCCGATCGAGGCGGCGGCGATGCCCTTCCCGAGGGACGAGACCACGCCGCCGGTGACGAAGATGAAGCGGGTCTTGCGCGGAGCGTCAGGCACTATGGGTCCTTCCGAATGAGTCTAGGTGACGAAGACCGGGAGCGCGTTCGACCATCGTGTTGATCGAGCGCAGCTCACCGTAGAGGGTGAACAGCACGAGGACGGCGGTGGCGATCGCAAGGCCCCACACGTCCAGCGTGAGCACGAGCCAGATGCCCGCGACCGCACCGATGACGTTCGAGCCGGTGTCGCCCAGCATCCCGCGCTCACGCAGGTCCAGGGCGCCGGCGACGAGGATCGGGCCGATCCAGATGCCGAGGTCCAGCAGCGGCGCCGTGTCGAGCGAGCCGAGCGTGAGCCCGGCGCCGAGCAGCACGAACGCCTTGACCGAGCGGCCGGGCCGCAGGTCGAGCAGGTTGAAGAAGTTGGTGGCGAGGACGAGGACGGCGGCTGCGAGCAGGAACCGCGCCGCGTCGTCCTGCGTGAGCGCGCTCCAGGCGAGGGCGAGGCCGAGCGTCCCGACGGCCTTGAGCCCGCCGGTGCTGAACGACCCCTTCATCGCCGCGGCCCCGTGCCCGCGCCAGCCGCGCGACGGGCCTGCGTAGGCGTCATCGGCCAGGCCCAGGGCGGCGACGGGAAGGACGAAGTACATGCCGGCGATCGCGAGCGTGTTGCTGTCGAAGAGCCCGTTCAGCAGTGCGAGCGGGATCAGCGCGACGAGGGCGGCGGCCGGGATCAGCAGCCCGAGCGGGCACGCGAGCATCGCGCCGCGGTAGTTGGCGCGCAGGTGCCCGTTCTCCCGCAGGAAGGCGAGCAGTGGCCCTGCGAGGGCCAGCGCGGCGGCCGTGGAGAGGATCAGGGGCAGCGCGCGCATCCGGGCAACCTAGCGACCCGTGGCGATGGAACCTCACGGGGCGTAACGTCCGGCGAAGCCGGAAGACGGTATCTGCGAGAGAACGAACGAAAGGCATCCATGGACTCCCAGCAGAGCCCCGAGAAGGTCACCCGAAGCGACGCGGAGTGGCGCGAGCAGCTTGACCCCAGCGCGTACGCGATCCTGCGCCACGCGGCCACCGAGCCGCCGTTCACCGGCGCCTACGTCGACGAGAAGTCCGACGGCGTCTACCGCTGTCGCGGCTGCTCCGCCGAGCTCTTCGCCTCGGACACGAAGTTCGATTCCCGGTCCGGCTGGCCGAGCTTCACCGATCCGATGATCGCCGAGGCGGTCGAGCTGAAGACCGACAGCTCCCACGGCATGGTCCGCACCGAAGTGCTGTGCGCCCGCTGCGGGGGCCATCTGGGCCACGTGTTCGACGACGGTCCCGGGGACAGCGGCAACCGCTTCTGCATCAACTCCGCCGCGCTCGCGTTCGAGCCCGCCGCGGACTAGGACCCGCCCGCCCTACGGACCGAGGCTCTCGGCGCCGGGCAGCAGCGCCTCGGCCTGCGGCCCGGTGCCGAAGCTCCCCGTCGCTCCGGCCAGCGAGAAGACGAGCGCTGCCTGGCCGGAGCGCTCGTCGATGTCGTCGACGCTCGTCAGGTCGCGGTCGCGGTACCAGCCGACCTGCGATGGATCGGCGCCCGACTCCTCGACGCCGACGACCGCGACGGGGTTGTCCGTCAGCCCGCGGACGATCCCGCTCTCGAGCTGGTCCGCCTGCTTCTTGGCATCTCCCTCGAGGTCGGGCTCCGTCCGCGCGACGACGACGGCGTCGAACGGGCCGAGCGAGCCCGCGCGCGTCGAGAACAGCGCGCCCGCCTCGGAGCGCAGGAGCGCGCCGCCCTGCACGAGCTGCACCCCCATCCGCCGGCCGAACGGCTCGAGCAGGTCGGGCTGCTCGACCAGGTTGCGGTAGCGCGTCGGCCCGGCGGCGCCCGCCAGGGCCTCGAGGTCGGGCGGCCGGCGCACGGCGAGCGTGCCGGAGAGCTGGCCGCCCGTGCCCTCCAGCGCGGCGCGCACGTCGTTCGTGACGGACTCCGACGGCTTGCCGAGGAAGAGCAGACCGATGCGCTGGCGGCCGAGCCGCCCGGCGACGAGCAGCGGGTACGCCGCGGAGGAGTAGCGGCGCTCGGCGTCGAGGTCGGCCTGCGTCGCCTTGCGCTCGTCGCGGGCGCGGTTCACGTCGGCGTGGAGCGAGGCGCGCACGGACTTCTCCGCCGACGACACCAGGCCGGCGTCCCCGATCGCGACGCCGAGCAGCACCCCGACGACGAGCGCGACGAGAACGGCGACGAGGGAGACGGCGTGGTAGCGGAAATCGAACATCAGAGATCGCCGCCCAGCAACAGCCGCAGCTTCAGCCACAGCAGGTCTGCGACGTCACGGAGCCCCGGAGTGACGAGCACCACGATAACGAGCGAGATCAGGCCGACCAGCAGGATCAGCCCGACGGGCGCGACGCCGGGGTTCGGCCTGTAGAGCCGGCTCACGCCCTTCGCGTCGACGATCTTCTCGCCGAGGCGCAGACGCGTCAGGAAGGTCGACGACATGCCCTGGCGGTCCTTGTCGAGGAACTCGACGAGGTTGAACTGGGAGCCGACGGACACGATCAGCTGCGCGCCCTTCTCCCCCGCGATCAGCATCGCGACGTCCTGGCTCGTGCCGGGCGCGGGGACGACCTTGTGCGGGAGGCCCAGCTGCTCGAGCAACTCGCGCCCGGGCGCGCGGCCGTCGGCGTAGGCGTGGACGACCAGCTCGGCTCCGCAGCGCAGCGTCGCCTCGGCGGCCGAGTCCATGTCTCCGACGATCATGTCCGGCTGGAAGCCCGCGTCCAGGATCGCGTTGCCGCCGCCGTCGACGCCGACGAGCACGGGCTTCACGTCGCGGATGTACGGGCGCAGGGCGTTGAGGTCGGCGCGATGGTCGACGCCGCGCACGACGATCAGCGCGGGCCGGTCGCGGAAGTCGGTGTCGAAGCGCGGCAGCTCGATCTTGCCCGAGAGGAGGTCCTGCTCCTCGACCATGTGCTCGACGGTGTTCTGCGCGAACGCGGCGAGCGCGCCCCCGATCTCCTGCCGGCGCTGCTCGGTCGCCTGCAGAACGGCCGCGGGCTCCTGGAGCTCGCCGCGCACGAGCAGCTGGCCCGCCGCGAGCACGTCGCCGCCGCGCAGCTCGATCGGGTCTCCGTCGCGGACGCGGTCGAAGAGGTCGTCGTCCGGCAGGTCGACGAGCGGGATCCCCGCCTGGATGAGCAGGAGCGGGCCCATGTTCGGATAGGCGCCGGTGGAGGACGAGCGGCAGTTGAGGACCGCGGCGACCTGCGCGGCGATCAGATCCTCGGCCGAGACCCGGTCGAGGTTGAGGTGGTCGATCACCGCGATCTCCCCCGGGTGCAGCTTCTTGACGAGCAGCTTCGTTCGCCGCCCCCGGCGCACGGGGCCGTGCACCGCGGGCACCTGCGAGACGACGGAGCGCTCCATCGCCGTCGAGTCTATGCGGCCTTCAGCAGCTCACGCGCGTGGCGGCGTGCCGCCACGTCATCGGCGTCGGCACCGAGCATCCGCACGATCTCGCCGACGACCTCGCGGTCGGCGAGCTGCGTCACCGTCGTCAGTGCAGGTTCGGCGCGGGCGTCCTTTGCGATCGAGAAGTGCCTGTCCGCCAGCGAGGCGATCTGCGGCAGGTGCGTGATGCAGAGCACCTGACGGCCGCCCGCGAGCTCGCGCAGGCGCGCACCGACCGCACGAGCGGTCTGCCCGCCGATGCCCGCATCGACCTCGTCGAACACGAGCGTGGCCGAGGAGCCGTCGTTCGCGACCCCGAGCAGCGCAAGCATCACCCGTGAGAGCTCGCCGCCTGACGCGGTCTCGCGGACGGGCCCCGCGGGGACGCCGCTGTTGGGCGCGAGCAGGAACTCGACCGCGTCCGCCCCGCTCGGCCCCGGCTCGCGGGCGGAGAGGGCGACCTCGAACGTCGCGCCTTCCATCGCCAGGTCGGCGAGCCCCTCGGCGACGGCGCCCGCGAGCCGCGGAGCCGCGTCCGCGCGGGCGTCATGAAGGTCGGCGGCGAGACGCTCCCGGGCGGCCTGAGCCTCCGCGAGCCGCGCGCCCGCCTGCTCGATCGCGACCTCGGCGTTCGCGAGCTCGTCGTGGCGCCGGCGGCACTGCTCGGCGTACTGCAGGACGGCGGCGATCGAGCCGCCGTGCTTGCGCTTCAGGCGATCGGTGGCGGCCAGCCGCTCCTCCGCGGCCTGCAGCGCGCCCGGTTCGGCCTCGAGGCCCTCGGCGTAGGAGCGGAGCTCCGCGGAGAGGTCGTTCGCCTCGTAGAGCAGTCCGCGCCAGCGCTCGGTGAGCGCATCGAGCCCCGCGTCCACCCCACCGACGCCGTCGAGTGCCGCGCCGCCCGCGGCCAGCAGCCCACTCGCGCCCGCGCCGTCATCCGGCTCGAGCGCCTGGGCCGCGGCGTGGGCGGCGGAGCGCAGCGCCTCGACGTGCCGCAGGCGCTCGCGCGAGGCCAGCAGCTCGAGCTCCTCCGCCTCGTCGGGAGCGGCGTCGTCGATCTCCTGCAGCTCGAAGGCGAGCAGATCGAGCTCCCGCTCACGCGCGCCTGCCAGGCCCGAGAGATCCTCGAGCGCCTGCTCGGCCGCGCGCACGTCCGCGTGAGCCTGCGCACTCGCCGCTCGGCGAGCCGCCTGCTCCGGGCCGCAGAACGCGTCGAGCAGTTCGAGCTGCGCCGACGCGAGCGTCAGCCGGCGATGTTCATGCTGGCCGTAGAACGACAGCAGCGCCGTCGCAGCCTCACGCAGTTCCGTCACATTCGCCGAACGCCCGTTGACGAGCGCCCGCGTGCGGCCATCCGCGCCGACCCGGCGGGCGAGCACGAGCTCATCCGCATCTTCGGGGAGGCGGTCGCCAAGGCCGGCGCGCACCTGATCCGTGAGGTCGAACACACCCTCGACATACGCCTCCGCGGCTCCAGGCCTGACGATTCCGGGCCGAGGCTTGCCGCCGAGCAGCAGATCCAGGGCATGCGCAAGCACCGTCTTGCCCGCACCCGTCTCCCCCGTCAGGACGTTCAGCCCGGGCGCGAGCAGCAGCTCCGCACGGTCAATGAGAAGCAGGTTCTCGACTCGGAGTTCGCGCAGCACCCTGTGGGGATATCAAGCGTGGCGGACGCTGGCGAGCGCAGTGCCGGGACGCGTGATGCCCTTCGCGACGCGCCTCCGGCGCGTCGCGTCCTGCCAGGGGGCCGTTCCTGGATGCAGAGGCGGTCGGCTGAGCCGTCCGCCTCCCCCACCAGCCGTCCAAGGGCGCGTGGGGCGGTGGGTTCGGGGACCGCCGGGCTCGACACCGTGACCAGCAGGCATGAGCCCAAACGCACCCGGCCCCGCGTTCCATAGACCTCGCTGGCCAGACCAGGAGCGAGAGATCGTGGATGCATGGCGTGGCCGGCGGATCGGGGGCTGTACGCATGTACGCCCCCGGTCCGACGGGCGCGCCAGGCGCCACGAGATCCGCGACCGACCCGCCGGCAGGGTGGCTACGAGGAGGCAAGCCGCCCAAACGTCTCACGCAACCGCCGATAAAACGACGATCCAGGCAGCAGCGCCAGATCGGTCGCCTCCCGCACAAACCCAGCCGAAATCATGCCGCCCGGAGCAATCTCGAACGCCGGCCGCCCATCGAGAGCAAGATCAACGGAACTCTCAGACCTGTTGTGCACGGTCAGCATGTCGCCGGGTGCAACCACAACGGCGCGTGCAGTCAAAGAGTGCGGGGCGATGAACGAGACGACGAAGCCCTCGACTCCCCACGCCATGACGGGGCCGCCGTTCGCGAGGTTGTAGCCCGTCGAGCCCGCGGGGGTCGCGACGACGAGGCCGTCACAGCGCACGCTGCCGACTTCCTCTCCGGCGACGGCATACGCGAGATCCGCAACCCGCTCACCGACGCGCCGCGTGATCGCGACGTCGTTGACGGCGACCAGGCCTTGCCCTGCGTGCTCCACGGCGATCGCGGGCAGCGTGAGCGTCTCGAAGTCGCCGGTGAGGGCACGCTCGAACCCCGCCGGAGCCTCTGAGCGATCGACGGTGGCGAGGAAGCCGATCTCGCCGTAGTTGACGCCGAAGACGGGCACGCTGGTGCCGGCGAACTGCCGCAGCGCCCGCAGGATCGTTCCGTCGCCCCCGAGCGCGATGGCGATGTCGACATCGTCGGTGTGCTCGGCGCCGACCTCGACTCCGGGGCCGGCGGCGATCGAGGGGTGCTTCGCCGACTCTTCGGCGTCGAGCCGCACGATCAGGCCGTGACGCTGGGCGAGGGCGATGAGGTGCCGCAGCGCGTCGTCCGTCTCCTGCGGCCGCGCGTGCGAGAGCACCGCGATGGAGCGCGGCGCGCTCATGCGGCGACCAGTTCGACGGCGCCGTCGAGGTCGCCGATCGCTCCGTCGCGCCCGCCTTCGCAGAGCCAGACGAAGGTCTCGAGGTTGCCCTTGGGCCCGGGCAGCCCGGACGGCGCGAACCCGAGGACGCCTGCGCCGAGCTCGTCCCTGGCGAAGCGCGCGACCCCGACGACCGCTTCGCGGCGCAGCAGCGGGTCGCGGACGACACCGCCCTTGCCGACGCGGGTCCGCCCGACTTCGAACTGCGGCTTGACCATCACGAGCGCATCGAAGACGGGTGCGCAGCAGGCGAGGACGGCAGGCAGCACCTTGGTCAGCGAGATGAACGAGACGTCCGCGACGACGAGGTCGGGCTCGTACTCGAGCTCGCCGGCCTTGAGGTCGCGCGCGTTGCGGCGTTCGGCGACGGTCACGCGCGGGTCTTCGCGCAGTGACCAGGCGAGCTCGCCGTAGGCGACGTCGAGCGCGATCACGTGCGCCGCGCCGTGCTGGAGCAGGCAGTCGGTGAAGCCGCCGGTGGAGGCGCCGACGTCGAGCGCGCTGCGGCCCGCCACCTCGACGCCGAGCGTGTCGAGCGCGTTCTCGAGCTTCGTCCCGCCGCGGGAGACGTGGCGGCGCGCTTCGTCGACCGCCAGCTCAACGTCCTGGGCGACCATCTGGCCCGGTTTGGCGGCGCGCGCTCCCCCGCTGCCGAGCCGGACCTCGCCCGCCATCACGGACGCCGCCGCGCGGGCCCGGGACGGAAAGAGGCCGCGCTGGGCCAGCAGGGTGTCCAGGCGAACCTTGTCGGCCGTCATCAGGCCGCGAACGGTACTGACCGTCGGCCGCTCACGGACCTCATCGAGGCATCCGGCTCCGCCGAGGTCGTCGAGCGCACGATGTCAGTCCGACTCGGCCGGCCCGGGCCTCCAGTGGCGTCGGGTCTCAGGGCCAGCGCCCGCGAACAGCCGCGGCGACGAGCGCAAGCAGCCCCAGCAGGACGATCAACGCGCCCGGAGCGGCGAACACCGTGCGCAGCAGCCACATGTCCGCGCAGCCGTTCTCACACGAGTCGGCCAGCCCGCCCCCGTAGAGGAGACCGACAGCCAGAACCGCGCCGCCGACACACAGCAGCGCGATGCCGGCGATGAAGAGCGAGACGAAGGTCCTCACGGAGTCGGCTCCGTTTCGGGATCGCTCTCGCGCTCGCGAATCTCACGGTCGATACGCCGCCTGGTCAGCAGCCCGCCGATGCCGGCGAGCAGAGCTCCGGGCAGGGCTCCGACCAGGACGAACAGCTGGAATCCGCGTCCTCCGCAGACGCCGCTGTTGACCACTTCGCCAGCGTCGCCGCAATCCGAGGTGACGGTGAACACGAAGAGCACGCCGATGCCGGCGAGGACCGCGCCGGCGACGACGAAGGCCTTTGCGTGGCGTTCCAGCCGGACGAGCATCAGTCGAGGCACCCGCCCCACGAGGTCACCGAGCGCACAACATCTCATCGGCGCCGGAGCCCCGAGGCTTCAGCGGCGAGAGTCGACGCCCTCGAGACTCCGCGTGCGCCACGAGCTGCAGGCTTCTGCGCATCCACGTAACGGAACATGCCGTCTGCCGTCTGTGAGGTTGAGTGGACCTATCCCGTGAGGACACCGCTCCTTGATGCATGGCGACCATCAAGCGGGACCAGGCCCAGTGCCGATGCAGGCCGTGGTGTCCGGCCCAGCTCAAGGCCCGGTGCCCGGCGCTCCGGTGAAGCGCCGGCACATGGACCGCACCATCATCGCGACGCTCGACGGGTCAGCCCCCGCGGACCGGTTCCCGCCGGTCACGCTCGCCCGCGACGGCCACGCGCTGCTCGTGACCGGCCAGCAGCGCACGAGCACGAACGAGGCCGGCGGCCCCTTCGAGGTCAAGGCGCTCGGATGGAACCTGTCCGGCTCCGGAGTGACGTACATCGGGTGGCTGCTGGTGGCACTCGCGCTGCTGGTCCGCCTGCTGCGCGCCCGGATGGCCGACACGCGGCGAACTCCGATGGGGCCGAGCTAGCCGACTGCCGCCGGGCGAAAGCTGACCGTGCGTGATTTCGGGACATAGTGCCCCTTCACGCTGGATTGATGGCCGAGGCCCAGGTCGTCTACGAGCTCGACCAGGCAGGAGATGTTCCACCGGTAGGTGCGTTCGCAGACAGCTTCGGCGGTCTGGCCGGCGTTCAGCGTTTCCAGGCGCGCTTCGAGCTTCCTCTCGGCCCGCCTGAGGTCGGCCGCGGGCACGGGATGCGCGGCACGGTCTTCCGAGGCGGCGCGGTCGACCGAAGGCCCTTGTGCCTTCTCGAAGCCACTCTGTTCCCTGAGGGTCAGGTCCCTGCCGGTCGCGAACGTCTGATGCGGTTCCGGGGTCGCGGTGATGGAGCTGATGTACCAGGCCGCGCCGGCCCAGGCCGCCAGCGCGACGGGCGCCCACGCCCATGCCCACCAGCGTCGCCGCGGGCGCTCGGACGGCTCTCGTGGGCCGCGGCTGAGCACCCAGCCGAACAGCGCAATCAGCACGCCGGGCGTTACGACGAGCGCCGTCTGCGCCAGCCCCCGGGTGAACGCGTCACCCCGGCTCAGGGGAGAGCGGTTCTCTTCGAGGTAGAGGAGCCCCGCGAAAATCCACACGCAGCCCACCGACACGAGGACGCCGACGGCGATGAGGACTCGCCCGAGGATGCGCACGTCACCTTGTACCCCGTTACATCCACGGCGTTGCCGGAACGGACGAACGTCCCAGCAGCCCGGCGCGGCGAGGCCTCTCGCTTGCCAGGTCCACTCAACCTCACTGAGGCCGTCTGTGACGCGCCTCACAGACGAATTGGTCTGATGTTCGCACCATGTAGATCACTCCTCGAACTTGGACCTTTCGAGAAGGACAGGACTTCCCTCAGTGATCACATAGTTGGACCCTCAAATAGCAGTACCTCTCCTCCCGAGACGGCCCGCACGGTGCGGGCCGTTTCTTTTCCCCGGGGCGCTTCGTCTCAGCGGAGCGCCCCGGCGAACCAGGCGATCAGCTCGTGCGCGCGGTCCGTCACGCCGCCCCAGCGCAGGAACGAATGGGTCATGTCCTCGTAGGTGACGAGGTGCGCCTCGACCCCCGCCTCGCGCAACGCCGCGGCGTACCGGATCCCGTCGTCGCGCAGCGGGTCGTGGGCCGCGACGGCGATCCAGGCCGGTGGCGCGCCCTCGAGGCCCGGAAGCTCCAGGGCGTCGACGGGGGCGCCGCCCGCGACCGCGGTCCAGAAGTACGCCATCTCGGCGGCCGTGACGCAGGGGCCCGCGGCGAACTCGCGGTAGGCCGGCGTGGCCATCCGCGGGTCCAGCGCCGGATACACGAGCAGCTGCGCGGACGCGAGGCCCGGCTCCCGCAGCGCCGCCTGCGCGGCGAGCTGCCCGCCCGCGCTGTCGCCGCCGACCGCCACCCGCCGGGGGTCGATGCCGAGCTCCTGGGCCGCTTCAAGCGCCGTCCAGCGCAGCGCTGCCCGTGCGTCGTCCACTGCCGCCGGGAACGGATGCTCCGGAGCGAGCCGGTACCCGACG
>Ga0302299_10001201_pt1 | contig 15465 bp, 16 predicted proteins | sample III_Fen_N3_4_FD_198795 | JGI IMG/M metagenome (GOLD analysis project Ga0302299, IMG submission 198795) | Peat permafrost microbial communities from Stordalen Mire near Abisko, Sweden - III_Fen_N3_4 | ecosystem: Environmental > Terrestrial > Soil > Wetlands > Permafrost | place: Sweden: Abisko... | reverse complement strand
CGAGGGAGCGGTCCGGAGTCTCCACGTAGCCGTCGAGCGAGACGTTCATGCAGTAGACGAGCTTGCCCATGCGCGGAAGCCTATCGCGGCTACTCTTTCGGAGTCACGCCGCCAGGGAGACGTATCGTGGACAAGCAAGCCCAGCCCGCCGACGGCGCCGCGGCAACGGCCTGGATCGACGCCTACATTGCGGCGCTCCCGGAAGACCAGCGCGCCGCCCTACAGAGCCTGCGCCGGACCATCGCCGCGGCCGCGCCCGGGGCCGTCGAGGCGATCAGCTACGGCATCCCGGCCTTCCGGTATCGCGGCCACGCTCTGGTCTGGTATCACGCGGCCAAGAAGCACTGCTCGTTCTTCCCGACCGCCGAGCCGATCGAGCGGCTCGCCGTCGAGCTCGCCGGCTACAAGACCGCCAAAGGCACGATCCAGTTCACGACGGCCAAACCGCTGCCCGGGGATCTGGTCGTGAAGATCGTCAACTATCGCGTCGCCCAGGTGGACGCCGAGGCGGCTCGAAAAGGCTGACCTCGATTCGGGCCCGGAGCCCGACGTTACGACTGGGCTCGCCGGTCCTCGAGCATGCCGATGTCGCGGACCGCGCCCTTGTCGGCCGACAGAGCCATCGCCGCATACGCGCGCAGGGCGAACGAGACGGCCCTGTCGCGGTTGCGGGGTCGGTAGCCGCCGTTTGCCAGCAATCGAGCTCGGCGCGCTTCCAGGACCGAGTCGGCGACTTCGACGCGGATCGAGCGGCTGGGGATGTCGATGACGATGGTGTCGCCATCCTCGACGAGCGCGATCGTTCCGCCGGCAGCGGCCTCCGGAGAGACGTGGCCGACCGACAGTCCGGACGTGCCGCCGGAGAATCGGCCGTCGGTGATGAGAGCGCAGCTCTTGCCGAGTCCGCGGCCCTTTATGTACGAGGTGGGATACAGCATCTCCTGCATCCCGGGGCCGCCGCGCGGTCCCTCGTAGCGAACCACCACGACGTCGCCTGCCTTGACGCGGCCCGAGAGGATGACCTCGACGGCCTCCTCCTGAGACTCGACCACGACCGCGGGACCGGAGAACGTCAGCAGCGACTTGTCAACGCCGGCGGTCTTGACGATGGCACCGTCCCGGGAGAGGTTGCCGCGCAGCACGGCCAGACCGCCGTCGGCGGAATAGGCATGGACGGCGTCGCGGATACAGCCGTGCTCGGCGTCGAGATCGAGCTCGGGCCAGAGCCGCGATTGCGAGAAGGCCGCCGACGAGCGGACACCGCCCGGCGCGGCGCGGAACAGCTCCACCGCGGCCGGCGTCGCGGACGACCCGCGGACGTCCCAGGCGGAAAGCCACTCGACGAGAGACGCCGCATGGACGGCGTGGACATCGTCGCGCAGCAGCCCGGCCCGGCTCAGCTCGCCCATGACAGCGGGGATGCCGCCGGCGCGATGAACGTCCTCGATCAGGTAGACATCGCTGGGCGCGACCTTGCAGATACACGGCACGACCTGCGAACGCTCATCGATCTCGGCCAGCCCGTACTCGACTTCAGCCTCGCGGGCGGCCGCGAGCAGGTGCAGCACCGTGTTGGTGGAACCGCCCATGGCGATGTCCACGGACATGGCGTTGTCGAAGGCGGCTCGCGTCGCGATCGAGCGCGGCAGAACCGCCGTGTCGCCGTCGTCGTAGTAGCGGTGCGCCATCTCGACGATGGTGCGACCCGTCTCTTCGTAGATGGCCTTGCGGGCGGTGTGAGTGGCGAGGGTTGTGCCGCTGCCGGGCAGGGCCAGCCCGAGTGCCTCCATCAGGCAGTTCATCGAGTTCGCGGTGAAGAGCCCGGAACACGAACCGCATGTGGGACACGCGGCTTCTTCGATCAGGGCGAGGTCGGCATCCGAAACGGCGTCGGCGACGGCGTCTGATATGGCGGAGACGAGATTGAGACCCTTGCGCACGGTGCCGTCGGCGAGTGTGGCCGTACCACCCTCCATCGGGCCCGCGGCAACGAAGATGGCCGGGATGTTGAGCCGCAAGGCGGCCATCAGCATGCCGGGAGTGATCTTGTCGCAGCCCGATATACACACGATCGCGTCGGCGCAATGGGCGTTGACCATGTACTCGACGGAGTCCGCGATGAGGTCGCGGGACGGCAGCGAGTACAGCATTCCGCCGTGGCCCATGGCGATGCCGTCGTCGATCGCGATCGTGTTGAACTCGAGCGGGACGCCGCCGGCGGCGGCCACGGCCTGCGCGACTACACGGCCGACCGGCGCGAGGTGGGTATGCCCCGGCACGAACTCGGTGAAGCTGTTGGCGATGGCAATGATCGGCTTGCCGAAGTCCTCCCGAGCCACGCCCGTGGCCCGCAGAAGCGCTCGCGCGCCGACCATGTTCCGCCCATGAGTGATGGTTCGCGATCGAAGTTCTGGCATGGCGCCAATGTTAGGGCGCCGGGCGACCGCGTATCGCGCCGCTCAGATCGCCGAGGTGCAGGCCTTGCACTTGGTCGCGTCGGGAGCGTTCGCTTCCTTGCAGAACGGGCAGGTCTTGACCTCGGCCTTGGGCGGTTCCTTGATGAGGAGCCGGGCGATCACAAAGACGACCAGCGCAACGATGATGAACGTGATGACCGTGTTGATGAACGACCCGAAGCGGATCGCGACTTCCTTGAGCGGATCCGGGTCCGCCTTGAGAACGAGCTTGAGGCCGGAGAAATCCACGCTGCCGAGGGCCATACCGATGGGCGGCATGATGATGTCGTTGACGAGCGAGTTGACGACGTTGCCGAGCGCAACGCCGATGATCACGCCGACGGCCAGAGCGAGGGCATTTGTCTTGAGCAGGAATGCCCTGAATTCACCGAACATGTGTCCTCCGGATGTTGACCCTGGTATGGGCGGGACGGAATGGCAGCTCCCCGACCGACGGAGCATCGGGGCTGCGGCCATACCTCGTCAACCCGAACCGCGAAAGTGCGCACGGGCGGTCATATTTTCATAGCCTCCGAAATTCGAGGTTATCCTTGTCGAGGGCCGACTTGTAGGCCCCTCTGCGCGCCCGTCAAGATTGGAGCGAATCCAGTGAACATTGCGGATATCGAGGGCATTGGACCGTCATACGCGGCCAAACTCGAGAAGGCCGGCGTCAAGACCACTGACGCCCTGCTGAAGGCCGGCGCCAAGCCCAAGGGACGGGCGGACCTGGAGAAGGCCACTGGCATCTCGGCCGCCAAGATCCTGGAGTGGGTGAACCACGCCGACCTCTACCGGATCAAGGGCGTCGGCTCCGAGTATTCCGACCTCCTCGAGGCTGCCGGCGTAGACTCCCCCGTCGAGCTGGCCCATCGCGTGCCGGCGAATCTCGCGGCCAAGATCGCCGAGGTCAACGCGGCCAAGAAGCTCGTCCGCGTGGTCCCCGGCGAGAAGGTCATTGCCGAATGGATCGACCAGGCCAAGAAGCTGCCCAAGATCGTCGAGCACTGAGCCGAAACCAACAAGACGGCGCCCCGAAGGGCGCTGCGCAGCTCAAATGGAAAGGCGCCCTCGTCGGGCGCCTTTTCGATTCCTGGCGATTCCGGACCGCGTGGCCGGCAGGGTGCGTCAGCGCGCCTGTTCGATCGCCCTCGCCGCGTCGGCGACGCGCTCCGCCGCGCCCACCGACTTGAAGAAGTCCGCGGGCAGCGTGACACCGGTCGCGTGGTTGGGGCAGTAGCCGTTGGGATTCTTGTCGAGGTACTGCTGGTGGTAGGCCTCGGCGAAGTAGAACTCGCCCGCGGGGTGGATCTCGGTCGTGATCGTGCCCTTGCCGGCGGCGTTCAGGAGCGCCTGGAAGGCGTCGCGGGATGCCTCGGCCTCGTGCTGCTGGGCATCGTTGTGGGTCAGGATGGCCGAGCGGTACTGCGTGCCGGCGTCGCCGCCCTGGCGCATGCCCTGCGTCGGGTCGTGTTCATCCCAGAACCACTTGAGAAGCGCCGCGTACGAAATCACCTTCGGGTCGAAGACGACGCGCACGGTCTCGATCTGGCCGGTCCGGCCGGTGCAGACCTCTTCGTATGTCGGGTTGGGAGTCGTGCCGCCCGAGTAGCCGACGGCCGTGGTGTGGACGCCGGGGAGAACCCAGAACAGCTTCTCGGCACCCCAGAAGCAGCCCATGCCGAATTCGGCGATCTGGGTTCCGTCGGGATAGGGCGGCGTGAGCGGAGTGCCGAGGACGGCGTGCTTGGCCGGGACCGGCATCCCGTTTGCGCGGCCGGGCAGCGCTTCGGCTGGTGAGGGCAACTTCATCTTGTGGGAGCTCGGTAGCCAGTTCATCGGCCCAGTCTACGCCGCAGTCCGCCGCCGGTCCGCCGGCCGCCGGGACGGGCACGAACCGATCCGCTGGGCGGTCCCGACACGCCTGCAGAGCCGAATACAATCGCCTCGATGACCCCAGAGCGTTCGCGCTGCCTCGAGTTACTGGCCCGGCAGATCCTCCGAGTCGAGCGCCCGCATCCGATTCGGGTCGCTATCGACGGCCCGGACGCCGCCGGCAAGACGACCCTCGCGGACGAGCTCGCGCCGATGATCGAACGGTCGGGCCGACCCGTGATCCGTGCCTCGATCGACGGCTTCCACCGCCCCCGCGCCGAACGGCTCGCTCGCGGTCCCGAGTCGCCGGTCGGCTACTACCGCGACTCGTTCGACTACGAAGCGGCACGCGCCTGCCTCCTGGACCCGCTGGGCCCGGGCGGCGATCGCAAGTACCGGCGCCAAGTGTTCGACTACCGCACCGACGAGCCGGCGCCGGCGCCGCTTGAAACCGCCGCCGCAAACGCGATCCTCATAGTCGACGGCATCTTCCTGCTGCGTCCCGAGTTGATCGGCCGCTGGGATTTCACCGTCTTCGTCGCGGTGCCGTTTTCGGAGACGCGACGCCGGGCCGAAACCCGCGACGCGGCATCGATCGGTTCGGCAGACGCTGTCAGGCGCCGATACGACGCCCGCTACATCCCCGGCCAGCAGCTCTACTTCGCCGAAGCCCGGCCGCAAGCTCGCGCCGACGCGATCGTTGACAACACCGATCCAGACCGGCCGAGCCTTCGGTCCGGCGGTCCCCTCCCCTGACGCGTTGGACACATTTCACCGATACGGCCACGATGGCCCCATGAAACGATCCCGATCGATGCTTGCGCTGATCGTCGTCCTGACGAGCGCCGCCTGCAGTTCGCCGGCCCCGGCTTCCGGTCCGGCCGGCATCTCGACCGCGGCCGTCGCCACCGCGGCCGCCCCGACTACCGCCGCCGCAACCGCGCCTCTCGCGTCGGCGCCGCCGTCGCCCGACCCAACCGTCTGGCTGTGCAAACCCGGCCTCGCCTCGAACCCATGCGCAGGGAATGTCGACGCGACCGCCGTCGGCGCCGACGGCAAGACCACGATCGTGCCGGGTGCGCCGGCAGCCGACCCGCCGGTGGACTGCTTCTACGTCTACCCGACGGTGAGCCGGCAGGCGACCGTCAACGCCGACCTGAAGATCGACGCCGAGGAGAAAGCCGTGGCCCAGGCCCAGGCGGCCCAGTTCTCGCGGGTCTGCCACGTCTATGCGCCGATGTATCGCCAGCTCACGCTGGCCGCGATCAAGAAACCCAGCGCCATCACCATCATTTCCGCGCTCACGGCCTACGGCGATGTGGCGTCGGCCTTCCGCGAATACCTGGCCCGCTACAACCACGGCCGCGGCATCGTGTTCATCGGCCATTCCCAGGGCTCGATGATGCTGACGGCGATGCTGCGCGCCGAGGTCGAATCGAGGCCCGAGGTGCTCAAGCTGCTGGTGTCGGCGATCATCCCCGGCGGCAACGTCGAGGTTCCCGTCGGCAAGACCGTCGGCGGCGACTTCGCCCACATCCCGGCCTGCGAATCCACCGAGCAAATCGGATGCGTCGTCGCTTACTCGAGCTTCGCCACCACGCCGCCGGCCGGCGCGGTCTTCGGCCGCATCGACACCGCGCTTCGGCCGTTCCAGGAGAAGTCGTCCGTGCCGCTCCGGATCATGTGCGTCAACCCGGCCGCGCCGGGCGGAGGCGTGGCCACTCTCGAGCCCGACTTCCCCTCGTCCGGAATCTTCGCCGCTTCGGGCAAGGCCGCCGGCGGCGTGACCGCCCGAACCCCGTTCGTCACATTTCCGGGCCAGTATTCGGCCCACTGCGCCGACAAGGGAGGGGCAAGCTGGCTGCAGATCGACCGTATCGGCGGTAAGACCGACATCACCGCGGCGGCCGCCAAACTCGTTGCGCCCACGTGGGGGCTGCACCCGCTCGACATCAGCATCGCCGAGGGCAACCTCGTTGACCTTGTGCGCACCGAGTCGGCCGCGTACGCGAACCGCTAGCGGGGGGCGTCGCGCGGCGCGTCGCCTACCCGGCGTTTACCCGGCGCTTCCCTGGCGCAGCCGCGTGATCACCGCCGGTAGCCAGCGGTCCAGGTACGCCGCGTCGTAGCGGGCCCGGATCGTGGGCGGCGCCGTCACCCGGTCGAACGGCGACGCGTCGGCCAGCGCATCGGCCAGGGTCGGGTACGCACCCGAAGCCATCCCGGCCACGAGCGCCGCTCCGAGCGCGGCCGCCTCGCCCGTGCGCACGACTTCGATCCGGCCCGGGCCGAGTGCAGCCTTGGCGATCGCCCAGCGGCGGTTTCGCGCTCCCCCGCCTGTCACCTTTACGTGGTCCAGCTGAGTGGCGGTGATGCGGGCCAGCTCGTCCAGCATCCAGCGGACGTGATACGAGCACCCGTCAACCATGGCCCCGGCCAGGTCGGCGAGGGTGTGATTCTCACGCACGCCCTCGATCTCGAGCGTGGCCGCCGGATCGCGATGCGGCGCGGTTCGGCCGCGCAGGTACGGCCGGACCAGCGGCTCGACGGGGCCCGGGCCGGCACTCTCGAGCAGCTCGATGAACCGGGCGTAGCGATCGGCGCCGGGTTGTTCGACGCCGCCCGCCGGACCGGGGACGGCCGGCAGGAACGCGTCGATGAACCATTCCATCAGCGCCCCCGATGACTGCAGCCCACCGACGACATACGCCAGACCGTCGACGGCGTGGCAGCCGGTCGAGAAGCCGCCGCGGCGGACGTCCTCGGTCAGTTGTGGCGCGGCGGTCACGAGCAGCGTCGCTTCGGCGCTGCCCATCGAATCCAGCGCGTCCCCGACCCGTGTCACGGCGGCGCCGATCGCGGCCGCAAGATGGTCGTGACCGGCGATCGCAACGGGCGTCCCGGCCGGCAGGCCGAGCCTGGTCGCCGCGGCGGCGGTCAAGCCGCCCACCGGCCGGCCCAGCGGCAGGACCGTGGGCATCTCGTCCGGCCCGAGGCTGGCAAGTGCCAGCAGTTCGGCGTCCCAGGCGCGCTTGGTGACGTCGAAGGCGAGGGTCCGGCAGGCCAGCGACGCGTTGGTTGCCAGTTCGCCCGTCAGGTCCAGGGCGACTAGCTCGGCCACGCCGGCCCACTTCCGGAGTCGCGTGAAATCCGCCGCTCTCTGCTCTCGCAACCACAGCAGCTTGGGCAGCGTGTACTTGGGTTCCGGCCTCAGCCCGGTTCTGGCGAACAGCGGCGCCGCTCCGATCTGGCGCTCCAGCCACGCGGCCTGGCGTTCCGGCCGTGGGTCGAACCAGGCCAGGATCTCGCCGACGGGCAGGTTCCGGCGGTCGATGGGAACGCCGGCTTCGGCCATGCTGGCGATTCCGATGCCGGTGGGCTTGCGCGATCCTGCCGCCGCGACGCACTCGGCGATGGCCGAGCCGACCGCGGCAAGCACTTCCGCGGGCCGGTGGTATGCGCCGCCACCGCGGACCGTGTGCGTTTCGGTGGCACGGCGAGCGACGTGGAGAACGCCACTCCCCGGGGCCATCAGGACGGCCTTGATACTCGTGGACCCGATGTCGACGCCGATGAGGGTGCGGGCCGCGGCCCGGCGATTCGCTGGCATAGCCCAATCATGGCGCAGGAAGGCCCGGTCGTGGGACTCGCGCCGCCACGCCGGGCCTGCCGGTGCCGCCGGATCGGTCGATCAGTTGGGCTTGTCGCCCTTGCTCGGCCGGGGCTTCGGACGGTCGGCGGTCGAGCCGGCGGGTTCGCCGTCGGGCGAGCCGCCGGCCGCAAAGTCAACCTTGACCTTGAGATCCTCGACGCCGCGTACCAGTCCGATCTCGATCGAACCGGCCCCGGCCCCGGACAGGGCCGCGTGGAGCTCATCGGGGTCCGTTATGGCTGAGCCGGCCGCGGAGACGATCAGGTCGCCTTCGCGAATTCCGGCCTTCTCAGCCGGGCTGTCGTCCTCGACGCCTCGAACAAGGATTCCGTCGCGGTCCGGCAGGCCCACGGCTCGCCGCAGGTGGCGCGCAACGTGGCCCGGAGCGACGGCGATCCCGAGCCGCGGCCGGACGGCGGACTCGCCCCGTCCAAGCTTGTCGATGCGTGTCTTGAGTTCCGCGTCGGCCGGCATCGCCAGGTAGAAGCCCTCGCCCAGACGCTGGGTGTTGAGGCCGAGCAGGCGCCCTTCGGAATCGAGAATCGGGCTCCCGGACGACCCGGACGCAAGCGGTGCCGTGTGTTCGATGCTGCCGCCGATGAGCCGGCCGCCGGGTCCGCGGAACGACCGCGCCACACCCGACACCTGGCCGAATGTCGCCCGAACCTCACCGTTTCCGGCGCTCGCGACGGCGAAGACGGCCGCTCCGACGCCCGGGGTTGCGTCGGCCCACGCCGGCGGCACGATGGCCGCCGTGTTGACGTCGATGACCGCCAGGTCGCCGTCCATGTCCACGCCCAGCAGAGTGCCGCGTTCACGGCGTCCGTCGGAGAACGTGACCGTGGCCCCGTCCCCGTGCAGGTTGTGGGCATTGGTCAACACCCTGTTGGTGGCCACGACTACGCCGCTGCCGCGGTGCCAGTGCCCGCCGATGCCGACAACAGACGGTCCTGCCTTCTCCGCGACCTTCACTACCGCCTGCTGCAATTCGTCGAGTGCGCTCATCGATTTCTCCCGGGGTCGTCCGGACCTGCCGGGCACCCATTCCGCGTTGCTGTATAGTCACTAGCAAGTCGCAAGTTACTACTACCGCGCCGGGAGCGCAACATAGGAATGGCTACCATGGAACAGATGCCCGAAACCGCCTCTCCGTCCGCCCTCCAGGTCGCCCTCGACAGAGTCGGCGACCGCTGGTGCTTGCTCGTCGTCGAGTCGCTGCTGGAAGGGCCGCTGCGCTTCAACGACCTTGCGGCGGCTCTCCCCGGCATCGCCCCGAACATCCTCTCGGACCGTCTCAAGCGCCTCGAGCGCGAGAGGGTCCTGATCGCCCGTCCCTACTCCGAGCGCCCGCTCCGGCTCAGCTACGAGTTGACGGCCGACGGCAGCGAGCTCGCCGGCGCGCTCCGCCTCCTGGCGGACTGGGGCGCTCGCGGCGACTCGTCGGATGCGCTCCGGCACGGCAGCTGCGGCACGACCCTCGAAGCTCGCTGGTACTGCCCGACGTGCGCCCGGGCCATCGCCGAGGACGAAACCACGGAGCTGCGCCGGCTGTAGGCCGCGCTGCGCGACCCGGGCGCGATCGCCCGCCGCTTTCGCGGCGGTGCGGGAACATACTGGGCGAGCACGGAGGATCGCCCCATGACCAGGACGACCTCCTTCCGCGGCGTGTTCGAAACGAGCGCAGCCCTGCGCTCCGAGTTCTACGATCTGGCGGGGCTCCGACGGGGCGCCCACGAGTGAGGTGACCATGACCGGCCGCAGCCAGGGTCTCGTACTGGAGTCCCTCTGGGAAGCTCCCGAGCCGCCGACAATTCCGGTGGACCGCCGCGGCGGAGTGCTCCCGCCCGCCCTCGGCCAGCGATATCCCGGCAGCCTGGTCGTGGACCTCCTCGACGAGCGGCCCACGATCGTGGCCAACTTCGTGTCCACCCTCGACGGCGCCGTGGCGATCAGCCCCGAAGGAGGGGGCGGCGGCGGCGAGATCAGCGGCTACTCCGAGTCGGACCGATACATGATGGCCCTCCTGCGCGGGCTGGCCGATGTCGTCGTGGTCGGCGCGGGCACGATGCGCGTGGGCCGCAGCCATGTGTGGACCGCGGCCCATCTCCAGCCGGACCTGGCCGCCGACTTCGCGGCGTGGCGCTCGGAGATGTGGCTCACTCCGCAGCCGACGCTCATCGTCGTCACCGCGAGCGGCAACATCGACGCGGCCCACGCCGGGCTCAACGCTCCCGGAGTGCCGGTAGTCGTGGCCACGACACCGTCCGGTGCGGAGCGGCTGGCCACGTTGCCACTCTCCGCCCACGTCCGTGTGGCGCCCGTCGGCGATGCCAAGATGGTGCCGGCCGGAGCCATTCTCGAACTGGTCAAAATGCTGGGCGGACGGCTTGCGTTGTGCGAGGGCGGGCCGCATCTCTTCGGCGAACTGCTGCGCGCTCGTCTCGTGGACGAGCTCTTCCTGACGATGGCACCGCAGGTGGTCGGGCGCGACGCCACCAACGATCGCCTCAGTCTGGTCGAGGGCACGAGCTTCGGTGAGAAGCAGGGCCGCTGGTCCGGCCTGACCGCCGTTCGGCGCGCGGGCGACGACCTCTTCCTGCGCTACCGCTTCCAGCCCTAGACGACCGCCACGCCAATCGTCCCGGGGCGACGGGGCCGGGCGACCGCCGCGCCCGTGACCCCGGCGGTGCGTTTCGTGTCGTTCGGACCACCGCCGATGGCGCCGTGGGCCTTAAGATGTGCAGGTCACTACCGCGGCCGGATCCGGCTGCGCCCGAAATTCCACGGAAGGCACGCATGAGTCGAACCCCGCGCATCGGCATCCTCACGGGCGGCGGCGACGTTCCCGGACTGAACGCCGTTATCAAGAGCGTCGTCTACCGCGCAACAGAGCTTGGCTACGAGGTCTACGGCATCCGGCGTGGTTGGGAAGGCCTGACCCACATGAAGCCGGGTCCGGGCCTGGACACCGACTACATCATCCCGCTCGATCGGACCAACACCCGCTCCATCGACCGGACCGGCGGCACCTGGCTGCACACCTCCCGGACCAACGCCCGCAAGATGAAGGCCGGCAAGACGCCGGCCCATATCGGGCCGGATCGGCTCAAGCAGCTGGAAACCTCGCCCGGTGTCTACAACTTCACGCCGGTCGTTCTCGAGAACATCGAGAAGCTCGGCCTTGACTACCTCGTCCCGATCGGTGGCGACGACACCCTGAGCTTCAGCCAGGTCCTGGCCGACAAGGGCATCAAGCTCGTGGCCGTTCCCAAGACGATGGACAACGATGTCCAGGGCACCGAGTACTGCATCGGTTTCTCGACCGCCATCACGCGGGCAAAGGAAGCGATCAACCGCCAGCGGACCACCCTCGGCTCGCACGAGCGCATCGGGGTCTTCCGCATCTTCGGCCGCGACGCCGGCTTCACCGCGCTCTACACGGCCTACGTCACAAGCGGCCGCTGCCTGATCCCCGAGTACAAGTTCGACCTGGACCATCTGGTCGATCTGGTGGTCGAGGACAAGAAGAACAACCCCAGCAAGTACTCCTTCGCCATCGCGGCCGAAGGCGCTATCTGGGAAGGCGGCGAACTGACCGAGTACGGCCCGGCCGATGCCTTCGGGCACAAGCACAAGGCCAACATCGCGGAAGTGCTCGCGGCCGAGATCCAGAGCCGGTCCGGCCACGAGACCCTGGCCAGCGAACTCACCTACGACCTGCGCTCCGGCGATCCGGACGCGGTTGACTCGATAGTCGGCATCACCTTCGCCAACGTGGCCATGAATCTCATCGCCGACGGCATCAGCGGCCGTATGGTCGCGATCCGCGGCGGAAAGTACAGCCACTCGCCGCTGCCGAACCCCGATCAGGGACCGCGCTCGATCGACATCCCGTCGATGTACAACACGGCTCGCTATCGCCCCATCTACACCAATCGAATGGGTTTGCCGCTCCTGCTCGGCATCCCGGTCGCCGAGGACCCCTCGCTCTAGCAGGCAATTTCGCGCCAGAGACTCGAAGGCCCCGGCCCTCACCGGGGCCTTCACTCATCAACTGAACGTGCATCTCGGGAGGCACGTTTGACAAGGAAGGCTGCGGCAGGCACGGTTCACACGTGACGACTACACCCCCAACAGCGCCCCTGCTCAACGGCCGCGATCTTCTGCGTGCCAATGGCCTTCCCGTCGAGGGACCGATCTCGTGGGGGCGGCCGGTTACCGGCGGCGCTCCGGGCGTGTTTATTGTGGAGCTGCCCGCGCCGCAGCCAAAGGTCGCAATCGACCCCGACGCCATCCGCGAGTGGCTTGGCCGTGCCCCCGGACTGCGTCTGGACGGTGCCCGTCCCAGCGTCGCGGAACTTCAGACTCGGCTGGCCTCGTTCTGGCTGCCGGGCCAGCAGATCGTCTTCATCGGATCGAGCCAGAAGTCGGTCGCTGCGCGATTGGCCGGCATGTACAAGACCCCGCTCGGCGAGCGCCGCCCCCAGCCGACCGGCTACTGGCTCAAGACCCTCAAGGACATCAACAAGGCCCGCATCTGGTGGGCGCCGGCGTCCGACCCGGAACTTTACGAAGACACGCTCCTCGAGGCCTTCATCAAGGCGGCCGGAGCGCTGCCGTACGGCGTCCTGGTTCGACCGGGCGGGCAGGGCCGCGATCACGGTTTCACTGCCCCACTCCACGACGACGCCGTCAAGCCGGTGAAGATCACCAAGATCACGCGCCTGCCGGACGCCAACGAAGAGGCGATGCTGCTGGCCAGCTCACGCAGCAACGCCCGGCCGCCGTTGAAGGTTCGCAAGACGACACCGCGCAAGGTCACCAAGCTGCCGCCGGCGACCGTCGGTCCTTCGGCGATCGAGACGCCCGTGGTGCGCCGGTCTACCAAGACCATCAACACCGGCGGGCCGGCCATGGCTCCGATTCATCTCACTGCCGACGGGCTGGCAGCTCTGCACGCAGAACTCACCGAGTTGACCGACCACCGCCGGCCCGAAGTGATCCAGCGCATCAAGTCGGCCCGCGAACTGGGAGATCTCTCCGAAAACGCGGACTACGAAGCGGCCCGCAAGGAGCAGTCGTTCCTGGAAGGCCGGGTCCAGCAGCTCGAGCAGATGATCAAGTACGCCGTGATGATCGAGGCCAGCCACGAAGGCGGAACGGAAGTCATCCTCGGCTCCACGGTCGTCATCGAGACGGACCTGCACGGCGAGGAGACGTTCACGATCGTGGGCTCTGCCGAAGCCGATGCCGAAGCCGGCAAGATCAGCTTCACTTCGCCGATCGGGCGGGCGCTGCTCGGCCGCCACCCCGGCGAGACGATACGGGTGCAGATTCCGGCCGGGACGCTCGACTACAAGGTAGTTCGGGTCGTATAGCGGTCCCCGTCGCGGCTCAGGCGACGGGCGGCGCGGGCGGCGGCGCGGGTCTCGCGGACTCGGACTGCCGGGCACCGCGGGTCAGCCGCCGCGGCAGCAGGTTCCAGATCACGATCAGAACGCCGAGCCCGACGGCCATCAGCGGCAATCCGGCGCGGAACACGTTGTTGGGGCTGAGATCGTCGATCCCGAGGATGCTCTCGAAGAACAGCCCGAAGCAGACGAAAAGACCCAGACCGGTCGCGGCGGTCCGGACCCCGGCATCGAACAGATCCCGGCGGCGGTGGAGCATCCCGAACAGCATCAGCGTCAGTCCGACCGACCCCGGCGCCACGATCGCCCACGCGTAGGCCCAACTCGCGTATGTGTCGGTGGCGGTCTGGAGCGCCAGAACGAAGCCGAGGGACGTCAGTATTCCGCCTGGGATTGCGGCCCCGAGGCCGCCTTCATGCGGGATCGCGAGGCCCAGGACAAGCAGGAAGAGGCCCGGAGCAATCACGAAGATCGGCCAGCCGAACTTGCCCAGGTCGGCGCCGAACTGCTCCGAGGCCAGGAAGAAGACGCCGACAGCAACAAGGAGGATGCCGAAGACGGCCGTCCCTCGACGCCGATCGCGGTCCCAATCCTCGCGTCGATCCTGCCACCCGGAGTTCATGGTCCACCTCGCTGTCGTGTTGTCGGGGCCAGTCTAGTCACGGGCGGGTCCGCCGGGATCATTCTCTAGGATGAGGCGACGAACTCTAGGATGAGGCGACGAATACGGGGGCGTCACCGATCCTCAGGACCTTGTCCGGGTCCAGGTCCGCGTGGCTTCCTGCCACGACCAGCGAAACGCTGACGCTGCTCGCAGCGGACAGCATCACCTGGCCGACCCGAACCTTGCCGTCGTGGCCGATGTCGCGCCGGATCAGCTTCTCGCCGCTGGTCGGGACTCCGCTGCCGTAGACGACGAGCTGGTTCATGGCGAGCGCCGGATCGATCTTGTCGGCCGGCAGACTTAGTCGGACGGGATCGATGATCTGCCAGTCCGTCGCCGTCACGCCTTCGACGAGAACGTGGTAACCCCCGTTGAAGGGGTCCGCCTCGACGACCGGCAGCGAGCCGGTGTACCGGATCTCCACCCGGGGCGCGCTCGACGAGCCGATCTGGCCGAACTGGTCGTACGAGACCGCGACGCTGCCCGCGCTGGTCCGGATATCGACGGGCAACGCCACCAACCAGCGCGGCACGTCGGGTTTTGTCGAGGCGAGCTGGTCCGAGATCAGGCGGGTGACCACGCCCGGAACGAGGACCAGGCCGCCCGTCTGCGCGCTCGAGCCGTCGATCTGGCCGGCGGCCACGAGGGGGCGGAACTCGCCGGCGTAGGCGCCGGCGCCGAGGCCGTATGGATTCGCCTGCACGGCTCGATATTCGGCCTTGCCGGCATTGATGCGGATCTTCAGTCCGTCCACTGCGGGCACCGGGACGACGGTGCCGTCGGCTGCGTAGTAGAGGGTTGTGGAGCCGACCACAACGAATCCGATCGGGCGTTGCGACGGCTCGGCCGAGACTCCCGGGGAAACCGAGGCGCTGGGCGACGCGCTGGCTTGCGACCCCGAAGGCCTGGCGGCCGGAGTGGCGGACGAGGCGATCGGCGTGCCGAGCGAGGTCGGGCTGGGCATCGTCGTGCCGGCGCCTCTGGTGTCGGCTACAAGGCCGCCGCCACCGCCGGACGCCAGGACCACCACGGCAACGCCCACAACCATGAGGACGATTGCCGCTCCGCCAACACCTGCGGCGATACGCCGCCTCGGTTCCATGGATCGCAACCCCTGCTGCGGAGACTGCGGCTCAGTCTAGCGGCGGCGGGCGGACCCGTGTTCAAGTGGATCCGCATCCCGGCCGAGACCTCGGTCGCCCGGACGGAAGCGCCGGAGTATGCTCGCGTGGCGGAAAACCGCACGAGCCAGGGAGCAGCGATATGGCCAAGACGACGCGGGTCGGCATCCTGACCGCAGGGGGCGACAGCCCGGGTTTGAATGCGGCGATCCGCGGCATCGGCAAGGCCGCCATCGGCAACTACGGAATGGAGTTGATCGGTTTCCGGGACGGATTCCGCGGCCTG
>Ga0302299_10001200_pt1 | contig 15465 bp, 14 predicted proteins | sample III_Fen_N3_4_FD_198795 | JGI IMG/M metagenome (GOLD analysis project Ga0302299, IMG submission 198795) | Peat permafrost microbial communities from Stordalen Mire near Abisko, Sweden - III_Fen_N3_4 | ecosystem: Environmental > Terrestrial > Soil > Wetlands > Permafrost | place: Sweden: Abisko... | reverse complement strand
CCAGCGGCTGGGCCCTGTTCGGGGTCCGGAGCTCGCTGATCCCGCTGTTCGTCGTGGAGGGCCTGGGCCTGTCGCCACGCTGGACCGGGTGGGGCCTGTTCGTCTCGTCCCTGACGCAGGCGCTGGTGCTGGTGCCGGTAGGGCGTCGGGTGGACTCGGTGGGTCGGCGACCGTTCCTGCGTGGTGGCGCGGCCGGGGTGCTGCTGGCGGGGGTGGCGATCGCACTCACCAGCTCGAGCTGGATGTTCCTGCTGGCCATGGCGATGTACGGCGCGGGCGCAGCGATGCTCGGCACGTCCAGCTCGGCAGTGGTTGGTGACGTGATCGGGGGGCGCGGCGGCACCGCGGTGGCCGCGTTCCAGATGACGTCCGACGCGGGGGCCTTCCTGGGGCCGCTGGCCACGGGCCGGATCTCGGACGTCTACACCTACCGGGCGGCCTTCGCCGTTACGGCCGGCGTCTCGGTCCTTGCGTTCGCTTCGACGCTCTTCATGCCCGAGACCCGCAGGGCGGCCGTACCCGTAGCCGAGCAGCTCGAGCCGAACGCCTAGAGCCGGACGAGCGCTCCGGTGGCCAACCGGGCAGCGGCAAGCGGGTGCTCGGCTGCGAGCAGCCCCGCCGCTGCGAGCACGTACGCCGCATCGACGGCCAGGGCCGCTTGTTCGGGCACCTTCCAACCGCCAGCATGGTCGCCGCGAGCCGGACCGAGGATCCGGGCGAGCGCTCCTGCCTCGGCATGGCGGAGCACCCCGCCCGACCCGACCACGAGCCGTACCCGGCGCAGGTCCTTGCCAGGGAAGCGCACCGCGCCTGAGTCGGACGGACGGGCGTGCCGGCGCAACGCAACCGTCAGGGCCAGCTCAGCCAGCCGCGCGTCCACTGCGCGGCCCGCGGGGTCGACGGCAAGCAGTCCGGGGTCGGCCGCTCGCAGCGCGGCGGCCGGCCCTAGTACCGCCGCCTCCGCCGCGTCGATGAGCCGCTCGGCCAGGGCTGCGTCGACGACACCTGGCGCCGACCACCGGACCCCGAGGTCGCCCTCCACCGTGCGGCTGCGCCAGAGCACCTCGACGACCTCGCGGTGGAGGGCGGCTTCCTCAGGGTCGGGCGTGACGACCGAGTAGACATCGGTGGTCGCACCGCCGACGTCGACGACGACCACGTCGCCCAGACCCGGTACGTCGCCGCTGCCGTCGGCCAGCAGCTCGACGCCGGACAGCACCGCGTCAGGAGTGGCCGCCTGCACCATCGCGCCGAAGTCTGCGGACGCTGACAGATGCTTGCCGCCGATCACGTGGCGGATGAAGACCTCGCGGATCGCGAGTCGGGCCGGCAACGGATCCAGCACCCCGATCCGAGGCAGCACGTTGGCTGCGGCGATCGGCTCCGGACCACCGGCGGAGATCAGGAGGCGCATCACCTCGTTGCGGGCCTCGGTGTTGCCGGCGACGACCACGGGCACGTCGAGGTGCGCCGAGGCGAGCTGCCGTGCGTTGTGCAGCAGGACGTCGGCGTTGCCGCCGTCGGTGCCCCCGACCAGGAGCACGATGTCCGGCCGGTCGGCTACAAGGGCGGCCAGACCCTCGGCGGCGAGCCGACCAGCGCTGACGTGCACGACCTTGGCTCCGGCGGACAGGCCCACCCGGGCGCCCGCCTCGGCGGTCACGGCACGCTCGTAGCCGACAACAGCCAGCCGCAGCCCGCCACCGGCGCTGGAGCAAGCCAGGACCGCGCCCAGCTGTACTCCCGGCAGCTCGTCCGCCAGCGCCGACCTGGCCGCCTCGATGCCGGTCATCACGTCGGTCGAGATCGTGGTCGGGTGCGCGGCAGTGGCGAGCAGCGCGCCCGTGTCAGGGTCAACGGCGGCCACCTTGGTGTAGGTGGAGCCCACGTCGATGCAGGTAACGGCGCCCATCGTCCGACCTTAGGCCAGGATCGGACCTGACCGGACGGTTGATGTCCACTGCTCCAGACGGATGGTTGGATAGGGCGGTCTTGTCCACTGATCGGGGCCGGGGGGTCAGCGTGAGCTTGTTGGGGCGCACAGGAGCGATTGCTGTTGCGATGCTGAGCGTTGGCGCGCTGCTCGCCACCGCCGGCACGTCGGCGTCCGCGACCGAGGGCGGCAGTTCGCCGCTGGTCTGGGGTGCGAGCGTCAAGAACGTCGCCAAGCAGACCCCGGCGGCGCGGGTGGCCCAGTTCGAGACTTCCGTCGGTCGCCAGATCGCCTCGACGCGGGACTTCCTGTCGTGGGACTCGCCCTTCCCGACCTCGTACGAGACTGGGCTGCGCGACTCAGGGCACACGCTGATCGTGTCGGTGCGCACCCGCACGGTGAGCGGCGCGCTGATCCCGTGGGCGACTATCGCCGCGGCCGAGCCAGACTCTGCCCTGTACCTGCAGATGCAGTCCTGGGCCGACCGGATCCGTGACTTCGGCGCACCGATCTACGTGTCCTTCCAGCACGAGCCCGAGACGGCGGCCAATAACGTGCTCGGCTCGCAGACCGACTACATCGCGGCCTGGCAGAAGTGGGTCCAGATCATGCGCGACGAGGGCGCCACCAACGCCAAGCAGATCTGGATCACGACCGCGTTCGCGTACACCGTCAAGGCTTCGGACCGTCGGCTGCCCAGCAAGTGGTACCCCGGCGACGAATGGGTCGACGCGATCGGAACCGACGCGTACAACTGGTTCACCTGCCGCACCTCACCCAAGTCGCCGTGGTACTCCCTGGCCAGCCTGATCGAGACGATGCGCCAGTTCACCTTGCTGCACCCGACGAAGGAGGCGTGGGTCACCGAGTTCGGTTCGGTCGAGGACACCGCTCAGGTGGGCCGTCGCGCGCAGTGGATCACCGACGCCGAAGCCCTGTTCCAGCAGCCTGGCTACGAGCAGTTCCGCGGCGTCCTCTACTTCGACCTCAACAAAGCCCCCTGCGACTGGCGGATCGACGCGAGCCCGACTGCGCTCGCCGCCTTCGCCGCGATGGGCGCCGACCCCTACTACTCGGGCTGACCGCGCACGCTGGGCCGTTGGTCTTGTCGAGCCCGCTGGTGCAGTATCGGGGGCAGGCTCGCTCATACGAGGAAAAGGTGACGGGGAATGGGTACGCAACCCGACGATGACGGCACTCCCGCGACGGGCACTCCTCTCATCGTGCTCAGCATCCAGGGTGGCCGCCCCTACCCAGCCACCGTGCAGACCTGGGTTGCGACCGCCCAGGGACTCGTGGTCAGCGCGCGGGTCAGCGTCACCGCCGAGGCCATGCGCAGCCTCGCCGACCACCGGGTCTGGGTGTCAGTGCCCGACCGCGGTCCCGGCTTCACCGTCTTCAGCGGAGTCGCCCACCGCGCCGAGGAGACCGCACTCGACATCACGGGCGTCGTCACCCTGGTACGCGAGCGGCGGCGCGAGCACCTACGCGGCCCCGCGAAGGTCGAGGTGAGCATCTCCACCGGCGACGCGTCCCCCCGCCAGCTGCAGGTCGTGGACCTGTCCCAGGGTGGGGTGCGGGTCGCCCTGCGCGCACCGAGCGACCTCGCGCTGGACGAGTTCGTGACGGTCGAGGTCCACCTCGAGGACGGGGCCTCGATCTCGGCCCGCGGCAAGGTGATCCGGATCGACAGCGGGGCCGGTCAGGCGGTAGTCCGCTTCGAGGATCTGTCGTCCGAGCACGGAACCAGGATCGATCGCTACGTCCTGCTCCACCTCACGCCGGACGAGTGACCGTCAGGTCGCGAGGGCCTTGCGAAGGTCGGCCTCGAGGTCGGCCAGCGTCTCGATCCCGACCGACAGCCGCACCAGGTCGTCCGGCACCTCGAGCGGGCTGCCGGCGACGCTCGCGTGGGTCATCCGGCCGGGGTGCTCGATCAACGACTCGACCCCACCGAGCGACTCGCCCAGGGTGAACAGACTGGCGCGCTCGCAGACGGCCAGCGCCGCCTCGACCCCTCCGTCGACCCGGAACGACACCATCCCGCCGAATCTCTTCATCTGCTTCGCGGCGACCTCGTGCCCCGGGTGCATGGCGAGCCCGGGATAGCGCACCTCGATCACCCGCGGGTGCTCGAGCAGCAGCTCGGCGATCCGCTCGGCGTTGTCGCAGTGGCGTTCCATCCGTACGGCGAGCGTTTTGATCCCGCGAAGCACCAGGAACGAGTCGAACGGCCCGGCGACGGCGCCCATCGCGTTCTGGTGGTAGGCCAGGTCGTCGCCCAGTCGCTCGTCGACCACGACGAGTGCGCCACCGACCACGTCGCTGTGCCCGCCCAGGTACTTGGTCGTCGAGTGGACGACCACGTCGGCGCCCAGCCCGAGGGGTGTCTGCAGGTACGGGGAGGCGAAGGTGTTGTCGACGACCAGGAGCGCCTCGGCCGCGTGGGCGATCGCAGCGAGCGCCGCGATGTCGGCGATCCCGAGCAGCGGGTTGGTCGGCGTCTCGACCCAGATCACCTTGGTACGCCCAGGGATGATCGCGGCGCGGACGGCTTCGGGGTCGGTCAGTCGGGCCGGAGTGTGGTCGAGCCCCCAGCGCTGGAGCACCTTCGCGAACAGCCGGTAGGTGCCGCCGTACGCGTCGTCGGGGACGACCACGTGGTCGCCGGGCCCGCAGACCGTGCGCAGCAACGTGTCCTCGGCCGCCAGTCCCGAGGCGAAGGCCAGGCCGCGGGAGCCCCCCTCAATGGCCGCGAGGCACTCCTCCAGCGCCGTGCGGGTCGGGTTCGCGCTGCGGCTGTACTCGTACCCGCGGCGCAGCCCGCCCACACCATCCTGCTTGTAGGTCGAGACCTGGTAGATCGGCGGCACCACCGCCCCCGTGGACGGGTCGGGCTCCTGCCCGGCGTGGATGGCGAGCGTGTCGAATCCGTGCTGGTTGGCGGTCACCCCACCAGGCTAGTCGCGCGTGAGCACCTCGTAACGTGACGTGCGGAACACTGCCCCGGAACCGACGGTTGGACGGGGTAGACCAAGGAGGCTCCATGCTCTTCAACCGCGCTGCCCGCCAGATGGTGGACCCCGAGTCGGCCCTGCCCGGCCGGACCACCCGCCCGTTCTCCCTCCCGGCCACCCACGCCGTCCTGGGCACCCCGCTCGAGGGTCCGTGGCCGGCCGGCCTCGAGGTGGCGTACTTCGGCCTCGGCTGCTTCTGGGGCGCCGAGCGACTGTTCTGGAAGCTTTCCGGCGTCTACTCGACCGCGGTCGGGTACGCCGGCGGCTACACGCCCAACCCGTCGTACGAGGAGACCTGCACCGGTCGCACCGGGCACACCGAGGCCGTCCAGGTCGTCTACGACCCCGCGCTGATCACGTACGAGACCGTGGCCAAGACGTTCTGGGAAGGGCACGACCCGACGCAGGGTTACCGCCAGGGCAACGACCTGGGCACGCAGTACCGGTCGGTCGCGTACTGGACCACCGACGCCCAGCGCGACACGCTGCTCGCGACCAAGGCGGCCTTCGAGCCGGTGCTGGCGCGCAGCGGCTACGGCGCGATCACGACCGAGCTGGCCCCGGCGCCGACGTTCTACTACGCCGAGGCCTACCACCAGCAGTACCTCGAGAAGGTGCCGAACGGCTACTGCGGGTTGGGCGGAACCGGGGCCTCGTGCCCGATCGGCGTCGCCAGATCCGACAGCTGAGCCTCGGCCCAGCCTGCGCCGTCGCCGCCACCGTCATCTTCGGCGGCGGCCTCGGCGTTGTCGTCCCAGAGGTCGTCGGTGCGGAGCGTGGCCTCGCCCGACCCGGGCGGGGCCAGGTCACCGCCGGTCCGGAAGATCTCGATCGCGTCCTGCATCGAACCAGCCAGCTCGGCCAGCTCCTGCGCCGACGAGGCCGTCTGCCGCGAACCTGCCGCATACATCCGCGACACCTCCGACAACCGGTTCATCGCCACCACCACCTGATCCGACGCCGATCGCTGCTGCTGCGTGGCCACCGAGATCTGCTTCACCGCCGACGCTGTCTCATGCACCCGACCGGTGATCTTCTGCAACGACGCCACAGCATCGGCAGCCAAGCCCGCACCGGTACGCACCTCACGCGCGCCCACGTCCGAGGCCAGCACCGTCGCCTGCATGTGCCCGTGGATCTCCGCGACCAACCCCTGGATCCGCGCTGTCGACTCCTGCGCCCGCTCGGCCAGCTTGCGCACCTCAGCCGCCACGACCGCGAACCCTCGACCGTGCTCCCCCGCCCGCGCCGCCTCGATCGCCGCGTTCAACGCCAACAGGTTCGTCTGATCAGACAACTCGTCCAACAGCTGCAGGATCCCGCCGATCTCATGCACCTTCTCGCCCAGAGCCGTCGTACTCAGTGCGATCGACTCCACCCGCCCAGCGATCCGATCCATCGCCCCTACCGAGTCCTGCACCGCCGTACGGCCGTCGTCAGTCAGCTGCAACATCTCCCCCGCCGCCGCTGACACCCCCGACGCGGCCTCCGCGATCTGCGACGCCGTCGCCGCCAACTCTTGAATCGTCACCGTCGTCTCAGTCACCGCGGCCGACTGCTCACCGGCCGAATCCGCCTGCTCCCCCGCCAACACACCCAGCTCCACCGCAGACTCAGCCACCCGCTCACCGTTGTCCTGAGCCTGGCCTACGAGCACCCGAAGCCGACCGATCGTGTCGTCGAAGCTCGCCACTACCCGCTGCATCGACGAGTCACCGAACCCGTCCGTCGGCAACGACACCCCCAGATCACCGCGAGCCACCCGAGTCAGCGCCGCCGACAGCTCGTCCAGACGCGACGCCAGCAGGTCGCGCTCGACCTCGGTCTCCGCCACCTCGGCCCGTCGCGCTTGCAGGTTCTGCAGCCACAGAAGCACCGCGATCCCGAGCAGGCCGAGACCCAGCAGGAACAGCAGCCAGGCCAGCGGGCTGAACTCCGCCCAGAATCCGGCCGCAGCCACGGCGGGCGCAGACGCGACCATCACCCAGGCGTCCGAGCCGGTCGCAGTCGACCCGGTCTGGTTGCCGCTGACCGCGGCGTAGGTCAGGCGGTCGTCCGCCAGGTCGAAGGAGCCCGACCGGTCCCTGAGCTGCGTCACCTGAGCCTTGAAGTTGTTCGTCGACGACCCGTCGACAGGGACCATGCCGCCAGCAGTACCGGTGCCGACGATGGAACGGGAGTCGACCACGACCTGGCCGGTGTGGGCGTCGACGACCCGAAGGGCGACCCCTGGATGCGTCGGCCGCGGCCGCAGGCCGTCGAGGGACACCGAGAAGTAGACGACTCCACGTTCCTGCCCGACGCTGGTCACCAGCGACGAGTAGGTGATCTGCCAGGTGTTCGAGACCGGGTCCAGCGTCGGGGCCCCCACCACGACCATCCCGGGGCCGGCGTTGATCGCGTCGGTGAAGAACGGCTGACTCACCACCTGCGACAACGCTCCTGGCAGGACCAACCGGCCGTTCACATAGTGCGCCGCCTCGTAGCCGCTGATGTCCGCGTAGCCCGCTGAGCCCAGCGTGGCCGGCATCAGCTGGTCGAGGTACTTCAGCGCGTGCTCGACGTCGGCGACCGGACCTGCCTCGTCGCTGCGCTTCACCTCGCGGGCTCGGAAGTCCTGTGAGTACGCGGCAAATCCCGGGTCCTGCGCCAGCATCAGGCTGATCGTGCGCAACCGGGCGTTGGTCTGGTTGAGCTGGGCGGCACCAGTCTCGGCCGAGTTCGTCAGCATCGTGTCGAGGTCATGGGCGGCCTGCTGGTTCGACCGCACGCCGAGCACACCCATCGTCACGGCCGCGGCGAGGCAAGCCAGCCCTGCGACGAGGGCCGGTGTCCGCACGTTCTTCACGTCCTGCTCCCCACGATGCACCCCGAGCGACGACGAGCGCTGGCGCGCCCGTTCATCTGGGGCATCGGCACCGCCCGCCGGGAGGTTAAGGGACGAGACCTGGCGGGGTCGCGCTAGCCGGTGGCGAGGAAGCCGAGCAGATCCTGACGGGTGAGGACGCCGACCGGCTTGCCGTCATCGAGAACGAGCAGAGCATCGGCGGACTCCAGTGCCTCGACCGCGCGGTCGACCGGCTCGCCCGAGCCGAGCCCGGGCAGGGGTGGTGACATGTGGTCCTCGACCCGGTCGGCCAGGTGGGCGTGTCCGGAGAACAACGCGTCGAGGAGGTCTCGCTCAGCCACCGAGCCAGCCACCTCCGCGGCCATCACTGGAGGCTCGGCCCGCACGACCGGCATCTGCGAGACGCCGTACTCGCGAAGGATCGCGATCGCCTCGGCCAACGTCTCGTTCGGGTGCGTGTGGACCATCGGAGGCAGCGCGCCGGCCTTGCCCCGAAGCACGTCACCGATCGTCTGACCGCCGACGGGCGGCAGGAAGCCGTACGACGCGAGCCACTCGTCGTTGAACACCTTGGAGAGGTAGCCGCGACCCGAGTCGGGCAGCAGCACCACAACGACGTCGTCCGGGCCGAGCTCCCGCGCCGCACGCAGGGCTGCGGCGACAGCCATCCCGCAAGAGCCGCCGACGAGCAGGCCCTCCTCGCGAGCCAGCCGGCGGGTCAGGTCGAACGAGTCGCGGTCGGACACCGCGATGATCTCGTCGCAGACGGTGCGGTCGTACGCCTCCGGCCAGAAGTCCTCGCCCACTCCCTCGACGAGGTACGGCCGTCCGGTGCCGCCCGAGTACACCGACCCGACCGGGTCGGCACCCACGACCCGAACCCGTCCCCCGGACACGTCCTTGAGGTAGCGACCCGTGCCGCTGATGGTGCCACCGGTGCCGACGCCGGCGACGAAGCAGGTGACCGTGCCGTCGGTGTCGTCCCAGATCTCGGGCCCAGTGGTCTCGTAGTGCGAGCGCGGGTTGTTGGGGTTGGAGTACTGGTTCGGCTTCCAGGCTCCGGGGATCTCGCGAGCCAGCCGGTCGGACACGTTGTAGTACGAGTCGGGGTGCTCCGGTGCGACCGCCGTCGGGCAGACCACGACCTCGGCCCCGTACGCCCGAAGCACGTTGATCTTGTCCTGCGACACCTTGTCGGGGCAGACGAACACGCACCGGTACCCACGCTGCTGCGCCACCAGGGCCAGCCCGACCCCGGTGTTGCCCGACGTCGGCTCGACGATCGTGCCCCCGGGCAGGAGCAAACCCTCGGCCTCGGCGGCGTCGATCATCCGGACGGCGATGCGATCCTTCACCGAGCCCCCCGGGTTGAGGTACTCGACCTTGACGAGAACGGTGGCAGTGATGCCCTCGGTCACCCTCGACAGCCGGACGAGCGGGGTGTGACCGATCAGGTCGACCATCGAGTCGTAGATGCGCATCGGGCCACCCTACGGCCGTGCATAGACTCGTTGGAGCACATGACGTCGGCGGTACGGGGAGGTGCTCGGTGTCAGGAAACGCTCGTCCGCAAGGTACCGGCACCTGCGCCCGATGAGCCGGGCCAGCCGAGCTCGCCGGATCGCCACCAAGGCCGCCTTCGGGGGCGGCGGCGCGGTGGGCGTTGCTGGCGGCGCGGCCGGGGTGCTCTGGGCCCAGGCCCTGCTGGCGCGGCACCGCGTGGGCCTGCCCGACCGCGAGCCGTTCCCCGTCGACGGCACCTACGGGACCCACCGCCGGTCCAGCGCGGGCCTGCCGCCGTACCGGCTAGCGGTGCTCGGCGACTCCGCAGCGGCCGGGCTGGGCGCCGACCACCCCGAGGACACCATGGCCGTCCTGCTCGCCGAGGGGCTGTCGGCGGTGTCCGGCCGACCGGTGCAGCTGGCGAACCGGGCGGTCGTCGGTGCGCAGACCTCCGCGGTCGACGCGCAGGTCGATCTGGCGCTCACCGCCTTCTCCGGCCATGGGCCGGACGCGGCCGTGATCATGGTGGGCGCGAACGACGTCACCCACCGCGTATCCGCTCGCGCCTCGTTGCGGGCCCTCGACCAGGTCGTGCGCCGGCTGGTCGAGGCCGACTGCGACGTCATCGTGGCCTGCTGTCCCGACCTCGGCACCGTGCAGCCGGTACCCAACCCGTTGCGGGCCCTGGGCCGCCGCTGGTCGCGCACCTTGGCGGCCGGGCAGGCCATCACGACCGTCGAGGCCGGCGGCCGAGCCGTCTCGCTCGGGACGTTGCTCGGGCCGGAGTTCGAGCACCGGGGCGACGAGTTCTTCAGCGCCGACCGGTTCCACCCCTCGTCCGTCGGCTACCGACGCGTCGCAGAAGTCCTGCTCCCGTCGCTGTGCGCCGCGCTCGGACTCGGACCCGACCCGGACGAGTCGCTCGACCTGCGCCGCGGCGAGCAGGTCGCGCCCATCGCCAAGGTCGCCGCTCGCGCCGCGGCCGAACCCGGGTCCGAGGTGTCCCGGGCCCAGGTGGCCGGCGCTGATCGCGGCACCCAGGGCCGGTGGGCCACGCTGCGCCACCGCATCCCGCTGATCCGCCTCGAGCCTTCCGAACCCACCGACCTCGACCCGCAACCCGTCCACCAGGAGTAGCCGTGCCCGACGCCGTCATCGTTGCTGCCGCCCGTACGCCGATCGGACGGGCGGTGAAAGGCTCCCTCGCGTCGGTCCGTCCGGACGAGCTCGCGGCCATCGCGATCCGTTCGGCGCTGGCCCAGGTTCCTGCGCTCGACCCGACCACCATCGACGACCTCATGCTCGGCTGCGGGCTACCTGGCGGCGAGCAGGGGTTCAACCTCGGCCGCATCGTCACCGTGCTGCTCGGGCTCGACGGCGTCCCTGGGACGACCGTGACGCGTTACTGCGCCTCGTCGCTGCAGACCACGCGGATGGCGCTGCACGCGATCCGGGCCGGCGAGGGCGACGTCTTCGTCAGCGCAGGCGTCGAGTGCGTCTCGAGGTTCGCCCACGGCACGAGCGACTCGTGGCCCGACACGATGAACCCTGCCTTCGCCGTCGCTCGCGAGCGTACGGCCCAGGCCGCTCTCGGCGGTGGCGACGTGTGGTGCGACCCCCGCGAGACCGGCGACCTGCCCGACGCGTACATCGCGATGGGGCAGACCGCAGAGAACGTCGCCGGTCTGCTGGGGATCACCCGGGCCGAGCAGGACGCCTTCGGGGTGCGTTCCCAGAACCGCGCAGAGGCCGCCATCGCCGCCGGGTTCTGGGCTCGCGAGATCACCCCGGTGACTCTCGCCGACGGCACCGTGGTGACTACCGATGACGGGCCTCGGGCGGGCGTCACCCTCGAGGCTGCTGCCGCGCTCAAACCGGTGTTCCGGCCCGACGGCACCGTCACTGCCGGCAACTGCTGCCCCCTCAACGACGGCGCGGCGGCGCTGGTGATCATGTCCGACGGCCGGGCCAGAGAGCTCGGGCTCACGCCACTGGCCAAGATCCTCTCGACCGGGGTCAGCGGGGTGTCGCCGGAGATCATGGGGCTCGGGCCGGTCGACGCCTCCCGGCAGGCCCTCGCCCGCGCCGGGCTCACCATGGACGACGTCGACCTGGTCGAGATCAACGAGGCGTTCGCCGCCCAGGTGATCCCCTCGGCGCGCCAGCTCGGTGTGCCCGACGACAAGCTCAACATCAACGGCGGCGCCATCGCGATCGGCCACCCGTTCGGCATGACCGGCGCGCGCATCACCACCACGCTGCTCAACTCCTTGGCCTGGCACGACAAGGAGATCGGCCTCGAGACCATGTGTGTCGGCGGTGGTCAGGGGATGGCCCTGTTGATCCAGCGCCTGTCCTAGGACCTGCCCGGGCGGTGCGTCACAGCGCCAGGCGGAGCGCGCGGCAGGCAGCGGCTCCGTCGGCGACCACGGAGGCGAGGTCGGCTGGGGCGGCGTCCAGCCAGACCGTGGTCTGAAGGGGTAGCGGTGCGGCTGCGGCCACCAGGTCGTGGCCGGTCACTGCGACCACGTCGCCCACCGCGAAGTCGGCCACCTGGGGGACGGTGCGGAGGGGCGGCGGCCAGGCACTTCCGCGGAGCTCGACCCCCGCGCCGAGGTCGGCGAGGCGCTGCGCCACGACCAGACCGGCCGCGGCTGCGGTGACGCCGGGAGTGAGGTCGCGGGCCAACCGCACGTCGGAGAGCGAACGGAGCCGGTCGGCGAGCCGATCACATTCGTCCAGCAGCTCGGCGGCGTCCACGGCCACCAGGCTAGCGCCGGCCGCACCCGTGGCCGAGGGACCCTGGCCGGTTGCCTGGGTCCCTCCCCCTGTGTTCCCTGGGTCCCCCCCTGTGTTGCCTGGGTCCCTCCCCCAAGGCAGCCGGCCGGGGCTAGGGTGGCGACACAGGCTGTCTCGCCCGCGAATGTGGAGGCCCCATGACCCAGCACTCCGAAGAAACCCACGCCGCGCTGCTCGCTCGCGTCCCCGCCGCGACGGGCCGCGACGTGCGCGAGTGGCTGCGTCTGATCGACGAGGGCCCCTCGTTCTCGCGCTCCGAAGAGCGGGCGCACTGGCTGCAGGACGAGTACGAGCTGTCGCAGGGAGGCGCGAAGGCGCTCGCCCACGAGTACGACGTCCAGCGCGCCGCGCGCCGCAACACCTAGCAGAACTCCGGCCCGGCCTCCCGAGGGAGAACCGGGCCGTCGTCGTCCCGAGTGGCCGCTAGTTGCTGCGGTTCAAGATCGCGAGCAGGCGGAGCAGCTCGAGGTAGAGCCAGACCAGCGTGACCATCAGCCCGAACGACGCGCGCCAGGACTCCTTCTCGGGAACCTGCGCGGCGATGCCCCGCTCGATCAGATCGAAGTCGAGCACCAGCGTGAAGGCGGCCAGGCCGACTCCGATCACGCACAGGGCGATCCCGAGAGCTCCCACTCCGTAGAAGCCCCAGCCGTCACCGACCCCGAAAAGGGCGGAGACCAGACTGCCGATGGCGATCAGGAGGTACGACACCAGCGCGATGGCCATCATCTTCTGGAAGCGGGGGGTGGCCCGCAGCCGTCCGCTCTTGTACAGAACCAGCATCACGCCGAAGCAGACGAGCGTGCCGATCACGGCCTGGGCGACGATGTTGCCGTCGTTCGGATTGATGTACTTGGATTTCTGGTACCAGTTGCTGATGCCGCCGAGGAACACTCCCTCGAGCGCGGCGTAGACCATGATCAACGGCGGCTTGGTGGTGCGCTGGACCGAGACGATCATCCCGACCACGAACGCCGCGATAGCGGAGACGAAGACCGCCGCGGGCGCCGAGTCGATCAGCTTCCAGCCAGCCACGGCCGTGACCACCAAGATGACGAACAGGATGCCCGTCTTGACGATGACGTCGTCAAGGGTCATCACCCGCTGGTCGACGCTCGGCGTCGGCCCGTCGTACATGCCCTGCAAGGTCGCCGCAGAGGCGGGGGCCTCACGGAACGTGGCGAACTCGCGGTTCAGTACCGGGTTGTTGCTCTTCATAGCGCTCCTGTCGAAGGTCACGTCCTTCTACGGTACGCAAGGCCTTGCCTGCGCGCCAACCAGTCAACGCGGTGTCCGGCCGACTAGTTCCGGTGCGCGCGAGGCCGCAGCCGAGGTGTGGGGCGAACCGGTCAACGGAGCGGCGTTCGCGCGCTCGAGGGCGGTCGCGCCGAGGCTGCCACCCAGCCACGCCGAACCGACGGCAACCACGACACTGATCAGCTGCTTGATCGTCATCACGACCTCCCGCCCGGATGCGGTACCCGGTACGAACGCAACCGTCCACCAGTGGGCTGAAGACCACCTGTGAATGGGCCGTGCATTCGCTGAGAGACCGGCAGAGCGCGTCGCTTGCCCAGGGCGTACCCCCGGTGGGATTCGAACCCACACTGGGCCGCTCTTAAGGCGGCTGCCTCTCACCAGTTGGGCTACGGGGGCCCGGCAGCACTATGGCACGCGCGTACCTACGACTGAGAGGACACCGACGCGCTGGTCAGCGGTGGCTGCGCAGCCGGAGTCGCCGCCGCCTCGAACTCCTTGAACGGCTCATGCATCGACCACAGCGAGACGATCTCGCGCTTGAAGAAGAACGCCTGCGTCCAGTCCGCGACCACCTGGAGCTTGCGAGCGAGGGTCGGCACCCGGCTCATGTGGTACGTCCGGTGCATGAACCAGGCCGGGAAGCCCTTGAGCTTGATCCCATAGACCTGCGCGACGCCCTTGTAGAGCCCGAGCGACGCCACCGAGCCGACGTACTTGTGCCGGTACTCCTTCGGCTGCCGGCCCCGGAGCACGGCAAGGAGGTTGTCGGCCAGCTGCTTCGCCTGACGCACGGCGTGCTGTGCCGACGGCGAGCAGGTCGCGCCGGGTGCCCCGGTGAGGTCAGGCACGGACGCGCTGTCGCCGGCCACCCAGGCGTCGCGCAGTCCGGCGACCTGCAGGGTGGCCGTACCCGACAGCCGCCCGCGCTCGTCGAGTGGAAACCCGGTCGCAGCGACGAGCGGGTTCGGCTTCACCCCTGCCGTCCAGACCAGGGTCTCGGTGTCACACTCGGTCCCGTCGGACAGTACGACGTGCCCGTCGACGCAGGAGTCCAGCCGGGTGTCGAGGTGGCATTCGATCCCGCGCTCGCGTAGCTGCTCCAAGGTGTACTGGCCCATGTCCGGGCCGACCTCGGGAAGGATCCGGCCGCTCGCCTCGACGAGAAGCCAGCGCAGATCGGACGGCTGGATCGAGTGGTAGTAGCGCGTGGCGTAGCGGGCCATGTCCTCGAGCTCAGCCAGCGCCTCGATCCCCGCGTACCCGCCTCCCACAACGACGAACGTGAGGTTGCGCAGGCGGATCGCGGAGTCGTGGGTCGACTCCGCGATGTCGAGGCACTCGATTACCCGGTTGCGCAGCTGGATGGCCTCCTCGACGTTCTTGAACCCGGTACCGACCTGGGCCAGCCCGGGGATGGGCAGCGTCCGGGACACCGAACCGACGGCCAGGACGACCTGGTCGTACTCCAGTGCGTACGGCGCTCCCTCGAGCGGCTGGACCGTTGCCGTCTTGGCCCCGTGGTCGAGCGCGGTGACCGCGCCGGTGACGACCTCGGCGCCGCGTAGTACCCGCCGCAGCGGGACCACGACGTGCCTCGGCTGGATCGAGCCGGCGGCCGCCTCGGGCAGGAACGGCTGGTACGTCATGTACGACCGCGGGTCGACCACCGTGACGGTCGCCTCGCCGTCGTGCAGCTTGCGCAGGAGCCGGATCGCCGAGTACATGCCGACGTACCCGCCGCCGATGATCAGGATGCGAGGGGGGCGTTTCGTTGCCTGGGCCATCGCACCAGCCTACGGAGCCGACGTACTCACCGCCCTGGACAAGCTGTCAGGCTGCCCCCCTCCCTTCATCCACCCCGTCACCCCCTCCACCTGAGCCCCCTCCCCCTCATCCACCCCCTTCCTTTCCGCCACCCTCTTTCCGCCACATGGGTCCCTTCATGCCACTAGCCCGAGCTCCGGCGCCCTTCACCCGCGGAAGCCGGCCCGATCGTCACGAAGGGGGAGGTGCCGTCAGGTGGGCCCGACCGGTCAATCCGCTCGGACATGCCTGCCGCGTGAGCTCGGTCTAGTGGCATGAAGGGACCCATGTGGCGAAAGGGG
>Ga0302299_10001199_pt1 | contig 15473 bp, 14 predicted proteins | sample III_Fen_N3_4_FD_198795 | JGI IMG/M metagenome (GOLD analysis project Ga0302299, IMG submission 198795) | Peat permafrost microbial communities from Stordalen Mire near Abisko, Sweden - III_Fen_N3_4 | ecosystem: Environmental > Terrestrial > Soil > Wetlands > Permafrost | place: Sweden: Abisko... | reverse complement strand
TGCGGATCGCGCTTCATCGAGCTTGAGATCCTGGGTCCGATGCGCGTCCTCGCGCCCGGGGCCTCGACGACGCTATCCGAGCGCTGGGAGGTGCGGGACGTCCCACCCGGCGACACCATGGGGCTGCGCGATGCGCTCGCGCGGCCGATCGACGATCCCGCATCGAAGGTGGCCTGACCGTGGCGAAACCAGCTCGGTTCCCGGCTGGGTTCATCTGGGGCGCGGCCACGTCCGCCTACCAGGTCGAGGGCGCGAGGCACGAGGACGGCAAGGGCGAGTCGATCTGGGACCGATTCGCCCACATGCCGGGTGCGATCGCGGATGGGACCGACGGCGATGTCGCCTGCGACCAATACCACCGCTACCCGGAGGACGTGGCGATCCTGCGCGAGCTGGGGCTCGGGGCATACCGCTTCAGCATCTCGTGGCCGCGTGTGGTGCCCGCCACGGGTGGGGCCATCCATCGGCCTGGGCTGGATTACTACGACCGTCTGGTCGACGAGCTGCTCGCGAACGGCATCACGCCGTACCCGACCCTCTTCCATTGGGACCTGCCGCAGTGGGCGCAGGATGCGGGCGGCTGGGCCGACCGCGCGGTGATCGGACCGTTCGCGGAGTACGCGGACGCGGTGGTCCGTGCGCTCGGCGACCGGGTGGCGACGTGGACCGTGATCAACGAGCCGCAGATCTTCGTGTCCATGGGCCACGCCACCGGGGAGCACGCACCGGGGTTGCGCGACCCAGCGCTCGCCCTGCGGGCCAGCCACGTCGTCAACCTCGCCCACGCGGAGGCGATCCGGGCCGTTCGGGCGGCAGCGCCACAGTCGGCGGTCGGCTCGGCCTTCAACGTGGAGTCGGCCTACCCGGCCTCCGACGACCCCGCTGATGTCGCAGCGGCGGAACGCCACCACGCCCGGATCAACGCTTGGTACCTGGACCCGCTGGTCCACGGCCGCTACCCGGAGGCGTACCTCGACCAGGAGGCGGCCCTTGCCCGGATGGACATCCGGCCTGGGGACATGGAGTCCATGACGACGCGGTTGGACTTCATCGCGTTGAACATGTACTCCCGGGCGATCCTCGCCCACGACGCCACGGACACAGTCTCCGGCATGCGACGGCTGGCGGGCCCGGGCCGGAAGACCGCGATCGGATGGGAGGTCTGGCCGGCCTCCATGCACCGCATCCTGCGTCGCGTGGACCACGACTACGGCCATCCGGTCCTGTACATCACCGAGAACGGCTGCGCGGAGTCCACTGGCCCCGGCGCCGACGGCCACGTCCACGATGTGGATCGCGTGGACTACCTCGCCGGACACGTCGGCCAGGTCGCTCGGGCGATCGATGAGGGTTGCGACGTGCGCGGCTACTTTGCCTGGTCGCTGCTCGACAACTTCGAGTGGGCGGAAGGCTACAGCCAGCGGTTCGGGATCGTCTGGGTCGACTTCGACGACGGCGGACGCCGCATCGTCAAGGACAGCGGGTCGTGGTTGCGCGACGTGGTCGCCGGCGCCCCGCTCGAGTACGACGACATGATCGACTGACCGACCGGCGCGAGTCCTGATCGGTCCCGGTCGCGCGATCGGTCCTTGGAGCTGATGACTATCAGCGGTATAACGTCGACGGCGGGGACGGCGCGGGACGGCGTGGGACGCCGACGGGACGCGAGCGGTGCCGAAGCTCCGCGCTTGATGCCGCAGACAAGCATCATCCGGAGGAGCGATCGCCCGCCGCTGCTGCTGACGCCGCCGCCGTCGCCGTCTCCGCACTGACGCGTTCCACGAAGCGGCCGATCCGGACCAGGGCTTCCTCGAGCCGCTCGTAGGACGTCGCGTAGCACATGCGCACATGGCCAGCCCCCGACGGCCCGAACGCGTCGCCCGGCACGACGGCGACCCGTTCCTCCATCAGGAGGCGCTCGGTGAACTCGTCGGCGGTGAGGCCGGTCGAGGTGATCTTGGGAAACGCGTAGAAGGCGCCGCGCGGCTCGAAGGTCTCGAGTCCCAGCGCGTTGAGCCCATCCACGATCAGGCGACGGCGGCGGTCGTACTCGGCACGCATGCGCTCGACCTCGGGCTCGCCTTCGATGACGGCGACGAGCGCGGCGTCCTGCGCCGTCGTCGGGGCCGACATGATCCCGTACTGGTGGACCTTGACCATCCCTTCGAGGATCGCGGCCGGCGCCGCCACATATCCCACTCGCCAGCCGGTCATGGCGTACGCCTTCGAGAAACCGCCCATGAGGATCGTCCGGTCGCGCATGCCCGGCAGCGAGCTCATCGCCCGATGGCGATACGTGCCATAGGCCAGGCGATCGTAGATCTCGTCGCTGTAGACGAGCAGGTCGTGCTCGATGGCGATCCGGGCCAGCTCGTCCTGCACGTCGTCGGGCAGGACGGCCCCCGTCGGGTTGCACGGGTAGCCCAGGAAGAGCGCCTTGGTCCGCGGCGTGATGGCCGCCTCGACCGCGGCGGGATCCAGGGCGAAATCGTCCTCGAATCGCGTGGCGACCATCACCGGCACGCCGCCGGCGAACACGATCGACGGGATGTACGAGACGTATGACGGCTCGTGGAGGATGACCTCGTCGCCCGGATCGCACGTCGCGCGCAGGGCCAGGTCGACGGCCTCCGACGCGCCGACGGTGATCAGCAGCTCCGTCGCCGGGTCGTAGTGGACGCCGTAGCGGCGCTCCAGATGGGCCGACAGCGCCCGGCGCAGTTCGAGCGTCCCGAAGTTGCTCGTGTAGTGCGTCCGGCCCTCGCGCAGGCTCTCGACACCGGCCTCGACGATCATCCGCGGGGTGTCGAAATCGGGCTCCCCCACCCCGAGGCTGATGACGTCATCCATCGTCGCGAGGATGTCGAAGAAGCGCCGGATGCCAGACGGCGGCACGGCCAGCACGCGCTCCGCGAGAACGCGGTCGGCGAGGGGCGGACGTGCGGGACGGCGGTCGGTCACCATGACTCCTGAGAGCCTACGGCATCCGGCCGCCGCCCAGCGAGCCTGTCGCTCGCAGCGCTCCCGTCAGCCGACGGTCGGCGCCACCAGTTCCGGCTCCTCGGCGTGCTTGTCACGTCCGTTCTTCACGGGCGCCATCGGCTCGCCCTTGGTCGCCGTGGCGACGGGGAAGGTCGTCGCCACGGTCCCTGCCCGCTCCCGAGCGGAACGCTCGGCGCGGGCCTTGATGCCGACCATCTGCTTCTGGAGCATCACGAAGACGCCGAATCCGACGACCGGCATGACGACGTGGGCCCCGAAACCGGACTCCCCGTACCAGACGCGGAACCGCTCGATCAGACGCGTCTGTCCGCCGCCCATCGGCTCGAGGACGAACGCCCAGCTCGCGGAGAACTGCTGCGGCGTGGCCCCAAGGATCGCGCCGGACGCCTGGACACCTGCGGTCGGCTTCTCGGCCGGGGTCTCGGTGCCTGACTCGGTGGCCTTGCGCTTCGCCTCGGCCTCGGCGGCAGCCGCCTGGGCCATCACGAGCGCCGTGTCGGAACGAAGGACGAGCGAGCGGCCGGGCTCCACGGAGACGACCTCGAAGCCGCCGCCCGGGTGGGTCGGCATGATGTCGCCGACCTTGATGTCCTGCCAGGCCTCGTCGAGCCCGTCGGCGCTCTTGCCTCGCTGATCGAGCCGGTCGTAGCTGTACCAGCCGGCACGCCCGTAGCCCATCTGGACCAGCCACGGCCAGACCTGCTCGGGAGATGCCTCGATGGTGATACCGCGGGTCTCGCTCGCGACCGGGACGCTGACCACCTCGTCGCCGGCGAGCGCCTTCGTCTTCTCGTCCGACTCGATCCCCCAGGTCAGCCACCATCGTCGCGTTCGCGAGACGGTGACACCGATCATCGTGCCGATGGCCGCACCAGCCATCATCCTGCGCACACGCATGCGTCACCTCTTCCTCACGTCATGCTGCGCCAGTGGGCGCGACGTGGCCAGAGCCGTCCGGCCCGAATCGTGGGCCGTTGCGCCCGGCGTGCCACGATGGGGCCATGACATACGACCTCGGGCGATTCGTGGACGGCCAGCGGCCCGCCTACGACACGGCGCTTGTCGAACTTCGGGCCGGTCGCAAGACGGGCCATTGGATCTGGTTCGTCTTCCCGCAGATCGCCGGACTCGGCCAAAGCGAGTTGTCGCGCTACTACGCCATCGCCTCGCTCGAGGAGGCCCAGGGGTATCTGGCGCATCCGGTGCTCGGCCTGCGCCTGCACGAGTGTGCCGCGGCCATCCTCGCGACGACCGGGCGGACCGCCTCCGAGATCCTCGGTCCGCTCGATGCCCAGAAGGTCCGGTCGTGCATGACCCTGTTCCATCGGGCCGCGCCGGACGACCCGGTGTTTCCGGAGGTCCTCGTGCGGTTCTTCGGTGGCGTCGCGGACAGCGCGACGGACGCACGACTCGCCGAGACGAGCCTCAGGACGCGGTCGTAGCTGCCAGACCGGTCGGTTCGAGCGATCGCCAGTCGGCGTCGGCGGTGATCGCCTCGTAACCGCGAGACAGTTCGAAGAGCGCGGCCTCCGACCACGGCGCCCCGATGAACTGGAGCCCGACCGGCAGTCCCTCGGACAGGCCGCACGGGATGCTGATGCCGGGCAGGCCGGCCATGTTCACCGGCAGCGTGCAGGCATCGGACAAGTACATCGACACCGGGTCCGCCATGCGGGCACCGAACCGGAAGGCGACCGTCGGGCTCGTCGGCGCGACGAGGGCATCGAAGCCTTGCGCCCACAGGGCATCGAAGTCGGCCTTGATCAGCGTCCGGACCTTCTGGGCCTTCAGGTAGTACGCGTCGTAGTAGCCGGCCGAGAGAGCGTAGGTGCCGAGCATGATCCGGCGCTTCACCTCGGGCCCGAAGCCGCGACCGCGCGTCGCGAGGTAGTTGGCAAGGACGTCCCCGTCGCCGAGACGCGGCCCGAAGCGGATCCCGTCGTAGCGGGCCAGATTGGCGGAGGCCTCGGCGGGCGCGACGATGTAATAGGTCGCGAGCCCGTAGTCCGTGTGCGGCAGGCTGACTGATTCGACGATGGCGCCGGCGGCTTCGAGCGCCGTCACGGCTTCGCGGATGCGCGCTTCGACACCTTCCTCCATGCCCGCGACGAAGTACTCCTTCGGCAGGCCGAGGCGCTTGCCCTTCAAGGAGGCGGCGGCTTCATCGTCGGACGTCGCGAGTCGCAAGAGGGCGTCCGGGACGGGCGTCGGCGACGAAGTCGAGTCGCGGTCGTCACGGCCCGCGACCGCGTGCAGCAGCGCCGCGGCATCGCGGGCGTCGCGGGCGAACGGTCCGATCTGGTCGAGCGACGACGCGAACGCGACTATCCCGTACCGGCTGACCCGGCCGTAGGTGGGCTTGATCCCGACGATGCCGCACAGTGCGGCCGGCTGGCGGATGGAGCCCCCGGTGTCCGTGCCGATCGACAGGGGCGCGTGGTAGGCCGCGACGGCGGCGGCGGACCCGCCGCTGCTACCGCCCGGGACGCGCTCGAGATCCCAGGGGTTGGCGGTCGGCCCGTAGGCCGAGTGTTCGGTCGACGAGCCCATCGCGAACTCGTCCATGTTCGTCTTGCCAAGGATGACCGCCCCGGCGTCGCGGAGCCGTTCCGTGATGTGGGCGTCGTACGGGGCGCGATAGCCCTCGAGGATCTTCGAACCGGCGGTGCACTGGCCACCCTTGACGGACACGAGGTCCTTGAGCGCGATCGGGATCCCGGCGAGGGGTGGGAGGGCCGTCGTGGCCGCCGATCCATCGGCGCGGGCGGCGGCGATCCGGCCGTCGGCGGTGTCGGCCTCCGCGAGCGCCCGGTCGTGGTCGATGGACAGCCAGGCGTTCAGGGCCGGGTTGCCGGCTTCGGCGGCCGCCAGGTGCGCCACGGTCAGGTCATGCGAGGAGACCTCGCCCGAGCGCAGGTGCGCGGCCATCTCGTGGGCGTGAAGACGGGTCAGGTCGGTCATCGGGCGGCTAGCGCTCGTCGAGGATCGAGGGGACGACGATGAACTCGCCCTGCCGGGCCGGGGCGTTGGCCAGGACGGCCTCGGACGGGAGCGACGGCCGCACGACATCGTCGCGGAGGATGTTCTCGAGCTCGATCGTCTGCGCCGTGGGTGGGATGTCGTCGGTCGGCAGCTCGGCGAGGATCGCGTACTGGTCGAGGATGTGGTTCAGCTGCCCTTCGAGCAGGGTCAGCTCCTCGTCTGTGAGCCCGAGGCGCGCGAGATGGGCGACGTGCTCGACGTCCGAGCGTGACAGGGTGGCCATGGCTCGATGATAGCCGACGAGGACGGTACGATCGGTCGCATGCCTCTCCCCGTGATCCGGGCCATGACCCCCGCCGATGTCGACGCCGCGGCCGAGACCGTGCTCCGGCACGACTGGGGCGACCGGCGCGACCACTTCACCTTCGTCGCGTCGTACCCGCGTTGCCGGGCGTTCGTGGCGACGGCCGAGGGCGAGATCGTCGGGACGGGCATCGCGACGATCAGCGGAGCGGCCGCGTGGCTCGGCACGATCTGGGTGGATCCGAGGTACCGCGGTGCCGGGCTCGGGATGGCGCTGACGCAAACGACGGTCGATGCCGCTGAAGGCGAGGGCTGTCGGACCCTGCTGCTAGTCGCGACGGACGCCGGTCGGCGGCTGTACGAGAAGATCGGCTTCGAAGTCCAGACGACCTATCGGATCCTGGAGGCGCCCGGGCTCGCGGGCCAGCCGGAGCCGTCGGTCGGGCCGGATCCACGGATCCGCGCGTTCCGGACCGACGACCTCGAGGCGATGGCGGCCCTTGATCAGGTGGCGACCGGCGAGGATCGACGCGGCATCATCGCGGCGTTCGCGACCCCCGAGACGGCCCACTGCCTGGAGCGCGCCGACGGCACGCTTGGTGGCTTCCTGATCCGTGCGCCCTGGGGCGGTGGGGCGACCATCGCGCCGGACATCGACGATGCGGCGGCCATCCTGCGGTGGCGGCGACTCGCCGCCGGACCCGACAAGCACGTCCGCGCGGGCCTGTTGGCCGAAAACGCGGCGGGGCTGGAGCGACTGGCCCGCGAGGGCTGGACCGAAGCCTGGCATGCGCCGCGGATGCTCCGAGGCGACCCGCTCGACTGGGACCCTTCGGCGATCTGGGGCCAGTTCAACCACGCGATGGGCTGAGGCCGGATGCCCGCCTGGCGGTCACGTATCTCGCAGCGCGAAGGAGGCGGCACACGGCGACGGGCCGAAGTCGACGGCGACAGTGACCTGGACATCCGAGCCGACCATGAACGTGGTCTCGCAGGTGGACAACGTGACGGTTCCGAATTCCGCCTTCGGCGTGCCGCTCGGCACCGGTTCGAAACTTCCGGTGTCCGAGACCCTTTGCTGACGGAAGACGAACCGCCAGGTCCCGGGGTCGACGTGCGCCGGGACGTCGCCCGTCACGAGGGTCGGCGACGTGGTCTTCGGGTAGTCGAACCAGGCCTCGTGCACGACGCCGTCCGGACCGTTCATCTCGATGGCGTAGACGCAGGCGTAGGCGGGCACCTCGCCGCACGGCGTGAACCCCGTCCCGCTGATCGTGAGGTTCGTGGCCGGGTTCGCGCCACTCGCTGGAGCCGTCGTCGCGGGGTCCGCATGCGTCGCGCAGCCGACCAGGATCAGCGCGATGGCCGCCGCCGCGACCAGGCCGTGGGCACTCCCCCGGGGTCGCATCAGCGAGTCCGGACCGCCTCGAGGGTGCGTCGCGCCTGCCCGAGGTGGACCCGGTCGTGGCCGCCGATCATGTCGAACATGAGCTGGAGGCTCTCGCGTCCGCGCTCGCGATGGACCCCGAAGCGCTCGCGCTCGGCTTCCGTCGTCTGGGCCCACAGCGCCAGGTTGGCGGTGCGCAGCGCCTCGAAGAACGACACCAGCGCATCGACGTCCGGGTCCACGGCATGCAGGCGATCCACCCACAGGTCCTGGTCGTAGCCGACGATCTCGGGCTCGTCGTGGGCGATGACGAAGCGGTAGCGGGCGGCCATGACCAGTTCGGCATCCACGATGTGATCGATGCAGCCGAGGACGGACCACTCCCCGGGCTCCGGCCGCGTCCGCAGGTCCGCGCCCGCGTCCGCGATGAGCGCACGGATCGCGGCGGGCGTCGTCGCCTGCGCCACGGCCGGGTCGTCGCCACCGAGGGCGGTCAGCAACGACTGCTGGTAGGCCGCCGCCTGGCTGATCTCGTTCGGAATCGTCACGGAACCTCCTCACCGGCCAGGAGCCGGCGGAACCCGTCCTCGTCGAGGACCGGGATCCCGAGCTCCTGCGCCTTGGCCAACTTGGAACCGGCACTCTCGCCGGCAACGAGGTAATCGGTCTTCTTCGAGACAGAGCCACCGGGCTTGCCGCCCGCTGCGCGGATCGCCTCCTCGGCCTCCTGGCGCCCGAAGCCCTCGAGCGTGCCGGTCACGACGACCGTCTTGCCGTCCAGCGGCCCAGCGCCTTCGCCCACCGGCCGCACGACCGGCCGTTCCGGCACGATCCCGACCTCGACGAGCTCGCGCAGGACATCGCGCGTAGCCTCCTCCGTGAACCAGCGCGCCAGTGCCGCCGATACGGAGCCGCCGATCCCCGAGACCTCGGTGATGGTGTCCGGTTCGACGGTGGCCACGCGGCGGAGTTCGGCCTCGGCGGCCGCGAACCACGGATCCGGGACAGAGGCGCCGTCTGGCGTAGGGAACTCGTCCGGGCGGACACGGCCGGCCAGCCACGTCGCGAGGTCGATCGCGGTCTGCTCCCCGACCTGCGGCATCCCCAGGCTGTTCAGCACCCGCGCGAACGGCCGACCGACGCGCGCGCGTTCGATGCGCCCGGCAAGGTTCTCCGCGCTCTTGCGCGCGAAGCGCTCGAGCGACTCGAAGTCCTCGATCGTCAGCCGGAAGACATCCGCTCGCGAGTGGATCATCCCGCGTTCGAGCAGCTGGCTGAGGACGGCCCAGCCCATGCCCTCGATGTCCATCCCGCCGCGGCCGACGAAGTGCCCGTACTCCTGCGCCAGTCGCGCCGGACAGCGGGTGTTCGGGCAGTAGACCCGGACGGCGCCCTCGTCCTGCGTGACCGGGGTGTCGCACACCGGGCAACGCTCCGGCATCGAGAACTCGCGTTCGTCGCCGGTCCGGCGTTCCGCGAACGGCCGCACGACCTCGGGGATGACGTCGCCGGCCTTCTGGAGCACGACCCAGTCGCCGACGCGGATGTCCTTGCGCCGAACCTCGTCGAGGTTGTGGAGCGTGGCGCGCGCGACCGTCGAGCCGGCGACCTTGGTCGGTCGCAGGTGGGCCACCGGTGTCAACGTCCCGGTCCGGCCCACGTACGGGACGATGTCCTCGACGAACGATTCGACCTGCTCGGGCGGGAACTTGTAGGCGATCGCCCAGCGCGGTGCCCGGCTGACGATGCCGAGGCGCTCCTGCTGGTCGTAGCGGTCCACCTTGACCACGACGCCGTCGGTTTCGAACGGGAGGGCGTGACGGGCCTCGCGCCAGGTCTCCGTGAAGGCGATGACGCCCTCGATGTCGAGGTCCGCCTCGCGATCCGGGTTGACGTTGAAGCCCAGGGCTTCGAGCCGGCCGAGCGCGCCGGACTGGGACTCGGCCGTCGGGTCGTCCTCGAGCAGCTGGTACGACCAGGTCGAGAGCAGGCGGGCCGCCGTGACCGCGGGGTCCTTCTGTCGGAGCGAGCCCGCGCCGCTGTTGCGTGGGTTGGCATAGAGCGGCAGGCCGGCTTCCTCGCGCTCCTCGTTGATGCGCTTGAACTCGGCCTTCGGCATGAAGACCTCGCCGCGGACATCGATCGCGACAGGCTCCGGGAGCGACGCCGGGATGGCCTTGATCGTCCGCAGGTTCGCGGTCACGTCCTCGCCGGTCGTGCCGTCGCCGCGGGTCGCGCCCTGGACGAACCGGCCACGCTCGTAGCGAAGCGTGATGGCGAGGCCGTCGATCTTGAGTTCCGCCACGTAGCGGAGGTCCGGCGCAGGCTCCGGGGCGGCGGGCAGACCCAGGCCCTTGCGGACGCGAGCGTCGAAGGCACGCAGCTCGTCGTGGCTGAACGCGTTGCCGAGGCTCAGCATCGGCCGCCGATGGCGGACCTCGCTGAACGTGCCGGATGGCGTGCCACCGACCCGCTGGGTCGGCGACTCCGGGGTCGTGAGGCTCGGGTGGGCCGTCTCGAGCGCGACGAGCCAACGGAACAGCTGGTCGTACTCCGCATCCGTCAGCTCGGGCGCGTCCTGGGCGTAGTAGAGCTCGTTCGCTCGATCCACCTCGGCGGCAAGCTGCGCGTGGCGTGCCGCGGCATCCTCCGGCGACAGGGCGGCCGCCTCGTCGACAAGGACCGGATCGACCGGCGGCAGGGCGATACTCATGGATGCGAGGGTACCGAACGGACGCGCGACCCGCTCCGCTACCCTGCCCGCATGAGCGACGATGCCGACGCGCGACTCCTGGCGGCCGCTGCGACCGGCGACGCGGCCGGGATCCGCGCGGCGATCGTGGCCGGGGCTAACGTGAACGCGCGGGACGACGACGGACGGACCGGACTCCTGCTCGCCACGAGGGCCCGTCACCCGGAGGCGTTCCAGGTCCTGATCGATGCCGAGGCGGATGTCGACCTCCAGGACGACCGCCTCGACAACCCGTTCCTGTACGCCGGTGCAGAGGGGATCCTGGACATCCTCAAGCTCGCCAACGACGCCGGCGCTGATCCGGCGATCACGAACCGCTATGGGGGCATCGCACTCATCCCAGCATCGGAACGCGGGCACGTGGAGACCGTCCGCTACCTTCTCGAGCAGACGGACGTGGACGTCGATCACGTGAACAAGCTCGGTTGGACCGCGCTGTTGGAGGCGATCCTGCTGTCGGACGGCGGGCCACGTCACCAGGCCATCGTCTCGATGCTCATCGAGGCGGGCGCCGACGTCGACCTTGCGGACAAGGACGGGGTCCGGCCACTCACCCACGCGCGAGCGCGCGGGCACATGGAGACGGCGGGGCTGCTCGTGGAGGCCGGGGCGACGGGCTAGCCGGCGACGAGGCCCGCGGAGACGGGGACTCGGCGACGGACGTCTGGGCGTTCGGTGGCTAGGTCCGGCGACGGACGCCTAGGCGGCGATGCCCGGGCGCAGGTCCAGCAGCTCGCGCTGCAGATGCGGCATCAGGGCCGCCCCGATGCGGCCGAGCAGGCCGTGGCGCTCGTCCAGCGACGAGCAGCGGATGGAGACGACGCCGTCGTCATCGTGGATGACGGTCGGCGCGCCGCAGGTCGGGCAGAAGGGGTCGGTATCGATGGCGCGCTCGATCGTCTCGAGGGCGCTGGTTCGGTCGAACATGGAAGAAGAGGAACTCCGGATAGGGATCGAAGGACGATCGGCGGGCGGTGACCCGAGCTCGATCGAGCTTCACCCTGCTCCATCCGGACCCATCGTGTCGGCGGCGGCCGGGTAGCGCCCAGGTCCTCGTTCGGTGCCGAAACCGGACGGTCTAGCCGACGATCTCGAGGTTCGCGAGGCTCGCCAGCATCTGCTTGCGGCCCACGCTCGGGTCCCGGAACGCGACCGTGACCTCCTCGTCGCTGCGGGTCAGTTTGCTGGTCACGACGATGCCATCCCCCCACCGGCCGTGGCGGACGCGGTCCCCGTCGCGGAACTGCCGTTCACCCGGGATCACGACTCGTGCGGGCTTCGCTGGAGCCGCGGCCGTCTCCGGAGCGACCTGCGATCCGCCATCCAGATCGACATCATCATCCCAGGCCGTGACCGGACGACGGAGCGTGCCGGACGGGGCGCCCGCGGCATAGGCCTCGCGCTTCGCGGTCAGATCGCGCGACGGCCGAAAGGTCTCGCCCGGGGCCGGACCGCCCGGTCGGCCGCTCCCCTGCCGAAACGCTCCCCCACCCCCACCGCCACGCACGGGGGTCCCGAACCGACTCGCGCGTCGGGCGCCGAACACGAGGTCCATGTCGAGGTCCCGCTCGTCGCCGCCTTGGCCGCCGAGCTGCGGCCCGACCATGAGTTCGGCCGGGATCTCCATGAGGAAGCGCGACGGGACGGTCGGCTGGCCCATACCCCAGGTCATCCGTCGCCAGGCATGCGACAGGTACAGGCGCCGCTTGGCCCGGGTGATCCCGACGTACGCGAGCCGGCGCTCCTCTTCGAGCTCCTTCTCGTCGTCGAGCGCCCGGCTGTGGGGGAAGAGCCCCTCCTCCAGGCCGGCGATGAACACGACCGGGAACTCGAGGCCCTTCGCGGCGTGGAGCGTGATGAGCGTCACCGCGTCGGCGTCGCCCTCGTACGAGTCCTGGTCGGCGACGAGGGCGGTCTCCTCGAGGAGCCGATCCAGCGCGTCCTCGGGTGACAGGTCGTCGTAGCGGGTCGTGACGCCACGAAGCTCGAGCAGGTTCGCCCAGCGCTCCTCGCCGTCCTCGGAGCCGTCCGCAAGCATCGCCCGATAGCCGGACGCCTCGAGGACCTCGTCCAGCAGCTCGGGGAGGGCCAGGACCCCGATCCGGGCCCGCAGGCGCCGCACGAGCGCAGCGAAGTCCGCCAGCAGGGTCCGGGCGCGAGGCGCGATGGCCGGCAGCTCGCCGCGGGCGGCCTCCTCGATGGCGCCCCACGTCGTGCCGTCCTCGCGCGCCGCCGCCGCCCGCAGGACCTCGACGGTCTTGTCGCCGATCCCGCGCGCCGGCACGTTGATGATCCGCTCGAAGCTGACGCTGTCCGTGTCCGAGCGCAGGATGCGCAGGTAGGCGAGCGCGTCCTTCACTTCGCGCCGGGCGTAGAACCGCGTCCCACCGACGAGCTGGTAGCGCAGGCCGTAGCGCAGGAACGATTCCTCGATCGCGCGGGACTGGGCGTTCATCCGGTACATCACCGCGATGTCGCGGGCGCGGAACCGCGAATCGTCGTCGTCCGCGCGACGCGTCAGGGCACTCCCGCGGCCCGCCACCAGGTTCTCGACCTGGCGGGCGATCCACTCGGCTTCCTCCTCCTCGTTGTAGGCCTCGAAGCGCTGGATCTTCGTCCCGCCCGCGTTGTCGGTCCACAGCTTCTTGTCCTTGCGCGCCTCGTTGCGCGACACGACGGCATGGGCGGCATCGAGGATCAGCTGCGTCGAGCGGTAGTTCTGCTCGAGCTTGACGACCGCCGTCTTCGGCCAGTCGCGCTCGAAATCGAGGATGTTGCGCAGGTCCGCACCGCGCCACGAGTAGATGGACTGGTCGTCATCGCCGACGACGCACAGGTTGTGATGCTTCGCCGCGAGGCTCCGGACCCACAGGTATTGCGCGCGGTTGGTGTCCTGGTATTCGTCGACATGGAGGTAGCGCCACTTCTCCTGGTACTTCGCGAGGACGTCGGGCGCCTCGTCGAACAGACGCACGGCCTCGAGCAGCAGGTCGTCGAAGTCGAGCGCGTGCGCCTTGCGCAGCCCGGCCTGGTAGCGCGAGGCAAGGCGGGCGATCGTGCGCTCGCGGTGGTTGACGGCGTGTTCGGACAGGAACCCCGGGTCGAGCATCTCGTTCTTCGCCCGGCTGATGGCGCCCAGGACCGCACTCGGGCGGAACTCGCCGGTCAGCGGCATGTCCTCCTCGCGCAGGATCTGCTTCATGAGCGACTGCTGGTCGTCCGTGTCGTAGATCACGAATCGGCGGTCGATGCCGATCGCCTCGCCGTCCGCCCGCAGGACCCGGGCGCACAGGGCATGGAACGTGCCGGCCTGGACATCGCGGCCACCCTCGCCCACCAGGCTGATGATCCGTTCGCGCAACTCCGCGGCCGCGCGGTTCGTGAAGGTCACTGCGAGGATCCGCCATGGGGCGACCCCCTTGACCCCGACCAGGTACGCGATCCGATGTGCCAGGACCCGGGTCTTGCCCGAACCGGCGCCGGCCAGGATCAACAGGGGCCCTTCGGTCGTCGTGACGGCCCGGGCCTGCTCCGGATTGAGGGCCTTGACGATCTCGGCGGCCCGCGCCTCACGGGCGGCGGCGATGGCCTTCGGATCGGCGGCCGGCACGGGGATGGACGGGTCGGATGGCCCCGGGGTTGCGCTCGCCTCGGTCATCCAAGCGGGCTCATCCGGGACCGCCGGCGCATCGACGGACTCGTCCATGAAGCCCGTCCCGTCGGCGTCGTCGGGCTCGAGGGAGGCGACGTCGGGCAGGGTGTCGCCGGGCCGGCGACGTCGGGAAGGGCTCACTCGCCCATCCTACCAACGGGACGTTGACGGTGCCTTCACGCGGCTCTCATGAAGGGCCCGCACGGTAGACTGGACAGGCCGCCACGCGGCACCCCACCCTCGGACGCCCCGGTGTTCCCCCGCGTCCCCAGCGACCCCAGGAGGTCCAGATGTCAGACGAGCAGACCCCAGCCACCGGCGCGGACGAGACCGAGGTCACCGCCGTCGGCGCGGTCGTCACGGACGGGGCGTACACGCTCTTCGTCGCCGACTTCGGCGACACGGACACGGCCTGGGCCGCCTACGAGGCGCTCCTGGCGGCCGAGGACGGCGCGACCGTCGAGATCGAGGGCGTCCTCGTCGTCAAGCGCGACGCCGAAGGCAAGCTCGAGATCCAGAAGGCCACCGACCACAGCACCAAGACCGGCCTCAAGTGGGGCATCGTCGGGGGCGTGGTCCTCGGCGTCATCTTCCCGCCGTCCATCCTCGCCAGTGCCGCGACCCTCGGTGCCGCCGGCGCGGCCGCCGGCAAGATCCGCCAGCTGCACCACCGCATCGAGCTCGGCAAGGAACTCGACGGCGCCATCGAGCCCGGCCACTCGGGCATCCTCGCCCTCGTCTCCGATCCGGGAGCGGTCGAGATCCGCAAGGCCCTGGCCGCCGCGGATCACATCGTCGAGTCCGCCGTGAACGACGTCGAGGCACGCGACATCAAGGCCGCCGCCAAGGAGGCCCAGGAGTCCGAGCCGGCCGAGGCGACCACGGCAGCCACCGCCACCGCCTGAACATCGCCCGGGCCGGACCCGGGCCTCAGGACCGGCAGCGCCCGTCCCCAGCGGGGCGGGCGTTCCCTTATCCGGCGACCTGGTCCGCTGGGGGCCCGACCGCTAGCTCGCGACCTGGTCCGCTGGCGGCGCCGTGATCGTGACGGGCTCGTCCCACTTGGAGAACGACAGCTCGGCCTTGAGGGACTTGCCGTCCGGCAGACCGACCTCGATCGAGACCCCGCTGAGGTGGTTCGGGAGCGACTGTTCGACGCGCAGGGTCATCTTGAGGCTCGCACCCGCGACATCGACCGGCAGGTTCGTGGCACCCGTGCCGATGATGGCCGCGAGTTCGGTCGCGTCGAGGTCGACGACGATCGTGTAGCACGTCCCGCCGCTGCACGAAACGTCGTCCCCCTTGACCGGGTTCACGCCGGGCTTCAGGAGGAAGTCGCCGAGGTTGTCGATCATCCCGGTCGTGTCGGTCGGGTCCACAGGGAGCGCGGAACC
>Ga0302299_10001198_pt1 | contig 15474 bp, 12 predicted proteins | sample III_Fen_N3_4_FD_198795 | JGI IMG/M metagenome (GOLD analysis project Ga0302299, IMG submission 198795) | Peat permafrost microbial communities from Stordalen Mire near Abisko, Sweden - III_Fen_N3_4 | ecosystem: Environmental > Terrestrial > Soil > Wetlands > Permafrost | place: Sweden: Abisko... | reverse complement strand
TGAGCGCCGAGGAGCGCGAGACGCGAGGGTTCATCTCGATCACGGTCATGCGCCCGCTTCTCGGGTCGACCGCGAACTGGATGTTCGAGCCGCCGGTCTCGACACCGACCTCGCGGATGATCGCGCGCGCGGCATTGCGCATGACCTGGTACTCGCGGTCGGTCAGCGTCTGCGCCGGCGCGACCGTGACCGAGTCTCCGGTGTGGATGCCCATCGGATCGAAGTTCTCGATGGAGCAGATCACCACGAAGTTGTCGGCCCTGTCCCGCATCACCTCGAGCTCGTACTCCTTCCAGCCGAGCACCGACTCCTCGATCAGGACCTGGTGCACGGGCGAGAGGTCGATGCCGCGCTCGGCGAGTTCCTCGAACTCCTCGATGTTGTAGGCGATGCCGCCGCCGCTTCCGCCCATGGTGAAGGAGGGGCGGATCACGGCCGGCAGGCCGGTCGTCTCGAGGACCCTGCGCGCCTCGTCGATCGTCGTGGCGAAGCCGCTCTTCGGCACCTCGAGCCCGATCCGGGCCATCGCCTCCTTGAACAGCTGGCGGTCCTCGCCCACCTCGACCGCGCGCCGGCTGGCGCCGATCAGGCGCACCCCGAGCCGGTCGAGCACGCCCCGGCGGGACAGCTCCACGGCGAGATTCAGCGCAGTCTGGCCGCCCACGGTCGGCAGCAACGCGTCCGGCCGTTCGCGCTCGAGGATCGCCTCGACCGCCTCCGGCGTCAGCGGCTCGATGTAGGTGCGGTCCGCGTACTCCGGGTCGGTCATGATCGTCGCCGGGTTCGAGTTGACCAGCGAGACGCGGATGCCCTCCTTCTTCAGGACCTTGATCGCCTGCGTGCCGGAATAGTCGAACTCGCAGGCCTGGCCGATCACGATCGGCCCGGAGCCGATCACGAGCACGGAGCGGATCGAGGGGTCTTTGGGCATCGGGTGGGACCTCAGCCCCGGTGCGCGCGCATCAGGCCGATGAACTCCTCGAACAGGTAGTGGCTGTCGTGCGGACCCGGGCTGGCCTCCGGGTGGTACTGCACGGAGATCACCGGCCGGTCCCGCATGCGGAAGCCTTCGACCGTGCCGTCGTTGAGGTTGCTGTGCGTGAGCACGAACTCCGGGCTCTCGAACAGGGAGGGCTCGATGCAGAAGCCGTGGTTCTGCGAGGTGATCTCCACCTGCCCGGTCTCCAGGTTCTTCACCGGGTGGTTCGCCCCGCGGTGGCCGAACTTCAGCTTGTAGGTCCTGCCGCCGCAGGCGAGGCCGAGGATCTGGTGGCCGAGGCAGATGCCGAAGGTCGGCAACGTCTCCACGAAGACCTTCGCCGCCTCGATCGCGTACGTGCACGGCTCCGGATCGCCCGGTCCGTTCGAGAGGAAGATCCCGTCCGGCGAGAAGGCGAGCGCCTCGCTCGCCGGTGTCGTCGCGGGCACGACCGTCACGTCGCAGCCGGCGGCGGCCAGGTTGCGCAGGATGTTGTGCTTCATGCCGAAGTCGTAGGCCACGACCCGGTAGCGCGGCTCGCCCGGCTTGCGGGCCACGGCCCGCGATCCGCGCAGCACCGGCAGCAGGTGGCCGGAGGCCGGCGGCGCGTCGGCCTGCGGGTCGAAGTGCCAGGCCCGCCCGCAGGTGACTTCCCGCGCGAGGTCGAGGCCGACCATGGAGCGCGAGCCCCGCGCCTTGGCCACGAGCGAGGCGGGCTCGAAATCGAGAGCGGAGATGACGCCGCGCTTCGCGCCGTGGGTCCGCAAGTGCCGGGTCAGCGCACGCGTGTCGATCTCGCTGATCCCGACGATCGCGTGCTCGTCGAGGTAGTCGCCGAGCCCGCCCGAGGCGCGCCAGGACGACACGACCGTCGAGGCTTCGCGCACTACGAAGCCGGCGACCTGCGGGCGCGCCGACTCGACGTCCTCACGGTTCACCCCGTAGTTGCCGATGTGGGGGTAGGTCATGGTGACGACCTGCCCCGCGTAGGAGGGGTCGGTCAGCACCTCCTGGTAGCCGGCGAGCGCGGTATTGAACACCACTTCGCCCGTCACCTCGCCCGCGCGCCCGAACGACAGGCCGGAGAACACCGTCCCGTCCTCCAGGGCCAGGACGGCGCGCGGGCGCTCCTGCGTGCCTCGTTTCGACGTTCGCGTGGTCATCTCGAGCCCCAGAGTGTAACCCGCCGGCCGGCGGCGGCCGACGCAGCCTCGATCAGCGGATGGGTCCCATCCGGCCGAGCGGCCAGAACCGGAACACCGCGCGCCCGTAGATGTAGCGCTCGGGCACCTCTCCCCAGCTCCGGCTGTCGTTGCTGCTGCGCCTGTGGTCGCCGAGCACGAAGTAGAAGCCCTTGCCGATCTCGAGGAGGGGGTAGTTGTCGGCGTCTCGGAAGGCGGCGGGCAGGTAGCTCTCGGCGATCGCGACGCCGTTCACGATCACCCGGCCCTGGCGGATCTCGACCGTGTCGCCCGGCAGGCCCACGACGCGCTTGATGAAGGAGACGGACGGGTCGCGCGGGTACCAGAAGACGACTACGTCGCCGCGCTCGATCGGCCGGAAGCGGTAGATGAACTTGTTGACCACGATCCGCTCGCCGTCGACGAGCTGCGGCTCCATGCTGGTGCCCTGCACGCGGAAGGCCTGTGCCACGAACGTGATCAGGAAGAAGCAGAACAGCACCGCGACCGAGAGGTCGTGCAGGAACTCCCAGACCGCCTTCCAGACGCGGCCGGCCCCGGCCCGCCGTGAGACCGGCTCCTCGGCGGGGATGATCCCGATCTCCGTGACCGCCGGCTCGACCGGTGCCACGCCCCCGGGCTCCAGCGTCATCGCCGCGGGCCCTTCACGACGCGCGTGCCGGCCACGCGGTCGTGGAGGCCGCCGCCGAAGGCCACCATCAGGAAGCCGACGCCGAGGCTCGCGAGCCCCAGCAGGTAGCCGAACACGCGCAGCGAGGCGCAGCCGATGCCGATCGGCGAGCGGCCGTCCTCCGTCTCGACGCGCAGGTCCAGCAGCTCCTTGCCCGGGGTCGCGCCCTTCACCGTCCAGAAGTAGACGTGGTAAAGCGCACCGAGCAGCAGCGCGAGCGGAACCAGCGTGACCGAAGCCAGCACTGGCCAGTACGAGACCTCGGCCGGCGTGCGCGGGGCCTCGCGCGCCCACCAGTACCAGCCGACCGGCGCGAGCATCACGGCCTGGCCCGAGAGCACGAAGACGCCGTCGACCAGCGCCGCCGCCAGACGCGCGGCAGGCGAAGCCGGCTCGTGCACCGGCTGGGCGGGCTCGACACGCCGCTCGCGCTGGCGACGCTCGGGCGGCTGCGACGGCTCGCGGACGGGCGGTGGCGGCTGCGCCCGCCGTGCAGCCAACGGCTGCGGGGCAACCGCTGGCTGGGCGGCGGCTGCGGGCTGGACCACGGCCATCGGCTGGGCCACGGCTGCAGGCTGCGCCGCGGCCGCCATCGCCATCGAGCCCTGCGCGCGCGGCGCCGGCGAGGCCTCGAGGGCCACCGGCGGAGGCACGGGCACGGGCTGCGTGTCGCGGCGGGGCAGCGGCGAGTCCTCGACCCGCTCACCGTCGGGCGAGAGCGTCGTGCCGCACGCGCTGCAGAAGCGTGCCGGCAGCGCCACCGCGGTCCCGCAGAACGGGCACACGGCCTTGGGCGGGCCGCTCGGCTGTGCGACCTGGGTCCCGCACTCGCGGCAGAAGAGGTCGCCGCGGCGGTAGTCGGCGCTGCACTGCGGGCAGCGCAGCGGCGCCGACGAGGGGTGCAGAACGACCTTGCCGCTGCCGGCCTCCGGCGGCTCCTCGCGGAACAGCAGGCGCATGCTGCCGATCGCGACGAGGTCGCCGTCGCGCAGGCCGCGCTCGCTGACGCGGTCCCCGTTGACGACCGAGCCGTTGGCCGAGCTGCAGTCGCGCAGGAAGAACTGGCTGCCGCGGTGCTCGATCACGGCGTGGCGGCGCGAGACCATGGCGTCGGGCAGCACGAGGTCGTTCGAGGGGTCGCGGCCGACCGTGAGGATCATGGTCTGCGAGAGCAGGATCTCGCGCCGGCTGGCCGAGGTCGGGTTGACGATCAGCTTCGCCACCGAAGCCTAGCCCCCGAGGAACGTCTGCCGGAAGGCCGTCAGCGACTTGACCGGTGTGCCGTGCTTGGTGGCGGGCTGGAAGCGCCAGCCGCGAATGGCGTTCACCACCGCGTCGTCCACCAGCTTCCCGCCCGACTCGGTCACCTTCACGTCCTGAACCTCGCCCGTCTCGGTCACCAGGAACTGCACGGTGACGGAGATACGCTCGCCCGAGCGCAGCCGGGGCGCGCGGTCGCGCGGGTACTCGGCGGAGTTGCCCGAGACCTTCTTCGGCCTGGTGTCGACCTCGGACTCCGGATAGACGTGGGCGGTGTCGACCGCCGGCGCGAGTGTCGTCGTCGGCGTCGTCTTGGCCTTCAGGAGCGGGCGCAGCTTGACCTCGACCCGGCCCTTCTGCCCCGCCGTCACGTCCACCGTCCCCGTCCAGGGCTCGTAGCCCTCCAGCGTCAGCTCGAGCCGGCGCGAGCCCGCGCGCAGGCTGAGCCCGTTGAGCGGCGTCGCACGGCCGGTCGGGCGGCCGTCGACCGCCACGGCCGCTCCGGGCGGCGTCGAGACGACGTCGGCGGAGCCGCTGGTCGGCGTCGCGCGCACGAGCGTCAGCTGCAGCTGTGCCGCGGGCGTCGCGGCGGCCAGGGACAAGTGCTGGCTCTGAGGCTCGTAGCCCTTCTGCTCGACGCGCACCTCGTAGTCTCCGAACACGAGGTCACCGAGGTCGAGCGGCGTGCGGCCGCGCGCCTCCCCGTTCAGCTTCACGACGGCGCCCGCCGGCTCGCTCTCGACATGCAGCGACCCGAGTGACGCCAGCGTCGTGGCGGCGGCGGATGGAGCGGGCAGCGGGAGCGGCGTCGGCGCGAGCGAAGCCTCCGGCGTGGGCTGGGGGGTGGGCGCCCGATGGAGCAGAGCCCAGCCCAACAGGCCCACGGCCGCGAGCAGCACGGCGGCGGCCACGCCGAGCACCAGGGCCACGGGCACACCGCGACGCCCGCGCACGGGAACGACGACGGGCAAGGTGCCGGCCGCCGTGGCAGCGGCCGCCTGCCGCAGCGTTTCCTCGGGGACCTGAGTCCGGCCGGCCTCGGGCGCCGCCAGGGGCGGCGGCACCACGATCGTCGATTCGGGCAGCGGCTGCGCCACGTGCATCTGCACCGTCGCGGGGACCAGTTCCTCCAGCGCCGACGCCGGCGTCAGCAGCACGGTGGCGGGCTCCGGCAGCTCTCCGGCCCTCATCACGATCGTGGCCTCGGCCTCGTCGGCCAGGGGCTGGTCCGGCACGCTGGCGGCCTGCGGCGGCGTCTCGAGGTCGGGCACGGGCGGCGGCGCTGCGACCGGCACCGGGCTCCCGGCGGCCACCGGCGCCGGCATCCTCATCGTCACCGTCGGCTCCTCAGCCGCGGGCAGCGCCGGCGTGGCGAGGCTGATCGTCTCCTCGCCGAGCCCGGTGAACCAGGAGCCGAGGCAGTACTCGAGGTCGCGCACGAAGGCGCTCGCCGTCTGGTAGCGGTTCGCCGGTTTCTTGGCGAGGACCTTGTGGAACACCTCGCGCCACTTCTGGGGGACGAGGCCGTTCGCCTCGAGGTCGGCCGGCTCGACAGGCTCGACGTGCACCAGCTTGTAGAGGATCGAGGTGACGTTCGCACCCGGGAAGGGCTGCTGCCCCGAGAGCATCTCGAACGCGCAGACGCCGAGCGAGAAGATGTCGCTGCGCCCGTCGAGCTTCTCGCCCATCGCCTGCTCGGGCGACATGTACGACGGCGTGCCGAGCAGCGCGCCCGCGTGCGTGATCTCCGCGTCTGCGAGCTTCGCGATGCCGAAGTCGGTGACCTTGACCTTGTCGGCATCGAACAGCATCAGGTTCGAGGGCTTGATGTCGCGGTGCACGACACCGCGCGAGTGGGCGTAGTCGAGCGCCGCCGCCACCTGGCTGACGAGGCCGATCACCTTCTCGGGCTTGAAGCGGGTCCCCTGCTCGATCACCGCGGCGATCGTCTTGCCGTCGATGAACTCCATCGCGAGGAACGGAACGCCACCCTCCTCGCCGATGTCGAACAGCGTCACGATCCCGGGGTGGGAGAGCGTCCCGGAGATGCGGGCCTCCTGGTAGAAACGCTCGATGAAGGCCTTGTGCTGCGGGCTCCCCTTCGGGACGTCGAGCCGGATGGTCTTGATCGCGAGCGTCCGCTTGATCATCGGGTCGAAGGCCTTGTAGACGGCCCCCATTGCCCCGAAGCCGAGCGGGCCGGTGATCTGGAACCGGCCGATCGTCGTGGGAACCTGCTCGCCCCTTTGGGTCGTGTCGTCGCTCATCCCGGTCCAAAGCCCCCGCTTCGCTCGGGCGATACGTAGACCCAGCGTTTGGGACTCTAGCACCCGTGTTCCGGAGCTGTCAAACCAACGCGTCGCCCAAGTCACAGCATCGTAACGGGTTGCGCCTGTGCTATGCTGCGTTCTCGCATGCCCCAGCACACGGTGGAGACGCTGGCGTTCGACGCGCTCGGACAGCCGCTGAGCCCCCTGTTCCTCGACTACCTCGCAGGGCGCGAGGGCGCAGCGCCGTTTCTCGGGCGCGAGGGTTTCTCGCTCGACGCGATCGCTCGCGCGGCCGAGCGCACGGCCGCCTTCGAACGGCCGCGCAAGGCGATCGCCGACGCCCTCGTACGTCAGCAGGAGGCGCGCTCGGCGCCGCTCGCGGCGGCGAAAGCGCGCGCGCTGGCGGACGCCGGCACCGTGGCGATCGTCACGGGCCAGCAGGCGGGTGTCTTCGGCGGGCCTCTGTTCGTGCTGCTGAAGGCGATCGCGACGCTCGAGGTGGCGCACCAGCTCGAGGCGCTGCGCGGGCGGCCCGTGGTCCCGGTCTTCTGGGTGGCGTCGGACGACCACGACTTTGCCGAGGTGCGCTCGGTCAGCGTGATCGACGCGGGCGGCGTGCTGCGCACGCTGCGCTACGACCCGCGGCGGGAGCCGGTCGGCGCGCCGGCCTCGGCCATCGTGCTCGACGACCGCATCGGCGCGCTGGTCGAGGAGCTCGGCCGCGTCCTGCCAGCGAGCCTGGGCCGCGACGAGCTGCTCGAGGCGGTCGCGGCGGCCTACGTGGCGGGCGAGACCCTCTCGGGCGCCTTCGCGCGCCTGGTCTCGCGGCTGTTGCCGGGGATGGTCGTACTGGACCCGGCCGACCCGGCGCTGAAGGCGCTCGCGGTCCCCGTGCTCGCCCGCGAGATCTCCGAGTCGTCGCCGTCGTCGCGGCTCGCGATCGAGACCGGCGAGGACCTGCTCGTGGCGGCCTACCACCAGCAGGTCCCCGTGCGCCCGGGGTTCCTGAACCTGTTCACCGTCGTCGACGGCCAGCGGCGCGCTCTGGCGATCGCGGACGGTTTCGTCGAGGTGCGCGGCACGCGCGAGAGGATCCCCGTCGCCGAGGCGCTGCGGCGGCTCGAGAGCTCGCCCGGGCCGTGGAGCCCGAACGCGCTGCTGCGCCCGCTGGTGCAGGACTACCTGCTGCCCACGGCGGCGTACGTCGGGGGACCCGCCGAGGTGGCCTACCACGCGCAGATCGCGCGCTCGTACGCGCATTTCGGGATCCCGCGCCCGGTGATCCTGCCGCGGCCGAGCGCCACCTTGATCGACCCGCCGCAGGCGCGCGCGCTCGACGCCGAGGGGCTGGGTCTCGCGGGGCTCGCGGGCAACCCCGACGCGCTGCTCGGTCGCTGGGCGCGCGAGGACTACCCCGACGTCGAGGCCGCGTTCGCGCGCGCGCGGGAGGCGATCGAGCGCGAGCTGGGCGCGGTCGAGCAGGCGCTCGGCGCGCACGACCACACCCTGCGCGCGGCGACCGCCTCGGCGCGCGGGCGCGCGCTGCACCAGGTCGAGGGCCTGCACGAGAAGGCCCTGCGCGCGCTCAAGAAGCGTGACCAGGGCCGGGCCGAGCGCCTGCGCCGCACGCGCGACGCCCTCTTCCCCGGCGGCTCGCTGCAGGAGCGCGGCGTCGGGCTCGTCTCGCCGCTGGCGCGGCACGGCCTGGCGCTGGTCGACGTGCTGCGCGAGCGGCTCGACGTGTTCGCGCACGGCCACCAGGTGATCCGGCTTTGAGGATCGGCATCGTCTGCTACCCGACCGTGGGCGGCTCGGGCGCGGTGGCGGCCGAGCTCGGGAAGCAGCTGGCACGGCGCGGTCACGACATCCACGTGATCTCCTACCGCCTGCCGTTCCGGCTCGGCGACTTCCAGCACAACATCTGCTTCCACGAGGTCGACGTCTCCTCCTACCCCCTGTTCGAGTACCCGCCGCACGACCTGGCCCTGGCGGTGAAGATGGCCGAGGCCACGCGCGAGCACGGGCTCGAGCTGTTCCACGTGCACTACGCGATTCCGCACGCGATCGCCGGCTTCCTCGCCCAGCAAATGCTCGGCAAGGGGGCGCCGCGCATGGTGACGACACTGCACGGTACCGACATCACGATCGTGGGTCAGGACCGCTCGTTCTTCGAGATCACGCGCTTCGGGATCGAGCGCTCCGACGCCGTGACCGCGGTCTCCGAGTTCCTGCGCCGCATGACCCTGGCCGAGTTCCAGGTCGGCGGCCCCATCGACGTGATCCCGAACTTCGTGGACCTCGACCAGTACCCGCCGGGCCGCTCCGACCGCGCCGGCTTCTCGGCGCCGGGGCAGAAGGTCCTGCTGCACGTCTCGAACTTCCGGCCGGTGAAGCGCGTGCTCGACGTGGTGCGCATCTTCGAGCGCGTGGTGCGCGAGGTGGACTCCGTGCTGTTGATGGTCGGCGAGGGCCCGGAGCGCTCCTCGGCGCAGGCGCTCGCGCGCCGCCTCGGCCTCGGCAACCGCCTGCGCTTCCTCGGCACGCAGCACGCCATCGAGGAGATCGTCGGGCTCGCCGACGTGTTCCTGCTCCCGTCCGAGCTCGAGTCGTTCGGCCTCTCCGCGCTCGAGGCCATGGCCCGCGGCGTGCCGGTCGTAGGCTCCGACGCCGGCGGGTTGCCCGAGGTCGTGCGCCACGGCGAGAGCGGCTACCTGCTGCCGGTCGGCGACGTCGAGGGCATGGCCGCGCGCACGATCGAGCTGCTGCGCGACGACGAGCTGCGCCGCGAGCTGGGCGAGGCCGCGCGCCACCGCGTCGAGTCCCTGTTCGCCGCGGAACGGGTGGTCGGCCAGTACGAGGCCGTGTACGACCGCGTGCTCGGCCGCTGAGGGCGCCATGGAATCCTTCGACCTCGCGGCCGTCTGCGCGCACCCCGACGACGCGGAGCTGGTGATGGGCGGCACGATCGCCCGCGAGACGGCGCGCGGCCGGCGCGTGTGCCTGGTCGACCTGACGCGCGGCGAGAGCGGCAGCCGCGGCACGCCGGAGCTGCGGGCGACCGAAGCCGCGGAGGCCGCGCGAGTGCTCGGGGCCGCGCACCGCGAGTCGCTGGGGCTGCCCGACGGGCGCCTGGCGGACCTGCCCGAGCAGAAGGACGTGGTGGTCGAGGCGCTGCGACGCCTGTGCCCGCGCGTCGTGCTTCTGCAGCACTGGGAGCAGCGGCACCCCGACCACTCGGCGGCGAGCCGTATCGTCTACGGGGCGTCGTTCCTGGCGGGGCTGCGCAACTACCGGCCGGACCTCGGCCCGCCCTTCCGGCCGGCGAAGCTCGTCTACGCCGTCACCATGACCGAGGCGAACGACCTCGCGCCGAGCTTCGTGGTCGACGTGACGGCCGTCTGGGAGACGAAGCTGCGGGCGGTCTCGGCCTTCGCCAGCCAGTTCACGCCGACGCCCGGCGAGACCGGTCCACTGCCGCTCGACCGGTTCAGGGAGGCCGTCGAGCTGGCCGGCCGGCGCCACGGCCAGCGCATCGGCGTTCGCTTCGGCGAGGGCTTCCTCACCCGCGAGCCGCTGCTGATCGAGGACGTGGCCGCGCTCGGCGGCGGGTCGCTCTAGGCGGCGACCGCGGCCGGCGCCGGCGCTCAAGACCTGCGCGTCTCACGGGCGTTTCGACCGCAAGATCCGGCATGGCGCCGGGCCGTCGCGGGGCGTACAACTGCACCATGACGCCCATGACAACCGACGAGACAGGCGAGGCGCTCTGGGCTGCCGTCCTCGCGCGCGACGCGGGCCGCGACGGGGCCTTCGTCTTCGCGGTGCGCACCACGCGCATCTACTGCCGGCCCTCGTGCCCGGCGCGGCGGCCGCAGCGCGCGCGCGTCCTGTTCTTCGGCGACCCGGACGCGGCGGAGGCCGCGGGCTTCCGCGCCTGCCGGCGCTGCCACCCGCGCGCGGCCGCCACGCCGCGCAACGCCTGGCTGCGCCGCATCTGCCGGCTGATCGAGGGCGAGTCGCAGCGCCCGCCTTCGCTCGCGCGCCTGGCGCGGGCGGCCGGCGTCTCGCCCCAGCACCTGCAGCGCGCGTTCAAGGCCTCGCTCGGACTCTCGCCGGCCGCCTACGCGGAGGCGCTGCGCGTCGGGCGCTTCCGCGAGGCGCTGCGGCGCGGGGCGCCCGTGGAGCAGGCGGCCTCCGACGCCGGCTACGGCTCCGCCGCTCGCGCGCACGTGCGCGCGACACCCGCGCTCGGCATGACGCCCGGCGCCTTTCGCAGGGGAGGAGAGGGGATGCGCATCCGCTTCACGATCGTGGACAGCCCGCTCGGACGACTGCTGCTCGGCGCGACGCCGCTCGGCGTGTCGGCCGTCTACCTGGCGAACGAAGACGCGCGGCTCCTCGCCGCCCTGCACTCGGACTACCCGCGGGCGGCGCTCGAGCGCGACGACCGCGGGCTCGCTGCCCGCGTGCGGCCGCTCCTCGACCGGCTCGCCGGCCGCCGTCGAGACGCCGCCCTGCCGCTCGACGTGCAGGCGACCGCGTTCCAGCGCCTCGTCTGGGACGAGCTGCGGCGCATCCCCTCGGGCGAGACGCGCAGCTACGCCGAGGTCGCACGCGCGATCGGCCGTCCACAGGCAGCGCGCGCGGTGGCCCGCGCCTGCGCGACGAACCCCGTCGCGATCGTCGTGCCGTGCCATCGCGTCGTGGGCAGCGACGGCCGGCCGAGCGGCTATCGCTGGGGCGTGGCGCGCAAGCAGAAGCTGCTCGAGAGTGAGCGGCGCTGAGCGACCGGCGCGGCGGTTGGCTCAGGCGTCCGCGGCCGGCGCAAGCGCCGTGATCAGCAGCCCGCTGGCGAACACGGTGAGCGCGCCGACCACGTTGTACCAGAGGAACGCGACGCTGGTCAGGCGCGAGACCAAGAACACGACTCCCATCCCGGCGAACAGCCCGTAGAACGCCCCGCGCGCGCCGGCCCGCGGCGTCAGCACGGCGAGGCCGAAGACACCCAGGATCGAGCCGTAGAAGTACGAGCCGAAACGGTTGACCACCTCGATCGCGGAGCCGAGCTGGCCAGCCTGCAGCGCGACGCCGCAGGCGAACAGCCCCCAGAACGCGGTCAGCAACCGCGAGACGAGCAGGTCGTGCGCGGGGGAGGCGGCTCGTCTCACGAAGCGCTTGTAGAAGTCCACCATGCTCGCAGTGGCGAGAGAGTTGAGCTCGCCCGCGAGCGCCGACATCGCCGCGGCGAAGATCACGGCCAGGATCAGGCCGGCCAGCCCGCCGCGCAGGCGCGACACGATGTAGCTCGGGAAAATGTAGTTCACGTCGTTGACGGCCTTGCCCGAGACCCGCGCCGCGAAGCGGCGCGCCTCGGCCTCGCTCGCCTCCACCCGGCCCTGGGCCGCGACGTAGGCGGCCCGCGTGCCCGCGAGGTCGCCCGACCCGTGACGCGCCAGCGCGAACGCCTCTGCGGCGGCGGCCCGCTCGCGGTGGGCGGTGGCGGCCTCGTCGCGCACCAGCGCCAGCTCGGCGGCGGGCGCCCGCGCCTCGAGCCGCGCCAGCTCGGCCCGGTTCCACAGCAGCGGCGTCTCCTGGAAGTGGAAGAACACGAAGACGAGGACGCCGGTGAGCAGGATCAGGAACTGCATCGGCACCTTGAGAAACGCGTTGAACAGCAGGGACAGCCGGCTCTCCGTCAGGCTGCGGCCCGAGAGGTAGCGCTGCACCTGGCTCTGGTCGCAGCCGAAATAGGCCATCGCCAGGAACGTGCCGCCGATGAGCCCGCTCCACAGCGTGTACGGCCGCGAGAGGTCCGGCGAGAGGCTGACGATCTCCAGCCGCCCAGCGGCCTGCGCCAGCGCCAGCGCGTCGCGCAGGCTGACGTGCTGCGGCAGCTGCGTGACCGCGACCGTCACGCAGGTGAAGATGCCGAACCAGACCAGCCCCATCTGTGCCACGTCTGTCCAGATCACGGACCTGTTGCCACCGTAGACGACGTACAGGATGGTGGCACCGCCCATCACCGCGATCGTGGCCGCCTCGCTCCAGCCGAAGATCACCGACAGCACGAGCGACGGCGCGTAGAGCGTGACGCCCACCGAGAGGCCACGCGAGACCAGGAACAGCAGGCTGGTCAGGGTCCGGGTCCGCGCGTCGAAGCGGCGCTCGAGGTACTCGTAGGCGGTGAAGACGCCGGCCCGGTAGAAGAACGGCACCAGCGTGAGGCTCAGCACCACCATCGCGAAGGGCAGGCCGAAATAGAAGGCCAGGAAGTCCATGCCCTTCGTGTAGGCCTGCCCCGTGGTGCCGACGAACGTGATCGCGCTGATCTGCGTCGCCATCACGGACAGGCCGGCCGCCCACCAGCGCATCTCGCGGCCCGCCAGGAAGAAATCGGAGACGTTCTTCGTACCGCGGCCAACCCACAGCCCGAACGCGACGATGGCGGTGAGGTAGGCGCACAGCACCGCCCAGTCGGCCGTCGCCAGCGCCCCCGCGGCGGGACCGCTCAGAACGGCCACCGCGAGAACAGCGCGACGAGGGCCATCACGACCAGCGCGCAGACGACGACGCTCGCGTGGATCGCTCGCCAGCTGCCGAACAGCGGCACGCGTTCGTCGTCCTGCGGGGGGGCCTCGGGGCCCTTGCGGGTGGTCATGGAGGCGCGGGGTCGGCCTGACCCCGTTGCGGGCCATTATGCGACAATCGGGCCGTGATCACGGGCTTCAACACGGACGTCAAGTACCGGGGCCTCGTGTATCACGTGCAAACCGAGGACAAGGGCCGCGACAACCCGCTGATCGAGACGCTCATCTACAAGGGCGGCGAGATCCTGGCCTCGCGCCGGCTTCCCTACGCCGAGCTCGTGCGCGACTCCGAAACCGAGGCGGCGGTCGCCCGGCTGATGGAGGAGCAGCACAAGTCGATGATTCTCGAGGTCAAGCGCGGGCGCTTCGCTCCACCCGAGGAGCTCCGGCGCGAGGACCTCTCGCTCGACGAGATCGTCCTCGCCTACCTGGCGGCGCGCGAAGCCCGCGCCTGAGCGGAGCAGCTTTGACTCAAAGCCCCGACCCGCTCGGCCAACCCGTCCTCGACGAGCTGCGAGCCCGCCTCGAGGTGGAGGAGGACGCCTACGCGGAGGTCCTGGCAGCCGTCGACCGGCTGGCCTCGTTCGAGCTGCCGGCGGAGGCGGCGCCCGAAGCCAGGGAGAAGCTCGAGCGGCTGAATGCGCTGTGGTCCTCCCCACCGCGCCCGAGCGGCGGCGGTCTCGGCGGAGCGTTACGCCAGCGCGCCTGGGACGCCGTCCTCCCCGCCATCGAGCGCCAGGCCGAATTCAACGCCGCGCTCGTGCAGCTGCTGAACGCACGCCTCGCGCAGCGGGACCGTCTCGACGCGAGCCTGCGCCTCTTGGCCAGCTCGCTCGTCCACTACGCGCAGCGCGTCCAGCCGCTCGTCGACGCGAGCGACCGCATGGCGTCGGCGGTGACGACGACGCGCTCCGAGCTGATCCTCGAGGCCTTCGACCGCCGGCTCGAGGCGCTAGCTCGGACGCACGGCGGGTGGCTCCAGGCGCACGACGGCTCTCTCCAGGCGCACGCCGGCTTTCTCCAGGCGCACGACGGCTCTCTCCAGGCGCACGACAGCTCTCTCCAGGCGCACGCCGGCTGGCTGAAGGGCTTCGAGCAGCGGTTGCTGGCGCTCGAGCACGCGGGCCAGGCACTGGGCGACGTGCACCGACGGCTCGAGGCCCTGCTGGCCATGCGCGACCGCCTGGAGACGCTGTCGGAGCAGATGCGCGCCGTCCGCGGTTCTCTCGCCGCCGGAGCCCCTGCGCCTGCCCTGGCCGCGGTGGCGGTGCGAGCGGCGGACGACGCCCTCTACACGGCCTTCGAGAACCGCTTCCGCGGGAGCCGTGAAGAGCTGGCGAAACGCCAGGCACGCGACGTGGAGATGTTCCGAGGCCTTGGTCCGGTCGTCGACCTGGGCTGCGGGCGGGGCGAGTTCCTGCAACTGCTCAAGGACGGTGGCATCGAAGCGCGCGGTGTCGAGACGAACGCGAACGTGGTGCACGAGTGCCGGGCCAAGGGCCTGGACGTCGTCCAGGGGGACCTGCTCACGTTCCTGCGCAGCCACGGGGACCGCTCGCTCGGCGGTATCTTCGCGGCTCAGGTCGTCGAGCACCTGCCGCCACCGGTGCTGCTCGCGCTGCTGGCCGAGGCCCACCGCGTACTGGCTCCCGGGGGCCGTCTCCTGCTCGAGACGGTGAATGCCCGCTCGGCAGTCGCGTTTCTCGAGGTGTACATCCGGGATCTCACGCACGAAAAGCCCCTGCACTCGGAGACGCTGGCCTTCCTCGCGGCGGCTCAGGGCTTCTCCGAGGTGCGGATCGAGACGAGGGCGCCGATCCCCGACGAGGGGCGCCTGCACCACGTCGAGGCTGAGGGCCTGCCGCACGAGACGGCCCGCGTCCTCAACGAGAACTTCGAACGGCTGAACGGCCTGCTTTACGGACCGCTCGACTACGCGCTGATCGCCCGCCGCTAGAGAGCGCATCACGTGCGGCTGGCCTTCGTGTCGCCCCTGCCACCGGCCCCGACCGGGATCGCCGACTACTCGGCTGACGTGCTGGCCCTGCTGGCCGGCGGACATGCCCTCGACGTTTTCCACGGACAGGAGGCGATCGACAGATCGCGTCTGCCGGTGGACTGCGGCGTGTTCCACGCGCGCGATCTCCTGGCGCGCCACGCTGAGACCCCGTACGACCTCGTGGTCCATCAGCTTGGCAACAACACCGCCCACCTGTTTCAGTACGACCTTCTGGCGCGGGTGCCGGGGCTGCTCGTGCTGCACGACCTCGTGCTCTTCCACTCGCGCGCGAGCGCCTTCCTCGACGCGGGACCGGTGAGGGCCTGGCGCGCCGCCCCCGACAGCGCGGAGGCGCGCGCGGCCGCACGACCGGTCCTGGACGCATGGCTCGAGGAACTCGAGTACAGCTACCCCGGGCGCGGCCGGCGGCTCTACGAAGCACACCTCGGCAGCGCGGGCACTCTACTGCCCTACGCGTATCCGCTGTTTCGGCTGCCCGTGGAGGCGTCG
>Ga0302299_10001197_pt1 | contig 15475 bp, 17 predicted proteins | sample III_Fen_N3_4_FD_198795 | JGI IMG/M metagenome (GOLD analysis project Ga0302299, IMG submission 198795) | Peat permafrost microbial communities from Stordalen Mire near Abisko, Sweden - III_Fen_N3_4 | ecosystem: Environmental > Terrestrial > Soil > Wetlands > Permafrost | place: Sweden: Abisko... | reverse complement strand
GCGCTCGACCAGCAGCAGGCGATCGAGCTGCTCCTCGGCAAGCTGCGCGAGACCAAGAGCAACTTCGAGTTCCTGCTCCAGGTGCAGAAGACCACCCCGATGGCGGTCGGCTCGTCCTCCGACGACGACCTCTGATCCCGTGACCGGGCCGCACCCGGTCCCACCTGCGACGACGGCCCGTCCCCCTCGGGGGCGGGCCGTCGTGCTGTCCGGAGTCCGGTCGTCGGCGTCCGCTGAACTCGACTCTGAAAACGCTCACAGAGCGCTCAAGGGCTCACCCGGACGGCCGATGACACAGGGGCACGGGGACACGTCATCGCACTCCTGGAGGAACTCATGTCTGTCTCGACCCGTCGTCGGGCCGTCCGCGCCATCGCTCCGGTGGCCGGTCTGCTCGCTGCAGGACTGCTGGTGTGGCAGGGCAGCTACGCCGCCTTCAGCGCCACCTCGTCCAACACGGCCAACGCGTGGACGACCGGCACGCTCAACCTGACCAACAACGGCGGCACGGCCTCGCCCGGTACGTACGGCGGATCCACGACCGGCGTCTTCGCCCAGACCGGTATCAAGATCGGCGACACCGGCGCCAAGTGCATCACGGTCAACAGCAACGCCGCTGTGAACCCGGCGGACACCAACACGCTGTCGCTCTACCGCGGCGCGCTCACGACCGGCACCGTCGGCAGCGAGACCAACGCGCAGCGTGACGCGCTCGCCGCTCAGGTGACGCTGACGGTCACCGCGATCAACCTCGCCTCGACCAGCGGCAACGTCGACGCGGCCTGCACCGGCTTCCCGGCGTCGGGCACGTCGTCGGTCTACAGCGGCACGCTGTCGGCCATGCCGACCGCGTTCGGCGCGGGCACCAGCATCACGGTCCCCAGCGGCGCGCAGCGCATCGCGTACAAGTTCGCCTGGACCCTCACCACGACGGGCCTGCCCGCCAGCGACAACGCCCTGCAGGGCCTGTCGGTCGGCTCCGACCTCAACTGGGAGCTCCAGTAATCACGTCCTCGTACGAGTGATCGTCCACGAGTGACAACGCCGGTGCGCCCCGTCGGGGGGCGGGGCGCACCGGCACCACCCCCCACCACTCCTGGTCTCCGACGCCTGCGCCCGCACGAAGCGGACGCGGCCGTGGGAGACCCGTTCGGCGGGGATGAGCACCACCATCCGACGAACCTCCGGCCAGGGAGAGGAGGCAGGCCATGAGCATCGCCACCGAACGACTCGCACCGGTTCCCGCACCGCCGCCCGAACCGCGGCGCAGCGGCTCCGGCCTCCTTCTCGCAGGCGCCGTCGGTCGCACCTGGCTCTGGTTCGTGGCCGGCTGCCTCATCGTGACGCTGCTCCCCATGATCCTGGGCTGGCGGCCCTACGTGGTCGAGAGCGGCTCGATGGAGCCGCGTATCCACGTCGGCGACGTCGTGCTCGCCGCGCCGGTCGCCAACGCCGACGACCTGCTGGGTCGGGTCGCCGTGTTCGACGACCCGAACCACCCGGGCGCCATCAAGACGCACCGGGTCATCACCGTCGGCAAGGACGGCCTGCTCACCACCAAGGGCGATGCCAACCCCACGCCCGACTCCGGTGTGCTCACGCTCGACCACGTGCGCGGTCTGGGCCGCCTGCTCGTGACCGACGCCGGCCTGCCGCTCATCTGGGTGCGCACGCACGCCTACGGCTGGCTGCTGCTGTTCGTGCTGAGCCTGCTGCTGGCGGCCTGGATCGTGAGCCGCGACCACGACGACGAGGTCACCGACACCGACGCCGACACGGACAGCGACGACGACGGTCCGGACGGCCCAGGCGGCGAGCTGCTGCCGCTGCCCCAGCCCTCCGGGGGCCCGGGCTCGGCGCTCAAGGCCGCATCGACGCAGACGGGCGTCGGGCTGTCGCGGCGCGCCCGTCCTGCGCTGGCCCGCGCCGCGTGGATCGTCGCCGCCACGCTCGCCCTCAGCGTGCCGACGGCCGGCGCCTCCTTGGCCGCCACGGCCAAGAACACCGCGAACGCGTGGACGGTCGGCAACTGGAACTACACGACCACCGTCACCGGTCTCTCGCCCTGGCTGTACTGGAAGCTCGACGAGACGACCGGCACGGTGGCCGCCGACACGTCGGGCAACGGGCGCACGGCGACCTACTACTCCGGTGCCGCGGCGAGTGCGACCGGCTTCACCCGGGGGGTGGTCGGCGCGCTGGCGACCGACACCCCGAACCTCGCCGTGACGCTCGACGGCTCGACCGCCTGCGTCAACACGACCTCGACCACCGCGGTCAACGCGCCTACGCAGCTCACGATGGTGCTGTGGTTCAAGACCACGACGACCAGCGGCGGCAAGCTGCTCGGCTTCGAGACGCCGCGCACCGGCGTCGGCGTTGCCGGCTCCGGCGGCACCTACGACCGCCACCTCTACATGGACGGCAACGGCCGCGTGTGGTTCGGCGTCTACAACGCCGGCTACTACCTGATCGAGTCACCCACGGCCCTCAACGACGGGCAGTGGCACATGGCGGCCGCGACCTTCGGCAGCACCGGCATGGTGCTCTACATCGACGGCAGCTCGGTCGGCACCGCGACCCAGACGACGGGTGAGACCACCACCGGCTGGTTCCGCGCCGGCTGCGGCAACCTGTCGGGCTGGGGCACGTACTGGACGGGCGGCAACAACCCCGGCACGAACTCGGCCGTGACCGCCGACCGCCGGTTCGCCGGATCGCTCGACGAGGTCTCGATCTGGCAGTCGGTGCTCACCGCCGCGCAGGTGCGCTCGATGTTCGTCGCGCACTGACCGGTCTCCGACCGTGGGGCACCGCACGCCCACGAGCGTCGACCAGGCTCAGGACGTGTGCGGGGGGAGCGCGTAGGCGTCGTCGGGGGCGAGCACCGTGGTGACCTGCGGACGCGGGTGGCGGATGCGGTGCACGGCCCACAGCATCATGAGCAGGCCGATGCCGACGAGGATCACTCCGGCGATGCGCCCGGTCAGCGACGGGTCGCCGAGCACGAGCCGGCCGCCCGGCAGCTCCAGGGCCTGCTGCGTGGCCCCGACCTCGGGCGTGCCCGCGTAGGTGACCGTGACCGACGACGTGGCACCGTCCGGCGCCCGCAGCGCGACCGTGCTGGTGCCGTTCCCGCCGTCGTCGGTGACCGAGACGACGGTCACCAGGACGACGGGCGACGCGGCTGCCACGAGGAACGCGGCCCCGACGACGATGAGCAGACCGGCGACGACCCAGCGGGCGACGTCCCAGAGCCCGCGCTTGGACTCGTAGTACTCGGCGGTCTCGCCCTTGTAGCCGAGCGTCCCCTTGCCGAGCGAGTGCTCGGGGAACCGAGCCATGATGACCCCCTGTGACGCCGACCACACGTCGTCGTCGGCTCCACGGTAGGCCTGTCGGACGCCGCGCGCGCGGTCGCGCCGCGACCGGCGAGGCTGACGCGCGGAATACCTCCCGGTCAGGGCCGGTTTGGAGGGGTAGCCGTCCGGTGGCAGAATCGATGCTTGGCCTGGCCCTCCGGTCGGCGCCGCCCGGTCCGGTTCACGTGCCCGCCTCATGCGGAGCACGACCCGGCCACGATGCGAGGAGCACCGAAGTGAAGGCCGACATCCACCCGACGTACGTCGAGACGCAGGTGCACTGCGCCTGCGGCAACACGTTCACCACGCGCAGCACCGCGAAGAACGGCGTCATCCACGCCGAGGTCTGCAGCCAGTGCCACCCGTTCTACACGGGCAAGCAGAAGATCCTCGACACCGGCGGCCGCATCTCCAAGTTCGAGAAGCGCTTCGGCAAGAAGGCCGACGCCTAGCTCTGCCACGAGGGCGTTGTCCGGACCGCGGTCCGGGCAGCGCCCTCGCGCCTTTCCGCGCCCCGTCCCACGTCGTTCTCCGTCCGCTGAGGTCACGACGTGGAGTCGAACTGCAGCTCGTGACCTCAGCGGAAGAATCGGAAGTGCGATGTTCGAGTCCGTCGCGACGCTCGTCGACGAGTACGCCGACCTCGAGACTCGGCTCGCCGACCCGGCCGTGCACACCGACCAGGCCCTGGCCCGCCGTCTGGGACGCCGCTACGCCGAGCTGCGCCACGTCGTCGCGACCTACCGCGACTGGCTGCAGACCGGCGACGACCTCGAGGCCGCGCTCGAGCTCACCGCCGACGACCCGTCGTTCCGCGCCGAGGCCGAGTCGCTCGAGACCCGGCACGACGAGCTCGCCGAGACGCTGCAGGTTCTGCTCGTCCCGCGCGATGCCCTCGATGACTCCGACGTCATCCTCGAGATCAAGGCGGGGGAGGGCGGCGAGGAGTCGGCGCTGTTCGCCGGCGACCTGCTGCGCATGTACCTCCGCTACGCCGAGCGGCGCGGCTGGAAGGCCGAGGTGCTCGAGTCCGAGCAGAGCGACCTCGGCGGCTACAAGGACGTCACCGTCGCCGTGAAGGCCAAGGGCCAGGCCGAGCCGGGCGAGGCCCCCTACGCCCGCCTGAAGTACGAGGGCGGCGTGCACCGCGTGCAGCGCGTTCCGGCGACCGAGTCGCAGGGCCGCATCCACACGAGCGCCGCCGGCGTGCTCGTCCTGCCGGAGACGGAGGACGTCGAGGTCGAGATCGACCAAAACGACCTGCGCATCGACGTCTACCGCTCGAGCGGTCCGGGTGGTCAGAGCGTCAACACCACCGACTCCGCGGTGCGCATCACCCACCTGCCCACGGGCGTGGTCGTGTCGTGCCAGAACGAGAAGAGCCAGCTGCAGAACAAGGAGTCGGCGATGCGCATCCTGCGCGCGCGGCTCGTCGCGCTGGCCGAGGAGGCCGCCGAGAAGGAGGCGTCCGCGGCCCGTCGGTCGCAGGTGCGTACCGTCGACCGCAGCGAGCGCATCCGCACCTACAACTTCCCGGAGAACCGCATCAGCGACCACCGCGTCGGCTTCAAGGCCCACAACCTCGACTACGTGCTCGAGGGCGACCTCGACGCCGTCGTCCAGGCCTGCATCGACGCCGACCTCCAGGCCCGCCTGGCCGCCCTCGGAGGCGAGCAGTGAGCGCCTGGAACCCGCCGGTGCGCAAGCTGCGCGACGTCCTCGTCGACGGCGAGCGGCGTCTCGCCCGGGCCGGCGTCCCCTCACCGCGGGTCGACGCCGAGATGCTGCTCGCGCACGTGCTCGGAGTCCCGCGCGGGCGCATGTTCCTGTCCGACGAGGCCGACCGCGTGGTCTCGATGCGCTTCGAGGCGCTGCTGGTCAAGCGCGCGGCACGCGTGCCGGTGCAGCACCTCGTCGGCGAGGCCCCGTTCCGCCACCTGGTGCTCGAGGTCGGCCGCGGCGTCTTCGTGCCGCGTCCAGAGACCGAGACCGTCGCCGAGCTCGCGATCCGCGCGCTGCGGTCCGACGCCGAGGAGCGCCTCGCCGTCGACCTGTGCACCGGCTCGGGCGCGATCGCCCTCGCCCTGGCCACCGAGGTGCCCCACTCGCTCGTGCACGCCGTCGAGCTCGAGGAGGCGGCCTACGACTGGGCGGCCCGCAACGTGGCCGCCCACGAGCAGCAGCTGGACGCGGTGGGATCGAGCGTCGTGCTGCACCGCGGCGACGCCACCACGGCGCACGAGGGGCCGCTCGCGTCGCTCGTCGGCCGTGTCGACGTCGTCGTGAGCAACCCGCCCTACATCCCCGACGACGCCGTGCCCCGCGAGCCCGAGGTGCGCGACTACGACCCGCCCCGCGCGCTGTACGGCGGTGTCGACGGGCTCGACGTCGTGCGCGGGCTGGCCGTGGCCGCCGCCGCCCTGCTGCGCCCCGGCGGCACGCTCGTCGTCGAGCACGGCGACCAGCAGGGCGAGGCGGCCGGAGAGCTCGGCGTCCCGTTCGTCCTGCGCGAGCACGGGGCCTTCGTCAGCGTCGTCGACCAGGTCGACCTCACCGGCCGCGACCGCGTCACGCTCGCCGTGCGCGCCTGAGGACGACGTGAGCACCAGCTACGACACCTGTCGCGCCGACGAGCGGGCCGCCGGCATCACCGCTGCCACGTCCGCCGCGCGGCGCGGCGACCTCGTCGTGCTGCCCACCGAGTCGGTCTACGGCGTCGCGACCGACGCGTTCAGCACCAGCGGCATCGAGCGGCTGCGCGCGGCCAAGGGGCGCGGCCGCGAGCTGCCGCTGCCCGTGCTGGTGCCGGGCCCGGGGACGGTCGACGGTCTCGCCCTCGGGCTCACGCAGGCGGGCCGCGACCTCATCGCCGCGTTCTGGCCCGGCGGTCTCACCGTCGTCGTGCGCCACCACGCGAGCCTCGCGTGGGACCTCGGCGACGGGCAGGGCACCGTCGCGCTGCGGATGCCGCTGCACCCGGTCGCTCTCGAGGTGCTGCGCGGCACGGGGCCGCTCGTGCTCACGAGCGCCAACCGGGTCGGCCTCGCGCCGCCCGCCTCGTGCCCCGAGGCCCAGGCCCAGCTCGGCGACGCGGTGCGCATCTACCTCGACGCGGGGATCAGCCCCGAGACCGTGACCAGCTCGGTCGTCGACCTCACCGACGACGTGCCGCGGCTGCTGCGGGCCGGCAGCGTGGCGCTCGACCTGCTCCGCGAGGTCTGTCCCGACCTCCAGGCCTGACGCCGCAGGTCGGGGCCGTGGCGCGCTGGAGCGACCTGACACGGACGCGCCCCGGGGCCGCGCGGGCCCGGCGTACCCCTAGGCTCTCGCCCATGACCTCCGCCATCCCCGCCTGGGGGCCCGACTTCGCCGCGCTCGAGGCCGTCGACCCCGACATCGCCCGGATCCTCGTCGCCGAGCGCGACCGCCTCAACGACGGTCTGCAGCTCATCGCGAGCGAGAACTTCACCTCGCCCGCCGTGCTCGCGGCGCTCGGGTCGACGCTGTCGAACAAGTACGCCGAGGGCTACCCGGGCAAGCGCTACTACGGCGGCTGCGAGGTCGTCGACGAGGCCGAGACCCTCGGCATCGAGCGCGCGAAGGAGCTCTTCGGGGCCGACCACGCCAACCTGCAGCCGCACAGCGGCGCGAGCGCCAACCTCGCGGCCTACGGCGCCTTCCTCAAGCCGGGCGAGACGCTGCTCGCCATGGCGCTGCCGATGGGCGGGCACCTCACGCACGGCGCGAAGGTCTCGTTCTCCGGCCAGTGGTTCAACGCGGTGCACTACGGCGTCTCCGCCGAGACCGAGGACATCGACTACGACCAGGTGCGCGCCCTCGCGCGCGAGCACCGCCCCAAGGTCATCGTGTCGGGCGGCTCGGCCATCCCGCGGCTCATCGACTTCGCCGCCTTCCGCGAGATCTGCGACGAGGTCGGCGCGATCATGATGGTCGACGCCGCCCACTTCATCGGCCTCGTCGCCGGCAGGTCGATCCCGAGCCCGGTGCCCTACGCCGACGTCGTCACCTTCACCACGCACAAGGTGCTGCGAGGACCGCGCGGCGGCATGCTCGTGTGCAAGGAGGAGCACGCCGCCAAGCTCGACAAGGCCGTGTTCCCGATGATGCAGGGCGGCCCGCTCATGCACGCGGTGGCGGCCAAGGCCGTGGCCCTCAAGCAGTGCCTGGCGCCGGAGTACCACGACTACACCGAGCAGGTGATCGCCAACAGCAAGGCGCTCACGTCCGGGCTCGAGGCCGAGGGGATGCGCCCGATCACCGGCGGCACCGACACCCACCTCGCCCTGCTCGACCTGCAGGGCATCGGCGTCACGGGTGCCGACGCCGAGGCCCGCTGCGGCGCCGCCAAGATCGTGCTCAACAAGAACGCGATCCCCTACGACCCGAAGCCGCCGAGCGTCGCCTCGGGCATCCGGGTGGGAACGCCGTCCACGACGACGCAGGGCATGGACGAGGCCGACATGGCCACCATCGCCCGGCTCATCGGGCGGGCCGTCCGCGACACCGACGGGTCGCAGGCCGCGGAGGTGGGGGCCGAGGTGCACGCCCTGGTCGCGAGCAAGCCGGCGTACGCCGTCTAGGCCGTCGCCGTGCGCGAGTACCTCCTCTGCCTGTTCGTCGCCGCGTCGGTGACCTACCTGGTCACCCCGCTGGCGCGCAGGTTCGCCATCCGCTGGGGGGCGATGGCGGAGGTGCGCGACCGCGACGTGCACGACGAGCCCACCCCGCGCCTCGGCGGCCTCGGCATGTTCGCCGGATTGCTGGCCGGGATGCTCGTGGCCAGCCAGCTGCCGCTCATGTCGTCGGTGTTCGCCGGCTCCAACGAGCCCAAGGCGCTGCTGTCGGGCGCCCTCGTGCTCGTGGTGCTCGGCATGCTCGACGACCGGTTCGGCCTCGACGCGCCCACGAAGTTCGCCGGCCAGGCGCTCGCGGGGGCCGTCATGGCGATGCAGGGCATCGCCATCGTGTGGCTGCCGATCAACGGCACGCTGGTGCTCGACCCCGTCACCTCGGTGCTGCTGACCGTGCTGGTCGTGGTGGTGGCGGTGAACGCGATCAACTTCATCGACGGCCTCGACGGGCTCGCGGCGGGCATCGTGGGCATCGGGGCGCTGGCCTTCTTCACCTACTCCTACCTGCTGTCGTTCGAGTACGGGTTCACCCGGGCCACGCTCGCCGCTCTGGTGTCGGCGATCCTCGCAGGCATGTGCGCCGGGTTCCTGCCGCACAACCTCAACCCGGCTCGCGTGTTCATGGGCGACACGGGCTCCATGCTCATCGGCCTGCTCATGGCCAGCTCGGTGATCACCCTGGTCGGCCAGCTCGACCCCAACGTCGTGGCCGGGTTCGCCTTCGTCCCCGCGCTGCTCCCCGTCCTCCTGCCGGCGGCGGTCATGGCCGTCCCGCTCCTCGACATGGCGCTGGCCGTCGTCCGCCGCACGCGCGCCGGTCGCAGCCCGTTCGCACCGGACAAGCAGCACCTGCACCACCGGCTGCTGCAGCTCGGCCACAGCCAGCGCCGCGCCGTGCTGCTCATGTACGCCTGGACCGGCCTCATCGCCTTCACCGCGGTGAGCCTGGCCTTCGTGCCCGTCTCCGTCTCGGTGATCTGGCTGACCGTCGGCGTGGCGATCCTGTTCGTGGCCGTGCGGTGGCCGCGCATGCGGCGTCCGGTCGCCTGAGGCACCGCGCAGGGATGTTCCGTCCGACGGCACGCGACGGGGCATGAGACGGATCTCGCACGGCTGCGGTTTGGGACGAAACCGGCTACAGCCCTAGAGTTCGGCCCGTGCCCGCCGTGACCGACGGACCGACCCCCACCGGCCCGATGACCAGTGCCCAGGCGACCTCCGTCGTCCTGAAGGCCGCTGTCGTCCCCACGGTCGTTGTGGGAGTGCTCGCGGTGGTCGTCGGCGCCGTGCTCAAGGGTGGCAACGGGGCGCTCGGCGCCTTCCTCGGCGCCCTCGTCGCGATCGTGTTCTTCGTCGGCGGCCAGTGGGGGATCGACAAGGTCCTCGGCGGCAACCCCGACACCGCCATGGCCGGCGCGCTGCTCGTCTACGTCGTGCAGATCCTCGTGCTCTTCGTGCTCATCGCGCTGCTCAAGGACGCGACCTGGCTCGACGGCCGGGTGTTCGCCGCGACCATCATGGTCTGCACGATCACCTGGCTCGGGGCCTCGGTGTGGGCCTGGAACCGCACCAAGGTGCTCTACGTCGAGCCCGCGAGCACCGTCGCCACCGACGAGGAGGCCGACCAGTGAGCGCGCCCTCCTCGACGCCCGGCTCGACCCCCTCCCGGGTGCCCACCCCCAAGTCAGGTCACCACGATGCCCAGTGGTACCGTCGCGTCGCGACGAAGGGGTCCGCCGCTGTCCCGGACGCGCTGCCTCAGGGCCGCGAGTCCGACGACCTCGCCTGGACGGCCGTCAGTCACATCGCCGCCGGCATCCTGCTCTACGGCGGTCTGGGCTGGCTGCTGGGGCGCTGGCTGGGCAACGAGGCTGCGTTCGTCGCCGGAGGTGTCCTCGTCGGGGTCGCCCTCGCGCTGTTCATGCTCTTCCGTCGACTCGGGGCGACCGCTCCCGAGCCCGAGACGCAGCGGCAGGACCGGTCATGACCGGTCGTCGCACGGAGGTCGTCGCACCGATGCACGTCCAGACCCGCCCGACGGCAGAGGAGCGCTCCTGTGTCCGGTGACGTCCTGCTGGCCAGCGCCGCCGAGTCCGGCTGCCACCTCGTCCCCTGGGGCGGCGCGGCCCAGTGCGGCTTCCCGGCTCCCGACACGACGATCTTCGACTTCAACACGCTCTGGCAGTTCACGATCGCCGGCATCACGTTCCACGTCACCAAGCCGATGCTGATCCTCTGGATCGTCGCCATCGCGGTGGTCGTGTTCTTCGTCCTGGCATTCCGCAAGGCGAAGGTCGTGCCCGGGAACATGCAGGGAATCAGCGAGTACGGCTACCTGTTCGTCCGCGACGGCATCGCGCGCGACACGATCGGCAAGGAGGGCGACAAGTTCGTCCCGCTGCTGTTCACGTCGTTCTTCTTCATCTGGGTGCTGAACTTCGTCGGCGTGCTGCCGTTCTTCCAGATCCCGACCACGTCGCGGTTCGCGATCCCGGTGTCGTTCGCGCTGCTGATCTACATCCTCTGGGTGCCGCTGGGCGTCAAGCGCCAGGGCGCGGGCGCGTTCTTCAAGGGCATGACGATGCCCAAGGACGTCCCGGCCGCGATGTACGTGCTGCTCATCCCGATCGAGATCCTGTCGAACTTCATCGTCCGGCCGTTCACGCACGCCGTCCGTCTGTTCGCCAACATGTTCGCCGGCCACCTGCTCATCGTCACGTTCTCGGTGGCCACCTGGTACCTGTTCTCGCCGAGCGTCATCGGCATGCTCGGCTCTGCAGCCTCGTTCACCGTGACGGTGGGCCTGACCGGCTTCGAGATGCTGATCCAGGCGCTGCAGGCCTACGTCTTCACCCTCCTCGCGGCGGTCTACATCAACGACGCCGTGCACGCGCACTAGACCTCACGACCAGCTCCACCCCGAACTCGCTCCACCACAGACCGGCGGACCCGCCGCCGGCCGACACGAAGGAACACGACATGTCGCTCCTCGCGCAGCTCGCTGCGGACACCACGCAGTTCCAGGTCACGGGCTCGCTCGGCTCGATCGGCTACGGCCTCGCGGCCATCGGCCCCGGCATCGGCATCGGCATCATCTTCGGTCAGGGTGTGCAGGCAATCGCCCGCCAGCCCGAGGCCTACGGCGTCATCCGCCAGAACATGATCCTCGGCTTCGCCCTCACCGAGGCGCTCGCGCTCATCGGCTTCGTGGCACCGTTCGTCTTCGGCAAGTGACCGTCGCCCGCTCGCTCGACCTTCACTGACGAAGGACGTATCAGATGAACACTCTCGCCGAGAGCAACGTGCTGTTGCCCCCGCTCGACGAGCTGATCCTGGGCACCATCGCCTTCATCCTGGTGTTCTGGGCGCTCTCGAAGTTCGCCCTGCCCGGGATCAAGAAGGCGCTCGAGGAGCGCACCGCGGCGATCGAGGGCGGCATCTCGCGCGCCGAGGCTCGCGAGGCCGAGGCCAACGCGCTCTACTCGCAGTACCAGGCGCAGCTCGCCGAGGCCCGCACCGAGGCGGCGCAGATCCGCGCCCAGGCGCAGGCCGACAAGCTGGCGATGGTCGAGGAGGCCAAGCGCGAGGCGGCCGAGGCCGCGGCGGCGGTCACCGCGCGCGCGGACGCCGCGATCACCGCCGAGCGCGCCTCCACGGTGGCCTCGCTGCACCGCGAGGTCGGTGCCCTGGCCGTGTCGCTCGCCGGCAAGGTCGTGGGCGAGTCCCTCGAGGACGACGCCCGCGCCCGCGCCACGATCGACCGCTTCATCGCCGACCTCGAGTCGCAGTCCAGCGGGGCGGGCCACTGATGCTCGGCTCCTCCCGCGACTCCCTCGCCGCGCTGCGGACGTCGCTCGACGCCCGCAGCGGCGAGCCGGGCTTCGGTTCGGTGCCCGGCGACCTGCTCGCCGTGGCCGGGGTGCTCGGGCGCGAGAAGTCGCTGCGCCAGGCCCTCGCCGACGCCGGGCAGCCGCCGCAGGCGCGCGCCGGCATCGCCACCTCGTTGTTCGGCTCGCAGATCGGCCCCGTGTCGACCGCCGTGCTCGCCGACATCGTGAGCGCGCGGTGGTCCAACGACCGCGACCTCGTCGACGCCGTCGAGGGCCTCGGCGCGCAGGCGGCGTTCATCGGGGCGGAGTCCGACGGGTCGCTCGAGCGGGTCGAGGACGAGCTGTTCCGCTTCGGCCGGGCCCTCGACGGCTCGGCCGACCTGCAGCTCGCGCTCACCGACCCGGCGCACTCGAGCGAGCGCAAGTCGGCCCTGGTGACCGACCTCGTGGGGGAGACCGCGGCACCGACCACCACGGCGCTGCTCACCCACCTCGCCGGCAACCTGCGCGGGCGCCGTCCGATCGACGCGGTCGAGGACCTCAGCGCACTCGCCGCGGCGCAGCGCCAGCGCGTCGTGGCCGAGGTCCGCAGCGCCATCCCGCTCACCCCGGAGCAGGAGAGCCGGCTGGTCGCGGCGCTCACCCGCCTTCAGGGGCGTCAGGTGCACGTCAACGGCATCGTCGACCCCTCGGTCGTCGGAGGGGTCGTCGTCCGGGTGGGCGACGAGGTCATCGACGGCAGCGTGGCGAACCGGATCGAACAGGCCAGACGGGCCCTCACCGCCTAGCGCGCGGAACCGCACGACAGCACGCATCACGACTTCCGAACGACCCAGACGCCGAGACGGCGCGAGAACGAGAGAGCAGGACACCATGACGGAGCTGACGATCCGGCCGGAGGACATCCGCGACGCGATCGCCCGGAACGTCGAGTCGTACGCCCCCGGCACCACTCGCGAAGAGGTCGGGCGCGTCGTCGAGACGGGTGACGGCATCGCGCGTGTCGAGGGCCTGCACTCGGCCATGACCAACGAGCTGCTCGAGTTCGAGGGCGGCCTTCTCGGCCTCGCGCTCAACCTCGACGTCCGCGAGATCGGCACCGTGCTCCTCGGCGACGGCTCGAAGATCGAGGAGGGTCAGACGGTCAAGCGCACCGGCGAGATCCTCTCGGTTCCCGTCGGCGACGGCTACCTCGGTCGCGTGGTCGACCCGCTGGGCAACCCGATCGACGGCCAGGGCCCGATCGAGGCCGAGGGCCGCCGCGCCCTCGAGCTGCAGGCGCCCACGGTCGTGCAGCGTCAGCCCGTCAAGGAGCCGATGCAGACCGGCATCAAGGCGATCGACGCCATGACCGCCATCGGCCGCGGCCAGCGCCAGCTCATCATCGGCGACCGCCAGACCGGCAAGACCGCCGTCGCGATCGACACGATCATCAACCAGAAGAGCAACTGGGAGAGCGGCGACCCGAAGAAGCAGGTCAAGTGCATCTACGTCGCGATCGGCCAGAAGGGCTCGACCATCGCGGCGGTCAAGGGTGCGCTCGAGGAGTCCGGCGCGATGGCCTACACCACGATCGTGGCGGCTCCCGCGTCCGACCCGGCCGGCTTCAAGTACCTCGCCCCCTACACCGGCTCGGCCATCGGCCAGCACTGGATGTACCAGGGCCAGCACGTGCTCATCATCTTCGACGACCTGTCCAAGCAGGCCGAGGCCTACCGCGCCGTGTCGCTGCTGCTGCGCCGGCCGCCGGGCCGTGAGGCCTACCCCGGCGACGTCTTCTACCTGCACTCGCGGCTGCTCGAGCGCTGTGCCAAGCTGTCCGACGAGCTCGGCGCCGGCTCGATGACCGGTCTGCCGATCATCGAGACCAAGGCCAACGACGTGTCGGCCTACATCCCGACCAACGTCATCTCGATCACCGACGGCCAGTGCTTCCTCGAGTCCGACCTGTTCAACTCGGGCGTGCGCCCCGCGATCAACGTCGGCATCTCGGTCTCGCGCGTCGGCGGCTCGGCGCAGCCCAAGGCGATGAAGAAGGTCGCCGGCCGCCTGCGTCTCGACCTGGCCCAGTTCCGTGAGCTCGAGGCCTTCGCCGCCTTCGGCTCCGACCTCGACGCCGCGTCCAAGGCGCAGCTCGAGCGCGGGTCGCGCCTGGTCGAGCTGCTCAAGCAGCCGCAGTACCAGCCCTTCCCGATGGAGGAGGAGGTCGTCTCGGTCTGGTCGGGAACCACCGGCAAGCTCGACGACGTCCCGCTCGAGGACATCAAGCGCTTCGAGCGCGAGTTCCTCGACTTCCTCAAGCGCGACAACCCCGCGGTGCTCGACACGATCCGCTCGACCACCGACCTGTCCGACGACACGGTGCGCCTGCTCGAGGACGCCGTGACGACGTTCAAGGGCCAGTTCACCACGGCCGCGGGAACGGTGCTGATCGTCAACGAGCCGGCCGCGGCCGCGCTCGACGAGACCGAGGTCCAGCACGCGACCATCACCAAGGTCAAGGGCTGAGGTCACTGCCCGATGGGTGCCCAGCTGAGGGTCTACCGACGACGGATCAAGTCCGTCCAGGCGACCAAGAAGATCACGAAGGCGATGGAGCTCATCGCCTCGTCGCGGATCGTGAAGGCGCAGCAGCGCGTGGACGCGGCCCTGCCGTACACGCGCGAGCTCACCCGCGCGATCTCCGCGGCGGCGTCGCACACCGGCGGCGGCCACCCGCTCACCGAGACCGACCAGCGTCTCCAGGAGCGAGCGGCCGTGCTGCTCATCACCGCTGACCGCGGTCTGGCCGGTGCGTACTCGTCGGCAGCCATCAAGGAGGCCGAGCAGCTCTCCGCCCTGATCCACGACCGCGGCATGACCGTCGTGCCGTTCATCGTGGGCCGCAAGGGGCTGGGCTACTACCGGTTCCGCGGACGCGACATCGCCGAGAGCTGGACGGGCTTCACCGACCAGCCGACGTACGCGCACGCGAAGGAGATCGCGGCGGCGCTGCTCGAGTCGTTCCTCACCCGCACCGAGGACGGCGGCACCGACGAGATCCACATCGTCTACACGCACTTCGAGAGCATGGTCGCGCAGGCACCGACGGTGCGTCGCATCCTGCCGCTCGAGGTCGTCGAGACGACCAAGGCGGAGGCGACCGCCGCCGGCCAGGTCTTCCCGCTGTACGAGTTCGAGCCGTCGGGCGCGGCAGTGCTCGACGCCCTGCTCCCCAAGTACGTCGAGAACCTCGTGTTCACCTCGCTGCTGCTGTCGGCGGCGTCCGAGCACGCCGCCCGTCGTCGGGCCATGAAGTCGGCCACCGACAACGCCGAGGAGCTCATCAAGACCCTGAGCCGTCAGGCCAACCAGGCCCGCCAGGCCGAGATCACCCAAGAGATCAGCGAGATCGTCGGCGGCGCCGACGCGCTCTCCGCTTCCGCATAGGAGTCGAGGAAGACCATGACTGCAACGACTGAGACCACGACCGGCGTCGGTCGCGTGGCCCGGGTGACCGGACCGGTCGTCGACGTGGAGTTCCCCGTCGAGGCGATGCCGGAGCTGTACAACGCGCTGCACGTCGACGTGAACATGGGCGACCAGGGCGAGGGTGAGGTTGCCAACCGCACGCTCACCCTCGAGGTCGCTC
>Ga0302299_10001195_pt1 | contig 15481 bp, 9 predicted proteins | sample III_Fen_N3_4_FD_198795 | JGI IMG/M metagenome (GOLD analysis project Ga0302299, IMG submission 198795) | Peat permafrost microbial communities from Stordalen Mire near Abisko, Sweden - III_Fen_N3_4 | ecosystem: Environmental > Terrestrial > Soil > Wetlands > Permafrost | place: Sweden: Abisko... | reverse complement strand
GGGTGATCGAGCTGGTCGAATCCGGTGCGCTGACCGACAAGCTGGCCCGGCAAGTCGTCGAGGGCATCCTCGCCGGCGAGGGCTCACCCGACGAGGTCGTCGCGGCCCGCGGGTTCAAGGTGGTCAGCGACGACGGTCCGCTGCTCGCTGCCATCGACGCCGCCATCGAAGCGAACCCCGACGTCGCGCAGAAGATCATCGACGGCAAGCTCGCCGCCGCCGGGGCCATCATCGGCGCGGTCATGAAGGCCACCGGCGGCCAGGCCGACGCCGCCAAGGTCCGCACCCTCCTCCTCACCAAACTCGGCCTCACCCCCTAACCCCAAAGCCCCACCCCCCGTCCCGCCACATGGGTCCCTTCATGCCACTAGGCCGAGGTTCCCTCGCACCCATGGGCAAGCCCTCGCCGGCGGTCGGTGGTTTCGCCTGTTCGTGCCTGGCGACGCAGACTGGCTCGTACGGGGCTGGATCGGTCGGCCAGCGAGGCAGCCGGCCCCGCCAGCAACAACTGGGCCAATCGCGGACGCCGGTCCGTGCACCGCTGCCAGGCGGAACCCGAACGGGCAGCTGATGCCCACAACCGTTCGCATTGCTGGGAACTCCCGCCGCGTGGGTGCCACGGAACCTCGGCCTAGTGGCATGAAGGGACCCATGTGGCGGAACGGGGGGCGGGCGGAACGGGGGGCGGGCGGAACGGGGGGCGGGCGGAACGGGGGAGGGGGGAGGGGGTTAGCCGGTGTTGCGCAGGCCGGCGGCGATGCCGTTGACGGTGAGCAGCAGGGCGCGCTGCAGGTCCACGTCGGGATCGCCTTCGACCCGGAACCGCTGCAGCAACGACCGTTGGAGGTCGTGCAGTGGCGCGAGGTAGCCCTCGCGGACCTCGAGCGTCCGCCGCAGCCGGGGGTTGCCCCCGACGAGCTTGGCCTCGCCGGTCAGCCGCAGGATCTCGCGCATCGTACGGTCGTTCTCGGCCTCGATCAGGGCGAACGGCTCGCGCAGGCTCGGCTCGACGAGCGACTCGACGTACCCCCGGGCGATACGCAGGTCGGTCTTCTGCAGGGTCATCTCGACGTTGGAGACGAAGGTGCGGAAGAAGTCCCAGCTCGTGTACATCTCGGCCAGCACGTCGTCGAGCCCCGCCGCGCGCGCCGCCGCGAGCCCCGACCCCACGCCGTACCAGCCGGGGACGATCTGCCGGGACTGGGTCCAACCGAAGACCCACGGGATGGCCCGCAGCCCCTCGATCCCGCCACCGCTCTCCGGACGCCGCGACGGGCGCGACCCCAGCTGGAGGGCACCGAGCTGGTCGGTCGGGGTGGACTGGAGGAAGTACTCGGGCAGGCTCGGGTGCTCGACCAGTTCGCGGTACGCAGCGAACGCGGCGTCGGACACCACGTCCATCGCCCCGTCGTAGATGTCGAGCACCTCGTCGGCCTGCCGGGGGCTGGTGTGCAGCAGCGTCGCCTCGAGCGCCGCGCCGAGCGTGAGCTCGAGGTGCTCGCGGGCGAGCGCCGGCAGCGAGTACTTGTCCGAGATGACTTCGCCCTGCTCGGTCATCTTCACGGCGCCGTCGAGCGTGCCCCAAGGCAGGGCGAGCAGGGCGTCGCGGGTCGGGCCGCCGCCTCGCCCGACCGAGCCACCCCGTCCGTGGAAGAAGATCAGGCGGACGCCGTGTCGCGTGGCCACGGTGCGCAGTCGCCGCTGCGCCCGGTGGATCTCCCACTGCGCCGTCGCGATGCCGGCGGCCTTGTTCGAGTCGCTGTAGCCGAGCATGACCTCCTGCTCGTCGCCGCGCAGGGACACCAGCTCGCGGTACGCCGGCTGGCTGAGCAGGTCGTCGAGGACGACGTCAGCGGCGCGCAACTCCTCGACGGTCTCGAGCAGCGGCACGAACCCGAGCCGGACGCGCCCGGCGGTGAGGTCGACCAACCCGGCCTCGCGCGCGAGTACGACGGCGGCGAGCACGTCGTCGGCGCCCCGGGTCATCGACACGATGTACGTCTGGACGGAGCTCGGCCCATAGCGTTCCTGAGCGGTGCGGATCGCCTCGAAGACCGCGAACGTGTCGCGCTCGGTCCCCGTCAGCGGTGTCGGGTCGCCGGCGAGGGGGCGGCGCGACGCGAGCTCGCGGCCCAGCAGAGCGAGCCGGTGGTCGCGAGGCAGGTCGAGGTAGCGCCAGCCCTGCTCGCCGAGCCGGTCGACCAGTGCCCCCACTGCCGCGTGATGCGCGTCGGCGTGTTCGCGGATGTCCATCGACGCGAGCCCCAGCCCGAACGCCGACAACATCCGGATCGCCCGCTCGACGGTTCCGTGGCCGATGAACGTGCCCCGGTTGGCCAGCAACGAGCCCCGGAGCAGCAGCAGGTCGTCGAGCAGCCCATCGATGTCGGCGTAGTCGCGACCTGGCTGCACCGCTCGGCCGCTGGCGATCCGCGCGCGCGTGCCGAGCAGCTTGCGCTGGATGCACGTGGCCTTCAGCCGGTACGGCTCCTCGGCGTTGAGCCGGAGGTAGCGTGCGTCGACCTCGGGGAGCGCGGCCAGGTCTGCGGCCAGCGAGGCGCTGAGTGCGGCGTCGACCGGGGCCAGCCGGGTCGACGACGAGAGCTCCTGGCGCAGCTGGTCGACTGCGTCGAGCGCAACCCGGATCGCGTGCTCGTGCTGCAGTTCGAGCACCGCGAGCGAGACTCCGGCGGTGACCCCTGGGTTGCCGTCGCGGTCGCCGCCGATCCAGGTGCCGAACGCGAGCGGCCGCGCGGTCGGTGGGAGGGGGGCCCCGAGCGACTCCAGGTGCTCCGCCAGCTCGTCGAGGACCTCGGGCACCGCCTCGCGAGCCAGCTGCTCGAGGTAGTAGACCGCGTTGCGGGCCTCGTCCAGTACGTCGGGGCGGGCCACCCGCAGGTCGTCGCTCTGCCACAGCGACTCGATCACCTCGGCGAGCCGTCGGTCCGTACGCGCGCCTGGCACCTCGTCAAGGAGTTCGGCGATCCGCCCGAGCTTGGCCAGCGTCGTACGCCGGGCAGCCTCGGTCGGGTGCGCGGTGAACACCGGGCGCACCGCGAGCCGTTGCACGGCGGATCGGATCTCGTCCGGCTCGATCCCGGCTGCGCGCACCGCCTGGGCCGCTCGCGCCAACCAGCTGCCCTGCTCGCGGCGGACGACGGCGAGCTCGCGGCTGCGATGGACCTGCTCGGCGATGTTGGCGAGGTGGAAGTACGTGGCGAACGCTCGAGCCAGCCGACTCGCGGTGGGCAGGTCGACGGCGCCGAGCACCCGTTCGGCGGCGGCCGGGTCCTCACGGCTGAGCACCCGGACCGACTCGACCAGGGCCAGCAGCTCGGGACCTTCCTGGCGGACCAGGGTGTCGCCGAGGATCTCGCCCAGGTGGCGGATGTCGGCGCGCAGCTGCGCGTCGTCGCTGAGGGCGTCACTCGGCACGGGTTGGGTAGGCACGGGGGTCGCTTCCACTGGAGGTACGGGAGGCGGACCACACTGTCCGGCGGGGCCAGTCTAGTAGCGCTCGCCGACGGCCGGGGGAAGTGCGTCCAGCGCTGCCAAGTCGTCCGGCGAGAGCTCGACCAGAGCCGCTGCGGCGTTCTCGTCGACGCGCTCGGGCCGGCGGGTCCCGGGGATCGGCACGACCGACGCACCCTGGGCCAGCAACCACGCCAGCCCGACCTGGGCCGCTGTGGCACCGTGGGCATCGGCCACGCCTTGGACGCCGTCCACGATCCGAGCGTTGGCTGCCATCGCGGCCGGCGTGAACCGCGGGTTCCGCGAGCGGAAGTCGTCCGCCCCGGGAGTCTTCGCGAGCATCCCGGTGAGGAAACCACGGCCGAGGGGCGCGAACGGGAGGAAGCCGACGCCGTGCTCGGCGCACCAGGGCAGGACGTCGGCCAGCGCGTCGCGGGTCCACAGGGACAGCTCCGACTGCACGGTTGCGACCGGGTGGATCGCGTGGGCTCGCTGCAGCTCGTCGACGGTGACCTCGGAGAGCCCGAGGTGGGTCGCCTTGCCGGCGGCCACGATCTCGGACATCGCCCCCCAGGTCTCTTCGATCGGTACGGCCGGGTCGACCCGGTGCAGCTGGTACAGGTCGACGTGGTCGACACCGAGTCGGCGAAGCGAGGCGTCGATGCCCGCGCGGATGTGCTCCGGGCTGCCGTCGCGGCCGAACGTGAGACCAGGATTGGTGACCAGGCCGACCTTCGTGGCGAGCACCGCCTCGTCGCGGCGGCCGGCGAGCGCGCGTCCTACCAGCTCCTCGTTCGTCTCGGGGCCGTACGCGTCCGCGGTGTCGATCAGGGTGACGCCAAGATCGAGGGCGCGCCGGATGGTCGCGACCGAGCGCGGCTCGTCCCGGTCCTCGGGGTCGTACGCATGGGTCATGCCCATGCAGCCGAGGCCGATCGCGCCGACCGTGAGCGGGGCGGGGCCGGAAGTGGTCAGGACGCGCGTCGCGATCGGCTGCATGTGGTCCACGCTAGGCGATGCCTTCCGCTTTGTCGGTGCCCCGTACCAGACTGGCGCACCACTGATCAGCCTGATCAGCACTGATCGGATGAACGAGAGGGGTCGGCTGTGTCGACTGCACTGGTCCTTGCCGGGACCAAGAAGGGCCTGTTCCTGATCCGCAGCACCGACGGCTGGGCGACCTGGTCGGTCAGCGACCAACTCCTCGGTATGCAGTCCGTGTACGGCGTCGCCGTCGACGCGCGCGGCGAGCGTCCGCGGTTGTTCGCCTCGACCCACAGCGAGCACTGGGGGCCGGCGGTCGCGTGGTCCGACGATCTGGGCGAGACGTGGAGCGAGGTACGCGAGGCGCCGGTCGCCTTCCCGTCCGATGTCGGCGCCTCGGTCGAGCGGGTGTGGCAGATCCAGCCGGGCCCGGCCAACCAGCCCGGCGTGGTCTGGGCCGGGACGGAGCCAGCGGCCTTGTTCCGCTCGGCCGACGGTGGCGAGTCCTTCACGTTGGTCCGCTCGCTCTGGGACCACCCACACCGGCCGCAGTGGATGCCAGGGTTCGGCGGCCAGGCGTTGCACACGGTGATCCCGCACCCACACAACCCGCAGCGCCTGCTGATCGCGATCTCGGCCGGTGGGGCGTACGCCACCGACGACGGCGGTGAGACCTGGTCGGCCAGCAACTCCGGGGTCGAGGCCGAGTTCATGCCGCCGGAGCAGCGCTATCCCGAGTTCGGGCAGTGCGTGCACAAGATCGACCGCAGCCCGCTCGACCCCGAGCAGCTGTTCATGCAGAACCACGGCGGGGTCTACCGCAGCGACGACGGTGGACGTTCGTGGTCGCCGATCGACGACGGGCTCCCCGCCTCCTTCGGGTTCGGCATCGTGGCGCACCCGGCTCGACCCGGCACGGCGTACGTCATCCCGCTCGACAGCTCCGGGCACCGCAACACGCCCAATGCCGAGTGCGCCGTCTACCGCACCACCGACTCGGGGGAGTCCTGGCAGTCGGTGAGCAAGGGGCTGCCCGACGGCTTCTGGTCGATCGTGCTGCGCGACGCATTCACCTGCGACGCGGGTGACCCGCTCGGACTGTTCCTCGGTACGCGGTCCGGCGAGGTCTACGGCAGTGCCGACGAGGGCGAGTCCTGGCAACAGCTCGCCGCCCATCTGCCGGACGTGCTGTCGGTGCGGGCGGCCGTGCTCGACTGACGGCCTCTACGCTAGGCACATGAGCGACACGCCGAACCTCAAGCCCCGCAGCACCGACGTCACCGAGGGCTACGAGCGGGCGCCCGCCAGGGCGATGCTCCGCGCCGTCGGGATGGGTGACGACGACTGGGCCAAACCGCAGATCGGTGTTGCCTCGTCGTGGAACGAGATCACCCCGTGCAACCTGTCGTTGGCCCGTCTCGCGAAAGCGGCCAAGGTGGGAGTGCGACAGGCGGGTGGCTTCCCGCTCGAGTACGGCACCATCTCGGTCTCGGACGGCATCTCGATGGGCCACGAGGGCATGCGCGCGTCGCTGGTCAGCCGCGAGGTCATCGCTGACTCGGTCGAGTGTGTGGTCCACGCCGAGCGGCTGGACGGATCGGTGCTGCTGGCGGGTTGTGACAAGTCGCTGCCCGGCATGCTCATGGCGGCCGCGCGCCTCGATCTGGCTGCGGTGTTCCTGTACGCGGGATCCACGCTGCCCGGCCGCATCGGCGACCGCCAGATCACCATCCAGGACGCGTTCGAGGGTGTCGGGGCCTGCGCCATCGGCAAGATCAGCCGGGCCGACCTCGACGACATCGAGCGGCACGCCTGCCCGGGCGAGGGAGCCTGTGGCGGGATGTTCACGGCGAACACGATGGCTTCGGCGGCTGAGGCACTCGGCATGTCCCTTCCGGGCTCAGCCTCGCCGCCGGCCCCCGACCTGCGGCGCGACGACGCAGCGGTTCGTTCCGGCGAGGCCGTGGTCAACCTGATCCGGCTCGGCATCACCGCCCGCCAGATCCTCACCAAGCAGGCCTTCGAGAACGCGATCGCCGTGGTGATGGCCCTCGGCGGTTCGACCAACGCCGTGCTCCACCTGATGGCGATCGCCCACGAGGCCCGGGTCGACCTCACGCTCGACGACTTCAACCGGATCGGCGATGCCACGCCGCACCTCGCTGACGTGAAGCCGTTCGGGCGCTACGTAATGAACGACATCGACCAGATCGGCGGCGTGCCCGTCGTGATGAAGGCGCTGCTCGACGCCGGTCTGATGCACGGCGACGCGCTCACCGTCACCGGCCGCACGATGGCCGAGAACCTCGCCGAGATCGCGCCGCCCGACCCCGACGGCAAGATCATCTACGCCATGGCCAAGCCGATCCACCGCACCGGGGGCCTGCTGGTCCTTCGCGGGTCCTTGGCGCCCGAGGGCGCGGTCATCAAGTCGGCGAGCGTCGACGAGCCGGTGTTCGAGGGCGTGGCCAAGGTGTTCGACGACGAACGTGACGCGATGGACGCCGTCACCGAGGGCCGGATCGTGGCCGGTGACGTGGTCGTCATCCGCTACGAGGGTCCGCAGGGTGGCCCGGGCATGCGCGAGATGCTCGCGGTGACTGCGGCGATCAAGGGTGCGGGACTCGGCAAGGACGTCCTGCTGCTCACCGACGGTCGGTTCTCTGGCGCCACCGCCGGCTTCTGCATCGGCCACGTCGCCCCCGAGGCTCCGCACGGCGGGCCGATCGCGTTCGTCGCGGACGGCGACCGGATCCGGCTCGACATGGTCGCGCGCACGCTCGACCTGCTGGTCGAGCCGGCCGAGCTCGAGCGCCGCCGCGACGGCTGGAAGCCCAAGGAGCCCCGCTACACGTCGGGGGTGCTGGGCAAGTACGCCCGGCTCGTCGGTTCCGCCGCTCAGGGGGCGGTCTGCGACTGACCCAGAGCTTGAGTCAGCATCCAAATGGCGAGACATGCGTCTCGCCTACTTGACGCCAGGGGGTGCGGGTGCGAACGTTCCGTTATGCGTATCGACCTCGTAGTACTCGTGGAGCGCGCCGGCTGACGTCAGCCAGCGCGCCGCCCCTCTGAGCCCACACGGGCCGAGGGGCTTTTTCGTATCCACAGTTCATCTCCACCGCTTCATACCCGCAGCGTGACCTACCGAGGAAGCCCCCGATGAGCGAGCAGATCACCGGAGCCGAAAGCCTGGTCCAGTCCCTGGAACGCGCAGGGGTCGAGGTCATGTTCGGCATCCCTGGTGGCGCGATCCTGCCGGCGTACGACCCGCTCTTCGACTCGAGCATCCGGCACATCCTGGTGCGGCACGAGCAGGGCGCCGGGCACGCGGCCGAGGGTTATGCCGCGGCCACCGGACGTGTCGGCGTCTGCATGGCCACGTCCGGTCCGGGTGCGACCAACCTGGTGACGCCGATCGCGAACGCGTACATGGACTCGATCCCGATCGTGGCGATCACGGGTCAGGTTCCCAGCGCGTCCATCGGCACCGACGCCTTCCAAGAAGCGGACATCCGCGGCATCACGATGCCGATCACCAAGCACAACTTCCTCGTCACCGACCCGGCCGAGATCCCGCGCCGGATCGCCGAGGCGTTCCACATCGCGAGCACCGGGCGGCCTGGGCCGGTCCTGGTCGACATCGCCAAGGACGCGCTGCAGGCCCGCACCACGTTCGACTGGCCGGAGACGATCGACCTGCCCGGCTACCGCCCGGTGACCCGTCCGCACAGCAAGCAGGTGCGCGAGGCGGCACGGTTGATCCTGGAGTCGAAGCGTCCGGTGCTGTACGTCGGTGGCGGCGTGCTCCGGGCTCGGGCCAGCGCCGAGCTGCGCATGCTCGCCGAGCTGACCGGCATCCCGGTGGTCACGACGCTGATGGCCCGCGGCGCCTTCCCTGACTCCCACCCGCAGCACCTGGGCATGCCGGGGATGCACGGGAGCGTCGCGGCGGTGGGCGCCCTGCAGCAGAGCGACCTGCTGATCACCCTCGGCGCCAGGTTCGACGACCGGGTGACCGGCAAGCTCTCCTCGTTCGCGCCGGACGCCAAGGTGATCCACGCCGACGTCGATCCGGCCGAGATCTCCAAGAACCGCACCGCTGACGTCCCGATCGTGGGCGACTGCCGCGAGGTCATCGCCGACCTCATCGTTGCTCTCCAGGGCGATGCGCACCAGGCCGTCGAGATCGACCTCGGCGCTTGGTGGGCGACGCTGAACCGGCTGCGTGAGACCTATCCGCTCGGCTACGACACGCCAGCCGACGGTGAGCTCGCCCCGCAGTACGTGATCGAGCGGCTCGGCGCGATCGCGGGCCCGGACGCGATCTACACCGCGGGCGTCGGGCAGCACCAGATGTGGGCGGCCCAGTTCGTGAAGTACGAGAAGCCGGACAGCTGGCTCAACTCCGGCGGCCTCGGGACGATGGGTTACGCCGTGCCAGCGGCGATGGGCGCGAAGGTGGGCCGGCCGGATACCACCGTGTGGGCCATCGATGGCGACGGCTGCTTCCAGATGACCAACCAGGAGCTCGCGACCTGCGCCCTGAATGACATCCCGATCAAGGTGGCGATCATCAACAACGGCAGCCTCGGCATGGTGCGCCAGTGGCAGACCCTGTTCTACGAGTCGCGATACTCCAACACCACACTGCACTCCAAGCGGATCCCCGACTTCGCCAAGCTCGCCGAGGCCTACGGATGTGCGGGACTTCGGTGCGAGACCGCCGACGACGTCGACGCGACGATCAAGGAGGCGATGGAGATCAACGACCGGCCGGTCGTGGTCGACTTCGCCGTGCACCAGGACGCCATGGTCTGGCCGATGGTCGCCGCGGGCACCAGCAATGACGAGATCATGGTCGCGCGCAACCTTGCGCCTGACTGGGACCGAGAGGAATAGGTGCGATGAGCCGCCACACGCTCTCGGTGCTGGTCGAGGACCAGCCCGGTGTCCTCGCCAGGATTGCCAGCTTGTTCTCCCGGCGCAGCTTCAACATCGAATCGCTCGCGGTTGGTCCGACCGAGCATTCGGGGGTCTCGCGGATCACCATCGTGGTCAACGTGGACGAGCTGCCGCTCGAGCAGGTCACCAAGCAGCTCAACAAGCTGGTCAACGTGATCAAGATCGTCGAGCTCGACCCGGTGCAGTCGGTGCAGCGCGAGCTGATGCTGGTCAAGGTGCGGGCCGACCTCGAGACCCGGTCGCACGTCCTGGAGACGGTGGCGCTGTTCCGGGCGAAGGTAGTCGACGTCGCCCCCGAAGCGGTCACGATCGAGGCCACCGGCAACGCCGACAAGCTCGAGGCGCTGCTGCGGGTGCTCGAGCCGTTCGGGATCCGCGAGCTGGTCCAGTCCGGGATGGTCGGCATCGGGCGCGGACCGCGCTCGATCACCGACCGATCGATGCGCTCGCTCGACCGTTCCACCGCCTGACCGCCCGTCCCGCTCCGCCCATCCGAAACCGCACTGAACCCGAATGAAGGAGATGTCCCGCGTGGCAGCCGAGATGTTCTACGACGACAACGCCGATCTGTCGATCATCCAGAACCGCGTGGTCGCGGTGCTGGGTTACGGCAGCCAGGGTCATGCGCACGCGCTGTCCTTGCGTGACTCGGGCGTCGACGTCCGGGTGGGACTCCTCGAGGGCTCCAAGAGCCGGGCCAAGGCCGAGGCCGAGGGCCTGCGGGTCGTCACGCCCGACGTCGCTGCGGCTGAGGCCGACGTGATCATGATCCTGGCGCCCGACCCGGTGCAGCGGCACCTGTACGCCGAGTCCGTGGCTCCGAACCTCCAGGACGGCGACGCCCTCTTCTTCGGGCACGGCTTCAACATCCGGTTCGGCTACATCACCCCGCCGGCCGGCGTCGACGTCTGCATGGTCGCCCCGAAGGGCCCGGGGCACCTGGTCCGGCGCGAGTACGTCGCGGGCCGTGGCGTGCCGGTGATCGTCGCTGTCGAGCAGGATGCGACCGGTGGTGCGTGGCCGCTGACCCTGGCGTACGCGAAGGCGATCGGTGGACTGCGCGCCGGTGGCATCAAGACCACCTTCACCGAGGAGACCGAGACCGACCTGTTCGGCGAGCAGGCCGTGCTGTGCGGCGGCGCGTCCCAGCTGGTCATGTACGGCTTCGAGACGCTCGTCGAGGCCGGGTACCAGCCCGAGGTCGCGTACTTCGAGTGCCTGCACGAGCTCAAGCTGATCGTCGACCTGATGTACGAGGGCGGCATCGCCAAGCAGCGCTGGTCGGTGTCCGACACCGCCGAGTACGGCGACTACGTCTCCGGCCCCCGGGTCATCGACCCGAGCGTCAAGGAGAACATGAAGGCCGTGCTCGCCGACGTCCAGAACGGCGCGTTCGCCAAGCGGTTCATCGACGACCAGGACGCCGGCGGCCCGGAGTTCTTGGCGTTGCGGGCGAAGGGCGCGGCTCACCCCATCGAGGCGACCGGCCGCGAGCTGCGCAAGCTGATGTCGTGGGTCGAGAGCGACGACGACGACTACACCGAAGGGACCGCGGCCCGCTAGCCGCGGCCGGCAGCAGGGACCTCCGCTACTGGACGGTGACCGCGGTGCCGATGGCGGTGGCGGTGCCGTTCGCAGCGAGCAGCGAACCATCGGCGTTGGCGGCGGTCACCTGCCACTTGTACTTCCCGAGGGCGACCGTCGTTCCGCTGCCGTCCCTGCCGTCCCAGGTCGCGAGCGCCTCACCTTGGGCCATCAGCGCGGCGTCGCAGGGCAGGGTGCGCACCGTCGTCGTGCCCTTCTTGACGACCACCTGGCATGACGTCAGTGGTGCCGACGTCACCAGGTCGACCGTCCAGGGCTGGCCTGACGCCACCACGGTGGGTGCGTAGCCGTTGCCTAGGTATCGAGGCCGGTCAGGCACCGCGGCCAGTGGCGTAGCCCGGGGGAGGCCGTCCGAGCCGGGCCAGCCCAACGTCGAACCGGACACGGTGACCCCGAACGGGGGGGCATCGGCCACTGTCGTGGTCACGCCACCGGCCACGGTGGTGGCCAGCAGCGATCCGCTCGAGAAGTCCCAATAGACGACGTAACTGCTGGACATGGCCAACGTCCCGGCGTTCGCGGCCGCAGGCAGGGCGACCGGGGGACTGAGGACCCGCGCGTTTCGATGCGCGGCGGACGAGACGCAGTCGATCTGCCCGCAGGTGCTCACGACCCAGGCCACCTCATCGCCGGCGACCGCAACCAATCCGTAGGAGAAGACGTCCGTGGGCGGTGCGAGCACCTGCACCCAACCACCACCGGTGATGTCCTCCCACCAGACCGAACCGTCCGTGCGCACGGCTGCGAGGCTGTTTCCAGAAAGGGCGTAGGCGCCCGCGCCCACCTTGGCGAGCTTCTTGTTGGTGCCCTTCACCAGATCGAACAGGTGCCAGGCCCCGGTGTAGTCCGAGTAGAGCACCCGGGTGCCGGAGAGCGTGGCCGTCGCGATGCCGTTCGGCTCGGTCACGACGAGGGTCGCCGCGGCGCTGCCGCGGCTGAGCCACAGGCCGGCGGACGACCCGCTGGCGATGTCCTGAACGACGAAGAGCGTGCGCTGCCCCGAAACGCTGAGCCCGAAGGTCGTTGAGTGGGCCGCCACCAGCGACGGCGCACCGGCAGTAAGCCCTGCGCCCGAGGAGGTCAGCGTCCGCGACCACGCCGGGATGCTGGTCGTGGAGTTGTCGGTCCAAGCCACTCGTCCTGGGCCGACTGCCACGATGCCGGCCGACAAGGGCGACTGCCCCCACAACCGGACAAGCGTCGGCGTCGCGGAAGCGGTCGCGAGCTTGTAGACGCCGGCGTCAAGGGGGGTGGTCCCATTCACCACGAGAAAGTTCGCGCCTTGGGCCGCGAAGCCCGCATACGAGGGGTAGGTCAGGTCGGTCCGGATCTGGACGGCGCCACCAGCTGCGGCCACGGTGGCGAAGGCTTGAAGCTGGTTCACGTCATTCGTGGAGTACTCGACCCCGGTTTGGGTCGGGGTCACCTCGACCGATCCGCTGCAGAAGTTGGCCGCGAGATCGGTGCGCTGGACCACCTTCGTGGCGAGCTGGACACGCACGAGCTGGGTTGTGGTGCCGTTGTCCGGCGTCTCCAGCCAAGCAGCCGCGTTGGTTCCGACGGCCACCTCTGAGCAACTGTTCGTGCTGGCGGGGGGGAGTAGGGACGAGAAGGTGTGCGGGGTGGCGTAGGGGACGTACGAGTACGCCGTGGTGAGTCCATCGCTCACTTCGACCGACACGCCGTTCGGCCCGGTGGCCAGAGAGAGGCCCTCCAGGCTCGGGTCGAAGCCCGGGATCGCCCCGAGGTCCGTGGTGGTCAGGTCGGCGGCCTTGGTCACGATCAGGTGAGTGGTCGTGCCGGCAACGTTGGTCACGTCGCGCCGGACCAGCCACCCGGTGGGGGTCGCGCCGACGAACTGGTCCGTGTCGGCGAGAGGTTGGGAGCCGCTGACCGCGCCGCTCACCGACCTATACATCACGACCGGTCCCGTGGTGTATGTGCTCGCCGCCAGCATCGAGCCCTGCAGGCTCCAGTCGACCGAAGGGTCGAGCACCACGGCCGGTCCGGTCGTCGGCACGAAGACCGAGTGCAGGAACGGGTTGCCTTCTCCGCCGCCCGCGCCGACCGGCCCGTAGGTGAGGACGGCCCCTGCGGCGGACGCCGTCACGACCCGGCCGTGCGACGCGAAGGCGCTCAGCCCGGTGGCCAGGACCACGGTGCCCGGGGGGTCCGCAGCTTCCGCGGGGGGCATGGCAGAGAACAAACCAGCCACCAGGCCTACGGCCGCAGCCCCGCTCACGATTCGACGAATCCGCATGGCCGATCTCCCCCTCGTGTTGAACCCGCCCGGAGGCTACCAGCGCTCTGCGGTCGCAGGTTTGGGAACGGGAAACCTCGACCCGGCAATGGCGCGGGTATGGTTCGACGGCCCGCGAACGCGAACCGCACGAGGAGGACAGGTGACCGGCCGGAGGCAGCCCGCTCTGGCTGTAGTCGCGTTGGCGCTGTTGCTGCTGGGGCCGGTGGTGATCCTGCCCGGAGCACTCAACCGCTTCGTTCTCGTCAAGGTCGCGTGCGTGGCCGCGGGAGCGGGTCTGGCGTTCCTGCTGCCTGCGGTCGGACGCTTGCCTCGGCCGGTCGTTCTGCTGCTCGCCGGCGGCGGAGGCCTGCTGGTCGTCTCCGCACTGTTTGGTGACCAGCCGCTCGCGCAACTGGTCGGCCGGGCCCCCCGATTCGAAGGGCTCGCGGTCCTGCCCGTGTACGTCCTCGCCGGAGCCGCGGGTGCGCGGCTGCTGGGTCCTGGGCGGACGAGACGGACCGAGCAGCTAGCCGTCCGGCTGCTTGCCTGCGGCACCATCGCCGTCGGGCTGCTGTCTGTGGTCGAGGCACTCGGCTTCACCCCACTGTCCTCGTCGGTGACCCGCGCGGGTTCGTTGTTCGGCAATGCGTCCGACCAGGGAGCCTGGGCGGTGCTCACCCTCGGGCTGCTGGCGGCGAGCGCCGTCGTGTCGCGCGACCCGCTCGCCTGGTGCGGCGCGACTGCTGCCGCGGTGACCGTCGCGACGTCGGAGTCCCGCGGGGCTCTGGTGGCCGCCGTGGTCGCGTTGGTCGCTCTGGCCCTCCTGCTTCGAGAGCGGCGGGCTGTCGGGACACTGGCAGCCGCATCGGTCGCCGTCGTGGGGGTTGCTCTCCTCGTCCCTGCCGCGCGTTCTCGAGTGCTCAGCGACAACGCGCTCGCGGCAGCCACGGTCTCCGGTCGTCGGCTGCTCTGGGACGAGACCTGGCAGCTCTTCCTTCGACACCCCTGGGTCGGCGTCGGCCCCAGTGGGTTCGGTGACTCGGTAGTCGCGGTGCACAGTGGCAAGTGGTACGTGAGTACTGGCACGGAAATGATCGACTCACCCCACAGCTGGCTGCTTCAGGCACTGCTGGCCGGTGGACCGTTGCTGCTCCTGCTCGCCGTCGCCCTGGCGGGGATGACCGGGTGGGCGGGCCTGCGGGCGGTGCGGGCGGTGCCGGTCGGCGATCCCGAGGGGCGGAGCTTCAGCGCCGGGATGCTGGCCGGGTTGATCGGATACGGCGTCGCGCTGCTTGTTCACCTGACCTCGCCGGGACCGACCGCGGCGGCCGCTGTCTTCGGTGGGGCGCTGCTCGCGGTGCCGGCGGGCTCAGCGCTGGAGCGGATGAGCCAGGGCCGAGTCCTGCGCGAACGCGTCGTGGCCACGCTCGCCTGCCTGCTCGCCGTTGTTCTGCTGGCCGGCGCGTTCGCCGAGCTGGCGCTGAAGTCGGCAGTGTCGGCAGTTGGCGACGGAGACCTCGAGGGTGCTGACCACGCGTTCGCGCTGGCGCAGCGCCTGCGTCCGTGGGACCCCGATCTGGCGGCGGTGGCCGGTCACGCCTTCGCTGTCGTGGCGGGCGCTGGCAACCAGCGGGCAGCGACCTTCGCGACGCCGTGGCTCGACTCGGCGCGCCTGCGCACACCGTCGGCGGTGTCCGTACTCGCCGATCTGGCCAGCGTCGCCGAAGCTCAGCAGGACTTCGCGGGAGCCGGTCGACTCCTCGACGAGGCTCTCGGCCGCGACGGCAGCAACCCCCAGCTCCTGCTGCAGCGGGGCGTGGTTTACGCCGAGTCGGGCGACTACGCCAACGCCGAGAAGCTCCTCCTGCGTGCGGCGAGCCTGGCACCCCACAGCCCGGACCCGTGGACTGATCTGGCGAGGGTCTACACGCTTCAGGGTCGGGCCGCGGAGGCTGCTGCGGCCCAGGCGAAGGCTCTCGCGCGGACCGCCGGTCCTTGACGACGTGCTGCACGCCGGCTCATGGCGTGATTCTGCGCGAGCCCGGCACCCGGTAGCGTGGGCTCCCACGTCGGCAATGGGGCCGGCGTCGTCCGAGGAGTCCGCGTGAGCGTCGAGTACAAGGTCGTCAACCCCGCAACCGGAGCCGTCGAGAGCAAGTTCCCGACCGCGACCGACGTCGAGATCTCTGCCGCGATCCAGCGGTCGGCCGCTGCGTT
>Ga0302299_10001194_pt1 | contig 15497 bp, 12 predicted proteins | sample III_Fen_N3_4_FD_198795 | JGI IMG/M metagenome (GOLD analysis project Ga0302299, IMG submission 198795) | Peat permafrost microbial communities from Stordalen Mire near Abisko, Sweden - III_Fen_N3_4 | ecosystem: Environmental > Terrestrial > Soil > Wetlands > Permafrost | place: Sweden: Abisko... | reverse complement strand
GGCCGCGCGCCGGCCTGACCACGATCGGATCGGGCGCCGAGCAGATCGTCCTCGACCAGGCGACCGACCGCCCCCATCCGCTCAGCGCCACCGCCGCGCTGGTGTGGTCGTTCATCGACGGGGGCGCATCGCTCGAGGAGTTCGCGGTCGATCTCGTGGATGTCCTCGGTCTCGATCCACACGAGGTGCGTGTCCAGCTCGTTGAGCTCGCTCGCGACCTGGCCCGTCGGGGCCTGCTCGACGGGTTCGATCCCGATATGGGACCTGAGCCCGCCGCGGATCAGGGCTTCCGGCGGCTCACCTCGCCAGCCAGTCCGGGGTTGGACGCTCGGTTCGAGGGCCCCGATGCCCGGGTCCTCACGGTTCGCAGCCCGCTGCTCACGTTCGATCTCCGCAGCGACGACCCGGCGCTGGCCGACGAGCTCGGTGCGGTCCTGAGCTCGACGGGGGTCGACATCGAGGGTCCCCGGGTCCCGGAGGCCTCCGATGCCTCGGCTCCGCTGTACTCCCTGCTCGTGAGCCGACCAGGTGCAGCCGCCACCGGACTCCACTTCCTCTACCGGTCCGGACGCCTCCTGCGGCGCAGCCGGGAGCGTGCCGACCTGCTGCGGATCGCTGCCGCGGATGTCAGCGCGTTGCTCGCCCGCGAGGGTCGCGACGACCCGCTCCTGAACGTCATCGCCGTGACCCGAGGGGGATCGCTGGTGCTCATCGACCCGATCTTCTCCTCCTACATCGACGATCTCGAGCGCGATCTGCGCCGACGCGGCGTGGACCGGCTCGACGCCTCCTTCATCACCGTCCCCGTGGCGGACGGTCATCCTCACCCCGCCGGCCTCGTGCTCCGAACCACCTCCACCCGCGACGACGAGGCGCTCACCGCCGCCGCCATCACGGTGGCGGCCGCCGATCTCACCCGCGGCGTCGACGGTCGCATCGGGCCGTCGGCGATGGCCCGGTTGCTCGATGTCGTCGCCGCCCCGAGCCCCATCGTGCGGGTGCCTGGACGCCACGACCTGCGGGCGGCGATCCTCTCGCTGCTGCCGCCGATGCCCTGACGATCGGTCCACATCGACCTGTCTCCTGATTCTTCTTGCATTTCTCGTGCTTTCCCATATGTTTTCGCCCATGACGGCGGCGGAACCGGCATGATCTCCAGCGAGGTGGTCGTCGAGGACGGCATCACGCTGTTCGTCAAGCGGGCCGATCCCACCGACCCGTCGGACGCTCCCCGCCTCGCCCGGGAGGCCACCGCGCTGGCATCGGCCCGGCATCCAGGGGTGATCGAGCTCGCCGCTGAACAGGCCGTCGACGAGCTGCGCACGATCTTCGCCGGCTCCCGTACCCTCGCCGCCCCCTCCAGCACCAGCGCGGGGCGGCGGCATGGCGTGGTCGACCAGCAGGCCGATGTCGCCCTCGATGCGCTGGCGGTGGTGGCCGGCACGGTCGCCGACCTCCACGGTGTCGGCATCGTGCACGGGCGCATCCAGGCCGACCACGTCGTGCTCACCCGCTCGGGGCGGGCGGTGCTGTGCGGCTTCAGCGACGCGGGCCCCGCCGGGGACCACCGCGACGATGGCCAGGTGCTGCGTCCGTCGCTCGACGTCGCCGCCCTCGGCATCCTCCTCGCCGACGCGATCGACCGGCCCGACGACACCACGGGCCGAGCGGCGCGACGGGCAATCGACCGCGCCGCCCTCCGTCGGCTCGCCGATCGGGCCACCGCGTCCGACCCCACCCTCCGACCGTCGGCACGCGCCTTCGCCGCCGCCCTCGATGCCGCTCGGCCCCGTCCGACCGACCGGTCGACCACCCGCCGGTCGGTGGTCCGACCATCCGACGCCGCGAGCCGGCCGGCCGATCCAGCCGATCCAGCCGATCCAGCCGATCCAGCTGATCGGGTTCGCCGTCCCAGGCGACGAGTCCGGGGACGCGTGGCGCTCGCCGGCCTCGGCATGGTTCTCGCCGTCTCGGCGATCGGGCTCGGCCTCACGTCGTCGCTCGGCCCGAGCGCCGGCCCGGTCTCGACGGGTGCCGCCGCTCCCGCCCTCGAATCCGGCGCGCAACCCGGGGGTCGGATCACCCTCGGCGGCCGTCGCTACTCGCTCGGCACCGCCGACGACCAGATCGTGCATGCGGTGTGGGGATGCGCCGGGCCCGATGTCCCCGTGCTCGTCCGGCCCGATGGGGCGGTCTTCCGGTTCGAGTCCCTGGCCGAAACCGGCCACGACACCAGCGGCCTGGCGTCCGGCCACCTCCCGGCCGGCGTCGCCGTGCACCTCGTCCGCGACGACGAGGGGTGCCTCGAGCTGCAGGCCGGCTCGGGGAGCCGAGCCGTCACCCTCACCATCCCCTCGGCACCGACCACCTCGACGTCGCCGTGACGTCCACGCCCGACTCCGACCACCCGAAGGCCCCGTCATGAACCACTCCCCCATCGCCCGAACCGGTCCGACGAGCGGCGAGCTCCGAGCGCTGGCTCGCCTCACCCTCTTCGCCACGCTCCTCGGCGCAGTCGTGCTGGCCCTGCTGGCCGCCGGCCACAGCCTCCCGGCGCCGCCGATGCGGTCACCGGAGCGATGGTCGGCGTGGCTCGGTCGGGTCGGCCCCGCCCCGGCCCTGATGGGTGGCGTACGCCTGGTGGGCATCGTGCTCGCGGGCTACCTCCTGGCCCTGGTGGCCATCGAGCTCGTGGGACGCGCCACCGGCGTTCCCCATCTCCTCCGCCTCGGACGGATGGTGTCGGCGCCCTGGGCCCGGCGGCTCGTGCACACCGTCGCCGGAGCGGCACTGGCCGCCTCGATCACCGCGGGTGCGATGGTTCCAGCCAGCCCCGCCGGCGCCGTCACCACATCGACATCCACCTCGGCCGAGCCCGAGGGCGCGGTCATGCGAGCGCTCGACGACCCCGAGCCGACCACCGCGCCGAGCACCGCGACGCCGAGCTCCGTGACCGGCCGGTCGTCCTCCGCCGGCGACCGAGCCGACACCACCGAGGAGCTCCCCACGATGCGGGCCCTCGATGACCCGGCGAGCCCGGCCTCGGGTGCCTCCCCAGACGCTCCCCCGCCCACCGACTCGGCCAGCACGACCACGACCATGGCCGCGACCGCGTCCACCGTCGCCGTCCCCGACGCCGCGTCGACCCCCGACCACGAGTCGACCACCGACCCAATCACCGAGCCAGGCGGCGACCCGATCACCACCGCACCCGCGGTCGACCGTTGGGTCATCGAGCGGGGCGATCACCTCTGGGGGGTGGCCCGACGCACGCTGGCCGGCTCGTGGCACCGACCGCCGACCGACGGCGAGGTGGCCCGCTACCTCCACGAGTTGATCGACGCCAACCTCGATGTCCTGGTGGTCCCCGGCGATGCCGACCTCGTGTTCGTGGGCCAGGAGTTCACCCTGCCGCCCGTGCCGGTGTCCTGATCGGCGGGGCCGTCACACCAGGCGCAGCGCGACCTCGTTGGCGAGCAGCCTGCCCTCGACGGTGAGGTGGGCCCGATCGTCACGGCGCTCGACCAGCTGGTCGAGCTCACCCGCGGCGTCGGGCAGCGCCGCGGCGGGCACCCCGCCGGCCATGCGCAGGGCGAGCTGGAGGCCCTCGATGCGCCGGGTCTCGTCGTCGAGCTCCTCGGACCCGCCTTCGACCGATGCTCCGCCGGCCATGGCCTCCACGAAGCGATCCGGCGTCCGCACGTTCCACCATCGACGCCCGGCCTGGTGGGAGTGGGCGGCACATCCGAAGCCCCGATAGTCGCCCTGTCGCCAGTAGAGGAGGTTGTGTCGACACTCGAACCCGGGCCGGGCCCAGTTGGAGATCTCGTACCAGTCGAGGCCGGCCCCACCGAGCATCTCGTCGGCCAGCAGGTACTTGTCGGCCTGGTCGTCGTCGTCGGGATGGCGGGCCGGATCGGCCGCGAGCGGGGTGCCCGGCTCGATGGTGAGCGCGTAAGCGCTGACGTGGGGGGAGCCGAGGGCCAGCACCCGCTCGAGCGTGAGCTGCCAGTCGGCGACGGTCTCGCCCGCGCCGCCGTAGATGAGATCGAGGTTGAACGAGGTGAACCCGACCCGGCGGGCCGACGCCACCGCCCGCTCGACGTTGGCCACGTCGTGGGTGCGCCCGAGTCCCGCGAGCACGTGGTCGACCATCGACTGCACGCCGAACGACAGACGATTGACCCCACCCGCGAGATAGGTGGCGAGCAGCTCGTCGGTGACCGTGTCGGGGTTGCACTCGACGGTGACCTCGGCCCCGTCGACCCGGTCGATCGCGGCCAGCACGCCCATGAGGTCAGCGCCGGGAACCAACGAGGGCGTGCCCCCTCCGAAGAACACCGAGGTGGCGGCCGGCCCACCCTGGGCGTGGAACCGGCGGATCTCGGCGGCGGTGGCGTCGAGGTAGGAGGACATCAGGTGCGCCCGGTCGGTCCAGGTCGCGAACGCGCAGTAGTCGCAGCGACGGGCGCAGAACGGGATGTGCACGTACACGCCGAAGTCGGCGGTCGGCTCGCGGAGGAGGTCGGTCGTGCTCACGGCGCCGAAGGGTACCGGGATGGGTCCAGGTCGGAACCCGGCGGGACCGGGACCGATCAGTGCGCCAGGCTGAGACCCATGTCGTCGAGCCGGCCACCGGCACCGTCGACCGAGACGCCGAGGATGCAGGCGATGGCCCGGAGATCGTCGCGGCGAATCGTGAGCATCCGGCCGTTGAAGTCCTGGCGCTGCACCTGGATCATGGCGAGGTAGCGGGTGAGCATGGCCGCTTCGGGACCCGACAGGGCCTCGAGCCGACGAAGGTCGATGGTGACCGACTCGGGCCCGCTCGACGCACCACGGGGGTCGGCGAAGGCCGGGCCCTCGTCGCCCGGAAGGAGCTGATCGACGGGCACGCTGTAGAAGCGGGCGAGTCGTTGGAGCCGGGGAACGGAGATGGCGCGCTCGCCCCGCTCGTAGGCCCCGAGCACCGAAGCCTTGAACTCCTGCGACGACGCCGACTCGACCTCTTGCAACGACAACCGCTTCTGGCGGCGGATCACACGCAAGCGCTCGCCGACCTTCCGGCTGTAGTTCGCCGGGATGCCAGTTCCGCCGTCGAGTTGGTCAGGTTGGTCCACCATGTCTCGCCTCTCGTGCGACCTATTCCGACGGAAATCCCACCGCATTCACGGTGGGTGGTTGACCGCCGACCCGGTCGACTCCGGGTATAGGTCGTTCAGCCTAGACGCGACCACCGGATGTGACCAGTGATGGGAAGATTTGACCCGATCGGGGTGGGTCAGGTCCGAGCCGCGGGAGCGACCAGACCAGCCCGGAGGGCCCCCAGGATCGCCGCTACGGCGAGGGCCGCGGTCTCCGATCGCAACACGTGGGCGCCGAACCCGACGTGGTCCGAAACCGAGCACCGCTCATCTTCGGTCCAGCCGCCTTCGGGGCCCACCAGCACCACGCGGGTCCCGCGATCGGGGCTTCGGCCATCACGCTCTGCGAGCACCGCGCCGGCGAGGCCTGACGCCGCCGCGAACGTGGTCGGGGCCGACACCTCCGGGAGGAAGCATCGCCGGCTCTGCATCGACGCCTCGCGGGCCACGCGGTCGAGGCGTTCGGCCTGACGCGCCGCCTTGTCGTCGTCCCAGCGCACCACCGAGCGGGCGGCCACGAACGGCACGATCCGGTCGATGCCCAACTCGGTGAGCTTCTGCACGATCAGCTCGGGCCGGCCCGCTTTGACCAGCGCGAACGCCACGGTCAGCGATGCGCCAGGTGCCGTCGTGCGGACGATCTCCCCCAGCGGCTCGAGCTCGTCACCGAAGCGGCACGCGCGCCACCCGCCGACACCATCGGACACCGTGAGGGTGTCGCCGGGGCGAGTGCGCAGCACACGGGCGAGGTGGTGGCGATCGTCGTCGGAGAGCTCGGGGCGGCCGAGGTCGAGGACGAAGGCGTGCGGTCCACCCCTGCCATCCGGAGGTGCGACCTGGCCATCCGGAGGTGCGACCTGGCCATCCGGAGGTGCGACCTGGCCATCCGGAGGTCTACCCCTGCCATCCGGAGGTGCGACCTGGCCATCCGGAGGTGCGACCTGGCCATCCGGAGGTGCGACCTGGCCATCCGGAGGTGCGACCTGGCCATCCGGAGGTGCGACCTGGCCATCGGAAGTGGACGACATGGTGGGGTGAGCTACTTGAACGCCGAGCGGATCTTGGCGAACAACCCGTTGTCGGGAGGGGCGACCTCGTCACCGCGGAGCTCGGCGAACTGGCGCAGGAGCGCGTCCTGCTCATCGGTGAGGTCGGTGGGGATGTCGACCACGGCCTGCACCAGCAGGTCTCCCCGACCCCGACCCTCGACATGGGGAACGCCCCGACCGCGGAGCCGGAACACCCGACCCGTCTGGGTGCCGCCCGACACGACCAGGTCCTCGGTGCCGTCGAGCGTGTCGAAGGCGATGTGCGCGCCCAGCGCGGCCTGGGCCATCGAGAGGTGCAGCTCGTGGGCCAGGTCGTAGCCATGGCGGGTGAAGCGTTCGTGGGGGCGGACCCGCACGTGGACGTAGAGGTCGCCGACGCCGCCACCGCGGGGGCCGACGGCGCCGCGCCCGGTGAGGCGCAGGGTCGAGCCGCCATCGATGCCGGCGGGGATGTCGACGGTGTAGGTGCGCTCCTCGATGCGGCGACCCTCGCCCTGGCAGGCGGGGCACGGCGACTCGACGAACGTGCCGGCCCCGTTGCATCGGGGGCAGGGCGCGGTGGTGACCATCTGGCCGAGCAGCGACTGGCGGACCCGACGGACCTGGCCGAGCCCGTTGCACTCGGGGCACGTGGCGGCGTGGGTGCCGGGTGCCGCGCCCGAGGCCTCGCAGTCGTCGCAGGGCACCGCCGTGCGGACGGTGACGGGGGCCTGGGTGCCGAACACGGCCTCCTCGAACGAGAGGTCGATGACCTGCTCGAGGTCGGCGCCGCGGGGCGGTCCGGCCGCTCCCCCGCCGCCGCCGAACGGGTTGCCGCCGAAGAACTGCTCGAACAGGTCGCCGAGGCCGCCGCCGAACCCGCCGGGCCCGCCTTGGGCCGCGCCCTCGGGGCCGTAGCGGTCGTAGCGCTGGCGGCGCTCGGGATCGCTGAGGGTCTCGTAGGCCATGGCGACCTGCTTGAAGCGGGCTTCGGCATCGGGATCGTCGGGGTTGGCGTCGGGGTGCAGCTCGCGCGCCAGGCGGCGGTAGGCCCGCTTGATCTCCTCGGGGGTCGAGGCCCGGGACACCTCGAGCAGGTCGTAGTAGTCGGTCGACGGGTCCATCTCAGCCCTCGGTCAGTCGGTTGCTGAGCCGTTGGCTCACGACAGCGACGGCCGCCATCGCCTGGTTGTAGTTCATGCGGGTGGGGCCGAGCACACCGATGCTGCCGGCCGGCTCGCCCTCGACCTCGTAGGTGGACACCACGACCGAGCAGTCGGCGAGAGGCTCCATGCCCGTCTCGGTGCCGATGGCCACGTGCAGGCCGCGGTCGAGCACGTCGTGCAGGAGCGTGACGACGACGTACTGCTGCTCGAGGATCTGGAGGACCTCGCTGACGGTGGCGACGGCGTCGAACGCCGACGCCATCCGTGACGTGCCGCCGATGTAGACCTGATCCGACGAGCGCGACGCCGCGCCACCGAGGGCGGCCTGGGCGGCCCGGACGATGGTGGTGAGGTCGTCGACGGCTTCGGGACCGACCGGGCGGGCCGGGTCGGTGGGCTCGTTCCACACGACGGCGTCGGCCGAGGCGGTGAGGGTCAGGCCGGCCAGACCGACCGCGAGTCGGGCACCGGCGGCCGCCAGCACGACGTCGTCGATGTCGCGATCGAACTCGAGGGTGTGCTTGTCGATGACCCCGTTCGAGAGCACCACCACCAGCAGCGCCACCCGGGAGGTGAGCCCCACGACCTGTACCGATCGCACGGTCGCGGCCTCGGGCGGTGGGCCGACGACCACCGCGGCGTACTGCGTGAGGCTCGACAGGAGGCGGCTCGTGTCGGCCAGCATCTGCTCGAGCTCGCCGTGGGCCTCGGCGAAGAAGGTGCGGATCTGCTTGGAGTCGCCGGCGTCGAGCGCCGCCGACCCTTCGAGCGAGTCGACGAAGAAGCGGTAGCCCTTGTCGGTGGGCACCCGGCCGGCGCTGGTGTGCGGCTGTTGCAGGAACCCCTCGTGCTCGAGGCTCACCATGTCGTTGCGCACGGTGGCCGACGAGACGTTGACCCCGGGCGCCCTGGCCACGTGGCCGGAGCCGACCGGCTGGGCTGTCTCGATGTACTCCGAGACGACGGCGCGGAGGATGGTGGCCTTGCGGGCATCGAGGGCTCGCTGCTCGGGGCCGATGGGATCGTCGGTTGGAGGGGTGACGTCGCTCATGAGGTGGGAGTCGAGCCGAGGGATCAGGGGACGTTCGACACGTTCGGGTCCCGGCTTGGCAGTCGATGATACCGACTGCCAGACCGTGATCGGGTCGGGCGTGGTGTGACCCGGGTCAGTCCTCGAGGCGGAGGGCCGCGATGAACGCTTCCTGGGGGACCTCGACGCGCCCGATGTTCTTCATGCGCTTCTTGCCCTCCTTCTGCTTCTCGAGGAGCTTCCGCTTGCGGGAGATGTCACCGCCGTAGCACTTGGCCAGCACGTCCTTGCGCTTGGCCTTGACCGTCTCACGGCTGATGATGCGGCCCCCGATGGCGGCCTGGATCGGCACGTCGAACATCTGACGCGGGATGAGCTCCTTGAGCTTCTCGCTCATCCGGCGCCCGTACTCGTCGGCCTTGTCCCGATGCACGACCGTGCTGAACGCGTCGACCGCCACCGAGTTGAGCAGGATGTCGACCTTCACCAGGTCGGACCGCTGATAGCCGGCGGGCTCGTAGTCGAGGCTGGCGTAGCCCTGGGTGCGGCTCTTCATCTGGTCGAAGAAGTCGACGACGACCTCAGCGAGAGGCAGGCGGTAGATGAGCTCGACCCGCTCGGGTGAGAGGTACTCGAGCTTCTGCATCTCGCCCCGCCGGTTCTGGCAGAGCTCCATGAGCGTGCCGGTGTAGTCGGTGGGCGTGAGGATCGTGGTGAGCAGGAACGGCTCGTCGATGTGCTCGATCTCGCCGGCGTTGGGCATGTCGCTCGGGTTGTCGACGATGATCACCTCGCCACCGATGCGATGCACCTGGTACTCGACCGACGGGGCGGTGGCGATCAGGGCCAGGTCGAACTCGCGCTCGAGCCGCTCGCGGATGATCTCCATGTGGAGCAGCCCGAGGAACCCGCAGCGGAACCCGAAGCCGAGGGCCCCGGAGGTCTCGGGCGTGTAGGTGTAGCTCGAGTCGTTGAGCCGGAGCTTCTCGAGGGCCTCACGCAGGTCGGCGAAGTCGTCGCCCTCCACCGGGTAGAGCCCGCAGAAGACCATCGGCTTGGGATCGAGGTAGCCCTCGAGCGCCGGCGCGGGCCTGGCCGCATCGGTGACGGTCTCACCCGATCGAGCCTCGCCGACGTCCTTGATGCCGGCGATGAGGTAGCCGACCTCGCCGGGGCCGAGCTCGGTGACCGGGGTCATGTCCGGGCGGCGGACACCCACCTCGTCGGCATCGTGGGTGGCCTTCGCCTGCACGAACCGCACGCTGCTGTTGGTGCGGAGCCGGCCGTTCATCACCCGCACGGAGCTGACGACACCGCGGTACTGGTCGAAGAACGAGTCGAAGATGAGCGCCTGGAGCGGGGCCTCGGCCTCGCCGGTGGGAGCCGGGATGCGCTCGATGACGGCATCGAGCAGCTCGATGACGCCCTCCCCCGTCTTGGCGCTGATGCGCAAGATGTCCTCGGCGGCGATGCCGAGCACGTTCTCGATCTCCTGGGCGTAGCGATCGGGGTCGGCGGCGGGGAGGTCGACCTTGTTGAGGGCGGCGACGATCTCGAGGTTGTTCTCGAGGGCGAGGTAGCAATTGGCCAGCGTCTGCGCCTCGATGCCCTGGGCCGCGTCCACGAGCAGGATCACGCCCTCACACGCGGCCAGCGATCGGGAGACCTCGTAGCCGAAGTCGACGTGGCCGGGCGTGTCGATGAGGTTCAGGACGTGGTCGCGGTAGTCGAGCCGCACGCTCTGGAGCTTGATGGTGATGCCCCGCTCGCGCTCGAGGTCCATCGAGTCGAGGTACTGGGCCCGCATGTCCCGGGCGTCGACCGCGCCGGTGATCTCGAGCATGCGGTCGGCCAGGGTGCTCTTGCCATGATCGACGTGGGCCACGATCGACAGGTTGCGATAGCGGCTCAGGTCGGACACGGGAGGTAGGGGCTTTCGGGCTCGGGATGCCCACCGATGGCGGGACGAGTGCGGAGGTGCAAGCGTAGCGGTCGCGCCTCACCGGCCCGTTCGCCCGGCCGGGTGGTGGCCGGGTGGTGGTCCGGTGGTGGCCAGGCGCCCCCGAGTTGTGAGAAAGCGTGGTCGAACCGCTAGTGTCTAGCGGCCGTTGCGATCGCCTCTGCGAACGCCCGCGCCCTCCGCTCCCGAGATCCAGGACACCCCGTGGCGAACATCAAGAGCCAGATCAAGCGCAACAAGCAGAACGAGAAGCGCCGCGTGCGCAACAAGGCCGTTCGCTCCGAGCTCAAGACCCGCACCAAGGCCGTCACCACCGCGGCCGAGCAGGGCGACGAGAACGTCGAAGAGCTGACCCGCCTCGCCATCGTGCGCCTCGACAAGGCTGCCGCCAAGGGCGTCATCCACAAGAACCAGGCCGCCCGGCGCAAGTCCCGCCTCGTCAAGAGCGTCGCCAAGCTCCAGGCCGGCTGACGCTGCGGCCGGGCTGAGACCTCGTCTTGGCCGTGGCCCCGTCCTCACGGTCCCTTCCCCCCGCCGCGGTCACCACCGCGCGGGCGATCCGCCGGGCCAATCCGTACGTCGCGGTGCGCTCCGCCGTGCGGCGCTCCCGGATTCGTCGCGACGACCGCTCGATCCTGCCCGACGGCTACGAGCGGGTGTTGCACCACCACGTGCGCAAGACCGCCGGCACCAGCCTCAACGCCGCGTTCCGGGCCCTCGGCGGCCCCGATGCGGCCCGGGCCACCGGTGAGGATCGCCTGACCACGTCCACCTCGGTGGCACCGACAGGACCGCGACCGGCACCGCCGCCGGAGCCGACATCCGGGCCGAAGGGCTCGAGCATCCGGGGCAACGGGCTCACGTTCGTCACCGGCGCCGCCCAGCGCATCGACGAAGGCGCCTACTTCTTCGCCAACTCCCACATCGCGGCCTACGTGCTTCACCCGCCACGCCACACCTTCCGGCTGACGATCCTGCGCAACCCGGCGAGTCGCCTGGTGTCGCACTACCGCTACCTGCGCCACGTCCGCGAGCACGCCATCCCCGATGGCCCGAGCGACGCCGAGCTGGCCTGGGCCGACGGATCGTTCGAACAGTTCGTCCACACCATGCCCCGCCGGGGACGGCTGCGGCAGCTGTACATGTTCTCCGAGACCTTCGACGTCGATCAGGCCGTCGGGCGCATCGCCGGGCTCGACGCGGTGCTGTTCACCGAGACCTACCCCGACGACCTCGCCGCCCTCGCCCACCGCCTCGGTCTGCCCCTCGAGCTCCGACGCGAACGCAGCTTCTCGTACTCCACCGACGTGTCCCCCGAGGAGGTGGCGGCCATCCTGCCGCTGCTCGCCGACGAGCTCGAGCTGGTCGAGCAGGTCGCCCGCCGCTTGGGCCGCGACCCCGGCCCCATCGTCGACCTCCGAGCCCGCTGAGCGGCCGACCAGCTCGAGGTCAGCGGCGGCGAGGCGACCCGGCCCGACCCTTGGGGGTGCGGGCCGCCAGGCGGGCGACCAGCACCTCGACCACCAGGTCGGCCGGCCATGCCCGTGCGCCTCGCAGGTCGAGGTCGGCACCGGCCAGCAGCAACACGAACTCGTGCAGTCGCTCGGGCCCCAGGACCCGGCTCTGGTCGAGGGCCTTGCGAGCCGGGTAGGTCGAGCCCTTCATGCCCAGCACCTCGGCAGCCTGAGCCTCGGTGGCCGCCCCGGAGCCCTCGAGGCGCAACATGCGCCCGTAGTGGCCGTGGAGGCTGGCGGTGATCTGCAGGGGGTGGCGGCCGGCGCCGAGCATGCGGTGGAGCACATCGATGGCGACCACCGGATCGCCCTTGTCGATGGCGTCGGTGAGGTCCCACGGGGCGACGTCGCCCGCGTCGCCGAGGTAGGGCTCGATGTCGGCGGCGCCCAGTCGGGCGCCCGATCCGAACGTGCTCTCGAAGGTGTCGAGCAGGCCCCGCAACCGGCTGACGTCCTCGCCGAGGTGGCCGGCCAGCAGGGACCTGGCCGAGCCGTCGAGCTTCACCGGCGCCGCGGCCAACTGCTCGTCGAGCCAGGCGGAGCGCTGCTTGCCGGTGCCGGCCTTGGTGTCGTGCACGACGCCGCCGGCCGCCTTGATGGCATCGCCGAGCTTCTTCGGGATCGCCGCCACCCGGGCCCCCGACTTCGGGCCCTTCTCCCACACCAGCACGATCGACGTGGTGGGGAGCGGATCGGCCAGGTAGGCCACCAGGGGCGCCACCGAGTCTGCGGTGGAGAACACCGCGGCCTGCCGCCCGAGGACCACCCGGCGGTCGGTGAGGAACGGCGGGGTCTGGGCCGCGTCGGCGAGGGGGCCGATGCTGTAGTCGCCGCGATCGTCCTCGTAGGACCCGGCGTCGAGCTCCTCGACCATCAGGGTGCGGTCGCCGTCGCCGACCAACGCGTTGACGAGGTCGCGCACGGCGTCACCGACGAGCACCGGGTCGTCACCCTTGACGAGGTGGACGGGCACCGCCAGGTCGACCGCGGTCGCCGTGGGGCTCATGCTGCGGAGAGCACGTCGGCCATGATGTCGGCGACCCGGCGACCGGCCCGGGCATCGTGGGATCGCAGGACCCGACAGCCGAGGGCGATGCCCAGCGCGTGAGCCGCCATCGTGCCCTCGGCGGCCTCGTCCACCTCGACATCGAGCAGCTTCCACAGGAACCGCTTGTTGGACGCCGAGAGGAACACCGGGTACCCGAGGGCGGCCAGCCGGTCGGAGGCCCGCAGCAGCACCAGGGACTGCGACTCGCTCTTGCCGAGGTCGAGCCCGGCGTCGATCATGATCTGCTCGGGCCCGACGCCGGCGTCGATGGCGCTCGCGGCCCGATCGGCGAGGAAGTCGCACACGTCGGCCACCACATCGTCGTAGACCGGGTCGGGATCCGGGACCCGCGGGGCGAGGCGGATGTGGGTCGCCACCACCGAGGCACCGAAGGCCGCGCAGGTCGGCAGGTAGTCGGGATCGGCGAACCCGCTGATGTCGTTGCCGACCACCGCCCCGGCCTCGAAGCAGGCCCGGGCGACCGAGGCCCGCCAGGTGTCGACCGACAGCGGCAGGTCGAACCGGGCCCGCAGCGCCTCGATGGCCGGCACCACCCGCTCGAGCTCCTGGGCCTCGGTGACCTCTTCGCCGGGGCCGGCCTTGACCCCGCCGACGTCGAGGAAGTCGGCTCCGTCGGTGACCAGTCCCTCGGCCTTCCGCAAGAAGGCATCGAACGCGTAGTAGGTGCCCTTGTCGTAGAACGAGTCCGGCGTGCGGTTCAGGATGCCCATCACCACGGCGCGGTGGGTCACGTCGAAGCGCCGGGAGCCGAGCGAGAGGTGCACGGTGGGAACCTACACCGGCCCTCGACACGTGTTCCCGAGCACGGTTCAGTCGGGATCGCGGCGACGGTCGACCCGGGAGCGGACCTCGACCTCGAGTGTGGGATCGATGCCCGTGACGTCGATCGCCAACCGCCCGACGACGAGCTCGTCGCCCAGACCGGGGTGCTCCTCACCGGCGAGCGACATCGGCTCGACCCCCGCCTCGTCCGTGCTGCCAGCCGCCGCGCCCGAGATGGTCGATGGCGGAGGGAGCCACACCCGCTCGATGGGGACGCGGCCCCGCACCACCGTGACCAGCGCGGTGGTCGAGCTGCCACGGGCCGGGGCCACGACCAGGTCGACCCGTCCGACGCCGGCCCGACGCAGGGCACCCAACACGTCGGCTGGCCGGGCGCCGATGGCCAGCACCAGCACGCTGGAGCGGGGAGCGGCCGTCTGCCAGAGGGTGCCGACCCGGGCGAGCTCGGTGCGCAACGGACGCGCACGGTCGGCCCCGATCGCGGGAGCGATCAGCACCAGGACCAGTGCGACCCAACCGAGGGCGGCCCAACCCCGACGGACGGATCGGGCGGCCAGCACCGCACCGAGGCCGGCCACCGCGGCCAGTGCGAGCTGGGCCCGACCGACCTGCCCGAGCGGCACGGCCGCGCCCCGCCGCGCCACCGACTCGACCCACCACAACAGGGCGTTGGTGGGCCAGTGCAGGACCTGGGCGAACCGACCGCCCACCAGGCCGGCCACCGCCCCGGCGGTCAGGCCCCACGCCATGATCGCGGCGGCCGCCGGCTCGGCGAGCAGGTTGGCGGGAATGCCGGCCACCGGCAGACCACCGGCCTGACCGACCAGTAGCGGCCCGACGCCGGCCTGGGCGGCGAGGGTGACCCCGAGTGGCGCCGCCAGCCATCGAGGCAGCGGGAGGTGCTCAGCGAGGGGTCGGGCCAGCAGCAAGATGCCGGCCGACGCCGCCACCGAGAGCTGGAACCCCATGACCCCCACCAGCATCGGGTCGACGAGCACGAGCGCGGTGACCGCCAGCGCGAGCACCCGGAGCCCGGAAGCCGGACGACCCACCACCCACGCGGTGACCGCGATCGCGGCCATGGCCGAGGCCCGGAGCACGGAGGGCTCGAACCGGGTCATCAGCGCGAAGAACCCGAGGATCGCCATGGTGGTGAGCCATCGCCACCGCAGGCCCAGCCTCCGCAGCAGGGGCAGGGCCACGGCCAGCACGAAGGCCAGGTTCTCGCCCGACACGACGAGCAGGTGGCTGAGCCCGGACCCGCGGAAGTCGTCGACGACCGCCACCGATTGGCCGCGGTCGTCCCCGAGCACGAACCCGGCGAAGAGCGAACGACGCTCGACCGGCAGGGCGGCGACGCCGTGCACCAGCAACGCCCGGGCGCCGTTGGCCAGCCGGATGGCCGGGCCTCCGTCGCCGGCGGCGCGCACCTGGCGGGCCTCGATGCGGCCCACGAGGTGACGGCGGGCGGCCCGGTCGTCGCCGGGGCGCCGAGGGGCGACCCGCCCGTCGATCTCGATCGACTGGCCGGCCGCGCGATCGGCCAGCGCCGCCCCGGCGCGACCCCGGGCCCACACGTCGAAGTGGTGGCCGACGGCACGCACCTCGACGTGCACCGCCCCACCGAGTCGCTCGGGATCGGTGAGCAGCGTGGCCCGTCCCGAGAACGGGCCGGAGGCAACCGGGCGGACGCCCTGCCAGGCCTGCGCGGCCAGGCCAGAGGCCAACACCCCCACCACCACGGCGAGCAGCAGCGGACGGCGCAGCACGAACGCCAGCAGCGCGAGGGCGGCGGGCGGCCAC
>Ga0302299_10001193_pt1 | contig 15502 bp, 12 predicted proteins | sample III_Fen_N3_4_FD_198795 | JGI IMG/M metagenome (GOLD analysis project Ga0302299, IMG submission 198795) | Peat permafrost microbial communities from Stordalen Mire near Abisko, Sweden - III_Fen_N3_4 | ecosystem: Environmental > Terrestrial > Soil > Wetlands > Permafrost | place: Sweden: Abisko... | reverse complement strand
GGCTCGACGACGTCCTCGACCCGCTGCGTCGCGACTGAGCGCGAGGATGCGTCGCGGCTGAGCGCGTCGATCCCCCGACGGCCTCAGTCCCCGAAGGGCCCGACCCGGACCACCGACCGCGGGGCGGCGGCCAGCTCGATCGCCAGGTCCTGCACGTCGGCCGCGGTCACGGCGCGGACCAGCTCCAGCGACTCGTCGACGCTGAGCAGCTCACCGTGCACCAGCTCGGCGCGGCCGAGGCGGCTCATCCGCGAGCCGGTGTCCTCCAGGCCCAGCACCAGACCGCCGGACAGCTGCCCGATGGACCGGCTCAGCTCCGTCGCGGTGATCGGTGCGTCCGCGAGGCGCTCCAGCTCGACGACGAGCAGCCGGGTCACCTCGTCGACCTTGTTCGGCGTGCACCCGGCGTACAGGGCGAACAGCCCGGCCTCGGTGTGGCCCGAGGAGAACGCGTACGTGGAGTAGGCCAGGCCCCGCTTCTCCCGGATCTCCTGGAACAGCCGGGACGACATGCCGCCGCCGAGCACCGCGACCAGCACGGACAGCGCGTACCGGCGCTCGTCGGTGGCCGTCGGGGCGAGCCCGCCGATGACGACGTTCGCCTGCTCGGTGCTGCGCCGGATGGTCAGCTCGACGCCGGCCGCGGGGATGCCCAGCTGCCCCGGTCCCAGCGCGCCCACGCCGGCCCGCCGCGCGATCGGCACGGCGTCCGGGTCGAGCGCCCAGCCGCCGGTCACCAGCGCCTCGCCCAGCTGCGCGCACAGCGCATCGTGGTCGATGGCCCCGGAGGCCGTCACCACGAGCGTGTCCGGCCGGTACTGCTGGCGGTAGTGCTCCCACACGGCGTCGCGCGGCACCGCCCGGATCGTCTCCGGCGTGCCGCCGATGGGACGACCCAACGGGTGGTCGCCGAACACCGCCGTGGCGAACTGCTCGTGCGCGACGTCGCTGGGGTCGTCGTCGTTCATCGCGAGCTCTTCGAGGATCACCCCGCGCTCGGTCTCCAGCTCCGCCGCGTCGAGCCGGGCCGAGGTGACCATGTCGGTGATGACCTCGAGGGCCATCGGCACGTCGGCGTCCAGCACCCGCGCGTAGTAGCAGGTGTGCTCCTTGCCGGTGGCGGCGTTGGCCTCGCCGCCGACCGCGTCGAACGCCTCGGCGATGTCCATCGCCGAGCGCCGCGCGGTGCCCTTGAACAGCAGGTGCTCGAGGAAGTGCGTCGAGCCGAAGTGCCCGCTCGTCTCGTCGCGCGAGCCGACGCCGACCCACGCTCCGACGGTGGCGGAGCGCAGGCCGGGCACCTGCTCGGTGAGCACGCGGACCCCGCCGGGCAGGACGGAGCGACGTACGAGTACGTCACCGTCCCGCCCGGCGACCTGCTCGCCGGCCCTTCCGGGCGCGACGAGCGGGAGGTCCAGCGGCACGTCAGTCGTTCGCCGGCACGTCGACGGGAGCGTCCTCGACGGCTGAGGCGTCCTCGACGGCCGGGGCCGCAGCGACCTCGTCGTCGAGCACCGCATGCAGCGACAGCTTGCCGCGCGGGTCGATCTCGCCGATCTCCACCTGGACCTTCTGGCCCACGGCGAGGACGTCTTCGACGTTCTCCACGCGCTTGCCACCGACCAGCTTGCGAATCTGCGAGATGTGCAGCAGGCCGTCCTTGCCCGGGGACAGCGAGACGAAGGCGCCGAACGTCGTCGTCTTGACGACCGTGCCGACGAACCGCTCCCCGACCGAGGGCATGTGCGGGTTGGCGATCGCGTTGATCGCCGCCCGCGCGGCCTCCGCCGACGGACCGTCGGTGGCGCCGATGTAGACCGTGCCGTCGTCCTCGATGGAGATGTCGGCGCCGGTCTCCTCCTGGATCTGGTTGATCATCTTGCCCTTCGGGCCGATGACCTCGCCGATCTTGTCGATCGGCACCTTCACCGTGATGACGCGAGGAGCGAACGGGCTCATCTCGTCCGGCACGTCGATCGCCTCGGCGATGACGTCGAGGATCGCCAGGCGAGCCTCCTTGGCCTGCGTCAGCGCACCCACCAGGACGCTCGCGGGGATGCCGTCGAGCTTGGTGTCCAGCTGGATGGCCGTGACGAACTCGCGCGTGCCGGCGACCTTGAAGTCCATGTCGCCGAAGGCGTCCTCGGCCCCGAGGATGTCGGTGAGCGCGGCGTACCGCGTCTCGCCGTCCACGGTGTCGGAGACGAGGCCCATCGCGATGCCCGCGACCGGCGCCCGCAGCGGCACACCGGCGTTGAGCAGGGACAGCGTGCTCGCGCACACCGAGCCCATCGACGTGGAGCCGTTGGAGCTGAGGGCCTCGGACACCTGACGGATCGCGTACGGGAAGTCCTCGCGGCTCGGCAGCACCGGCAGCAGCGCCCGCTCGGCGAGCGCGCCGTGCCCGATCTCACGCCGCTTGGGCGAGCCCACGCGCCCGGTCTCACCGGTGGAGTAGGGCGGGAAGTTGTAGTGGTGCATGTAGCGCTTGCGGGACTCCGGGCCCAGCGTGTCGAGCTGCTGCTCCATGCGGAGCATGTTCAGCGTGGTCACGCCGAGGATCTGCGTCTCGCCACGCTCGAACAGCGCCGAGCCGTGCACCCGCGGCAGCACCTCGACCTCGGCGGACAGCGTGCGGATGTCCCGCAGGCCACGCCCGTCGATGCGGAAGCCGTCGGTGAGGATGCGCTGACGGATCAGCTTCTTCTGCACCGCGCGGTAGGCGCCGGAGATCTCCTTCTCGCGGCCGGCGAAGGCCGCGGCGAGCTCGTCCTTGACCTCGACCTTGATCTCGTCCAGCCGGCGCTCACGCGTCTGCTTGTCCGCGATCGACAGGGCCTCGCCCAGCCGACCGGCGACTGCCGTGTCGACCGCGGCGTACACGTCGCCCTGGTACTCCGGGAACAGCGGGAACTCCTGCGTCTCCTTCGCCGCAGCGGCGGCCAGCGACGCCTGCGCGTCGCACAGCGCCCGCAGGAACGGCTTGGCGGCCTCCAGGCCGGCAGCGACGACGTCCTCGGTCGGCGCGGTGCCGCCGCCGCCGTGCAGCAGGTCCCAGGTGCCCAAGGGCGCCTCGGCCTCGATCATGGCGATGGCGACGTCGTCGCCCACGGTGCGACCGGCGACGACCATGTCGAACGTGGCGCGGGCGCGCTCGGAGTAGCGCGGGAACGCCACCCACTGGTCCTCGATCAGCGCGATGCGGGTGGCCGCGACCGGGCCGGAGAACGGCAGGCCGGACAGCTGGGTGGAGATCGACGCGGCGTTGATCGCGAGCACGTCGTAGGCGTCGTCGGGGTGGATCGCCATCACGGTGACGACGACCTGGACCTCGTTGCGCAGGCCCTTGACGAACAGCGGGCGCAGCGGACGGTCGATCAACCGGCAGGCGAGGATCGCCTCGGTGCTCGGCCGGCCCTCACGCCGGAAGAACGAGCCGGGGATCTTCCCACCGGCGTAGGCGCGCTCCTCGACGTCGACCGTCAGCGGGAAGAAGTCGAACTGGTCCTTGGGCTGCTTGCCGACCGTCGTGGCCGACAGCAGCATCGTGCTGTCGTCGAGGTAGGCGACGGCCGCGCCGGCGGCCTGCTTGGCCAGCCGACCGGTCTCGAAGCGGACTGTGCGGGTGCCGAAGCGACCGTTGTCGATCGTGGCCTCGGCGAACTGGATCTCGGGACCCTCCACGGGTGCCCTCCTGGTTCTCGAAGGCGCCGGTGGGTCCGCGGCGGCCTTCGATCGAGGCCCACGGATCCGGCTCTCGCCAGGGTTTCCGGGGGCCACTACCGAGGACCGGACGTGGGGACCGGCGCGGCTGGTGCAATGCGTCTTCAGGCGTAGTGCGTGTTCACGTGCTGTGCGTGTTCAGTTGCGTGGCGCCCAGGCGGGCGCCGAGACGGGATCGGCCCGGACCCCGTCGGGGTCTGGGCCGATCCACGACATCAACGGCGCAGGCCGAGCCGTTCGATCAGGCTGCGGTACCGCGCGATGTCGATCTTCTGCAGGTAGCCGAGCAGGCGACGACGCCGCCCGACGAGGAGAAGCAGCCCACGACGGCTGTGGTGGTCGTGCTTGTGCTCCTTGAGGTGCTCGGTGAGGTCCTTGATCCTCTGGGTGAGCACGGCGATCTGCACCTCCGGTGAACCGGTGTCGCCCTCGTGCGTCGCGTACTCCGCCATGATTGCCTGCTTGGTGGCAGTGTCCAGGGCCACGGTTCTCCTTTGGTGTCTCGCTGCGCGGTGCTCCGGGGCTTGTCCACCCGGGCTCTCTCGATCCGCGGCCGAATTGACGGCGCGTCTACCTTACCAGGCGGTTCGCCCCGTCCGACCGGTGCCGCGAGGCGCCGGGCGGACGCGGTCGACGGGACGGTGACGACCACCGAGCGGACGGGGACCGAGACCCGTCCGTCATGACGTCCCGAGTGGTGAGACGCCCGAGCCGGCCCCTCCGGTACGCCGACGGTGGATGTCACACTCGTCCGGTGAGCACCCTGAGCCGCGTCGCCGCCCCCGGCCCTGCGTCGTCGAAGGCTGCCCGTTCGATGTGCATGTGCATGCCCTGTCCGCGCCAGGCCTGAGCCTCCCCCTCACCTGACCCGTGGTCGGCCCCGCCGACCGCCTGCTGCCACCCCGCGCAGGACGACCCCCAAGGACATCGACATGTCGAGCACTGCTGTCATCGCCACACCCCGAGCCCGCCGGCACCTGGCGGCAACCCCCGTCGGCGCAACGACCCGCCCGGTCGGGCCCGCCGCACCGGCGCACCCGAAGGGCTTCGTCTTGCAGGTGGACCTGACGCAGGTGGACCCCGACGACCTCGTCGACCTGCTGCGCACCGTGCAGAACCTCGCCGACCTGGCCGCGGAGTGGTTCCCGCAGGCGCGCACGCGCGCCGCCGTCACCGGCCCCGACGGCCCGCTGCGCGCCGTCCCCGCGGCCGCCGCGGACACCTACCGGGCTCGGCTGCGTGCCGTGCCGAGCACACCCGTCCTCGTCCTCGACCCCCGCGCGCGCGTCCTGACGGTCGGCGGCCGCACCGTGGACCTCACGACCACGGAGACCGCCCTGCTGCTCCACCTGGCGAGCGCCACTCCCGGCGTCGTGCGCCGCGAGCAGCTGCTGGAGTCGGTCTGGGGCGGGCGCGGCCTGCCGGCTGACTCGCGCACGATCGACGTGCACGTGCGCCGGCTGCGGGAGAAGACCGGCCTGGACGACGTGATCGTCACGTCCCGCGGGGAGGGCTACCGGCTGTCGCCACGCTACGAGGCGAGCGTCGTCGGCTGACCGCGCACCCTGGAGCGCGCGACGGACCGCGGGCGGTCACGGCCGGGGCGGGACCTCCCGCGCCAGCAGCTCGCGGACACGCTCCACGTCGTCGGCCATCTGCGCGATCAGCGCCGCGACCGAGTCGAACCGCTCCATGCCCCGCACCCGCTCGACGAGCTCGACGGCCACCTCCTCGCCGTACAGCTCGAGGTCGGTGCGGTCCAGCACGTACGCCTCGACGCGGCGCCCCGCGCCGTCGAACGTCGGGTTGGTGCCCACCGAGACCGCCGCCGGCAGCACGCTGTCGGTTTCCCCCGGCGCCACCGGGGTGCCGTCCGTGTGCCGCAACCGGCGCAGCCAGCCCGCGTACACGCCGTCCACCGGCACCATGCCCGTCAGGTCCGGGCCGAGGTTGGCCGTCGGGTAGCCGAGGCCGCGACCCCGCGCGTCGCCGTGCACCACGGTGCCGCGCACCCGGTGCACGCGGCCGAGCACCTGGGCCGCCATCCGCAGGTCGCCCGCGGCGAGCGCCTCCCGCGCCCACGTGGACGACCACCGGCGCAGCAGTGCGGGCCGCCGGGCCGGGTCGTCGCCGGCGTACGTCCGGTCCGCGACGTGCGCCTGGTCGGCCGCGCGGACGTCCTCGACCACCTCGACGTCGAACCCGAGCCGGGCGCCGAGCTCGACCATCGTCGCCAGGTCGCCGCTGTTGCCGGCGCCGAAGCGGACGTCCCGTCCGACGACGACCGTCCGGGCGTGCAGGCCGTCCACGAGGTAGCGGTGCACGAACTCCTCGGGCGACTGGCGGGCGAAGTCCAGGGTGTACGTGACCAGCAGCACCGCGTCCAGGCCGGTCGCGGCCATCAACGCCATGCGGTCGGCGTCGCCGGTGAGCAACGGGGGCGCGATCGCCGGCCGGTGCACCTGGGCCGGGTGCGGGGTGAACGTCACCGCCACCGAGCACAGCCCGGCCGTGCGGGCGTCGTCGGCCATCCGGCGCAGCACCTGCGCGTGCCCGCGGTGCACACCGTCGAAGTTGCCCAGGGTGACCACGGACGGTCCGAAGTCGACCGGCACCTGCGCCAGCTCGGTCCAGACCTGCACGTGCCCTCCCGTCCCACTGCCTGATCCCACTGCTCGTCCCACCGACGGAACAGCCTGCCACGTGCCGCAGCACCGGTCCGTCACGCGGGCGCGAACACCACGACGGGACGCAGGTTCTCGCCGGCGGGCTCGAGCAGCGCCACCAGCACGCCGTCCGGATCGATCGCCGCCACGGTTCCCGTCGGTGTGTGACTGGCGGCGCCCGCGCCCTCGCCGCCGGCATCGTCTCCGGCGCCGGCCAGCGCCGGGATGCGGCGGCCCTGGCCCAGGGCGTGCGCCTCGTCGGGCGTGACGTCGCGCACCGGGAACGTCGCACGGGCGGCGTCCGCGAGCGCCAGCACCGGCAGCGGCACGTCGTCCGGCTCGGCGGACAGCTCGTCGAGCGTGCGTGCCCCGGCCAGGGCGAAGCGTCCCACCCGCGTGCGCCGCAGCGCCGTCAGGTGGCCGCCGACCTCGAGCCCGTCGCCCAGGTCACGCGCCAGCGCGCGCACGTAGGTGCCGGACGAGCACTCCACGACGACGTCCACGTCGAGCACCGCCACCACGGTGCCGTCCGGGCCGGGCGACGACGCCGCCCGCACGTCCAGCACGTCGAACCGGGACACCGTGACGGGCCGGCCGGCGAGCTCCACCTGCTCACCGGCGCGCACGCGCGCGTAGGCGCGCTGGCCGTCGACCTTGATCGCGGACACCGCGCTCGGCACCTGGGTGATGGCCCCCGTCAGCGCTCGCACCCCGGCCTCCACCTGCGCGGGCGTGACGCCCGCCGCACCGACCGCCGCGACCACCTCGCCCTCGGCGTCGTCGGTGACCGTGGCCGCGCCGAGCCGGATCGTCGCGGCGTACTCCTTGTCCGCGCCGACAAGGTAGGTCAGCAGCCGGGTGGCGCGGCCCACGCCGACGACGAGCACTCCGGTGGCCATCGGGTCGAGCGTGCCGGCGTGGCCGACCTTGCGCGTCCCGGCCAAGCCGCGGAGCCGCGCGACGACGTCGTGGCTGGTCCAGCCGGCCGGCTTGTCGACGACGACGATCCCGTCCGCCGCCGTCGGCCGCCGCGGACCGCCGCGCGCCTGGCGTCCTCGCTGGTCAGCCGGCATAGCGCAGCCTGCCGACCCGGCCGGTCGTCTCGTCGCCGATCCGCATCGGCGCCACCGCGCCGACCTCACGCAGACGCACCAGTTCCGCCACCGCCCGCTCGCGCAGCGTCGCCGGGTCGATGGTGTTGACGTTGATCTTGGTGACCCCCTCGAACCCGGCCAGCGTGGACACCCGCCACTTGAGCACCACCCGCCACGGCATCGGCTCGTCGACGTCCGGCGGCCGGTGGTGCCACTCCTCGTTGCTCGGGGTGTGCACCCCGCTGGCCGCGTGCAGCGCGTGCAGCAGGTCGGACACGCCGCGCACCTGCGCCTCGTCGAGCTCCCACGGCAGCTGGCCCTCGCCCGTCGCGTACACCTCGAACGCCGGGTAGCGGTGGCCGACGCCGGCGATCGCCACGGCGTGCTCGTTGGCCGCGACGACGAGGCCGTGCCGCACCGCGACGTCGAGCACCGCCCGGTTGTACAGGTCGGGCTCGTCGCGCAGGGCCACCCGCTCCCGGTCCACCTGGGGCCCGTACTCGTCGATCGCGACGACCTGCTTGTGCAGGTGGTCGAACGACGCGCCGGCCGGCCGCAGCCAGTTCTGGAACGCGGCGACGTAGCGCGCCGCCGGGCGGGCCTCGTACAGGTCGCGGACCGTGTCCACGGTCATCGCGACGTACCGGTGGTGCTCGGCGGGGGTCAGTGTGCCGGCGCCGGCCAGCTCGTCGTCGTACGCGGCTCCGTCCACCAGGTGCCGGCGGGCGACGACCACGTCGTGCGAGCCGGCGAACAGGTCGACCGCACCGGCCAGGTCGCCCTCGGGGAACGCCGCGACGTCCGGGTCGCGCCCGGCGGCCCCGGCGCGGGCGCGCAGCACGCCGCGCACGTGCTCGCGGCCCGCCTCGTCGGCCAGGTAGCGCTCGGCACGCGCCCGGACCTCGTCGGGCACGACGAAGCCGTGGTTGGCCCGCCAGTAGTCCACCGAGACGATCTCGAACAGGTTGGGGATGCGCCGGACCTCGGCGACGGTGGCGTCCAGGTCCGCCGCGGCGACGTGCTCGAGCAGGCGCGGCGCCGGGTCGACGACCAGCCGCGACTTCTCCGGCGGCGTCTCGCGGTACCGGTGCGCGCAGAAGGCGCACAGCGCGTCCACGTCCCGGCCCGCCACGGCGCGGCGCTCGGTCGGCGTCCCCGGCAGCGGCCGGTTCCCCCGGCCGGGCACCGTCCACACCACGGTGCCGGTCAACGGCGACACCTGCTTGACCGTGCCGTCCGCCAGCCACCGCAGCGGTTCGGTGGCGCTGGCCCGCGCGGCGGGGTCCGGTGTGGTGGCGGGCACGCGGCCGATCATGCCACCGGCCACCTCGCGCACTCTGCCCTCAGGCCTCGTCGTCCGCGCTCTCGTCGTCCTGCGCCGGGTGACGGTACGGGTCCTCGTCGCCGGCGTACTTCGCCTCGCGGGCCAGCTCCGCCACCCGGGCGTCCGCCGCTGCCGCCTGCGCCAGCGCCGACGCCAGCTGGGCCGCGGTCTCCGGCACCGAGTCGAGGTGGAACGCGATCGTCGGAGTCAGACGCAGGCCGGTGGCCTTGCCCACCTCCGAGCGGATCAGTCCCTTGGCGCTCTCCAGCGCCGCGGCCGACCCGGTACGGGCCTCCTCGTCGCCGAGCACCGTGTAGAAGATGTCGGCGTGCTGCAGGTCGCCGGTCACCCGGACGTCCGTGACGGTGACGAAGCCCAGCCGCGGGTCCTTGATCCGGGTGTCCAGCAGCGTCGCGACGACCTCCTGGACCCGGTCCGCCAGCCTGCGCACCCGTGCGTTGTCGGCCATCACTGCACTCCTTCGACGAGGTCGTCCCTACCGGTGGATGGGGCGGGGCGGCCCGGAGAGCTCCGGACCGCCCCGCCACCGGACGTTCAGCCGCGCGGCTTCTCGCGCATCTCGAAGGTCTCGATGACGTCCTCGGCCTGCAGGTCGTTGAACGACCCGAGGCCGATGCCGCACTCGTAACCCTCGCGGACCTCGGTCGCGTCGTCCTTGAACCGCTTGAGCGACTCGATGGTGAGGTTGTCCCCCACCACCTTGCCGCGCCGCAGCACGCGCGCCTTGGAGTTGCGCACGATCGTCCCCGAGCGCACCAGCGAACCGGCGATGTTGCCGAACTTCGAGGAGCGGAACACCTCGCGCACCTCTGCGGTGCCGAGCTGCACCTCCTCGTACTCCGGCTTGAGCATGCCCTTGAGGGCCGCCTCGACGTCGTCGATCGCCTGGTAGATCACCGAGTAGAACCGCACGTCGACGCCCTCGCGGTCGGCGAGGTCCTCCACGCGCTCGGCGAACTTGACGTTGAACCCGATGATGATCGCGTTGTCGACCGTCGCCAGGTTGACGTCGTTCTGGGTGATCGCACCGACGCCCCGGTGGATGACCCGCAGCTCGACCTCCTCGCCGACGTCGATCTTGAGCAGCGCGTCCTCCAGTGCCTCGACGGCACCGGACACGTCGCCCTTGATGACGAGGTTGAGGGTCTCGACCTTGCCCTGGGCGAGGGCCTGGGTGAAGTCCTCGAGGCTGATCCGCTTGCGACGCTTCGCCAGCAGCGCGGCCCGCTCGGCGGCCTCCCGCTTCTCGGCGATCTGCCGGGCCGTGCGGTCGTCGGGCGCGACGATGAACGTGTCGCCCGCGCTCGGGACCGACGTCAGACCAATCACCTGCACCGGACGGGCCGGGCCGGCAACCGGCACGGTGGCACCGTGCTCGTCGAACATCGCCCGGACGCGCCCGTGGGCCGTCCCGGCGACGATCGCGTCGCCGACTCGCAGCGTGCCGGACTGCACCAGCACGGTGGCGACGGCGCCGCGGCCGCGGTCGAGGTTGGCCTCGATCGCGACGCCGCGGGCGTCCTTGTTCGGGTTCGCCCGCAGGTCGAGCGCGGCGTCCGCGGTGAGCAGCACCGCCTCGAGCAGCTGGTCGATGCCGATCCGCTCGCGCGCCGAGACGTCGACGAACATCGTGTCGCCGCCGTACTCCTCGGCCACCAGGTTGTACTCGGTGAGCTGCTGGCGGACCTTGGCGGGGTTGGCCCCCTCCTTGTCCACCTTGTTCACCGCGACGACGATCGGCACGCCGGCCGCCTGCGCGTGGTTGAGCGCCTCGATCGTCTGGGGCATCACACCGTCGTCCGCCGCGACCACGAGGATCGCGATGTCCGTCACCTGCGCGCCACGGGCACGCATGGCGGTGAACGCCTCGTGGCCCGGGGTGTCGATGAACGTGATCGCGCGCTCGATGCCCTCGTGCTCGGCCGTCACCTGGTAGGCGCCGATGTGCTGGGTGATCCCGCCGGCCTCGCCTGCGACGACGTCCGTCGAGCGGATCGCGTCCAGGAGCTTGGTCTTGCCGTGGTCGACGTGACCCATGACGGTCACGACGGGCGGCCTGGCCTGCAGGTCCTCGTCGGACTCCGCCTCGAGCTCGGCGTCCAGGTCGATGTCGAAGGACCCGAGCAGCTCGCGGTCCTCCTCCTCGGCCGAGACCATCTCGATGACGTAGCCCAGCTCGGTGCCGAGCGTGGCGAACGTGTCCTCGTCGAGCGACTGCGTCGCGGTCGCCATCTCACCGAGGTGGAACAGGACCGTGACCAGGGACGCCGGGTTCGCGTCGATCTTGTCGGCGAAGTCGTTGAGCGACGAGCCCTGACGCAGCCGGACGACGGTCTTGCCGCTGCCGCGCGGGACGGACACGCCGCCCAGCGACGGCGCCTGCATCTGCTCGAACTCCTGGCGCTTCGCGCGCTTGGACTTGCGGCCCCGGACCGGGCGACCGCCGGCGCGACCGAACGCGCCCTGCGTGCTGCCACGGCCGGCACCGCCGGCGCGACCGCCACCGCCGGGACGGCCGGCGAAGCCGCCGCCACCACCGGGGGCGCCACCCGGGGCGCCGCCACCGGCACCCGGACGCGCGCCACCAGGCCCGCCACGGCCACCACCGGCCCGGCCGGGCGCCGCGGGGCGCTCACCGGGACGGCCGACGCCGCTGGCGGTACGACCGGGCATCATGCCCGGGTTGGGACGAGGACCGCCGGGACGCGGCCCGCCCGGACGGGGGCCGCCCGGCCGTTCGGTCGTGGCGCCGGGGGCCGCGGCATCAGGGGCGGCGCGACGCTCACCGGGACGCGGCATGCCCTGGGACGGGGCGAAGGGGTTGTTGCCCGGGCGCGGCGTGCCGGTACGCGGCCCGCGCTCGCCCGACCGGGGCATGCCCTGGGACGGGGCGAAGGGGTTGTTGCCGGGGCGCGCCGGTGTGCGGGGCGCGGGGGCCGGGGCGGGCGGACGCGGGGCACCCGGACGCGCGGCGCTGGCCGCATGGCTCGATGCGGACTGGGCCGGTGCAGCCTCGGTCGTCGCGACGGGCGCCGCGGTGGGCGCAGGCGCGGCCTGCGTCGGGGCGGGCGCGGCAGCCACCGGCGCGGCGGGGCGCTCGACGACCGGCGCAGCGGCGGGCGCCGCGACGGCGGGGGCCGGCGACGGCCGGGCCGCGGCGGGTGCGGGTGCCGATGCGGACGCAGCAGCGGCTGCGGGGGCGGGGGCGGCAGCAGGCTGGGACGGATACGTGCTGCGCAGCCTGCGCACGACGGGGGGTTCGATGGTGGACGACGGCGACCGGACGAACTCACCGAACTCGGTGAGCTTCGCCATGATGGTCTTGCTGTCGATCCCGAGCTCCTTGGCGAGCTCGTAGACGCGGACCTTGGGCACTTCTCTCCTGTCTTGGTCCGCCCGGACAGGAACGGACCGTCGCTACAGCTGCGGACTCATGGTGTGGCACTCATCGGTGCGCACTCATCGGGTAGCCATCGGCTTCCAGACCCGCTCTCATCTCGGACGGTCGTGCACCACGGGGACGGGCCCGGTGGCGTCGTGCTCCGCATCAACTGCGAGGAATCGGGCCACCGCGGACGCATCCGGCGGGGCGCCGACTCGCAGCGCCCGCCCGAACGCGCGCCGTCGGACGGCGAGCTCGAAGCAGTGCAGATCGGGGTGCAACCACGCACCCCTACCCGGCATCCGGCGACCGACGTCGACCACCAGCACGGGATCTCCCGTGTCGGACGGTCCGACGACCACCCTCAGCAGGGCCTGCCTGGAACCGGCGGCCCGGCACCCCACGCACGTGCGGACGGGTCCGGGCACCACGGGGGTCCGGGTGTTCGACCCAGGCATCGGCAGTCTACCCCGGTCGGGGCTCACGTCGATGCGGCGGGCCCCGTCGGGCCGGCCGGCGCGGGGTCCGGCGGCGCCGTGTCGGACCGGATGTCGATGCGCCAGCCGGTCAGCTTGGCGGCGAGCCGGGCGTTCTGGCCCTCCTTGCCGATCGCCAGCGACAGCTGGTAGTCCGGCACGACGACCCGGGCCGACCGGGTGACCGGGTCGACCACCGTCACGGAGATGACGTGCGCCGGGGACAGCGCATGTCCGATCATCTCCGCGGGGTCGTCGGAGTGGTCGACGATGTCGATCTTCTCGCCCTGCAGCTCGGCCATCACGGCACGCACGCGGGCACCCATCGGGCCGATGCACGCACCCTTGGCGTTGACCCCCTGGACGCGGGTTCGCACCGACATCTTGGTGCGGTGACCGGCCTCCCGGGCCATCGCGGTGATCTCCACGGTGCCGTCCGCCACCTCGGGCACCTCGAGCTCGAAGAGCTTGCGCACGAGGCCGGGGTGGGTGCGGGAGATGGTCACCTGGGGTCCGCGCATGCCGCGGGCCACCTCCAGGACGTAGCCCCGGATCCGCTCGCCGTGCACGTACTTCTCGCCCGGCACCTGCTCGTGCGCGGGCAGGATCGCCTCGGTACCACCGATGTCCACCAGGACGGTGCGCGGGTCGCGACCCTGCTGGATCACCCCGCCGAGGATCTCGCCCTCCTTGCCGCGGAACACGCCGAGCACCTGCTCGTCCTCGGCGTCCCGCAGGCGCTGCACGATCACCTGGCGCGCGGTCGCAGTCGCGATCCGCCCGAAGCCCTCGGGGGTGTCGTCGAACTCGGGGGTGGTCGGCCGCTCGGGGGCGGGCTCCGCGGACGGCACATCCTCGCCCGCTCGCGGGCCCGCGCTCTCGTCCTCCGGCGTCGGCTCCGGCTCCAGGGTCTCGCGCGCCCAGACCGTGACGTGGCCGGTGCGGTCCACCTCGACCCGGGCCTGGGCGTGCGCACCGGGCGTGCGGTGGTAGGCGGACAGCAGCGCGTGCTCGATCGCCGCGACCAGCACCTCCAGGCTGATGTCCCGCTCGCGTTCGATCAGCCGTAGTGCCTGCATGTCGATGTCCACGTCAGCCCTCCTCCTCGTCGCCGTGCTCGTCGTGCTCGTCGTGCTCGTCGTGCTGTTCGTCGTCGTGCTCGTCCACCGGGCCGAGCCCGGACAGGTCGACCACGACCTTGCCGTGCGTGACGCGGGCCAGCGCGACCCGTACCGGGGGCTCGTCCACCGGCCGCCGGCCGCGGCCTGGCGACCGTGAGGGCACGACCACCGCCACCGGCTCGTCGTCGTCGCCCTCGACACCGGCCAGCCGCCCGGTGACCACCGAGCCGTCGTCGAGGGTCAGGCGGACGGTCCGTCGCAGGGCCCGCACGTAGTGCCGGCGCGCCGTCAACGGGCGGTCGACGCCCGGGCTGGAGACCTCGAGGGTGTAGTGGCCCGGCACGACGTCCTCGGCGTCCAGCGCCGCGGAGGCTGCCCGGGTCGCCTCGGCCACGCGGTCGAGGTCCAGGTCGCCGTGGTCGTCCGGGGCGAGGTCGACCACCAGTCGCACGACGCTCGTCGTGCCGGAGCGCGTCACCTCGACGCCCTCCAGGACGAGGCCGAGACCCGCGACGGCCGGCTCGACGACCCGCCGCACCTGCCCAGGTGTTGCCGGCGCCACCATCCCCGCCTCCCGTGTCCGCGTGCTGTGGGGCGGCCGCCCCGGTGACCCCTGACCCTTCAGCCTAACGAACGGCCGACCTCCGGGCCGCGGCCGGATCCGCCGCCGCCGGCGGCGGTGTCCTCGACCGCCGCCCAGGCCTGGCGTGGGAGGATCGGCGGCGATGAGCGCCCGCCCTGCCCGCCCCCGTGGCCTCGCCGTCGTCGTGGCGCTCGCCGCGGTGCTGGCGCTGGGCGGGTGCGGCCTGCGGCTCGAGACGCCGCCGCCCGTCGAGCCCTCCCCCGACGCCACCGAGCAGGTCCGTGCCGGCGCGGTGGACGACGCGCTGACGCTGGCCGCCCTGGCCACCGCCGCGCTGACGACGGCCGCCGGGCCCGCGGAGGCTGTGGCGGCGGTGCTCGACGACACGGTGGCGTTCAGCACCCGGCACGCCGACGAGCTCGGCGGGCGCTACGACTCGGGCCTGCCCGAGCCGACCCCCACGCCGACCGGGACGCCGAGCGCGGCCCCCACGGCCGAACCGGACGAGGTGCTCGTGGCGCTCGTCGAGACGGCAGGGACGGCGCTGACCGCGGCGGACCAGGTGCCGGACGGCGCCATGGCGCTGCTGCTCGCCTCGATCGGGACGGCGCGCGAGCAGCTCGCCGGGCGGCTGGCGGCAGCCCTGGGCGTGCCCGTGCCGACCCCGCCGGGCTCGAGCCCGAGCCCTGACCCCACCGCCACCGCTACCACGACCGCCACCGCTGCGGCGCCTGGCGTCGCATCGCCCACACCGGCCTCGTCGGCCACGTCCTCCGCACCGGCCGACGCCGGCCCCGGCCTGCCTGACGGTCTGGACCGCGCCACGGCGGTCGCCCTGATCACCGCACACGACGAAGCCGCGTACGGCTTCGAGGTGATCGCCGCGAAGCTCTCCGGCGACCAGCGCGCGCTCGCCTGGGCCGCCGCGCTGACACACCGCGACGACGCGGACGCCTGGACGACGCGCGCGGGCCTCGCCGACACGGCCGACGACCCGCGTCGCCCCGACTACGCGGTGCCGACCGGGATGGACGACCCCGCGGTCGCGACCGCGCTGGCCGCGCGGCTCGAGGTCGCGGTGGCCGACGCCTCCGCCGTGGCGATCGCCTCGA
>Ga0302299_10001191_pt1 | contig 15506 bp, 6 predicted proteins | sample III_Fen_N3_4_FD_198795 | JGI IMG/M metagenome (GOLD analysis project Ga0302299, IMG submission 198795) | Peat permafrost microbial communities from Stordalen Mire near Abisko, Sweden - III_Fen_N3_4 | ecosystem: Environmental > Terrestrial > Soil > Wetlands > Permafrost | place: Sweden: Abisko... | reverse complement strand
AGCTGTTCGGGCACGCCGGGGTGGGCTATCAGCTCGCCGATCGCGGCGGCCCGCCGCTCGGGCTCGACGTCACGATGTCGGGCGCCACGGCGGCGCGCGCGCCGTTCGAGAACTTCAACGAGAACCACCTCGAGGCCCTGGCCGGCGCGACCTACATGGTGACGCCCGAGACCCAGCTGTTCGGCGGCGCCGGGGTTGGCCTGCGCCAGGGCTTCGGCACCCCTGACTGGCGCGCGCTCGCGGGCCTGCGGATCGGCGTCGGCCAGGCCGGTCCGGCGCCGACCCACGAGCTCGATCGCGATCACGACGGCATCCCCGACGTGGCCGATCGTTGCCCCGAGGAGCCCGAGGACAGGGACGGCTTCCAGGATGACGACGGCTGCCCCGATCCGGACAACGATCGCGACGGCATCCTGGATCGCGCCGACCGCTGCCCCGACGACGCCGGGCCCGCCGCGCTCGGCGGTTGCCCCGACAGCGATGGCGACGGGATCGCCGACGTCGACGATCGCTGTCCGGCCGAGGCCGAGGACAAGGACGGCTTCCAGGATGACGACGGCTGCCCCGACCCGGACAACGATCGCGACGGGGTCGCGGATGCGGCCGACGCGTGCCCGCTGGTCGCCGGGCCGCCCGAGAACCACGGCTGTCCGGACACCGATCGCGATGGCGACGGCGTCATCGATCGGCTCGATAACTGCCCGGACGAGCCGGGTACGGTCGACAACGCCGGCTGCGCCCGCAAGCAGCTGGTCAAGCTCACGGACGACCGGCTGGAGATCATCGAGAGCGTGTACTTCAAGACCAACCTCGCGGTGATCGAGCCGCGGTCGTTCGCCGTGCTCGACAACGTGGCGAGCGTGCTGGCGGCGCACGGCTCGCTGCACGTCCAGGTCGAGGGACACACCGATAGCCAGGGCGACGACGCCTACAACAAGGCGCTGTCCCAGCGCCGGGCCGACGCGGTCGTCGCCTACCTGGTCGGCAAGTCGATCGACCGTGCGCGGCTGACCGCGGTCGGGTTCGGCGAGGAGCAGCCGATCGCAGACAACCGGACCACCGCGGGGCGGGCCCAGAACCGTCGCGTGGTGTTCACGATCGTCGGTGGCACGGGCAAGGTGAAGACCCGCGAGCAGGGCGCGGGAGACGACACGAAGTGACCGGGGCCACCGCCCGCGAGGTCGTGGACCACGACGCGCGGTCACGGGCATGCTAGAGCAGTGGGCATGAGCGACGGCGAACCCCTGGCGGTACCGGTCCCCGCGAGGCGCACGCTCAAGGAGCGCCTGACCGCGCACTTCAGTGAGTACGGCCGGATCGCGGTCATCACGTACCTGGTGATCTCGCTGTCTGCGATCGTCGGGTTCTCGATCGCGATCGGCATGGGGGTGTCGCCGTCGAGCGCGACCGGCGTGATCGGCGTGATCGCGGCCGGCTGGGTCGCCGCCAAGGCGACGATCCCGATCCGCATCCTCATCACGCTGGCGATCACGCCGGTGATCGCGTTCGTGGTCGGCCGCCGGCAGCGCCGGACCGCGGTCGCCGGCGCCGAGCCCGCGCCGGACGACGCAGCGGTATCACCGGACGGATCTGGCGCGCCCTGAGCGCTCGACGATCAAGCTCCGAGGCGCCGGATCACGGCCTGGCGCGCAGCGCCGCGAGCCGCTTCGCCGCGAGCAGGTCGAGCGCAGTCGGCGAGCCGTCACCGGGGCGGATCTTGCGATAGACCGCGATCGCGTCGTCGCGTAGCCCGAGTTGCTCGTAGATCCGGCCGAACACGTAGCGGTCGGCGTCGTCGGGCGACGAGCTGGTCGCCTCGGCGAGCGCCTTCCATTCGTCGTCGACCGCGACGCCGAGCTCTCCGCGTTCGGCCTCGAGCGCGGCCAGCGCGCTCAGCGTCGCGTGCGTGCTCCCCGCCTGGACCGCACGTCGCGCCCGATCGAGCGCGGCGTCGTCGGCTGCACCCGCGGAGATCTGCAGCCACGCCGCGAGCGCCACATCTTCGGGTGATGCACCGGCCCGGCCGGCGAGCGCGTCGGCGCGCTTCCGCGCCGCAGCTCGATCGCCGCGCTCGAGCGCGAGGCTGGCCTTGGCCACCAGTGCGTCGTGGTTGCCGCTGTCGGCCGCGAGCGCTTCGTCGAGCGCGCGCTCGGCTTCGTCGAACCGGTGCAGCCGCGTCAGCGCGGTGACGTGCAGCGCGAGCGCCCAGCTGGTGTCGGCCTCCGGCTGCTGGCGGACGATCGCGAGCTCGCGCTCGAACGCCTCCCAGCGCCGGGAGGTGCCATACGCGGTCAGCAGCACGTTGTGGCAGGCGCGCTCGACGTCGTGGAACGTCGTCTTGCAGCGGCTCAGCACGGCGATCGCGCGGTCCGGCTGGGCCTCGTACGCGAGCGCCGCGGCGGCGAGCGCGAGGTGGGCGTGATCCGTCGGGACGCCGGCGCGCACGAACTGCCCGACCCGCTTGCCCGCGGGGGAGCCTGCGAGGTCGCGTACGAGCCACTCCATGAGCCTGCGCGCGACGTCGTCTCGCTTGCGATCGAGCAGATCGAGCGCGTAGCCGCCGAGCGCGGTCACGGCGCTGGGATCGCCGAGCACCTTGATGACCCCGTGATCGAGCGCGAGGTACATGGCGACCGGCGTCTCGGCCCCGGTGAACGAGACCCGCCACGCGTCGCGGTCGCCGTCGACGCTCGCGTGCAGCGTGGTCTGCAGGATGTCGCCGAGCACGGGCTCGGTGAACAGCGTCTTACCGCTGGTCTTTCGCTCGTTCGCGGCGTCGTCGCGGATCCGGCGCTCCACGTCGGTGTTCCAGAACAGCGGCGAGTGGCCATCGGGGTTCGTACACTCGACCATCGTCGCGAACGCGACGGCCTGCAGATCCTTGCCGGCCTTCGGCTCGTCGTGTCTCCGGATCGCCGCCATCAGCGTCGCCTGGGCGCCGCCCTGGTGGGCCAGCGTGCCGGTCTCGCGGAACAGCGCGCGACTCAGATCATACTGGCGCAGCTCGAACAGCATCCCGGCCGCGGTGTCGATCAGCGGGCTGCGCTCGCTCCCCAGGCGGAGCTGGCCCGCGGTCTGGATCGCCTCGGGTGCGCCGCGCGCCATCGCGGTCGCGGTGACCAGCCAGCCATCGCGATCGCGCGAGGTCATCCCGCGCGCGATGGTCTCGGCCTCGCGCGCCTCGCCGAGCCAGGTCAGGAGCTTCACGATCGCCAGCGCGTTGTCGTCGCTGCCGTCGAGCGCGTACGCTGCACGCGCGGCCTCGAGCGCCAGGCGGAGATCGGCGCCGCGCTCGTACGGCCGGCCGGTGGCGTCGCGCGACGCGACATCGACCAGCTCGACTGCCGCCCCGGCGTGCTTGGGATCGAGCGTGCGCGCCTTCTGCAGCGCCGCGATCGCGCCTGCGCGGTCCCAGTCGTGGACGAAGCGCCGGCCGAGCGTATCGAACTGCAGCGTCCAGCCCAGCACCGTGAGCGCGTCGGCGTCCGCCGGGGCGAGCTCGACTGCCTTGCGCGCCTCGCGCCGCGCCGCCTCACCGGCCCCGGCGCGGAGCAGGACGGTCGAGCGCTGGGTGTGGTGGAGCGCCTCGCGCGGGTGCAGCGCGATCAGCCGGTCGATCTCTGCGACGGCCTCGCCGGGCCTGTCCTCGTGGCTGAGCATCAGGCCGGTGTGACTGATCTTGATGCGGACGACCTCGTCTCGCAGCTGGTGGACCGCGGCCTGGAGCGCGGTGAGCTCGGCCGGGGACAGTCGTGGCTTTCCGGAATCGAACCGGAAGCTGACGATCAGGGTCTGCCCGTCGACGCGCTGGCGCTCCGTGAAGCTCGCGGTACCGATCGCGCGGGTGCGCTCCGGCTCGGGGGCGGGCAGCGTGAAGCCGGGCGGCACGACGATCCGGTTCTCGACCTCGTACACGTGCGCGGCCGGCCACACGTAGTCGCGCGTGCGCGGCACCTTGGGCTTGTCGGCCACCGTGGGCGGCAAGCGGTTGAGCGTGGCCCTCGGGTGGAGCTCGACGTCGATCTGCTCGCGGTGGGTGTAGACCTGGACCGGTGCCTTGACCGCGAGCGTCATCTCGAACGCGGTCGCCAGGTCGGCGGCCGGGGTGGTGGTGCGGCTCGCGAGCGTGCCCTCGTACTCGTGCTCGGCGTACTCGGTGAGCCGCTTGGTGACGTCGACCGCAGGTGTATCGCGGATCCAGCTGCGCTGGATCGCCTCGTACACGCCGCCCTCGCGGCTGACCTCGGTGAGCTCGGCAGCTCCGGCCTCGGCGGCGACGAACGTGCGGATCTCGTAGATCCGGTTGTCGGCCGCGGCGGCGACCGGCGTGGTGACCAGGCCCCGGGTGTCCGGTGCGATCACGAGCGCGCGCCGGCCCTGATCGCTCGGCGGCAGCTGGCCGGGCCGCGCCAGATCCTGGGTGGCGTCGATCCACAGCTCGCGCGCACCGACCCGGGCGCGCACGATCGCGTGATCGAACACGCCCATCCCGGGCAGGTCCGGATCGATGTCAGGCCCGGGCCCGGTCGCGAGCAGCGCGAGCTCGGCGCGGATCCCGGCCTGGCGCAGCATCGCGACCAGCAGCGTCGCCTTGTCCTTGCAGTCGCCGAAGCCGCGCCCGGCGGTCTGCGCGGGCGGGAACGGGATCAACGCCGAGGCTCCGAGCTCGATCCCGGTGTATCGCACCTGGCGATGCAGCCACGCCGTGATCGCGTTCACCGTCTCGAGCGACGGCGTGCGCGGCAGCTCGGCGGGAAGGGCGAATGGCCCCTCCGCGATCCGCTGGTCGACCAGCTTGTGATACTCGGCCGCCACCGCTGACCAGCTCGGCGCCATGCCGAACCCGACGTACGGCTGGGCGACGGAATCGCTCGGTGCGCCTGGCTCGAGGGGTTGCGCGACGGGGAGCGCGGTCACCTGGTAGCTCCACAGCTCGCGCCCGCCGGCGATCTGGTGGGTGGCGTGCGCCTGGGCGGGCAGCTCGCGCTCGACGTGGTGGACCTTGCGCGCTGCCGGCGCCGAGAACGTGAACACCGTGGACTCGGTGGGGGCGTCGTTGCCCAGGCCGTGGAGCGTGACCCCGCCGACCGCCAGGATCGGCTCGCGATCGGCCTTGACGATCTCCTGCTCGACGACGGCGCCGACCACCAGGCGGGGCAGCGGCGCCCGCACGTACCGCCGATCGCTGAACACCGACGACGACACCTGGGCCTCCGGCGTATCGGTCACCAGCGAAGGATCGAGCGAAGCGACGGTGCCTGCCGGATCGATCACGCGCGCGCGGATGACCGGCTTGTCCTGGTGAAACGGGCTCCACGCCGTCGAGATCGTCCCCGAGTCGTCGACCCCGGCCTGGGTCCGGATCACGAACACCCAGCGATCGTGCGTGGTCGCGCGGCCGCGGTCATCGACGCTGACGTCGCGCTGTTCGCGCAGGACGACGATCGATGCGCCGTCGCGGGGCGGCGCCGCCGCGGCGAGCGCGAGCAGCTCGGCCGCAGTCGCCGTGAACGCTGGCTTGTCGAGCGCGCCCGGCGCACCGAGCGCGACCGTCGCCCCAGCAGACATCATCATCGCGACCACCCCGACCCCGAGCCGACTACGCATGGGGCGATGCTAGCCGATGAGCCTCCAGTGTCAAACCACGTGGAGCGCGCCGAACCCCAGCTGGTCTCCGTACCATCATGGCTTGACGCGAAGCGCCGCCAGCCGCCGGGCCGCGAGCTCGTAGGCTCCCCCCCACAGCTCGTCGTCGCGCGCGATCTTCCGGTACGCCGAGACCGCGTCGCTGGCGAGCCCGAGCTGCTCGAGGATACGCCCGGTGACGTACCAGTCGGCGGCGTCCGGCTCGCGCGTCGGGCGCTCCGCGAGCGCCTTCCAGTTGTCCGCCACCGCGCGACCGAGGTCACCTCGCTCGGCCTCGATCGCCGCCAGCGTGTTCAGGTACCCTGCGGCGGGATTGCCCAGGACCGCGTGGGTCGCCTGATCGAGCGCGACGTCGGTGTCGCGGCCGGCGGACAGCCGAAGCCACGCGGCGAGGTTGAGCTCGCGGGGCGTGGCGCCGGCCTGCGCGGCGCGCGCATCGGCTCGCTTGACCGCCTCGTCGGGCTGGCCGCGGAGCAGCGCCACGATGGGGCGAGCCTCCTGGGCGCCGCGGTCGGTCGGATCGCGGGCGAGCTCGTCGTCGATCGCGCGCTCGGCGTCGTCGAGCCGGCCGAGGTGAAGCAGGGCGCGGATGCGCAGCGTCGGCAGGCCCGCCCGGTTGGCGGGGTCGCCCGGGCCGACCGCCGCGATCTGACGCTCGACGTCTGCCCAGCGATGGCCAGCGGCCGACGCAGCGAGCAGCGCTTCCTTGCACGTGGCCTCGATCGCCGGTACGGCGCTGCGGCAGCGCGACAGCAGCGAGATCGCGCGGCCGGGATCGACGTCGGACAACAGCGTCGCCGCGGCCAGGGTGAGGAGCTGGTGATCGGGGGCGACGTCGGGCGCGAGGAAGCCCGTGAACACGGGCGGCGGCGAGCGCTTGCGGACGTCGTCCGCGAGCCACTGCAAGAGCCTGCGCGCAGCCTCGTCGCGGTCGTGGTCGAGCAGCTCGAGCGCGTGGTCGCCGATCGCGCCCACCACGTTGCCGTCACCGAGCACCCTGGCGATCCCGTGATCTTGCGCGAGGTACAGCGCGAACGACGGACTGCCCGACACGGTGATCGTCGCACGCCAGGCATCGCCGTTGCCCTCGATGCGCAGCTGGGCCTCGGACTGAATGGCGTCGGCCAACACGCCGTACGGGGTCGGCGCAGGAGCAACCCCGTGCCGCGTCCCGGTGACTGCCTGGCGCATCCGCAGCTCGACCTCCTTGTTCCAGAACACGTGGGTCGCGTAGTCGTGCGTCGCCGAGGCCACCAGTGCCTCGACCACGGCGTCGCGCGGATCCTTGCTGTCAGGGCGTAGTGCATCGTGGCGCGCTGCGTGTGGCGGGGCGCCGCTCTGGGGCGCGGTCGTCCCGGTCGCCGCCGCCACCGCGCGGGCCAGATCGTACTGGCGTAGCTGGTATAGCCAGCGGGTCGCGCTGGCGAGCAGCGTGCTGTGCGCGGCGCCGGTCTGGAGCCCGGCGGCGGTCCGCAGCGCCTCGGGCACGCCGCGCGCGATCGCGACCGCCGCGACCAGCAGCGGCTCTCGCTCGGCGGACTTGACGTCGCGCGCGGTGGTCTCGGCCTCGTTCGCCTCGCCGAGCGCCAGCAGGAGCCGGACGACGAGCAGCGCGTGCGGGTCGCTCGGCTCCACGATGAAGGCGGCGCGCGCGGCCTCGAGCGCGAGCCGCAGATCCGACCCGGGCTCGTTCAGCCAGCCGCCGGCGCTGCGCGACGCGACCTCGGCGAGCTCGAGCGATGGTCCGACGGCCCGGGGGTCGAGCTCGCGCGCCTTCTGCAGGGCGGCGATCGCGCCGGCGCGATCCCAGTCGTACACGAACCGGCGGCCGAGCGTGTCGTGCGACAGGGTCCAGCCCAGCACGGTCAGCGGGTCGGCCTTGTGGGGCTCCATCGCCACCGCCTTGCGCGCCTCGCGGCGCCCGGCCTGGCCAGCGCCGGCGCGGACCCAGATCGTCGCGAGCTGGCCGTGGTGCAGCGCCTCGGTAGGGTGACGTGCGATCAGCTTCTCGACCTCGGCCGCCGCTTCTCGCGGCTTGCCAGCCTCCAGCAGCGCGAACGCGGTGTGGGCGATGCGGAGGTGAACGACCTCGTCGCGCAGGGCGTGTAGCGCGGCCTTCAGCGCCACGAGCTCGTCGGGCGTGACCCGCTGCTTGCCGGTCTCGAACCGGAACGTGACGGTCAGCGTCTGGCCGGCCACGGACTGGCGCTCGACGAGCCGGGCGGTGCCGAGCGCGCGCGTTCGCTCGGCCGCGGGCGCCGGCAGCGTGAAGCCGGCCGGCGCGACGATCCGGTTCTCGAGCTCGTACACGTGCGGCGTCTGCCACTCGTAGTCGACGGCTTGCAGGGTCTCGGGCAGGGCCGTCAGCTGGGGAGGCACCCGCTCGAGCACCGCCGCGGGGTGCAAAGTGACGTCGATCGCTTCGCGCAGCGTGACGACGTCGGCCGCCTCGCCGATCTCGAGCGTCAGCGCGAACGGCGTTGCCAGATCGCTCGCGTCGGTCGAGGAGAACGTGCGGAAGCTGCCGCCCACCTCGCTGCGGGCATACCCCTGGAACTTCCTGGTCAGCCTGGCGCTCGTCGTGTCCCGGCGCTCCGTGCGCGCCTCGGCCTCGAACACGCCGGTCGGGTAGCTGGTGTCGGTCACCTCGGCGGGACCGCCCTCGCTCGCCGTGAACGTGCGGACGCGGCGGAGCCGATTGTCCTCGGCGCGCGCGGCCGGCGTGGTCACCAGCGCGGTGGTGTCGTCCGCGATCACCAGGGCGTTGCGGCCCCGCGTGGCTGCCCGCAGCTGGTCGGGCCCGGACAGGTCCTCGATCGGATCGATCCACAGCTCGCGGGGGCCGATCCGGGCGAGCACCAGCGAGTGATCGAGCTCGTTCACCTCCGGCAGGTCGGGATCGACCTGGCGGTCGTGCGCGACGGCGATCAAGGCGAGGTCTGCGCGGATCCCCGCCTGCCGCAGCAGCGCGACGAGCAGCGTCGCCTTGTCGAGCCCGGTGCCGTACCGGCGGCTCACGGTCTCGGCTGGCGTCGCCGGCGTCAGCGTCGAGGCATCGAGGTCGATCTGGCTGTAGCGGACCTCGCGGTGCAGCCACCGCAGGATCGCGACCACCGTGTCGATCGTCGGTGCGCGCGGCAGCTCCGCGGGCAGGCTGACCGGCCCCGCGGCGATCCGCTGATCGAGCAGCGCGCGATAGCTGCCGGCGATCGCTGCCCAGCTCGCCGCGGTGCCGAGGCCCAGGTACGGCATCCGGGCAGATCGAGCCTCGAACCCACCGTGCGTCGCGTCGGGCGCCGCCGCGATCTCGTAGGTCCAGATCTCGCGACCGCGCGCGATCCGGTGCGTCGTTCGCGTCGTGCGGGGCAGGTTGCGCGCGACGTGATGGAGCTGGCGCCCGGCTGGCGCCGACAGCGTGACGATGGTCAGCCGGGACGTGGCGATGTCGTCGAGCCGCGCGATCGCCGCGCCGCCGCCGCCCGGCAGGATGGGCTCGCGATCGGTGATGACCAGCTCGTCCTCCACGACGCAGCCCGGGGAGAGCTGGGGGAGCGGGAGCTCCAGGCGACGCTGGTCACTGAACACCCACGGCGACAGCCGCGCGGTCGGGTCGTCAGTCGCGCGCGCGGGATCGCTGTTCGTCACGGCGCCTCCCGGGGCGACGACGCGCGCGCGGTACGTCGGGCGGTCCTGATAGAACGGGCGCCACGTCGTGGACTCGAGGCCCCATTCGTCGGCCGCCTCGGCGTCGTGGACCACGAACACCCGGCGCCTGCGCTCGGTCGTGCGGCCCTGTTCGTCGATGCTGAGATCGCGCTGGTCGCGCAGCATCACCAGCGCGTCGTCGTCGCGGGCGGGCGCGGTCGCGGCGAGCGCGAGCAGCTCGCCTGGCGTGGCGGTGAACGCCGGCTTGTCGAGCGCGCCGGGCGCCGCGCGCGCGCCGCTGCCTGTTGCGACCACCACCACCACCGCGACCACCCCGACCCCGGACCAGCTCCGCATGGCGCGATGCTAGCCGATGGTCCAGCGGTTTCAAACCGTGATCATGGGAACGCGACGTCGACGGCGGTCAGCGACGCGCTGAAGGTGCCGGTGCCGAGCTGGCCGAGCGCGTTGTCGCCCCAGCACGTCAGCTGCCCGGCGGTGAGCGCGCAGGCATGGGCCGTGCCCGCGGCGGGCGCAGCGGTCGCGCCGAGCTGCTTGATCGCGGTGGGGGTCCCGCGGGTCGTGGTCGTGCCATCGCCGAGCTGGCCGAAGAAGTTGTCGCCCCAGCACCGCGCGCCACCGGTCGCCTCGGCGCAGGTGATCGAGTCGCCAGCGGTCACGCCGAGGATCGCGATCGACGGGTTGCCGATCAGCACCGGGTTGAGCCGGTCGGCGAACGTGCCATCGCCGAGCTCGCCGTTGCCGTTGTTGCCCCAGCACCTGAGCTTGCCCGTCGTGTCGAGCGCGCACGTGTGGCGCCCGCCGGCCGCGAGCCTGGCCGGCATCCAGGTCGTCCCGGCGCCCGTGACGCTGACCGGCGCGTTGATCGCCTTCTGGCCGCCGTTGCCGAGCTGGCCGCTGTCGCCGGCGCCCCAGCACCGCGCGCCGCCCGCGGCCGCGGCGCACGCGTGGTTGGCGCCGGTGGCGACCATCGTCGGCACCAGCTGCGGTGTGCCCGGCACCAGCTGCGGCATCGACCTCGCCGCCCCGCCGCCGTCGCCGAGCTCGCCGTGATCGTCGGTGCCCCAGCAGTACGCGCCGGTCGGCGTCACCGCGCAGCTGAAGTCGGTGCCACAGGCGATCGCCGTGACGCCGGTCAGCCCGACGACCTGGACCGGCGCGCTGCGGGCATCCGTCCGACCGTTGCCCAGCGCGCCATTGCTGCCGTCACCCCAGCACGACACCGTGCCGTCGCCGAGCAGCGCGCAGCTGTGGCGATCGCCGAGCGCGAGCTGCACCGCGTTGCTGACGTTGGCGTAGATCGGAGCTGCGTGCGGCCGCGGCCCGCCGTCGCCGAGCTGGCCGTCCTCGTCGTCGCCCCAGCAGTACACGTCGCGGGCCTGCCCCGCGATCGCGCAGCCATGGAAGGTCCCGGTCGCGACCGCGGTCACCCCGGCGAGGCTGACCTTCTGGGGCAGCCAGCTCGCGAGCGTGCCGTTGCCGAGCTGGCCGCTCGAGCCGCTACCCCAGCACGCCGCCGAGCCGTCGTCGCGCAGCGCGCAGCTCAGCTCCTTCCCGCTCGCGACCGCGATCGCGTGGCCGTCCGACGTCGCGGCGACAGGGGTCGCGGAGTCGTCGCGCGTACCGTCGCCCACCGCGCCCGCGCTGCCGTCCCCCCAGCACAGCACGTTGCCGTCGCGGATCGCGCAGGCCTGGTCGACGCCCGCCGCGAGCGCGACGAACCCGTCGAGCACCGACGCTGTCGCGGGAAGCTTGCGCGTGCGCGTCGTGCCGTCGCCGAGCTGGCCGCTGGCGTTGTAGCCCCAGCATCGGTAGCGGCCGGCGTCGAGCGCGCAGCTGTAGTCGTCGCCGAGCGCGATCGCGGTCGCGTGGACGCCCGGCACCTGCGTCGGGGTCGAGCGTGGCGCGAGCGTGCCGTCGCCGAGCTGGCCGTCGTCGTTGGAGCCCCAGCACCACACGCTGCCGTCGGTGCGCAGCGCGCAGCTGTGAGAGTCGCCCGCGGCGATCGCCGCGACGTCGTCGAGCACGTGCTGCGGGACCACGGCATCGTTCCCGGGGATGCCGAGCTCGCCGTCGGTGTTGCGGCCCCAGCACCACGCCGTCGCGTCGGTCAGCCGCGCACAGGTGTGCTCACCGCCGGCGGTGATCGCGGTCGCGATCCCCAGGCCGACCACCGCGGTGGCGCTCTTGATGTCATCGGTGTCGCCGTCGCCGAGCTGGCCGGAACCGTTGTCGCCCCAGCACCACACGGTGCCGTCGCGGCGCAGCGCGCAGGCGTGCTGCGCGCCGGTGACCACGGATACCGCGTCGGAGATCCCGGCGGCCTGGACCGGACGTGCCTGCGGGACCTCGCCGCCGTCGCCGAGCTGACCCTTGTGATCGTCGCCCCAGCACCACACCGCGCCGCCGCGCACGGCACACGCGAAGTCCTCGCCCACCGCGATCGCGCCCGGCGCGGGGCCGTTCGCCGTGGCGTCGAGCCCGCCTGGCTCCGAGCCCGCCGGAGGCGAGAACCCGATGCGACCACAACCGACCGCCAAGCAAGCGACGAGCGCACCGTATCGCATCGCCGCGATGGTCGCGCAACTCGTAGGGGGGTTCAACGCCGGAATCCCCGGCGGACGCCGGGCCAGGAAGGACAAAACGTGCGCAGTGTCCCTTCACCGTGAGGTGCGTCAACCCGAGGGCCGCGCGGCGGCTTCGACAGGTGCACCGTGAGACTTGCCGCCGCCGTGCGGTGCGTCACCGAGCCGCGCGACGACGAACGCGTAGAGCCCGGCCGCGTCGAACGTGCGGCGCATCGCGACCCGCCAGCCGATCTGCGCGAAGTGATCGGCCTCGATCTCCGCGAGGGTCTCGCCCCAGTACTGCGACGCGATCGGGACCAGCCCGTCGTTGGGGCCGGCGACCCGTCGCAGGTATGCGTGCGCCGGGGCGAGGGCGAGGGGCACGAGGCTGTCCTCGCGGTGCATGCCGCCGACGACGCACGCGTAGCGCACGCCGGGCACATCGACGACCTGCGTGTTGAACCGCGCGAGCGCCGATGTGCCGAGCCACTCGAGGGCCTCGAGCGGCACGCCGAGGGCACCGACCAGCCTGCGCGCCCAGTCGAGCGGTCCCTGCAGCGCGAGATCGGCCAGCGGCGTGCCGCGGTGTGGCGTACCCACCGTGACCAGCGAGCGCACGCGGCGGGCGAGCCCGAGGTGGGTCAGGGCGTAGCGCGCATCGAGCCCGCCGAGGCTATGCGCGATCAGGTCGATCCGCGGGTGCGGCAACGCGTCGATCGCGGCCACAAGCTCGCGTGCGCGATCCGGCACCGAGGCGGCGGGCGGCAGGCGCACCGGGTGCGCGTGACAGCCGAGCGACTCGAGGTGACGGGTGATCCCGCGGAAGTAGTCGAGCTTGGCGCCCGGCAAGCCGATCCGGTCGAACCCGAACAGCCCGTGGACCAGGACCACTGGGAGCGGCGCGCCGTGCTCGACCGGGCCGGGTAGCGCGACGACGCCCTCGAGCGGGGGCTGCTCGACCTCGACGATCGAGGGCGCGACGCGAGGCCGGCGCCAGACCGCGACGACCGCGGCGATCAGCAGCGCGACCACGAGCGCGATGACGATGGCCGTCGACACGGCGGGACAGGGTGCCACGACCGGCAGCCCGAGCGAACCTCACGTGTTGGGTCGCGAGCCGGGTCTTACGCGGATCGGGGGTTGTCTGATCCCACCACCGGCAGCGCTGGCGCGCGCTGCGCGCACCAGCCTGCGGCAATCTGCCGCGGATACAAAGCCGGCGCGGGCGCGATGACTTGTCGCAGCCTTGCGCTCGACGAGATCCCGGACCGCAGCATCCAATCATCACCGCTCGATGCACGCATCTGCGACGAGACGTCACTCCAAGAACTCACCACGCAACCTTGCGAGATGTACGCGGGATGTGGTGCATAGGCCACGCGCGTAGTTGGCTTTTCCCCACCATGCGCTCAACGCAGGAACCCTCATGCCGCGTTTCACATTCCCCGAATGGACCGAGACACTAAAGAAGTGGATCAGCGTCCTGGTCCTCGGCGCACCAGTGTATCTGGTCGCGCTCGTCGCCTACGGCGTCACGCCGGAGGCGATCCGCATCGGCTATCAACCTGACCAGCCGGTGCCGTACAGCCATGCGCTCCATGCCGGGGAGCTCGGCATGGACTGCCGGTACTGCCACTCGACCGTCGAGCGCGCTGGCAAGGCCGCGGTGCCGCCGGCGGCGACCTGCATGAACTGCCACTCGAACGTGAAGAAGGACTCCGACCTGCTCCTGCCGATCCGGCAGGCGTTCGCGGAGAACGAGCCCGTCCACTGGACCCGGGTTCACGACCTGCCGGACTACGTGTACTTCAACCACAGCGCGCACGTGAATGCCGCGGTCGGTTGCGAGTCGTGCCACGGCCGGATCGACCAGATGGTCAAGGTCTATCAGGCCAAGCCGCTCACCATGCAGTGGTGCCTCGCGTGCCACCGGGATCCGGCGCCGTTCCTCCGCAACCCGGAGAACGTCACCAAGATGGGCTACCAGCCGCAGCCCGGCGAAGGTGAAGAGGTCAAGAAGAAGAACGGCGTCAACCCTCCCACCAACTGCTCGACCTGTCATCGCTAGGTCAAGGAGCCCGACGATGTCACAAGAAGAAGAGCTCCACCTCCCGAGCCCGCACCACGACGATGATCATCACGATGATCATCGCCACGACGCCGCCGACCACCGGCACGACGACGACGACGAGCACCACGACGACGAGCCGCTCGGCGATCTTCCGCCGACCAGCGTCCACGGCTACTGGAAGTCGCTGCGCGAGCTCGAGGGCTCGGCGGCGTTCCAGGTCGGTCGCACCGGCCACGAGTTCCCACCCAAGGCCGATCAGCCGAACAAGGATCCGCTGTCGCGCCGCAACTTCTTCCAGCTGATGGGCGCGTCGATGGCGCTCGCCGGCGTCGGCGCCTGCCAGCGCTACGAGAAGGAGGAGATCGTCCCGCTGTCGCGCCGCCCCGAGGATCAGACCCCGGGCGTCACGCAGCAGTACGCGACCGCGTGCGAGCTCGGCGGCGTCGGCCACGCGCTGGTCGCCACCGCGTTCGAGGGCCGGCCGATCAAGCTCGACGGCAACCCCGAGCACCCGTTCGCGAGCGGCGGGGTGGTCACCGGCACCGAGCGCCACGCAGGCTGCTCGACGTTCGTGCAGGCGAGCATCCTCCACCTCTACGATCCGGATCGCGCGCAGAACCCCACCGAGCACGGCGCCGGCTCATCGCTCGAGGCGTTCCGCGCCACGATGTCGCAGCTGCGTGCCGGCCTCGGCACGACCCATGTGCTCAGCGAGGCCACCTCGTCGCCGACCGCCCGCGCGTTGCGCGCCAAGCTGATCGGCAAGGGTGTGACCTGGCACGAATACGAGCCGCTGTCGTGGGACAACGAGCGGCTCGGCACCAAGAAGGCGTTCGGCACCGCGCAGCGCCCGATCGCCAAGCTCGACCGTGCCGAGACCATCGTCACGATCGACTGCGACATCTTCACCGACCACCCCGCGTCGATGAAGTACAGCCGTGATTTCGCGCGGTCGCGCCGGCAGGACGGCTCGCTCGGCATCGGCAAGATGAACCGGCTGTGGACCGTCGAGAGCGTGTTCACCAACACTGGCGCGATGGCCGATCACCGGCTCTCGCTGCGCTCCGAGCTCGGCCTGCCGTTCGCGATGGCGCTCGACGCCGCGCTGCGCGGCGGCGCGGCACCGGCCTGCGAGGCGTTGAAGGAGCCCAAGGTCGAGAAGTACCTGAAGGTCCTGGTCGACGAGCTCAAGCAGAACGCCGGCAAGGCGGTCGTGCTCGCCGGCCGTCGGCAGTCGCCCGAGGTCCACGCGCTGGTCGCCCGGATCAACCAGGCGATCCGCGCGCCGGGCAACACCCTCGAGTACGTCGAGGATCCCGACGGCGATCGGCCGTCGCACCTCGCGTCGATCACGGACCTGGTCCGCGAGATGACGTCGGGCCGGGTCGCCACGCTGGTCATCGTCGGCGGCAACCCGGTGTACGACGCGCCCGCCGACCTCGAGTTCGAGAAGGCGCTCAAGAACGTCAAGACGTCGATCCACCTCCACGAGTACCGCAACGAGACCTCAACGCTCGCGAGCTGGCACGTGCCGCGCACGCACTTCCTCGAGGCGT
>Ga0302299_10001190_pt1 | contig 15509 bp, 17 predicted proteins | sample III_Fen_N3_4_FD_198795 | JGI IMG/M metagenome (GOLD analysis project Ga0302299, IMG submission 198795) | Peat permafrost microbial communities from Stordalen Mire near Abisko, Sweden - III_Fen_N3_4 | ecosystem: Environmental > Terrestrial > Soil > Wetlands > Permafrost | place: Sweden: Abisko... | reverse complement strand
CCGCTGGACGCCGTCCGGTGGGACAAGGCGGGGGAGCGGATCATGGCCGAGGCCGCCCGGCTGGCCGCCCGCATCCCCGGTGCCGCTCCGATCACGCTGTACAAGAACAACACCGACAACAAGGGCGCGTCGTACGGCACTCACGAGAACTACCTGATGCCCCGGACCACCCCGTTCAGCTCCATCGTCCGCCAGCTCACGCCGTTCTTCGTCTCTCGGCAGGTCGTCTGCGGTGCCGGGCGGGTCGGCATCGGGCAGGACGGCCGCGACCACGGCTTCCAGATCAGCCAGCGCGCCGACTACTTCGAGGTCGAGGTCGGTCTCGAGACGACGCTGAAGCGACCGATCATCAACACCCGCGACGAGCCCCACGCCGACGCCGAGCGCTACCGCCGGCTGCACGTGATCATCGGCGACGCCAACCTGTCCGAGATCTCGACGTACCTCAAGATGGGCACCACGTCGCTGGTGCTCTCGATGATCGAGGACGAGTGGCCGATCGGCGACCTGTCCGTGGTGCGGCCGGTACGTGCACTGCACGCCGTGTCCCACGATCCCTCGCTCCGGCAGACGATCGAGCTCGCCGACGGGCGACGGCTCACCGCGGTGCAGCTCCAGATGGAGTACTTCGAGCAGGCGGCGAAGTACGTCCAGGACCGCCACGGGTCCGACGTGGACGACGAGACCGCCGACGTGCTGGCCAGGTGGGAGTCCGTGCTCAGCCGGCTGGCGGACGACCCGATGAGCCTGGGTCGCGAGCTCGACTGGGTCGCAAAGCTCCAGCTCCTGCAGGGCTACCGCGACCGCGACGGCCTCGGTTGGGAGGCCGCCACGTTGCAGGCCGTCGACCTGCAGTACTCCGACGTCCGGCCGGAGAAGGGCCTTTACAACAGATTGGTCGAACGGGGCAGGTTCGACCGGCTGGTCGACGACGCACGGGTCGATGCCGCGCGGACGGCACCGCCGGAGGACACGCGCGCCTACTTCCGGGGCGAGTGCCTGCGTCGCTACGCCGCCGACATCTCCGCCGCCTCGTGGGACTCGGTCATCTTCGACATCCCGGGCCAGACCGCCCTTCAGCGGGTGCCGACGCTGGAGCCGCTGCGTGGGACCCGGGACCACGTGGGCGCTCTGCTGGATCGCTGCCCGAGGGCCGCCGACCTGCTCGCTGCTCTCGGCGCTAGCCGATAGTCAGCACAGCGGCGCTAGCCGATAGTCAGCGCAGCGGCGCTAGCCGATAGTCAGCACAGCGGCGCTAGCCGATAGTCAGCTTCGCACCAGGCGCAGGGCCAGCACGGGGCAGGCGCCACGGGCCCGCTCGGCGAGGGTGATCAGGTGAGGCGGGACCGGTCCGCGAACGATCGGGTAGCCCCAGTCGTCGAGACCGATCAGCTCGGGCAGGATCTCTGCGCAGAGCCCATGACCGTCGCAGCGGGTCCAGTCCACGACCATGCGGACGGTCGGGTCGGTGGCTATCGCCACGCCAGCCCTCCTCGTTCCGGTACGGGCAGCGGCAGGATCGACGAGCTGACCACGCCGGGGCAGCTGTAGCCGGCGGCGTGCCTGGCGACCTCGTCCGGGAACGACCGAAGCAGCGACTGCACGAGCTGAGCCACGCCGTCCGGGTGGTGGCAGGCGCCCCGGCCGTCGACCATAGCCGCCCAGCGAGCCAGCTGGTTGACCGCGGCACCAGCCTGAGGGCCGCGCCCGATCGACAGGGACTGCGCCGCGCCAGCCAGAGCCGGCAACCCGCGCACGCAAGGTCCGCACTGGCCGGCACTCTCACTGGAGAGCCACGCCGACAAGCGCGCGGTCTCGACGACCGGGCAGGCGTCCGCAGGCAGCACCGCCACCAGTCCAACTCCCGTCACAGCCCCGACCTGGGCCAACGCCTTGGCCGAGTAGGGAAGCGGGTCTGCGACCTCGGGGGTGAGCCAGCTCCCGGCGTACCCGCCGACCAGCAGCGCGGACGGCCGCGACGTCACTCCGCCGGCCGCGGCCACGATCTGGCCGAACGACGACCCGACCGCACCCTCGACGACGCCCGGAACGGTCACGGCCCCGATCACGGTGAAGAGCATGGTCCCGGGCTCGTCCGCAGTGCCTAGCGAGCGGAACCACTGCGCGCCGTGTCGGGCCACGAGGGCCAGGTGGGCCAGCGTCTCGGCGTTGGACACCAGCGTCGGTCGATCGGCGACCCCACGCTCGGCCACCCGCGGGGGAGTCATGTTCGGCTTGGCTTCGCCTCCGGACAGGTGGGCCGCCAGGGCCGACGCCTCCCCTGCGACGTACCGGGCCGGGCCCTCGACCACGTGGTAGCGAACCTTGGCCAGCGGGTGACTGGCCCGCTCGGCGATCGCGGCCTCGAGCACTCGGCTCTGCACCCGGGCACCCCGGTGCAGCCAGATCGTGATCTCCCGCGCCCCCACCGCGACCGCCACGAGCTCGGCTCCGTCGAGCACCAGGTGCGGGGAGCGGGCGATCAGGACGGCGTCCTTGCGCGAGCCGGGTTCGCTCTCTGCGCCGTTCACGACCACGACGGGTCGGCGCATCCGGCCGGAAGCACCTCGGACGGCCCGAAGCTTCGACGCGAGCGGGAACCCGCCACCACCACGGCCGCGAAGCCCAGAGGCCGAGGCTAGGGCCACGATCGACTCGTCGGCGTTGCGGTGCTGGAGGGTCAGCGACCCGTGGACCTGATCGTGCTCAGCCCGGGTGAGCGCATGCCCGTCGGCCCGCAGACCGCGCAGCAGCCGGCTCGGTTCGTTCGCGCCCGGCGTCGGCACCTGCGCGGCCTGGGCTACGGTCACGGCGCGCCGCCGGCCACGCCGGTGCTCGGGGCGCTCACCTTGGGCGGGGGAGGCGGCGTGCCGGCCTTCTTCGACCAGCCCGGGGCGAGCGGCCCAGCGACCGCCCACAGCACCAGGGCCAGCGAGATGACCGGCAGCCCGAGGAGCGCGGCGGTGCGCGCCAGGCCGGTGGCGGTGGGCACGAGCAGCACTCGCCAGGTGGTCAGCACGACGATCAGCAGCACGCACGCGGCCGTCACTGCGACGACCGGGACCTTCTTGGCATCGAACCCGGTCCCCAAGCCGTGGAGCACCACCATCGGCCACATCGCGTACGAGAGCAGGTGGATCGACCGCCAGGCCCGCACGTCCATCCGGTGCCGCAGCAGGCTGGTCACGATCAGTACGAGCATGAGGTCAGCCGCGAACGTGCCAAGGCCGAGGAACACCGGTCGGTAGCTGTTGCGGAAGGGGATCAGGGCGTCGACGACGGTGATCTCGACGAAGTTGTCGGCGATTGCGGCTGCGACGTGCACCACGAGCAGCACCAGCGCCATCAGACTCATGCGCCGGTGCAGATCGGTGGCCACGAACCGGGGAACCCGACCACCGGCCTTGGACACCGAGCTCAGCAACCCCAGCGCGGTGGAGAACGTGAACAGCACAAGGAGCACCAGCCCGGTGGATCGGGTGAGGTACCACGCCAGCTTCGGGTCGAGGGAGACGTTGACCACTCCGGTGGCGACGGAGGCGAACGCGCTCGACCCGCTCATTCCGCCACCTCCGCAGGCCAGCCGCCGACTGTGGTGACGGCGCCGTCCGCCGCGACCAGGCGAGCCGAGAGCCCTGAGGCCCGGACCCAGCCCAGCCCCCGGTCACCCTTGACCACGGTGGCGGTAGTCGCGGTGTTGGCGTCGACACAGGTCGCGGCGGTCGCGGTCACGGTCCGCCAGACCTCGCGCACCGGGAGGCCGGTCACCGGATCGAGCAGGTGGTGCGCCGGGCGGCCACTCATGCGCCAGCGTCGCGCACGGGTGGTCGAGGTGGCCAGACCGCAGTCGCCTACGGCGATGAGCGGCCCGGCGAGGTCGTCCGGCCGCTCGAGGACCTGCACCACCCAGGGCTGGTCCGGACGCGTGCCGGCGATGGCCAGGTCGCCGCACAGGCTGACGAGGACCGGGCAGTCGAGTCGCTCGTGCACGCAGGCGGCCGCTAGATCAGCTGCGTACGCCTTGGCGGTCGCGCCGAGATCGAGCAGGACGCCGTCAGGCAAGAACACCGTGCCGGCGCCGTCGTCGACGACCACGTCGTGCCAGTCGGCCGCCCGCCGGACCCGCACAACCCGCTCGGGACGGTCTGCGGGCAGCTCGCTGAGATCACGGTCATAGCCCGCGGCGACCAGCGCGTGGCCCAGCGTCGGGTCCACCGCGCCATCGGTGAGCCGGGCTGCCCGCAGCGCCACGTTCAGGGTGCGGCGCAGCAGGTCGGAGGCGAAGCGAGGCCGCCCGCCCGCTGCAGCGAGCTGGCAGACCTCGGAGTCCGGTCGGAACCGGCTCGTCGCCAAGTCCATGGCCGCGGTGATCTCGCCGACGACGGCGCGTGCCTCGTCCAGCGCGTGGGTCTGGCCGGACGCCGGGCGAACGACCACTCGGGCACTGCCGCCCCAAAGCGGCCACTGGACCTGCTCCTCCGCGTACGGAGGCGACGGATGCTCAGGCGCCCGTAGGCGCCCCACTACGAGCCGCCGGTGGACGCGCTCGGCGACGGCTTCGGCGCGGGCGTGGGCTTGGGAGCCGGTGTCGGCTTGGGCGTGGGCTTGGGCGCGGCCGTGGTCGGCTTGGGCGTGGGCTTGGGCGCGGCCGTGGTCGGCTTGGGCTTGGGCGCGGCCGTGGTCGGCTTGGGCGTAGTCGTGGTTGCGCCCGCGGCATGAGTGGCTGCCGCGGCGATCGCAGCCGCCGTCGCCTTGACCTTCGCCGCAGCGGTCGGATGCGCGGTGCCTGGCGCGGTGCTGCTGGGTGCCCCCACCGCAGCCGGATCGGTAGCCGCAGGCGCCAGCGCCTCGGCTCCGCTGCCGGACGGGTCCTGGGAGACAGACTGGCTGGCGCTTGCCGCGGCGATCGCGGGGGCGGCCAGCGCGATGGTCACGGCACCCGTCGCGGCTAGAGCCGTGGCGGCGGAGCCGGCGGTGACGAGGTCGACGAAGCGCGACGAGCGGTCGCGGCGCCGACGGAGCAGGGTGGGGTCGGTGTTGGCCATGGCGCAAGCGTGCCCGGGTCGGCACTAACCCCTCTCCAGCCGGTCCCTAACTATGTGTTAAGGACGTTCACTGTACGTAGTCGGCTGTGCGAGGGCCAAAGTTGAGCCCAGCGCGCCGTCGGGCTCACCCCACCCTGGGTGCCTGCCGAGACATAGGGTGGATGAGCAGGCTTCCGTCAACTGGAGGGGCACGATGACCAGCAGAGAAACCGGTGGCCAGGACCGCGCGAGCCGGCGCCGCGACGAGGTCGAGCAGCCGGTCGAGGAGACCACCGAGGCGGCCGCCGAACACAAGGCAGCCCTCGATGCGGATGTCGACGCCATGCTCGACGAGATCGACGAGGTCCTGGAGACCAACGCGGAGGAGTTCGTCCGCGGCTTCGTCCAAAAGGGCGGGGAGTAGCCGGTGGACCAGCGCAGCGCGTCTGCCGGAAGGCTGCCCGCGGCCTTCCTGACCCCAGGATCGTCCTCGTTCAGCGACTTCCTCGCCGACCATGCACCGAGCTTGCTCCCAGGCGGACGCGGCCTGCCCGCCGGCGTCCTGGACGCCCCGCACGGCACGACCATTGTCGCCACCACCTTCGCCGGGGGAGTGGTCATGGCGGGCGATCGCCGTGCCACGATGGGCAATCTCATCGCCCAGCGAGACATCGAGAAGGTGTTCCCCGCCGACGAGTACTCGTGCGTCGGCATCGCGGGCACGGCCGGGCTGGCGATCGAGATGGTCAAGCTCTTCCAGGTCGAGCTCGAGCACTACGAGAAGATCGAAGGCGTCCAGCTGTCGCTCGAGGGCAAGGCCAACCGGCTCGCCACGCTGATCCGGGGCAACCTGGCGATGGCGATGCAGGGCCTGGCCGTCGTCCCGCTGTTCGCCGGGTTCGACCTCGAGCGGGCCCGAGGCCGCATCTTCTCCTACGACGTCACCGGCGGTCGCTACGAGGAGCAGCAGTACCACGCGGTCGGATCGGGTTCGATGTTCGCGAAGGGCTCGCTCAAGAAGCTCTACCGCAGCGAGCACTCCGAGGCTGAGGCCGTGGCCGTCTGCCTCGAGGCGTTGTACGACGCTGCCGATGACGACTCCGCGACCGGCGGACCCGACCTCGCCCGGCGGATCTTCCCGGTGGTGAGCGTCGTCACCGACGTCGGCTTCCGTCGGCTGCCCGAGGACGAGCTGACCGCTCCGGTGGAGCGGATCGTCGCGATCCGCCTGCAGTCACCCGACGGACCCCCGCCCTCATCCTGATCCGCTCGCCTGCCTGAAACGAGGACCCCCCGGTGTCGATGCCCTTCTACGTCTCGCCCGAGCAGATCATCAAGGACAAGGCCGACTACGCGCGCAAGGGCATCGCCCGGGGCCGCAGCGTCGTGGTCATCCAGTACGCCGACGGCATCGCGTTCATCGCCGAGAACCCGTCCCGCGCCTTGCACAAGGTGAGCGAGATCTACGACCGGATCGCGTTCGGGGCCGTCGGCAAGTACAACGAGTTCGAGAACCTGCGCGTGGCCGGGGTCCGCCTGGCCGACATGCGGGGCTACTCGTACGACCGGCGCGACGTCACCGTTCGTGGGCTGGCCAACGCGTACGCCCAGACCCTCGGCACGATCTTTACCGAGACGGCCAAGCCGTACGAGGTCGAGATCGTCGTGGCCGAGGTCGGCGACACTGCGGCGGACGACCAGATGTACCGGCTCACCTTCGACGGCTCGGTGGCCGACGAGCACGGCTTCGTCGCGATGGGCGGGCAGGCCGAGCAGATCTCGACCGCCCTGGCCGAGCGCTACACCGAAGGCCTTGAGCTCGACCACGCCGTCCGGCTCGTGGTCGAGCTGCTCACCGGGCAGGGCGGTCCCGAGACGCGGGTCCTGGGTCCGGACCAGCTCGAGGTGGCGGTTCTCGACCGCACGCGGGAGGCCACCCGCAAGTTCAAGCGCCTCTCGGCGTCGTGGCTGACCGGCGTGCTCGCCGGCTAGCGCACGAGACGCATCGCCTTCGCCGTCGCAAGGTCGACCGTTCCGGAGTGGTGCAGCCCGCGGTGGGCCCGCTGGTAGTTCAGCACGGCCCTGGCGGTCACCGGGCCGTAGAAGCCGGAGACCGGACGCACCCGTAGGGCCCGCTGCAGCGCCACCACCTTCGACCCTCGGTCGCCGGGCTTGGCGTACGGCGGCAGCGCGACGGCTTTGACCAGGGGTGGGATCCCGGGGATGTGCAGCGCCGTGGCCTGCGCCATCGTGACGATCCCGGTGACGGGCAGGTGGGCGCGGTGCTGGTAGGACTTCACCGCGGCCAAAGTGAGCGACCCGAAGATCCCGCTCACCGGGCGCACTCGGAGCACCCGCTGGAGCTGGGCGACCGCCTCGCCTCGGGCCCCGGGAGCCGCGTAGGTCGCCGTCGGCGAAACGGCAACTGCCGGGCGCGCCGCCGGCGGGACGAGCTTCAGCGCCACGGCGGTGGCGAGGTCGACGACGCCGGTCGCGGCGAGGGGCGGGTGGCGGTGCTGGAACGTCGCCACGGCGCGGGCCGTGATCGCCCCGTAGACGCCGGTCACCGGCGAGACGTGCAGCGCACGCTGCACCGCCATGACCCGAAAGCCGGTGCTCCCGGGAGCCGAGTACGCCCCGGCCGCCGCTGAGCCGAACGCTGGGCAGGGCCGGACGTTGACCGAGCTGTACCGAGGTGCGAGGACGCTGGCGCGGATCTGGCAGGGGCCGTAGTCGACGACGGCGACCCGACCGGTCCACCACGACGTGTGCTTCATCGCGCCGGCCCACGCGAAGGAGAAGTGGATGTGGTCGGTGTGCGGGTTCGGCCCGGTGTACGCCCGCCAGCCCTCGCTCGCCCGGTACGAGGCCCAGATGTGCCGGTTCCAGATGATGTACATGATGCCGAGGCGACGAGCGTTCCAGGCCACCTCGCCGTGCGGACCCGGAGCCAGCAGGAAGGTCAGCGCCGCCGTCCCCGCGGCATGGTCGGCCGAGTTGTGGAGGTCGAGCATCCAGTCCCAGGCTCGACCCTCCTTGTGCTCTGACTGCCCCCCGTCGGAGCAGCTACGAGAGATCCCGCCGTCCGAGCCGCGCGAGTAGGTCGCGAGCATCAAGGCACGGAAGGCGCTCACCCCCGGCTTGGGCGCCGGGTCGCAGCTGACCTGAGGCAAGTACGGGCTCAGAACCTCGGCCGTGGCCGGTAGTCGGACCGCGGGCCTGGGGACGGCTCGGCTGGCCGCGGCGGCCGGGAACGTCATCGCAGCGGCCACCCCCGCGGCCGAGAGCAAGGCTGCAGCGCGCCACAGATCGCCGCGGCGGCGCGGTCGCTTACGAGCGTGCAAAGCCACGAAACAAGCTCCCGTTCAGTCGTCGAACCGTCACCACAACCACACCATCGGCCACACGTGTCACTCCAGTGGCCTAACGCCACCCTGCTTGCATCGGTCCGCATCCGCAACCCCTTGATCACCGCAAGTCAAGCGACACGCCGAATCACAAGCCTGTTATTTTCACGCGGGCTCCGGCCCGGTGGCGACGCTCACCCGAGGTCGCCGTGACCTACGCTGCAGGCATGGACCGCCGGATCTTCGGGATCGAGACCGAGTACGGAGTCACCTGCACGTCGGGCGGCCAGCGCAGGCTCTCCCCGGACGAGGTGGCCCGCTACCTGTTCCGGCGCGTGGTCTCGTGGGGGCGCAGCAGCAACGTCTTCCTTCGCAACGGCGCCCGGCTCTACCTCGACGTAGGCAGCCATCCGGAGTACGCGACCCCGGAGTGCGACGACATCGCCGAGCTGGTGGCACACGACAAAGCGGGCGAGCGGATCCTCGAAGGCCTGCTGATCGATGCCGAGCGCAGGCTGCGCGAGGAGGGCATCCCTGGCGAGGTGTACCTGTTCAAGAACAACACCGACTCGGCGGGCAACTCCTACGGCTGCCACGAGAACTACCTCGTGACGCGGGCGGGGGACTTCTCCAAGATCTCCGACGTGCTCATCCCGTTCCTGGTCAGCCGCCAGCTGGTCTGCGGCGCCGGCAAGGTGCTGCAGACGCCCCGCGGTGCCGTCTTCTGCCTCAGCCAGCGGGCGGAGCACATCTGGGAGGGAGTCTCGAGCGCGACGACCCGAAGCCGTCCGATCATCAACACCCGCGACGAACCCCACGCCGACGCGGAGCGGTACCGGCGGCTGCACGTGATCGTCGGCGACTCCAACATGGCCGAACCGACGACGCTGCTCAAGGTCGGCAGCGCGGACCTCGTGCTGCGCATGATCGAGGCGGGAGTGGTCCTACGCGATCTGTCGCTCGAGAACCCGATCCGGGCGATCCGTGAGATCAGCCACGACGTCACCGGCCGCCGCCCGGTCAAGCTGGCCAACGGGCGTGAGGTCAGTGCGCTCGACATCCAGGGGGAGTACTTCAGCAAGGCCAAGGACTTCGCCGAGCGACGCGGCCTGATCGAGGCCGAGCCGACCGTGGCGCGCGTTCTGGAGCTGTGGGAGCGCACGCTCGCGGCCGTCGAGTCCCAGGACCTGTCGGTGATCGACCGCGAGATCGACTGGGCGATCAAGCGCTCGCTGATCGAGCGGTACCGCGCGAAGCACAACCTGGCGCTGGACTCGCCCCGGGTGGCCCAGCTCGATCTCGCCTACCACGACATCAATCGCGACCGCGGGCTGTACTACCTGCTGCAGCGGCGCGGCCGGATCGAGCGCACGACCGACGACCTGACGGTCTTCCAGGCGAAGGTGCTGCCGCCGCAGACCACGCGAGCCCGCCTGCGGGGAGAGTTCATCAAGGCCGCTCAGGAGAAGCGCCGAGACTTCACCGTCGACTGGGTGCACCTCAAGCTCAACGACCAGGCGCAGCGCACCGTGCTCTGCAAGGACCCCTTCCGCTCGGTCGACGAGCGGGTGCAGCGGCTGATCGAGTCGATGTGACCGATGCAGGAACGGCTCTCTCACTGGCTTAGGCTGGGTCACGTCTCCCCGTAGCCTGCGAGAGGGTTTGGTCTTCGTGCGTCTCCGTCGGGCCGCGTTGCTGCTCGTACCCGTCCTGGTCCTGGTGGCCGCCTGTTCCTCCGGCTCCGGTGGCTCGTCGCCGTCAGGCAGCAGCGGGGGGACTCCCACGGTCAAAGGCGGCTTCGGCGTGACGCCGACCATCACCATGCCTTCCGGGTCCGCCCCCACCACGCTGCAGACGACCGTGCTCGTCAAGGGCACCGGGCCGGCCGTCGCCAAGGGCGAGCTGCTCGTGGCCGACTACCACGGCGAGCTCTGGGACGGCGGGAAGGTCTTCGACTCGTCGTTCACCAGGGGCGCACCCGCTTCCTTCCTCATCGGCACCGGCGCGGTCATTCCCGGGTGGGACAAGGCGCTGGTCGGTCAGACCGTCGGCAGCCGAATCCTCCTGGTGATCCCGCCCGCCGACGGCTACGGCTCCGCCGGCAACAGCCAGGGCGGCATCAAGGGCACCGACACCTTGGTCTTCGTGGTCGACCTGCGGGCGACGTTCGCCCCGGACGCATCCGCCAAGGGCGTCCCGGCGCCTCCGCTCGGGCCCACCCTGCCCAAGGTCGGAACCGCACCGGGCGCCCCGTCGGTCACCATCCCGAACGTCCCGGCGCCCACCAAGCTGGTGTCGGACTACGTCGTGGTCGGCCCCGGGACCGCCGTCGCCAAGGGCGACCTCCTGGTCGTCCAGTACGTCGGCAAGCTGTGGCGCACCGGCAAGACCTTCGACGCGTCGTGGCTTCGCGGAGCGCCGGTCGGGTTCACCATCGGGGTCGGCCAGGTCATCCCCGGGTGGGACACCGGGCTCGTGGGCAAGAAGGTCGGCAGCCGGGTGCTGCTCGTCCTGCCGCCCAAGGACGGCTACGGTTCTGCGGGCAACACCCAAGCCGGCATCAAGGGCACCGACACGCTCGTGTTCGTCGTCGACCTGCTTGGGGCGTTCCACAAGGCTGGCTGACCACCACTGCCGGCTGACCAACGCCGGTGCCGACCACCACCCGCACGAGGAGACCACAGATGAGCGAGAAGCCCGAGATCGACTTTCCGGGTGGCGAAGCCCCGACCGAGCTGGTGGTCACCGACCTGGTGATCGGAGAAGGTGACGAAGCCGTGCCCGGCGCCCAGGTGCTCGTGCACTACGTCGGCGTCGACTTCGACTCGGGGGACGAGTTCGACTCGTCGTGGAGCCGGGGGGAGCCAATCCGCTTCCCCCTGGCGGGGCTGATCAAGGCCTGGCAGGACGGCATCCCGGGCATGCGGGTCGGCGGCCGGCGACAGCTGGTCTGTCCGCCGTCCCTGGCGTACGGGCCGGCCGGTGGCGGGCACCGCCTGTCCGGTCACACGTTGGTCTTCGTGATCGACCTGCTCGGCGTCGGCTGACCGGCCCTCACCCACCCCGTGGCCCACACCAAGACCGAACGCCTGCTGCAGGTCGTCCTCTGCCTGGGCCAGGGCCGTCGATCGGTATCTCGGGAGCAGCTGCGCCGGGCGATCCCGGACTACTCCGCCTGCCCCAGTGACGAGGCGTTCGAGCGGATGTTCGAGCGGGACAAGAACGAGCTGCGTGAGCTGGGCATCCCCTTGGAGACCTCAGGGGAGCCGGGCGACGACGAGGTCGGCTACCGGATCGATCGCGACGCCTACGCCCTGCCCGACCTGCGGCTGACCCGCGACGAGATGGTGGCCATGGCGCTCGCGGCGCGGGTCTGGCGAGAGCACGGACCAGCGTCGGCCGCCGCGCGAGCGTTGCTCAAGCTGTCCGCCGAGGGCATCGACATCGACCCGATGGACCTGCCCGCGATTGAGCCCAGGCTCTCCGGGGGCGAGGCCGCCTTCGGACCGCTCACCGCGGCAGTCTCCGCCCGCCAGGCGGTTGAGTTCGGCTACCGGGCCGCGCGCGAGACCGACACCCAGCGGCGACACTTGCAGCCGTGGGGGGTGGTCTCGCAGCGCGGACGTTGGTACGTCGTCGGTTACGACCTCGACCGGGCGGCGATCCGGGCCTTCAGGCTGTCCCGGATCGACGGTGACGTGGTGCCCGTAGGGGCCGCCGCCGCCTTCGACGTTCCGTCCGACGTCGACCTGCGGGCGCAGGTCGACGTGATGGCCGCCGCCGGGTCCGACGCCGAGGCGGTCCTGCTGGTGCAGCCGGGCGCCGGGTATGGCCTTCGTCGCCGGGCGTCAGCGCCGTCAGCTTCGGTCGCTGTCGACGGGGAGCCCTGGGATCGGGTCACGGTGGCGGGCGCCGGCATCCACCCGTTCGCCGAGGAAGTTGCGTCGTACGGCCCGGTCGTGGTGGTCGAGTCGCCACCTGAGCTGCGTGCGGCGGTCATCGACCGGCTGCGCGCCGTCCTCGTTCGGCACGGTGAGCTCTGATGGCAACCGCGAGCGACCAGCTGGCCCGCCTGTTGGCACTGCTCCCGTGGCTGCAGGCGCACCCAGGGGTTACCAAGACGGCGGCGGCGGCGGCGTTCGGCGTGACCACCGCCCAGCTCGAGAAGGACCTCCAGCTCGCTTTCACCTGCGAGCTCCCCGGCCAGCCCGAGGTGTTCATCGACATCGACTACCTCGACTCGGACCGCATCTCGGTGATCGATCCCGCGTCGATCGACCGTCCGCTACGGCTGCGTTCGGACGAGGCTGTTGCGCTGCTGGTCGGCCTGCGCTCGCTCGCCGCCGTCCCAGGGTTGCAGGACCGGGCCGCGCTCGACGGTGCCCTCGCCAAGCTGGAGGACGCCACCGGGCTGGCCGGGCTCACAGCCCAAGAGCCTGGTCGACCGGCTCCTGCTCCCGGGGCCGCTGCGGCGTCCGCGGTGCGCGCAGGGCTGGCTGCCCACCGCAGGCTGCACCTGCAGTACTGGGTACCGACTCGGGACGAGGTGACCGAACGCGATGTCGACCCGCTGCGGATCGTGTCGGTGGACGACACCGCGTACCTCGAGGGCTACTGCTACGCGTCGGAGTCCGTACGTACGTTCCGGCTCGACCGGATCATCCAGGCCGTGGTCCTCGATGCTGCCGCCGACCCGCCGGTCAGCGAGCGCGTCGAGCCGGAGTCCGCGGCCGGGGTGTTCAGGCCCTCGGCAACCGACGAGCTGGTGACCCTCGACCTCGACCCGTCCGCACGCTGGGTCCCCGAGTACTACGCCTGCGAGTCAGTCGACGAGCGGCCCGGAGGGGGGCTGCGGGTGAGCCTGCGCACCTCAGACCCGCGGCTGGTGGTCCGGCTGGCACTGCGACTGTCCGGGGCGGCGGAAGTCGTAGCGCCAAACGAGATCCGCGCTGAAGTCACCCGAATGGCCTACGCAACATTGCGTGTTTACGGCGTGTCGCGCCCAGTCTGACGCGCGCCGGGTTCAAGGTCAGCCCATGCGCTGCCGATTCCAACTCCCGTACAGCCCGGGAATGGATCCGGGGGAGGGCGAAGGGACTGTGACCATGACGACGATCCGGGCTACCTGCCCAACATGCGGTGACGTCGAGCTCAAACCCGTGCAGCTCCGGCTGCTGGTGTGCAACCGCGCGGAGTGGTCGTCGTACTCCTTCGACTGCCCCACCTGCAACGACGAGGTGAAGAAGCCGGCCGACGAAGAGGTCGTCGCGCTGCTCCTCTCCGGTGGCGTCGTCGCAAAGCCGTGGCACATCCCGAACGAGGCGCTCGAGGCCCACGCCGGCCCGAGGATCTCCTACGACGACCTGCTGGACTTCGCACTCTGGCTCGAGCACCACGACGCCCTGGTGGGCGACGTCCAGGCAGCCGCTCGCGCCTGACGGGCTGACCGACGCGTAGGATGCGTGTCGAGCGTCCGACAGAGAGGTCATTGCGATGGGTAAGTTGTTCGACAGTCCGTTGGCCTTGGTCATCATTCTTGCGATCGTGGTGCTGTTCGGCGCGAAGCGACTGCCCGATGTGGCCCGAGGTGTGGGGCGCTCGTTGCGGATCTTCAAGGCCGAGACCGCCGGTCTCATGACCGACGACAAGACCCCGCCTCCCGCCGCGCCGCTCCCGCCGCAGCAGCTCCCGCCGGTCGCCGCCGCCGAGCCGGCTCCGCAGGTCACCCCGGCGCCGCAGGTCATCCCGGCTCCGGACAAGACCGAGGGCTGACCGAGTCGAACCCCACCCGCCCGTGAGCGACGCCACGGGGCGTCGCCGGAGACCCTTCCGTCGCACGCCCAAGACCGAACCGGCCAACGACGGTCGGATGACTCTCGTTGAGCACTTGCGCGAGTTGCGCAGTCGGATGGCGATCTCGGCCGGAGCGATCCTGCTGGCGGCGGTGATCGGCTGGATCTACTACTCCCGGATCGTCAACTTCCTGCTGAAGCCGTTCCTCGATGCCTCCAAAGAGCTTGGCTCCAACGGCAAGCCAGCCATCCTTTCGTTGACCGGAGTCGCGGACGGGTTCAACCTGAAGATCCAGGTGGCCGTGTCCGCGGGCGTGCTGATCGCCGCACCGATCTGGCTCTACCAGCTGTTCCGGTTCATCACCCCGGGCTTGCACCGCAACGAGAAGCGATGGGCCGCTGCCTTCGTCGCAGGCGCCCTGCCACTGTTCCTCGCCGGGGTCGTCGTCGCCTACGCGATCCTCCCGCGGCTGCTGGGCGCGTTCCTCGGGTTCTCCCCTGACGGCGTCACCAACATCATCGCGGTGGACGCGTACGTCGGCTTCCTGCTGCAGCTCGTGGTGGTCTTCGGGCTCGGCTGCATCGCCCCGGTGGTGATCGTCGTGCTCAACGCCGCCGGGATCCTGTCGGCCCGGCGGTTCGCCTCCTGGTGGCGCTGGGTCATCCTGTTCACGCTGATCTTCGCCGCCGTCGCGACGCCGACCGGCGACCCGGTCAACATGATGCTGTTCGCGCTGCCGCTGCTGCTCCTGATGCTCGTCGCGTTCGCGATCGCCTGGAACACCGACCGGCGACGCGCCAAGCGCGCGCAGGCCCAAGGGTTCGACGTGGGCGACGACGAGACCTCCCCGCTGAACCTGACTCCGTCCGACCTCGACCTCACTCCGTCCGACCTCGACCTCACTCCGTCGAACCTGGACGACGACATCACCTGACGAGGAGCCGTCGGCACGCTAGCGTCGGCGCCGTGGCGAAGCGGATAGCCGTTCTGGTCAACCCGACCTCCGGGAAAGGGCGAGGCGCGCGCGAAGCCACGCGAGCCCTGATCCGCCTTCGCGAGCTGGGCTGCGACGTGACCGAGCTGGTCGGCGCTGACGGCGCCGACGCCATCCTGCTGGCTCGGCACGCCGCCAAGGACGGTTATGACGCGCTCGTGGCCGTGGGCGGCGACGGCATGGTGCACCTCGTCCTGCAGGCGGTAGCCGGGACCGGCGTCCCGCTCGGAATCGTGGCAGCGGGCAGCGGCAACGACTTCGCCACCACGTTGGGCCTGCCGCTCCACGACGCCCGGGCCGCCGCTGACATCATCGCCGGCGGCGTCACCCGGGTCGCCGACGCCGGGCTGG
>Ga0302299_10001189_pt1 | contig 15515 bp, 13 predicted proteins | sample III_Fen_N3_4_FD_198795 | JGI IMG/M metagenome (GOLD analysis project Ga0302299, IMG submission 198795) | Peat permafrost microbial communities from Stordalen Mire near Abisko, Sweden - III_Fen_N3_4 | ecosystem: Environmental > Terrestrial > Soil > Wetlands > Permafrost | place: Sweden: Abisko... | reverse complement strand
GCGGATGTACGCCGACACGCGGGAGAACCTGAAGGCGGTCACCCAGCCGGTGCTCCTGTTCCGTTCGGCCGTCGACCATGTCGTACCCGCCTCCAGCAGCCGCCTGATCCTCGACTCCATCTCCTCCACTCAGGCCGAGGAGGTCATCTGCCAGGACAGCTACCATGTCGCCACGCTGGACAACGACGCACCGATGATCTTCGAGCGCAGTGCCGGCTTCCTCGCCGCGCTCGCCGCGCTCGCCGCACCATCTGCCGCCGAGTCGACCCCCCCGGCGTCGGCGGGTGGCCCCAGATGACCACCGACGGCGAGCGCGACGGACCGGGCGAGGGCGCCTCCCCCGGCGAGCGCGAACCCGTGCCGGAGTTCGTCGAGCACACCCCGATCGGCGACGACGCCGATGCCGAGACGATCGACCTGGAATTTGCCAAAATCATCGCAGACTGGGACACCAGCCCGGTCCGGCCCGCGGGCGACGACGGTCTGGCCGCACCGGGGCACCGGATCGTGCGCGAGCCTCGCGACAGCCCCTTGCCCCAGCGGCCACAGCTCTGGCGGGGCTTCATCCCGCCCGAGGAGGAGGCCGCCCCGGCCCGGCCCGGCGACCAGCCCGAGGCCACCGACAGCGTGGACCGGGCGTTGCCGGCACCGGCTGAGCGGTACGTACCGCCCGAGCCTCCCCCGATCGGCGGGGATCTCGTGTCCCGGTTGTCCTGGGCCGCTGTGCTCGGCGGGCCCGTGTTCCTGTTGTTCGCCGTCTTGTTCTGGGCGAACCTGCCGCACATCCTCATGATCCTCGCACTGGCGGCCTTCGTGGGCGGTTTCGTCGCCCTCGTGGTGCGGATGCCCCGCGACCGGGATCCAGACGACAACGACGACGGCGCGGTCCTGTAAGGGTCAAGGCGCCGCTGTGACGTCCCGCCGGCGACGCGGCACGTAGAAAACGGCAAGTACCGGGCGGTGATCGCTGGCGCGGCAGACGTCCGTCTGGTCCGCCCGCCACGCGTCGTACTCGGCGACGTCGAGGTTTGCGGCCAGAACGGCGTCGATCCGGCTGCGCGGAGCACCGGCGGGGAACGTCGGGCGCGCCGTCTGACCTGCGCCAGGCAGCTGTCCGCGGGTGAAGGGGCCGGCATCGCCGCGGCCGCCGGGGCCGAACGGATCCGTGCACAGCTGGGCCCAGGCCGCCCACACCGGGCCGCCCGGGGACTCGTTGAGGTCCCCGGCGACCAGGATCCGCGGCCGGCGCAGAACGGCCAGCCTCTCCCGCACCAGGGCCACGTGATGCAGGCGCTCCCGCGCGTCCAGCGGCAGGTGGACCACAGCCAGCGCGATGGGTTCACAACCCACCGGCGCCACCTCGGCCACGACCGTCCCGCGGGGGGAGTCGGACCGGCGGCTCACGGGGAGGCGCAGCGCGCAGACGGACGGCACGTCGGCCCGCAGAGACGCCAGCAGGGCACACCCGCCGGCGGACCGCCCGCCGTCGACGAAGAGCAGCCCGCACCGCCGGGCAAGCGCGCTGAGCTCCCACCGCGACCCGGGCCAGCGCGGCGCCTCCTGCAGGCACACGACGTCGGCGTCGGCGGCGCGGATCACCCTGACCAGGGCAGAGGGGTCACCCCGCAGCCCCCAGATGTTCCAGGTCAGCACCCGCAGCGTCGCCGGACGCGCGGGCTCGCCAGCAGCAGCAGCGCCGGCGGCGGCGGTCGCGGCGGCGGTGGCGGCGGTCGCGGCGGTGGCGGCGGTACCCGGGGAAGGCGCCGTCATCACAGCCCCGGACCCGGCGCACATACAGCGGCTCGGGCGAGGTCGGCGGCGCCGACCAGCCCGGCCTCCGGGCCGAGCGCCGCCCGGATGATCCTCGGCTCGGGGCGGAAGCCGCGCCCGGCGAGCACTCGGCGGAAGGACTCGCGGGCCGGGCGCAACAGCAGCTCCCCGGCGTCGGAGACGCCACCCCCGATGACGAACAGCCCCGGGTCGAGAGCGGCCGCGAGGTTGGCCAGGCCGATCCCCAGCCACCGGCCGACATCCTCGAACAGCTCGATCGCCACGGGATCCCCGTCCCGCGCGGCCTGCGTGATCAGTGGGCCGATCAGCGCCGAGACCTCCCCTCCGACACGCTCGAGCAGCGGCACGGTGACCGGCGAGCCCGCCGCAGCGAGTTCGCGCGCCTCCCGGCCGAGCACGTTGCCGGAGGCGTACTGCTCCAGGCAACCCCGGTTGCCGCACTCGCAGCGCCTGCCGTCGGGAACCACGATCATGTGACCGAACTCCCCGGCCATCCCCCACCGGCCGCGCTGGACGGCGCCGTCGAAGACGATCCCACCGCCGATCCCGGTGCCCAGCGTGACGCACACGAGCCGCTCCTCGCCCTGGCCGGCACCGAAGCGGTACTCCGCCCAGGCGGCGGCGTTGGCGTCGTTCTCGACGATCACCTGCATACCGAGCAGTTGCGTCACCGCCTCGCGCAGCGGCTCGTTGCGCCAGGCCAGGTGCGGGGCGAAGAGCACCCGGGAGCGGTCGGCGTCGACGAACCCGGCAGCGCCGATCCCGACCGCGACGACGTCGTTACCGGCCCGGAGCTCGCCGACGACGTCGGCGATCGTCGCCTTCACCGCGCGAGGGCTTCGCGACGGCGTCGGGCGCCGGGCCCGCGCGAACACCCTGCCGAGGCCGTCGACGAGGCCGGCCGCCACCTTGGTCCCGCCGATGTCGACTCCGATGGCCAGCGGGGGTACCGCCGGCCCGCGGGCAGCCGACCGGGTGGTCACCGTGGCCGCGCGAGGTCTGCTGCGCCGATGATCCCGGCGTCGTTCCCCAACTCGGCCACGGTGATCCGCAGGTGCGGGCGGTGGGCCGAGGCGCTGAGCTGTCCGGCGAAGGCGTCCCGGGTGGGCCCCAGCAGCAGCTCGCCGACCTCGGACACCCCGCCGCCGATGACGACGACCGCGGGGTCGAGCACGTCCGCGACGTCCGCGATCCCCTCGCCGAGCCAGCGGCCGAGCTCGCCGAACAGGGCCAGTGCCCCGGCGTCACCCTCCCGCGCAGCCTGACTGACCATGACCCCTTCGATGACCTCCGCCTTGCCACCGGCCAGCTCGAGCAACCGCGCCGCCGAGCCCGGGTGGTTGCGGGCCAACGCCCGGGCGGCGCTGACCAGCGCGGTCCCGGAGGCGTACTGCTCCCAGCACCCCCGCTTGCCGCAGCCGCACAGGTGTCCCTCGGGCACGGCGCGGACATGCCCGAGCTCGGCCGCCGCACCGTAGGCGCCGCGCAGCAGTCGGCCGCCCAGGATGATCCCGCCACCGAGCCCGGTGCCTACGGTGATGAGCACCATGTCATCGACGCCGCGCCCCCCGCCGAACCGGAACTCGCCCCAGGCCGCGGCGTTGGCGTCGTTCTCCACGACCACCGGCAGCCCGACCCGCGGCTCGAGCAGGGCGCGCAGCGGGCGATCCTTCATCGCCAGGTTGGGCGCGAAGCGCAGGGTGGACCGCTTCTCGTCGACGAACCCGGCGATGGCGACACCGAGGGCGGCCACGTCGTGTCGCGAGGCGAGGGTGGCCGCCGCCTGGGCGATCCCCTCCTCGATGCCGGACGTCGACGACGCGGGGGTTGCGATCCGGATGCGTTCGAGCACCCGTCCGTCGCCGTCGACCACTCCCGCCGCGATCTTGGTTCCGCCGACGTCCACACCGATCGTCGCACTCACGCCGAACTCGCTCCGTTCATCGCCGACCGCCCTCGCGGCGCACTCGTGGCCGTTCCTCGTCCGTTCCGGCCGGCCCTGCTCGCACCTGCCCTTGTTCGCGCCGGCCCGTCCCTTCCTACTGCTCCGCTCCTACCGCTGCGCGACGCGCCGCACTAGTCGGTGACGTCGATGTGCTCGGCCGCGGGGCGCCGTGGCGCCGAAGGCGGCGGCGGCGCAGACCAGCCTGGCCCTGCCGCAGGCCCGGCGCCAGGGGTCGCGGCGAGCAGGGCCCGCGCCGCGGCGAGCAGGTTCACCGTCGCCGCCTCCAGGTGGACGACCACCTCGGGCCGGGCCGCTCGGAGCGCCCGCAGGGCCTGACACACCGGGCAGATCCGGCACTCCGCCGATTGCCCCGACGAATCCGGCGGCGCCGCGCCCGGCTGCCAGGCTGCGTGCCACGCGTCATGCCCCGACTCGTGCCCCTGTTCGAAGCCGGACTCGAAGCCGGGCTCGAAGCCGGGCTCGAAGGTGCTTGCACCGCCGTACCCCGGGTATCCGCCCTGCGGCCCCGCCCCACCCCCTGCGCCGGGTGGGGGCGGCGGCTCGCCGAACCGGGCGCCCAGCGCCGTGAGCAGAGCACTGAACTCCTGGGCCACGCGCCGCCCATGGCCCTCGTCCTGCGCCGCGAACGGTTCCTCCGGGAAGGGCGATCCATCTCCGGGCGGCACCTCCTCCCGGAAGCGCACCCCCTCGGTCACCGGTGCGTCGTCCTCGGGCCGCCCGCCGCTCGACCCCTCGCTCACAGCGGGCGCCACAGGTCTGGGTCGGGCTCGAACCGCACGCGCAGCCGGCCGTCCCGCAAGGACGCCCCGACGACGACGCACCGGCGCAGGGCGCTGGGCAGGGCGATCGTCCGCCGGCGGCTGCCCAGACAGATCACCAGCTCGTCGCCGCGCCGGGCCAGGTCGAGCTCCTCGCGCCGGGCCAGCGGCAGGTCCAGGACCAGCACGAACTCCTGACCGCTGCGTTCCACCCGCATCGGGGGCACTCGCGGGGTCACCGCCAGCAGTGCCTGGGCCCCGGCCGCGCCCGGATCGCCGTACAGCGCCTCGCCGAGGTCGGCGACGGCGTCCACCCCGATCGGCTCGGAATCGGCATAGCCGAGCGTGCGGATCGGGACGCCGGCGAAGCCGTCGTAGATCTCCCCTAGCCAGCGCTCCTGGGCACGAGCCCAGCCGGCGCGCCAGGCGTCGACCTCACCGTGGGCGTCACCCGCGGCGAACACCCGGTTCACGACGACGCCGTCCACGACGTGACCGTACAGCGACAGCGTGGTCCAGGTCCGCAAGGCCTCGGCGACGGCGGCGGACTCCGGGGTCAGGACCAGCCGGACCGTCGTCGTCGGCGCGGACAGGACGGCCCGCACCGAAGCCAGCTCAGCGTGGAGTCGCTCGGCGGCCTCCACCATGTGGTCCCGCGAGGGCAGGGCCGCGGCCCCGCGGCCCCCGAGCAGCGGCCGGGCGCTGCCGGCCAAGGCCCTCATCACCCGGCGCTCGGCCGGCAGCAGCCGCTCGACCATCCGGGCGAGCGCTTCCGGTACGGCAAGCAGGCGCAGGGTCTCCGCGGTCGGTGCGCAGTCCACGACGAGCAGGTCCCATGGGCCTTGCTCGACGTGATCGCGCACCTCGAGCAGGGCCAGCACCTCCTGCGCGCCGGGCAGGTCCGTGAGCTCCTCCGCCTCGAGCCGGTCGACCCCCAGGGAGTCCAGCACCCCGACCAAGTGGCCCTGCACCGCCCGCCAGGACCGCTGCGCCCGTGATCGGGCGTCCACCTGCTGGGCGAACAGCCCCGGCTCGACCTCTACCGGGACCGGGCCGAGGGCGGTACCCAGCACGTCCGCGAGCGAGTGGGCGGCGTCGGTCGAGAGCACGAGCGTCTTGACCCCGCAGCGGGCGGCATGGGCGGCCGTCGCCGCGGCCGACGTCGTCTTTCCGACCCCGCCCTTACCGGTGAACAGGAGGACGCGCAACGGCTACCCCTCGACCCGCTTCTTCAGCTCGTTCAGAGCCGTGTCGACGATGACCTTCTCCGCCTTGCGACGCAGCAGGCCGAGCATCGGCACGCGCAACTCGACCGCGAGTTGATAGTCCACGGCGCAGCCTCCGTCGTTCGGGGTCAGGGTGTAGCTGCCGTCCATCCCTCGAAGGACGGTGCCCTCGATGAGGTACCAGGACATCGTGCCGCTACCGTCGTCCTCGATGTCCCATTCATAGGCCAGTGTGTAGGTGTCCCGGATCGCACCGGCGTCCAGATGGAAGCGGACCTGGTAGGCCCAGCCGTTCTCGTCGGCCTCCAGCACCTCGGTCGACTTCACCGTGCCGGCCCACTCGGGGTATGCCTCGAAATCCGCGATGACGGCGAGAACGGACTCCGGGGGTGCCTCGATGTGGATGCGCGACTCGGTGTGATCGGGCATTCAGGTAGCCTCCTGGGGCGCCCGACGGTCAGGCACCGTGAACCGTGAGAGGCAGCTGGCGAGCCACAGGGGGCCGGGAAGTGCTCTCGTCTTGCGAAGGCTACCTGCCGGAATGCTGATCGTCACAGCGTCGCCCGCCCCCGGCACGCCCCTCGCCCGCCCCCGACCCGCCCCCGGCACGCCCCCGGCACGCCCCCGGCCGGGGGCTGCCGGTCAGAGGATCAGACCGACGAGCCAGAGCAGCAGCAGTCCGGCGAGGCTGAGCACGGCCGCGCCCCCCGCGGCGGCCGCAAGCTGCAGCGGCGGGGTGTTCAGCCGGCCGAGGAAGGCCAGTCGCCGCGGGAGAGTGCGGCCGTGCTCGGCAACCGCCAGCTCCGCGAGCATCCGCCCGACCACGGCGCCGGCCCCAGCCGCCACAGCGGGGTCGCCGGCCGTCACGCCGGGGTCGAAGGTCGGCCGCCCGAAGGTCCACGCGTCCTCTGCGGCGTCGTCGCCCTCCCGCGGCACGGGCAGGGCCTCGACGACGTCGAGCCGGTCGGACCCGCCCCCCGCCTTCGCGGCGCCGGCGCCGGGGCCGGACGGCTCGTGCCCGGGCAGAGGCTCAGGATGAGGCAGAGGCTCAGGATGAGGCCCGCTCTCGCCGGGCGCGCTGTGCCGTCCGCGGCTGCCGGAAGCGGTGGTGAGGTCGTGATGGCACAGCGAGCACCACGGGGCGTCCCGCCCGGCGGTGGCGCCGCACGACGGGCAACGGGCAGCCGCCGACCGCCCCCGGTCGTCCAGGGACGGTGGGTGACGCTGCGTCCGCCGAGCCTCCATCCCGCTCGTATTCGGCACGGTGCCCGGCGGACTTGACGGTCGAATGGCGGACGTCCGGCCCGTGTCCTTTTGGCTACCCATGAGTAAGGTCACACCGAGGCTGCATAATGTGGCGCACCCTGGCGGGCGATCAGCCGCCTCCGCGCCGTCGCGGGACGTCCCTGCCCCGGAAAGTGAGTCAGAGAAGTGACCTTGCGGGAGTACGCGGTCCCGGCCTTAGTGCCGACGGACCCCGACAAGAACCTGACCGACCTGGTCGTCACCAACGCCACCGAAGCCCCGCACGCCGTCGTGCTCAGCCGGCCGGTCGGCGGCCGCTGGCAGGACGTCACCGCGCGCGAGTTCCTCGCCGAGGTCACGGCGCTGGCCAAGGGTCTCGTGGCTGCCGGCGTCCAGGCCGGGGACCGGGTCGCCCTGATGTCCAAGACCCGCTACGAATGGACGCTCACGGACTTCGCCATCTGGTTCGCCGGCGCGATCACCGTTCCGATCTACGAGACGTCCTCCGCCGAGCAGGTCCAGTGGATCCTGTCCGACTCCGGCTGCGTAGCCGTCGTCGTCGAGACGAACGCTCACGGCGCGACCGTGGCCGAGGTCCGCGACAGCATCCCGGCGCTGAAGGACGTCTGGACCATCGACTCCGGGGCGATCGAGGAGATCAGCCTCGCCGGCGGCGACGTCCCCGCCGAGGAGATCGCACACCGCAGGTCCACGCTGTCGGGGCCCTCGATCGCGACGATCATCTACACGTCCGGGACCACGGGGCGGCCCAAGGGCTGCGAGCTGACCCATTCGAACTTCATCGACATCTCGGCGAACGCGGGCATGAAGCTGGCCGAGGTGGTGAAGTCCCCGGGGGCCTCCACGCTGCTCTTCCTGCCGCTGGCCCACGTGTTCGCCCGGTTCATCCAGATCCTCTGCGTGACGGCGCGGGTGCGGATGGGGCACACGGCCGACGTGAAGAACCTGTTGGAGGACTTCGCCGTCTTCCGGCCGACGTTCGTGCTGGCCGTGCCGCGCGTCTTCGAGAAGATCTACAACTCGGCCGAGGCGCGGGCGGAGGCGGGCGGCAAGGGGCGGATCTTCGCCGAGGCAGCGGCCACCGCCATCGCGTACAGCGAGGCGATGGACACGGGCGGCGCGAGCCTGCTGTTGAAGCTGCGCCACCTGATCCTCGATCGGCTGGTCTACGGCAAGCTCCGGGACGCCATGGGTGGCCAGGTGGCCTGGTCGGTGTCCGGGGGCGCCCCGCTGGGTGCGCGGTTGGGGCACTTCTTCCGGGGGATCGGCGTGACCATCCTGGAGGGCTGGGGATTGACCGAGACCACGGCCCCGGCCACGGTCAACACGCCCGAGCGGATCAAGATCGGAACCGTAGGGCGGCCCCTACCCGGCGTGAGCATCAAGGTCGGCGATGACGGGGAACTGCTCGTCAAGGGCGTCAACGTGCTGCTGGGCTACTTCAACAACCCCCAGGCGACGGCCGAGGCGCTCGAGGACGGCTGGTTCCACACTGGGGACATCGGCGAGATCGACGACGACGGGTTCGTCAAGATCACAGGGCGGAAGAAGGAGATCCTCGTAACGGCCGGCGGCAAGAACGTGGTCCCGAGCGTGCTCGAGGACCGGCTTCGCGCCCACCCGTTGGTGTCCCAGACGATCGTGGTCGGTGACCAGCGACCCTACGTGGGCGCTCTGGTCACCCTCGACCCGGAGATGCTGCCGACCTGGCTGTCGAACCAAGGCAAGCGGCCGATGGACGTCGGGGCGGCGGCGGAGGACCCGGCGGTGCGGGCAGAGATCCAGTCGGCGGTGGACCAGGCGAACAAGGCGGTGAGCAAGGCGGAGTCGATCCGGCGGTTCGAGGTGCTCGCCGTCGACTTCACCGAGGCGGACGGGCACCTGACCCCGAAGCAGAGCCTGAAGCGGAACGTGGTCATGAAGGAGTTCGCCAACGAGGTCGAGTCCCTGTACAGCTGACCGGCGAAGCCCAGGCCCGAGTGATGTCTGGCTGACCGGATGGGGCCGTCCGGGCTACCGGACGGCTGATGCCGGCCTCGGACGTTCGGCCGATGTGGCACTCTGGCCCTTATGAGCGGAGCGCCGTCGCTGGCGGACCTGGCGCGTCGCCCCATCCTGGCTCGGCTGCTCGTCATCGCTGCCTGCGCGATGGTGGCGCTGGCCCAGCGTCCCACCCTTCGGTCGCTGGAGCCGGCGCTCGTCCTCGTGTTCGTCGCGGCGTTCGCCGCGGCCCGGCTGCCCGCCTCGGTGCCCCGATGGCTGCAACCGACGGCCGAGGGGCTCGCCGCCGGTGCGCTCGTCGGAGCTCTGGGCAGTGCGGGCAGCGCCTACACGGCGTACACCCTGGTTCCGGTCACGGTCGCCGGCTTCACGGCCCGGGGCCGCAAGGCCATGATCACCGTCGCTGCCACGTCGCTGGTGTACGTACTGGCGTCGGCGGCGGCGGCCCCCGCCGGCGGGCTCACCCCCGCAGTCCGGGACGCCGTCGTCTGGTCCATGAGCCTGTTCGCCTTCGGGCTTCTCGCCGTCAGTGCCAGGTGGGTCCGCAGCGGCGCGGTCGGCACGCCGGACGCCTCCTATGTCGACGCGCACCGGCTGCTGTCCGAGCTGGAACCCGTCTCCCGGCGGCTGAGCCTGGGCCTGGACCCCAGCACCGTGGCGGCGGCGCTGAGGGAGGACCTGTGCACGCTGGCCGGAACATCGACCGGCTGCGTGATCGTGCGCACGGACGGTGGGCGTTTCGTCGCCCTGGCCGGTGAGGCGCCGGCTGGTGCCGACGACGCTCGGCTGGCCGGCATCTGGTCCGGCGCCGACGCGGTCACCCCCGAGCCGGGAGGGCAGAGCCTGCTCTGGCTGCACGTGACGATGGCCGACGAGCCGGTCGCCCTCGCCGTCCTGAGCGACATGGGCGGTGACTGGCGTCCGGGATCCTTGTTGCGGCGGCTGCGCCCGATCGCCGGCCAGGCCGGGCCCAGGCTGGCCTCCGCACTGCTGTTCGAGGAGGTGCGGCAGCTGGCGACGGTCGACGAACGCCACCGTCTGGCCCGGGAGATCCACGACAGCATCGCCCAGGACCTCGCCTCGCTGGCCTACCTCGTCGACGACGTCCGCCAGGATGCCGATCCACAGACCGCTGCCCGGCTGGCAGCCGTCGGCGGCCACGTGCGGCGCCTGGTCAAGGAACTGCGCCTGAGACTGTTCGACCTGCGGGCGGGAGTCTCGGACACCGAGAGCCTGGGCAACGCGGTGAGCAGCTACCTCCAGCAGGTGCGCGCCCAGACGGGCCTGACCGTCCAGCTCACACTGGACGAGGGGCAGCGGCGGCTTCCGACGTCGGTCGAGGTCGAGGTGCTGCGCATCCTGCAGGAGGCGGTCACGAACGTGCGCCGGCATGCGCAGGCCCGGCGGGTGCAGGTAGAGCTGTCGGTCCACCCACCCCATGCCCGCCTGGTGGTCGAGGACGACGGCCGCGGCATGCAGAGTGCCCGGCCGGACAGCCTGGGACTGACCGGTATGGCCGAGCGCGCGGCCAGGATCGGCGCGCGACTCGCCGTCGTGTCGGCCCCGGCCGGCGGCACCCGGGTGAGCCTGGTCATGGACGGTGCCTCGGCGCGCGTTCCGCCAACAGGTGGTCGCGACGTCGGGCACCATGTTGCGGCGGCGCCCGGCATCATCGTGCCGGACTACGCCTGGCGCGAGGAGGAGACGTCGGCTTGAGCGGCACCCAGCAACCCCCCGCCCCCCGGGCGGACCGCGAGGATGGCCCCCGGCTGCGGGTCCTGCTCGTCGACGACCACCAGCTGATCCGGGAGGGTCTGCGGCGCGCGTTCGAGCGGACGGGTGACCTCGACGTGGTCGGTGAGGCCGGCACCGTCGCCGATGCGCTGGTCCAGCTGGATCGGCTGCGGCCGGACGTGCTCGTCACCGATGTGCGGCTGCCCGACGGCGACGGCATCGAGCTGGCCGCCACCGCCCGGTCCCAGCGCCGCAATCTGGGCATCGTCGTTCTGACCATGTACGCCGGCGACGACACCGTGTTCGCCGCTCTGGACGCCGGGGCCTCCGGATTCGTGGGCAAGGACGCGCCGGTCGAGGACGTCGTGGCCGCGGCCCGGCATGCGGCCGCCAATCCCGGCGCCTTCACAGCCCGCGATCTGGCCGCTGCCCTGCGCCGGCGGGAGGCGGCACCCGCGGCGCCCAAGCTGTCCCCGCGCGAGCGGGAGGTGCTGGCGCTGCTCGTCGACGGGCTCGCGATCGGCCAGATCGCCCGGCGCCTGTTCATCAGCGAGTCGACCGCCAAGACGCATGTGACGAAGATCTACGACAAGCTCGGGGCCGGCAACCGGGCGCAGGCGGTGATGGCCGCGGTGCGGCTTCATCTCGTGGACGCCGGCCGGCCCTGACCCCCAGGTTCGCCTGTCGGTCGACCGGGTCTCACCCGGACCAGGGCGTTCCGTCCCGTCAGTCGACCGGGTCGCCCTGCAGCAAGCGCCGGAGCCGGACGGCCAGGTCCTCCCACCGCCACCGCTGCGCCACCCACTGCCGGCCCCGCCGCCCGTATGCCGCGGCTCGCTCCGGGTCCAGCAGAAGGTCGGCGCACGCGTGCGCCACCGCAGCGACGTCGCTGCCGTCCAGGACCGTGCCGTTCTCACCCTCGAGCACGGCGTCGGGCGCTCCACCGGAGTCGCCCGCCACGACCGGCAGCTGGGTCGCCGCCGCCTCCAGGTAGCAGATGCCCAGGCCCTCGACCTCCAAGACGCTGCGCCGGCTGTGACTCGGCATGCAGAAGACGTCACCCGCGTCGTAGTACGACGGCAGCGCGTCCCCGGGGACGCGGCCGGTGACGACGACGTGATCCCGCAGCCCCAGTTCGTCGACGACCCGTTCGACCGTCTTGCGGTGCGGGCCGTCCCCCACGAGCAGCAACGCGGCCCCGGGCACGGCGTCGCGGATCAGCGGGAGCGCCCGGACCAGCACGTCCTGACCCTTGCGCGGCACCATCCGGGACACACAGACGACCACCGGCCGGCCTTCGATCCCGTGCCGGCGACGCACCTGGTCGCCGCCGGCCCCCGGGTGGTACAGGACGTCGTCGACGCCGGGGGTCAGCCGGCGCATCCGAAGCTGGGCCTGCGGCGAGAGCGCCGGGGCGATCCGGGAGCGGCAGTACTCCCCGAGGTAGGTGACGACGTCGCAGACCTCGCCGATCCGGTGCAGCGCCCGGCGGCTGCCCGGCACGCCGGCCCACCACACCTCGTGCCCGTGCGTCGTGGCGACCACCCGCTCGACCCCGGCCCGCCGCAGCCGCGGCGCCATGAGCGCCAGTGGCGCGGCGGCCCCGAACCACACCTGTTCGCACCCGTGCGAGGCGGCCAGCGCGGCGCTGCGCCGGGCGATGTCCGGCGTCGGCAGCATGATCGGCGATCGGTCCCGGACGACGGGGAACGGCAGCGTGGCGTCGTACTCGCGATCGCCGGCCTGCCGCGCGGTATGAACGATCACCTGGTCCGGCGGCAGCCGGGAGGCCATGGACACGACGAACGACTCGATCCCGCCGGCGCGCGGGGGGAAGTCGTTGGTGACGATCAGAGTACGGCCGCTGGATCCAGACACAGCGTTACGTCCGCTCACCAGGCACTCACCGAGATCTGGGCATTCGCAAGGGTTCGCAGGCCTACCCTGCGCGCCGTTGGAGGTACGCCAGCCACCGCCGTTGGAAACCGGCGGCGTCGGTGCCCAGGCGGGCGTACGCCCTGGCCATCGCGGCATCGCTGGTCAGGGCCACCCCCGGCGGTGCGTCCTCCAGCCCAGCGGCGATCCGGTAGAACGTCACGACGCCGGCCTTCCCGTAGTCGGAGTCGATCATGTCGAGGGCGAGCCACGCGCCGATGTACGCGTCGTCGACGGACCCCCGGGTGGGATCGAACGCCTCGGGCGAGGGCAGTTGCCGCGGGGCGTGACCGGCGCGGACCTCCTCGAAGTACCGGCCGACGACCTCCGCCCGGGTCGCGTGGACCCCGCGGTACCCGACGTAGTCGGCGAAGGCCTCCGCCAGCCACAGCGGGGGGCTGACGAGTACGCCCGCCCGGGTCGCCACGTGCGTCATCTCGTGCGTCAGGACGATCGCCTGGTTGCGGGCATCCCGATAGGAGTCGAAGGCCAGGGGATTGAGCACCACCCGGTCCGCCGTCGGCGCCGGCGCGCCGGTACCTTGCGGACGATCGATCTCACCTGTGGTCACCGCGGCGATCTGGTTCAGGCCGGCAGCGCTCGATCGGCCCAGCACGTGCGCCATGTCCCCCACCGAGTTGGGCACGATGACCACCACCGTCTGGCGCCAGTGCGTGCCCCACACGGCGTCCACCCGCAAGACGGCGGCGTCGGTCGCTTTGGCGTACCGCGGCAGTGAGGAGGATCTCCGTGCGTCCCCGACGACGATGCTGCGCCGCCCCCGGACGACCACGATGTCGGCGATGTCCCACAAGTCACGCATCGGGGTGGTGCTGGACGCCACCGCGACATCCCCGACGAGCAACGGAGTGGATCCGCGCGTGACCCGAACCGCGAGCTGCCGGGTGACGTCCCGCGTGTCTCCGGGCATCCGGTACGCCAGGCGCACGTCGGCCACCCACGTGGGCGACGACGACGCACGCAACCCCGCTGCCGGCGAAGCCTCGGCCGGTTCGAACCCGGCCACGGAGTACTGCCACCGGGTCAGAGGCAGCTTGTGGAGCCGGTCGAACAGCCGCGCCTGCCGCGCGCCGTATGCGGAGGCGGGGTCGGCGAGAGCGGCGAGCCAGCCCCGCCGGTCGCCGTTGAGCAGTGCGGCGGCCCGGCGGGTCAGGCTCGCCTGGAGGGCGACGTCGGGGGCAGAGGCAACCGGATGGAGCTGCGCCGCCAGCTCGCTCGCGCCGGGCGGCCGCCGCCGGGACACAGCGCTCTGGTGCGCGGCAGAGGCGACGTTGCCGGGTGCCCGCGAGGTCTGTGCGCCTGCGGTGACGAGGGCGAAGGACAGGGCGGCCATGGCGACGACCGCTGTACCGGCGGCGAGCATCCCCGTGGTGCGGTCGGGGGTGCGCCAGAGCAGATGACGCCCACGCGGGCGGGGAGCCCAATGACGGCGGGCAGCCCAATGACGGCGGGCAGCCCAACGGCGGCGGGCAGCCCAACGACGGATGCCCGTTCGGGCCGGCGCTGCGTCGGCCGGCTGGGCGAGGCCACCAGCGCCGTCAGCCACCGGCGGGGGCTCCTCACCACCGGGGCCGGTCGTCACCCCCACAGGGTACGACGAGAGCGCCGACGGTTCGAGCGTCACGGCATCAGATCCGGCATTCGCCGCACATCGTTCGCACCGACCTCGTGCAACCGCGTGGCCTGCTACAGCCTCGTGGCGCCCACGAAGGTCGACTCCACCGGAGCGATCCTCACGACGTCGCCGGTGTGCGGCGCGTGAATCATGAGTCCGTTACCGATGTAAATGGCCACGTGGTGGATTGGGGAGTAGAAGAAGAGGAGGTCACCGGGCTCGAGCGCGCTGCGCGAGACGTGACTGCCGTACGAGTACTGGCCGGACGAGGAGTGCGGCAGCGACACCCCGGCTGCCCCCCACGACCGCATGGTCAGCCCGCTGCAGTCGTAGCTGCCGGGACCGGCCGCCCCGTAGACGTAGGGCTTGCCCAGTTGCGCGCAGGCAAATCTCACGGCCGCGGCCGCAGCGGCGTTGGGCGCGTTGATCGTCAGACCGGCGCAGCCCTGCCTGACGGGGCCACCGCGGGCCCCGTGGGTGGATCCGCGAGATCGACCGGAGTTGTTCGATCCGCTCTGCTTCTGCGCATTGAGCAGTGCCTTGCGCTGCTGATCGCGGCTGGCGCGCTCTAGCGCGCGCCGCTGGTCGGCCCGCAGCTGGTTCAGCTGCGCCCCGGCTTGTGCGATCTTCGACTCGATGGTCGCCTTGTTGGCGGCCACCCGCGCCTGGACCGCCGTGGCCTGCTTCTGCTCGGCGACCACGTCGGAGCGTGCCTGCGCGAGTTCGGCCTGCTGGTCGGCGAACCGCTTCACCAGCGCGACCTCCCGGTCGGCGACCGTCGCGCCGAGGCCGGCCCGGGTGAGCAGGTCGGCCGGGTCGTCGCTCAGCAGCACCTGAACGACCGACAGCTGACCTGCCCGGTAGAGCTGCGCGGCGAGGTGGCTGAGGTCGCGTCGGGTACCGGCGATCACCGCCTGCTGCTGCTGCACCCGCACCTGGGCCGCCTGCGCGAGGACGCCGACGCTGGCCAGTTGCTCCCCGGCGCTGTTGTAGGCCTCGGTGGCTTTCTCCGCCTCCTGGTTCAGCTGGTCGAGCCGCGCGCTCACCTGGGCGACCGTCGGCGCGGCGGGCGCAGCCGGCGCGGCGGGCGCAGCCGGCGCGGCGGGACTGGCCATGGCCGGTGCCGCGCTCAGCAGCACGGGACCGCCGAACAGGACGAGCGACGACACGACGGCGATCGACGCCTTACCCCTGCGGGCACG
>Ga0302299_10001187_pt1 | contig 15533 bp, 17 predicted proteins | sample III_Fen_N3_4_FD_198795 | JGI IMG/M metagenome (GOLD analysis project Ga0302299, IMG submission 198795) | Peat permafrost microbial communities from Stordalen Mire near Abisko, Sweden - III_Fen_N3_4 | ecosystem: Environmental > Terrestrial > Soil > Wetlands > Permafrost | place: Sweden: Abisko... | reverse complement strand
CGTCTCCCGAAGGGCTTCGGGGGTGAGACGTGCGTCGGGGTCGGGTTCGACCGCGAGATCCTCGTGCAGGCCGGGATCGAGCGGGCGACTGCCTTCGCCGCCGTCAGCAGCGGCGACAACTCCAACATCGTGGCCGCGCGCGTCGCCCGCGAGACGTTCGGGGTCGAGAACGTCGTCGCCCGGATCTACGACCCCCGCCGGGCCGAGGTCTACCAACGCCTGGGCATCTCGACCGTCGCAACAGTGCGCTGGACCGCGAACCAGATGCTGCGCCGACTGGCTCCCCAGGGGTCCGAGGCCGAGTGGATCGACGCCAGCGGCGCAATCCGGATGGCTGAGGTGCATGTCGAGCCCAGCTGGATCGGCCTTCGGCTCACGCGGATCGAGCACGCCACCGGAGCCCGGGTGGCTCTGATCACCCGGCTCGGCGAAGGCCAGCTCCCCGGTCCGGACACCGTCCTGCAGGAGGGCGACCTCGTCCACATCCTCGTGCGGGACCCCGAGCTCGCCGTCGTCGAGCGCGTTCTGGCGGCAGCACCGCCCCCCGAGGAGGACTGATGCGCGTCGCCATCGCCGGCGCCGGCAAGGTCGGCCGCTCCATCGCCGCGGAGCTCGTGGGGAACGGGCACGAGGTGATCCTGGTCGACCGCGACCCTGACTCCGTCCGGGCCGACCGCAACCCCGGGACCATGTCGCTCGTCGGCGACGCCTGCGAGCTCGCCGTGCTTGAGAAGGCCGAGCTCGGCGACTGCCAGGTCATGATCGCGTGCACCGGCGACGACAAGGTCAACCTGGTCGTGTCGCTGCTGGCGAAGACCGAGTACGGAGTGCCGCGAGTCGTCGCGCGGGTCAACCACCCTAAGAACGAGTGGATGTTCAACGAGTCCTGGGGCGTCGACGTCGCAGTCTCGACCCCTCGCATGCTCTCGGCCCTGGTCGAGGAAGCCGTGAGCGTGGGTGACCTGGTGCGGCTGTTCACGTTCCGGCAGGGCAGCGCGAACCTGGTCGAGCTCACGCTTCCTGCGTCGTCGCCGCACGTCGGATCACGGGTGGGCGACGTGCAGTGGCCGGCTGATGTCGCGCTGGTCGCCATCTTGCGCGACGGACTGGTCATCGCACCGACGTCCGACGACCCGGTCGAGGCCGGCGACGAGCTGCTCTTCGTAGCAGCCGGCGACGCCGAGGACGCTCTGCAGGAGATGCTCAGCCCGCACCAGCACTAGCCCCTGGACGAGCTGGCCGAGCTGCTAGGTCGCCTCGGCCACAGCCTCGTCGGTCTCGTCGGGCACGGCTGGCGGGGTGGGGGGCACCCGGCGCAGGATCAGCCACGACAAGAACCCGCCGAGGGCGAACAGCGGCCAGCCCAGCAAGATGTTGACGATGCCGAGGGCCACGACCTGGTCGTTGAGGTAGTAGGGCAGCTTCACGACCGTGCGGAAGACGAAGACGAACACCCAGATCCAGCTCGCCTGGGTGTAGGCCCGCCGCCTGGGCGGGTCGTCGCGCCAGGCCATCCCCTCACCGTTGATCGTGCCGAGGATGACTCCGAGCGGCGGCCAGCGCAGGGCGAGCATGACGAGCGAGACGACTGCCCAGAGAATCTGAACGACGATGCCGATGACGAAGAAGTTCTTGGCACTTCCGGTCGCCAGCGCGACAGCCGCGCTGACTGCTACGCCGAAGACTCCGCTGGCAGCCTGCCGGATCGGCTCGCGTCGGATCAGTCGCAGCACGAGCAACGCCAGGGTGACCCCGACCGCCGCCAGGATCGCCGGGACCAGCTGGCGCCCGCTGATGACGTAGACGGCCACGAAGAAGGTGGACGCCAGCCCGCTGTCGATCAGGCCCCGGGCCCCACCGATCGCCTCAGCCAGGTCGAGCTCGATCGCATCGAGCCCGGCCCGCTGCGACCGTTTCACGGGCGAAGCTCGTAGGTGGGGTTGAACATCACCGGGCGGCGGTTCTGCATGGTGACCCGACCCCGCGCCGAGAGTCCGCGGCCGGGGTCGATCCCCCGGATCCGTCGCCGGCCGAGCCAGATCAGGGTCAGCACCCCACTGCCGTCGTAGAGCTCGGCCTCGAGCGCGGGCACGCCGCCCACCGGACGGAGGGTGAGTGCGCGTAGCGTCCCGGACACCGTGACCTGCTCGCCGGTGCAGCAGCCCGCGACCGGGGTGGCGCCACGGATGTGCGCCTCGCGCTGCAGCAGGACGGCGTCGGCCTCTTCGCTGGTCGAGGTCACCCGGTTGACGAGCCGGCGCAGCATCCCCGGCGTCGCCGGACCGGTCTGGGTGGGTTCTCTCATGCATCCAGGCTAGCCGTGCGACCATCGCGCCGTGTACATCGACGGCCAGCACCGCTGTCTGGTCCAGGTCGCCGTGCTGGCGCACGGCGCTGGGTCCACGGCCGAGTTCGCCAGACGGGCCTTCGCCGGCGCCCTTGCCGCCGAGGGGGTACTTGCCGTTGCCATCGACGACCGCAGCGGCGACATCAGTCAGGTTGCCGACCGGCTGGGTCGGGCGGTCGACGCGTTCGCAGCCGGTGGCTCGACCCAGATCTGGGTCGGGGGGGTGTCGCTCGGCGCCCATGCCGCTGCCGTCGTGGCCGCGAGCCGACCGTGGCTGCACGGCGTGCTGTTGGCGCTGCCGGCGTGGACCGGACCAACCGCCGACGTCGCCGGCCTGTCTGCCGCGGCGGCCCGCGACCTTCGCCGCGACGGAATGGCACCGACGCTCGGTCGGCTGGTGGGGGGCGGGTGGGTCGGCGAGGAGCTCGCCCGAGCCTGGCCGACCTACGGGATGCCAGAACTGGTCGCGGCGCTCGAGGCGACCAGCCGCTCCGCCGGTCCGGCGCCGACCGAGCTCGCGGCCATCGAGGCACCGACCGGTCTCTTCGCGACGCCGGACGATCCCTTCCACCCGTCGGAGGTGGCGACCCTGTGGGCGCAGCTGGTCCCCCGGGCGTCCGCGATCGTCGAGCGTGTCGACGCGGCCGAGGGCCCCCTCGCGCTGGGGAGGCAGACCCTGCGCGCGTGGCATCGGGCCGCCGGGCGCCGCGCTACTGGGTAGGTCGTCGAGTCGGGAGCGATCCAGCGCCCGCCTAGGAGCCGCTGGGTACGCCGAGGGCAGGTCGCGTCACACGCCGCTGAGCATCGGCGGCTCGACCTTCGTGATCAGCCTGGCCACCTTGATCCGGTAGATCCCGTGGCGCGAGCGGCCGGGTCTGGGGACCCTGTCGGACGCGGTGGTCATCGCCCTCGCGATCGACCTCGGGCTGCGCTTCGTCCCTCGACCGAGTTCGGTGCCCTGACGGCTGGTTTCGCGCTCGGCTCCGAGGTCGGCTTCGGAACCGTGATCTTCGCTTTCGGCGTCGGCCCGGTGCTCGCCTGGTGGCCGTCGCGGCTCCCGCAGCGACCCGCGGCCGGCGGCCGGCCAAGATCCCGTAGGCGTCGCGCAGTCAAGGAGGAGCAGAACGCGACCGATACAGCCTGCAGAAGGCAGGTCTGTCCATCGGTGGAGGTTCGATGTCCGCGGAGTTGTACGACGCCGAGCACGAGGGCGCCTTGGCGCGCCCGGCGATCGACATTCTTCCCACGCCCGGCGGCCGCAGGGCCAAGGTCGCCGCAACCGAGGAACCGACCGCTGCCCCCGAGCCCGCCCCTGCAGAATGGGCGGCACCACTGGCCGAGGGTACGAACCCGTGGGGCGACCCCGTAGCCGCTCCGGCACAGGTGGCGCCCATCGCACCGGTGACGCAGGCAGCGCCTCCTGCGGCCGGGCTGCCCGTTGCCCTGCCCGACTTCCCCGAGCCGGCCGTAGCCGACGAAGACGCTGCACCGAAGAAGTTCCTCGGGATGCAGATCCGGCGAGCCAAGAAACCAGCCGAACCCGCGCCTGAGGCCGTTGCCGACGTCCCGGTCGAAGCCGCTCCGGCCGAGTACGCAGCCCCCGTGACCCCCGCCCAGGCCGAGGCCTATCCCGCATCCGCTCCGCTCGCCGCCTGGCCGACCGATGTCGCGATGCCCGTCGTCGCCCATGCCGAGCCGGCCCAGCAGCCTCTGCCAACCGCTCCCGCGGACGAAGCCGAGCTCAGCGCCCCGGCGGACTACGCGCCGGTCCAGCCCGCCGATCAGGTGCCCGTGGCACCAGTGGTTGACGACCGAGAGGTCCGTGCACTGCGGGCGATGGTCGACGCAGGCGAGGCGGGGCGAGTCGAGGCCGAGAACCGGGCGGCTCTCGCTGTCGCGTACGCGCAGGCGGCCCAAGCCCAGCTGGCCGACGCCAACAGCAAGGCCCAAGCTCAGATCCAGGCTGCGGAGGCCAAGGCCCGGGTGGCCGCCAACGACGCGCAGGACTGGCAGATCCGGCACCGTGAGGCCGAGACAACCATCGCCGAGCTCGCTACCTCGGTCGCGAGCGCCGAGCAACGGTTGTCGGAGCTGCGGGCCGAGCGGGACGAATTGCTCTCCTCGCTCGAGGATGCCACCCGTCCCGATCACGCGCCGGTCGAGCCCAGCTGATCCCCTGACCCGGACCGCGCTTCGCCGAGGAGCTCCAGACGAGCCTCGGCCGATGCCTCGGCCAGCCCTTCGAAAAGCTGCTGAGGTGGGATCCCCGTGCTGAGCGACGCCATCAACAGCGACGCCAGGTAGTAGTCGGGATCGGCTGCCAGCGCCCGTTCGAGCGCGAGCCCCGCCAGCGCACCGTCACCGGTCTGGTACGCGGCCGCAGCGAGCAGCGTGGCCGCGGGAGCCACCCGATCGTCCGGGGCGAGCTGGACGACCTCGATCCAGAGTCGAACGGCCCGATCGGCTTCCGGTCCCGCGGAGCGGACCAGCACTGCGTCGCGGACGCGGATCTCGTCGACGGCGACGATGAGGTTCGCCGCGGTCGAGGCGGACAGGACCGCCGGCTCGTCTCGCAACGCAGCGTCGACAGCCAACAGCCCCCGCGAGGGGGCGAGACGGGCTAGCGCTTCCCGCACCTCGGCCCGACGGCGCTGGTCGCCAGGTGCGAGCAGCCGGACCAGGTCGTCTCGGCTTCCTCGATTCACCAAGCCGGCGGCCACTGCGGCTACCTCGACTGCGGACGTGCCGACCTCCGGCATCGGCGTTCCCCCGGACGGGCAGCAGTCTGCGGTCTGACATACGAGCGACCACCAGCGGCGTCCGGCCACGGCAAGCACGTCGAGACTACGAAGCCCGGCACCTGAGACACCACCGGTCAAGGTGGCCGCCACCCGCTGCCACCGCGCGTCTTCGGGAGCTGGCGGGGCGGGCAGGTACAGCGCCAGGACTGCCGACTCGCCACCCGAACGGGACGCGGCTCGACCGAGCTGAGCGGCAGCCTCACGCAGAGCGCGCAGGTCCGCGTCGGGCAGGTCGAGCGGCAAGTCGACCCGAGCGGACAGTGCGACGCGACCGCCGGCGCCGAGCGCCACGAGCACGAGGCTTGCCGACGGCTGGAATCCGAGGAGGTACGGCACGAGCGCGAGCAGCGAAGCCGGGTCGCCGATCCGCAGGCTGGGCAGGGATGAGGTGGTCTGAGTCATGGGTCGAGCCTGCGGTCGGCGGCGCCCGCATGGGGGTTCACGATCGGCATCGGTGGACGCAGACGGGGCTGTGGACGAACGAGTCAGCGAGCCCCACCAGATGTGACGATCCGCTGACACGCCGGGCCCAGGGGTGGCCCCCGCCGGATCGGAGTGTTCTCATCAAGAGGTGGACCCAACCCGTGCGACCCGCCCAACGGCCGAGGGGTCGGCCATGCCCGTCGACGCCGAGGTGACCGGACGCCCAGTCGGCCGGCGCCTCGTGCTCGGCATGCTCGGGCTGGGGGCCGTCGGGATGGTCGTGGGGTCCCAGGTGCAGGACGTGCTGGGCGGAGCGATCTCCGCGGTGCAACGGGTCGACCCGACCGGCGTTACCGCGCTCGTGCCCGGCGGCAGCGGCTTCCAGTACTACTCGGTGACCGACCAGCAGCCGACCATCGACCCTGCGACCTACCAGCTCACGGTGGGCGGCCTGGTGGACTCGCCCCACTCGTTCAGCTTGCAGGACCTCGCTGCCCTTCCGCAGACCGACCTCGTCCGCGACTTCCAGTGCGTCACCGGGTGGCGGGTTCGATCCGTGCCCTGGTCAGGCGTCCGCTTGTCCGACCTGCTCAGCCAGGTTTCCCCGACCAGCGGCGCCACCGCCCTGCGCCTCACCTCCTTGGACGGTGCGTACACCGAGTCGCTCACCCTCGAGCAGGCCCGACACCCGGACATGCTCGTGGCGACCAAGATGCTCGGCGCTGCGGTCACGCCTGACCACGGTGGCCCGGTGCGGCTCTATGCGGCCCCCATGTACGGCTACAAGTCGTTGAAGTGGCTGGGCGGGATCGAGCTGGTCGCAGCGGTTCAGCCCGGGTACTGGGAACGTCGCGGCTACGACGTCGACGCGTGGATCGGTCGTTCGAACGGTCGCGCCGATGCCCCTGCCTGACCACGCGGTCGAGCCCGGCGCCCAGGCCGGCGACGAGCGAGTGCTCCGCTTCACCCGGGCTGAGCGGCTGGTGCACTGGACGTTCGCGGTCCTGGCCTTCGGCTGCCTGTTCACCGCCATGGCCCTGTACGTGGGACCGATCGCGACGTTGGTCGGTCGCCGGGCCCTGCTCCGGTCGATACACCTCACTTGTGGGTACCTCATGCTGGTCCCGTTGCTGCTCGGGCTGTTGTCCCGCGCCTTCCGGGCCGACCTACGCAGACTCGACCGCTTCGGTCCGGACGACGCACGCTGGCTACGGAGCCAGCCTGCTCGTCGTTCGGGTCGGCTCTCGGTCGGCAAGTTCAACGCCGGTCAGAAGGTTGCAGCCGCCTTCGTCCTCGGCAGCGTCCTGGTCTTCCTCGCGACCGGGATGGCCATGGCGAACCTCGGTGGGGTCTGGTCACTCACGGTCCGCACCGGCTCGACCCTGGTGCACCAGTGGCTGGCCTTCGCCTTCGCCGTCGTCGTGGTGGGCCACCTGCGGCTGGCCCTGCGCGACCGCCACGCGATGAGCGGGGCGATCACCGGCTGGGTGCCCCGATCCTGGGCTCGCAGCGAGCACCCCGACTGGGCAGTTGACGACGTCCCGGTCAGTGGTTGAGCGCCTGCAGCGTCCCGAGGTCGAAGGCTCCCGTCAACGGCAGGTGAGCCCCGCACTGGTAGCCGAGCAGCAGGTGCTGCGTCTGGTCGAGCAGCCGTGCGGTCCGGTCGGAGCCGGCGAGGTCGAGCAGCCGACGGGCGACGCCCACGTCGGCTGAGCACACCACGTGCGGGGGCAACGACTGTGCGGCGGTCTTGCCCCGGGCCGGAACGGGTCGGGGCAGGACCGGCGCGGGCTTCCGCGAGACCACCGGCGGCCGCTTCTGTGCCACCACGGCGACCGGCTTCGGCTTGGGCTTGGGCTTCGCCTTGACCGTCGGCTTGGGCTTCGGCGTCGTGCTCACGGCCCCGGACGGCCGGCGGAACACCTCGGCGACCCACAGCGTGTTACCGACCTGCACGAGCCCGATACCGACCTCGGTGAACTGGTGGTCGAGGATGTTCGCGCGGTGGCCAGCGCTGTTCATGAACGCGGTGTGCAGCGCCGTCACGCTCGGCCCGTAGCCGACGTTCTCGCCTACCCAGCTGAAGTGCTTGACGTCCGTCGCGAGGTGGGGGTTGTGGTACAGCGTGCCGCTGGAAGCCATCCGCTGGGCCTGGGCCTGGGCGACTGCGGTCAAGTCGCTGCGCACGGCGTACGACGCGAGGCCGGCTGAGTGACGCGAGCTGTTGATCAGCGACACGAACGACGAAGCGCTGGCCGCCTGGGCTGATCCGCTGACCAGGGCCACGCCCGTCATGGCGAGCACGCAGGCAACGACCCCGCCGACTGCACGGCGCAACCGAACCCTCACGTCGACTCCCAACGGACCTGAACCTGGCCAGCGGTGAGAGCCTGCCTGCCCTCCCTAGGTTGATCGGGGCAGCCGGCCACCACCCGAATCCCCCGATCGGGTTACGAGCCAGGGCCGGTTCGGCCCTGTCCGAGTGGTGCATCCGCACTGGCCGAAGTTCGTCCTCGCGCATCAGCGGCTCGGTGGCCTCCCAGTCGATGCAACAGGGGTGACGAGAGGAGGCGGCGGACGAGAACCGTTCCCCACGGCGCGGCCTGACAGGTCCCCCACGTGTCCCGCACCCGCCCGCTGCCTCTTCCGTCCCAGACCCCACTTGGTGCCGCCGTGTCGATGACCGGCGCCGCGCCCCAGCCTGGCGATGCGCCAGCCGAGTCAGGCACACCGCTGCGACTGATGCGCGCCGACGTCCTCGCGCCGCTGAGCCAGTTCGAGGACGCGTGCGCCGCCGTTCTGGAGCACCTGGCGGCCACGCTGCCCCTCGAGACCTGGTTGGTGTCGCGGGCCGTGGGTGACGACTGGGTCGTCCTCGCCTCGATCGACCGCAGCCGCCAGCTCGAGGCCGGCTCGGCCTACCGCTGGAGTGACACGGTGTGCGCCCGCATGGTGTCCGGGCGGGGCCCCCGCTCGACCCCCCGAACGGCCGACGTCGCCTCGTACGCCATGGCGCCGGTCGCCCGCGACCTGCCGATCGAGGCCTACGTCGGGGCCGAGATCGTCGGACCGTCCGGCCTGCTGTTCGGGACGTTGTGCGGGCTGCACCCAGAGCCGTTGGAGGACGCCCAGCTCACCTCGGTGGCCGAGCTGGTGGTCCTTCAGGCAAGGCTGCTCGCGGGAGTGCTCGCCGCCACCCAGCGCGCGTTCGACGCTGGGCGCCAGGACGAGCGGCTGACCCGTTCGGTCCAGGCGGACCCGATGACCGGGCTGCTGAACCGGACCGGCTGGGACGACCTGCTGGGCGCCGAAGACCGCCGCGCAGCCATCCTCGGTCTACCTACCGGGGTCCTGGTCATCGAGCTCGCTGGCCTGCGCGAGGTGACCGCCCGCTCGGACCTGGGCTACGGCGAGCGCACGCTCCGCGACGTCGCGGACATCTTGCGCGGGAGTACCCGGCGGACCGACACGGTCGCTCGCACCGGCGAGACCGACTTCGCCGTGCTGCTGCCGGACACCGGTCCGCTGCACGTCGACCAGGTGGCCAGCCGCATCCGGGACGGCTTCGCCCGACGCAACATCCGAGCCTGGGTGGGGTCCGCCATGCGCGACCCCCGACGAGACCTTGCCGCCGCAGTGAACCGGGCTGCGACCGCGAGGTTCCTGGACAAGCGGCGCTGAAGAGGGCCACGCCGCTGCAGGCCGCCGGAGCCGACCGGTGACCAGCTGATGAAGGGCCGGACCCCTGGTGGGTTCGGCCCTTCTTCATGAGGCAGGATGCATGCCATGCGCCTCGACCACGTCTCTTACGTCGCCAGCCCCGACCATCTCGCCGACGTGGCCCAGCGGCTCGGAGCGGCCCTGGGCGCCGGCTTCGTCGACGGTGGCCTGCACCCCCGTTTCGGCACCCGCAACTTCGTCCTCCCCCTCGCGTCCGGCACCTACCTCGAGGTGGTCGCCACGCTCGACCACCCGGCCGCCGACCGGGCGCCCTTCGGCCAGGCGGTCAAGCAGCGCTCGCTCGCCGGCGGTGGCTGGCTCGGCTGGGTCGTCGCCGTCCCTGACATCGCGGTGGTCGAGCGCAGGCTCGGCCGACCCGCCGTCGAGGGGAACCGGCATCGACCCGACGGCTTCGACCTGCGCTGGCGGCAGCTCGGCGTCATCGACCTCATCGCCGACCCACAGCTCCCGTTCTTCATCCAGTGGCTGTCCGACTCGACCGAGCACCCGTCAGCCCAAGGTCATGCCGACATCCGGATCGAGCGGATGGAGATCTGCGGCGACGCCGACACGGTCTGCGCCTGGCTGGGCGAGCCGGCTGACCACCCGCTCGACGACATCGAGGTCGAGTGGGTCGACGGCGACGAGCCGGGGGTCGTCGCCATCCACTTCGCCACCAAGAACGGCAGTGTCCGGCTCGACTGAGCCTTCGATCCGCTGCCGGGCCGCCCGCTCGCCCGGTGACCCCCTGCCCAGCACCAGAGCCAACGTGTCCAGCACGGCTGCTGATGCGAACCGGTCCATCCGGCGCAGCGGAGCACTGCGGCGGGGCAGCTCGAGTACCTCACGGCCCCACTCCGGCAACAAGTCGCACGCCGCACGAAGGAACACCTGGTACACCGGCTGGGCTGCCACAGGCAGGGGCGGCCTGAGCAAGAAGCGCACCACCTCGCGGGTGTGCTCGTCACCGACCAGCTCGGGTCGGAAGGCCTCGAGGGTGGCGGTCAGGGCGGCCTCCGAACGAGGTGGGTCAGGGATGCCGAACTCGTCCGCGATGATCGCCGTCTCGGCGACGTAGCGATCGGCGTCCAGATCGCCCGGCCCGTACCTCTGGGCGGCCCGCAACATCGACTCGATCAGCGCGACGTGGACCCAGAGCAGCAGGTGCGGGTCGTTGGCCGCGTACGGGCGGCCGTCCGGCGCGCGCCCCACCACCGACCGGTGCACCGTACGGACGCGGCGAACCGACTCCGCTGCCTGCTGGGTGCTGCCGAACGACGTCGTCGTGACGAACAGGTTGGTGCGCTGCAGCCGACCCAGCGGGTCGGCCCGGTAGTCCGAGTGCTGCTCGACCCCCGCGAGGGCCAGCGGGTGCGCCGACTGCAGGAGCAACGCCCGAACTCCCCCGACGAGGGTTGCGAGCGAGCCGTGCACCCGCCAGACCTCGCTGCCTGGACCGAACCAGCCGGCGTCGCCCGGCTGCTCGAGGGCACGCACCCACGGCGGTCGCCCGTCGTCGGCGCCGGACAGGATCCGGCGGAACATCCGGGCCACGGGGGCCGTGAGCAACGCCGGTGAGCTCGGTGGAAGGTGCGCGGTCACCCCCCCATCGTCAGGCCGAATCGGGCCGCCCGCCAGGTGGCAGCGGGGGGATCGGCACCTCCGCGTACTTCGCCAGCATGAGTGACCCGCCCAGCGCCAGCGCGAATCCCACTCCCGCGACGGCGGCAAACCCTGGACGGGCACGGTCGCCCAGCCAGAGCAGCCCGGCCAGCGCCGGCACGATCGTCTCGATGCCGAACGCGAGAGCCACCGATGTGGTCACGGATCCCCGCTGCAGGGCAGCGGAGAACAGGAGCACCCCGAGCCCGCCGTACGCGAGCACGGCCCAGAACGTCGGCTCCCGGACCAGACCGAGCCAGGGGTCGGGGACGACCAGCGTGCGGGAGGCGAATCCCAAGCCCCCGAACGACAGCCCCGCCACCGCCGCGAGCCCAGCGCCGGCCCGGCCCCCGAGGAATCGGGCTGACCCGGCCGCCAACGCGACGATGACCAGGGTTCCAGCGAGGAGCAGCCATTGAGTGCTGCGTGAGGTCGCGAGCGCAGGCTCTGCTTGGGCGCTCACCGCTAGCAGCACGAGCCCCATGCACAGGGCGATGAGGGCCGCCCGCTCGCCCTGGCCCAGGCGCAGGTGCAGGAAGCGAGCCGCCAGGACCGCGGTGACCCCAACCGATCCGGCGATCGCCGACTCGACCAAGAACAGAGGCAGGGTTCGCAGCGCCAGGATCGAGGCGACGAAGCCCACCGCGTCGATGCACATCGCGGCGATGAACGGCCACTGCTTCGACAGACGAAGCAGCAGGCGTGGGTCGAGCGCCGCGGTGGTCTCGGTCCGCGATGCGGCCACCGCCTGCAGTACCGACGAGACGCCGTAGCAGAGCGCGGCGAGCAGCGCCCCCAGCAGGCCCCAGCTCATGGCGTTCAGCGTGTCGCTCCGGCGGAGTCAGCGGCACACCGGGTACACATGAGGTGGTCCCCTCGAAGTATGAGTTCGAGGGGACCCACTCGTCCCCTGAACTTCGACCGTGCGGCCAACCGTCGCACCGGTCGTTGACACGACGAAAGCCCCTCGAAGTATGAGTTCGAGGGGCTTTCGCCCAGCTACGTCGCCTCACGTTCCGGTTGCCCGGAACAGTGGCATCGAGGATGACGCTCGACTCCGCTCCCGCCAGGTTGCCCTCGCGTCATGCAGATACGCAACCACCCCGGAAGGTCCGCCGACGTCCTGCGTCGTCACCCGCAGTGCCTCCGGGTTGCCCCATCGGCGCGATGCCTCGATGTCCTTCCGACCCGCCCCCCATCCGGTCCGACCTTGCTCGGCTCCGAGTTGCCTCAAAAACCTTGCAGTTGCTCAGGTTTCCCCTTGCTTGGCCAGACTTTCCCGGTGGCGTGAAGTGATTTCTACGGGACCGCGAGCCGACACGCAAGCGTTTCCCCAAAGTTCGTCCGCGACACGCTCAAGAAGTTTCCAGATAGGCCCGGATGGCCTCGACGACCAGCTCGTGGTCGGACACCTGCGGCAGTCCCGACACCACCATCACTCCTTGCCTGCCAACCCCTTCGACCACCAGCGGGAAGCCGCCCCCATGAGCTGCGTACTCCGCCTCGGGCAGTCCGGTGGCCGCCCCGAACGTGGTGCCGACCGCCTCGAACCGGACTCGCTCGTACAAGCTCGAATGACCGAACTCCTCGACGACGCGGGTCTTGCGCGCGATCCACGAGTCGTTGGCGACGCTGCTGCCAGGCAACGCCGCGCGGAAGAGCACCTGCTCGAGGTCACGGATCTCGATGACGACAGGCAACGACCGCTCGCTGGCGAGGGTGAGCACCGCGAGACCCAGGTCGATCGCGTCGTCGCGGGTGAACGACGGCAGCACCAGCGACTCTTCTTGCGACAGCAGCTCGTCGGGGCTGAAACCGCCGGTGGTCTCGTGGCCCGGAGCAGGGGTGGTGTCGGTCATCGGTGTCCTCAGGTGACTAGCTGGCTGATGGCATAGATGGCGACGCCGGCCAGGGCGCCAACCACCGTGCCGTTGATCCGGATGAACTGCAGGTCGCGTCCCACCTGGATCTCGATGCGCCGAGAGGTCTCGACGCCGTCCCAGCGTTGCACGGTATCGGTGATGACCGTCGTGATCTCGGCTCGGTAGGAGCGGACGACGTAGGCCGCCACGTCGCCCAGCCAGCCGTCGAGCTTGGCCCTGACCTCGGCGTCGTCGACGAGCCGCTGGCCGAACTCGCGAAGCGCTGCGACGGCCCGAAGCCTCAGCTCGCTCTGCGGATCGTCGACCGCCTCCAGCAACAACCGGCGCAGCGTCCCGCCGACATCGGCCACTGCCCGGTGGACATCCGGGTGGTCGAGCAGTCGGGACTTGATCTCGTCGACCCGGGCGCCCACCAGCGGGTCGGTGCGAAGGCTCTCGGCGAACGCGACCAGGAACTCGTCCAACGACCGGCGAAGCGGATGCATCGGGTCAGCGCGCACCTCCCCCGCCACGCGCAGCACCTCGTTGTAGACCAGCTCGGCGATCCGCTCGTCGACGAACCGGGGCGACCAGGACGGAGCCTGCCGGGCGACCACGTCGACGACGACCTGCCGATGGTCCAGCAACCAGGTGTGGGTGTTGTCGACGACCAGGTCGACGACCCCGTGGTGGGCGCCGTCGCGGACGAGCCCGTCGAGCAACCGTCCCAGGGCCGGCCCGACCGGGATGCCGGCCAGACGGCGCGTGACGGCGTGCTCGATCACCGCCTGGACGTCCTCGTCGCTCAGCACCTCGATGGCGCCCCGGACCGCGGTAGTGACCTCCTCCGCGACCCGCTCGGCGCTGTCGGGTCGGATCAGCCAGGTGCCGGTGCGCCGGGCGATCTCGGCGCTCGCCAGCCGACCGCGGACGACCGACTCGGAGAGGAAGTTGGTCCCGACGAAGTCGCCTAGGCTCTCGCCGATCGCGTCCTTGCGGGTCGGGATGATCGCGGTGTGCGGGATCGGCAGGCCAAGGGGCCGACGGAACAGTGCGGTCACCGCGAACCAGTCGGCCAGCCCACCGACCATGCCGGCCTCAGCCGCGGAGCGCAGGTAGCCGAGCCAGACCGGGGCCGACGCACCGAGGTTGCTTCCGACCTTCAAGGTGACGAGGTAGGTGATCGCCGTGGCGACCAGGAGAGCCGTCGCCGCGGCCTTCATCCGGCGCAGGCGGGTACGACGCTCCTGGTCAGCGACGGTGAGGCTGTCAGCCAACTGCGGGCTCAGCCGCCGGACTTGCGACGGAACTCGCGGTGCACCTTGTGGTTGCTCGTTGCACCGGAGGCCTTGCTGCCGCCTTCGCCCGATCCGTCACCGGAGCCGGGAGCACCTTTGCCGTTCTTGCGATCCAATGCCTCACGGAACTTGGCGCGGACGTCGTCTTCGGCCGCAGGGGTGCTGGCGGCGGTGCCAGTGGGTTCGTCGGCTGGGTTCTTGGACATGCACGCAGTCTCGCACCTACGGGGCCCCCTGGTGCAGAGGGTCCTGTCGGTGCAGCCCCGGCACGATCACCGTCACGCCAGGTTCGGTACCCGCGCTCAGGGCGATGAGAGCGTCGGCCGCGTCGTCCAACCCGATGGTGCGGGTGACGAGGCGGTCCGGTCGTAGAAGCCCGGACGCGATCTCGGCGAGCATCGCGGGGTAGGCGTGCGCCGCCATGCCGTGGCTTCCGACGACCTCCAGCTCGCGGGCCACCACCTGGTCCATCGGCACGGCCGGCCGACCGTTCTGTGGAGGAAGCAGGCCAACCTGCACGTGCCTGCCGCGCTTGCGCAGCCCCAGGATCGACGCCAGGCAGGTGTCGGCCGAGCCCAGGGCGTCGATCCCGAGGTGAGCTCCGCCGCCGGTGATCGAACGGATCTCGGCCGCCACCCGCTCGGCCGCTCCCGGTCCGGGTAGCGCTGCCACCTCGGCTGCGGCACCGAGGTCGCGAGCCAGCCGTAGGGCCTCGGGCACGACGTCCACGGCCACTACCTGGGCTCCTGCCGCCACCGCGATCATCACGGCCGACAGTCCGACCCCGCCGCAGCCAAGGACGGCGACCCATTGACCCGGTCGAACGTCGCCCTGCGAGCGCACGGCTCGGTACGCGGTGGCGAACCGGCAGCCCAAGGCGGCGGCCGTCACGCTGGACATCGCGTCGGGGACGGCGATCAGGTTCAGGTCGGCCCGGTCGATGCGGACGAGATCGGCGAACGAGCCCCACTGCGTGAAGCCGGGCTGAACCTGGTCGTCGCAGACCTGCTGGTCGCCGGCCAGGCACGGGCCACAGCGACCACAGGCGCAGACAAACGGCACAGTGACGCGGTCGCCTGGTTGGAACCGCAGGACCGCGCTGCCGACAGCGTCGACGACTCCGGCGAACTCGTGCCCGGGGACGTGCGGCAGCGCGATGTCCGGGTCGTGACCCTGCCAGCCGTGCCAGTCGCTGCGGCACAGGCCGGTGGCCTCGACCCGGATCACCGCGCCGTCGGCCGCCGCGACCGGATCCGGCTCGTCATGGACGTACGGACGGCCGCCGAAACTGTCGAACCGAAGTGCCCGCATGGGCACGGAGCCTAGGCCGCACGCAGCCTAGGCCGCAGGGTGCCTAGGCTGCGTGCAACTTCTCGAGCCGACCGGCCTGGTCGATGTGTGCAGCCGCCCGGCCGATCGG